>Ga0302319_10001222_pt1 | contig 57825 bp, 50 predicted proteins | sample Bog_T0_2_FD_203319 | JGI IMG/M metagenome (GOLD analysis project Ga0302319, IMG submission 203319) | Peat permafrost microbial communities from Stordalen Mire near Abisko, Sweden - Bog_T0_2 | ecosystem: Environmental > Terrestrial > Soil > Wetlands > Peat | place: Sweden: Abisko, Stordalen Mire...
CGGTGCTGGTGTAGGTAGGCGTCACCGTGGAAGTCGAGGTGTTGGTGGGCGTCACGGTGCTAGTGAAGGTCGGCGTCACGGTGCTAGTGGAGGTGTCAGTGCTGGTCGGGGTCACCGTGGACGTGTAGGTAGGCGTCACCGTGGAAGTCGAGGTGTTGGTGGGCGTCACGGTGCTAGTGAAGGTCGGCGTCACGGTGCTGGTGGAGGTATCGGTGCTGGTCGGGGTAACGGTGGAGGTGTAGGTAGGCGTCACCGTGGAGGTCGAGGTGTTGGTGGGAGTCACGGTGCGTGAGCTGGTCGGGGTCACCGTGGAACTGCTCGTCGGCGTGATGGTGCTGGTCGAGCTGTAGGTTGGGGTGACCGTGGAGCTATATGTGGGCGTCACCGTAGAGCTGCTCGTTGGCGTGATGGTGCTGGTCGAGCTGTAGGTCGGGGTCGCCGTGGAGGTCGAAGAGCTGGTCGCTGTCACAGTTCGCGTGGAAGTTGGCGATGCCGTGAAGCTGAAGGTGGGGGTGACAGTGCCGGTGAAGCTGTAAGTGGGCGTCACAGTGCCGGTGTGAGTTGGGGTCACCGTAGAGGTGTCAGTCGGTGTGATGGTGCTAGTGGGGCTGAAGGTCGGCGTCACAGTGCTGGTGAAGGTCGGCGTAACCGTGCAAGTGTTGGATGGCGTGATGGTGCTAGTGGGACTATAGGTTGGCGTAACAGTGTTGGTGCTGGTTGGTGTGATAGTGTTGGTGGCAGTCGGCGTGATGGTGCATGTGAAGCTGCTGGTGGCCGTGGCTGTGGACGTGGGGCTGGAGCTATTGGTGCTGGTTGAGCTGGGCGTGATGCTGCGGGTTGGCGTGTTGGTGAAAGTGGGCGTTATGGAGGGGGAGATCGTGTAGGTGGGGGTAGCGGTGTATCCGCAGCTGCTGCCGGTCACATTGAAGGCCTGGACCACTCCCGTTCCTGTGGTGCTCGGCACGCCCGAGGCGCAGGCAATGCCCATCAGCAGGGTGGTGGGCATGGCGTTGGTGAAGGTGTGGGCGAAGTTGCCGGTCCAGGTGGTGCCGTTGGTTGAGTAGGCGCCCGTGACCGTGCTGCCATTGCGGATGATGCGCAAGTAGGCGCGGGCGCTGCCCGCAGTGCCTGCATTGGTGGTGGTGGTGTAGGAGAGATCCCGATAATAGACTGTGCCATAGCCATTGTTGTTGCGCGCCACTGAGAACTGCCTGGCACCAGGATCCGTGCTCTCGCGCAGCATGAGGCCTATGCCCGCGTAGCCGCCATTTGTCAGATAGGTGGTGACATCCAGTGTGACTGTGAAGTTGCCTGTGGCCACCTGATAGACGTAATAGAAGCCATCCTGGCTGAAGGGGGTGAACGCGCCCGTCAAGAACCCGTAGCCAGGAGCAGTGATGCTGAGTCCAGATGCGCTCTCTGCGAGGGCATTGGAGACCGTGCAGTCTATGCACTGGCTCAGCCAATAGGGCTGCACCGCATTCTCAGTGAGCGCATCGCTCTGCAGGCAGGTGGGGATGAGCGGCGTGAATGAGGGCGTGATGGTGGGGGTGGGGATGGCGCTGGTGGTGTAGAGCTGGGCGGATGGCACCACCTGCTGGGCCTGGCTGGGGCTCGACCATTGAAGCTCGACCAGGTCCGATCCATAGCTCTGGTAGTAATCCACCTCGATGTTGTACATCTGCCCGGCCACCAGGGTGATGGTGCCGGTGTCATTGGTGCTGGCGTGATCGCTCCAGTCGCTGATGACCGTGGTGCCGTTGATGATGAGCCTGACGCCGTCATCTGAGGTGGTGGTGAAGGTGTAGGTCTCGCTGTAGAGCGGCTGTATCTGGCCTGTCCACTTCACCGAGAACATGCTGGCCCCAACCCCAGTGAAGGGCGAGCCGCTGTTCCAGTTGAAGTTGATGACAGGGTCAACTTCGCCGCCAACGTAATTCATGAAATTGGTGTCACTGTAATAGGCGCCCCATAAGCCAGCGCCAGTGCCCGGGGTGACTGCGCTGAGGCTTGGGCTGAGGGCGAGCACCAGAGCGAACAGAAAGGCGAGCACGAACACCTTGGGCGTCAAAGCCCAAGCAGGGATACCCTGCTGCGCGGCCAAAGCCTTTCCTTTGGACGCTGATGTGCGGAGCTCAAAGTTCATTCTGGCACCGAGATGATAAAAAAACGCCATGACCTATATCATACCAACGGATATAGAATGCCCATCGATTGCATTTGACTTAAACACAATCTTATAAACAATATCAATCATAGAATTATACATTAGGAGGATTACGATTTATTATATTTTCTTTAAAAAAACGGTATTATTAAACACTATAATTATACGCGACCATAATACGGAACAAACCAATGAATACTTTTCCCCAAAGAAATATCTTTCCGTATCGCAGAAGATGACATCTCAATCTGCGGTATGTTTAAGCGATTTAAACCAAAACTCTTGCAAATGCTCCTCAGCGCGCTTTGCTCAACTCTAGTAAGCCCGGGCCTTTGCAATACAATAAAATCAGCCAAGCGCAAAGCTTTTTCAGCCTCCTTCCATTTTGGCAATCCTAAAGCGGCATCTGCTCCCAATAAGAAGAAAAGGTGGGCCTTGGCCCCCCTCTCAGCACGCATTTCCCGCAGCGTGTCCACGGTGAACGACGTCCCTTGGCGCTTCAACTCTCGCGTATCGATACTATATCCCTTTTCTCCCTTCAAAGCCTGTCGTAGCAGCTTCAGGCGCAGCTGTACTGGCAGCATATCCTTGGCAAAAGCCGGCGCACCCGTGGGGATGAAGACCACCTCATCCAGGCGCAAAGCCTCCTTGGCCGCCCGGGCTGCCAGCAAATGGCCCAGGTGCACTGGGTTGAAGGCCCCGCCAAACAGGCCTAGGCGCAGCTCAGTCGCGGACCTGGCCATCGCCCCGCACCACGAATTTTGTGCTGCACAGCTCTTCCAGCCCCATGGGGCCGCGCGCATGCAGCTTCTGCGTGCTGATGCCTATCTCCGCGCCCAGGCCGAACTGGCTTCCGTCAGTGAAGCGGGTGCTGGCGTTCACATACACCGCCGCGGAATCCACCTCGCTCAGGAAGCGCTCGCCAGAGGCTGCATCGCGGGTGACGATGGCGTCCGAATGGCCGCTGCCGTGCCGATTGATATGGGCGATAGCCTCCTCCAGGCCCTCCACCACCTTGATGCCGCAGATCAGGTCCAGATACTCCTCATCCCACTGGGCGTCGTCATCCGCCAGCACCTGGTCCATGCCTGCCAGGGCCGCAGCCTGCCTGTCCCCGCGCAGGGCCACGCCGGCAGCCTTCAGGCGGGCAGCCACCCGGGGCACAAAGGCGGGCGCCACGGCCTTGGCCACCAGCAGGTGCTCCATGGCGTTGCACACGCCGGGCCGCTGGGTCTTGGCGTTGAAGACGATGTCCTCAGCCATCCTAAGGTCCGCCGAGGCGTCCACATACACATGGCAGTTGCCTATGCCATGGCTGATCACCGGGATGCTCGATTCGCGCCGCACCATGGCGATGAGCCCCTGGCCGCCGCGCGGGATGACCACATCGATGTCGCGGTCGCAATGCAGCAGGGCCGCCACGGCCGCACGGTCGGTGGTCTCTATCATCTGCACCGCATCCCCGGCCTTCAGCGCGCTCTGCAGGGCCTCGCGGATGACCGCGCCCAAGGCCTTGTTGCTCTCGATGGCCTCCTTGCCGCCGCGCAGCACCACGGCATTGCCCGCCTTCAGGCAAAGGCCGGCCGCGTCCACGGTCACGTTGGGGCGGCTCTCGTAGACGATGGCCACCACGCCCAGCGGCACGCGCAGCTTCTGCACCTTGATGCCATTGGGCCGCGCCACCTCTGCCAGCACCTGGCCGCAGGGGTCGGGCAGGGCCGCCACCTCGCGCAGGCCCTGGGCCATGGCCGCCACCCGCGGCGGGTTCAACATCAGCCGCTCCAGCAGCACCTTGGATAGCCCGGCCGCGGCGCCAGCATCAAGGTCGCGCTGGTTGGCGGCCAATATCTCAGCCTGGCGCCTCTCCAGGCCCTCGGCCATGGCCAGCAGGGCTGCGTCCTTCTCTGCCCGCGTGGCTGAGGCCAGGGCGCGCGAGGCCTTGCGCGCGGCGCGCGCCTGGGCCTGCACCCCTGCTTCCAGTTCACCTGCCATGGCGTCCTCCTGCGCTTGCGCCCCCCTTGGCGGCGGGCAAAAAGAGCGTGCCGATGTCCTTGCCGGCCATCAGGGCCAGCAGGCTGCCCTTGCCGCGGCCATCCAAGATGGCCATGGCCTTGCCAGCCTGGGTGGCGATGCGGGCCGCCTGCACCTTGGTGGCCATGCCGCCGGTGCCCACCAGGCTGCCCTCGCCGCCCGCGGAAGCCACCACCTTGGCGCTCACCCTGGGCACCAGCGCCACACGCCGCGCATCCGCGTGCTTGCGGGGGTCCTTGTCAAAGAGCCCCTCCACATCCGTCAAGATGACCAGCAATTGGGCCTGGGCCAGCTTGCAGACCTGGGCCGCCAGGTTGTCGTTGTCTCCGAACTTGATCTCCTCCACCGCCACCGAGTCGTTCTCGTTGATCACCGGCACCGCGCCCTGCGCCAAGAGGGTGCCCAGGGTGTTGCGGGCGTTCAGGTAGCAGTGGCGGTCCTCCAGGTCGGCGCGCGTGAGCAGCATCTGGCCCACCGGCACGCCATGGGCCGCAAAGGCCCGGCGGTAGTGGTCCATCAGCAGCACCTGGCCGATGGCGGCCGTGGCCTGCTTGGCCGGTATCTGCTTAGGCTTGGCCTTGAGGCCCAGGCGCACCATGCCCATGCCGATGGCGCCCGAGGTCACCACCAGCACCTGGCAGCCTCGCGCGCGCAGGGCCTGCAGCTGGCTTGCCAAGTGTATGATGCGGCGGGCGTTCACCCCGCGGGCCGGGTCGGCCAGCAGCGATGTCCCCACCTTCACCACCACCCGCTTGACGCCCTTCAGCGCCCTCTGCCTTGCATCCATCTGCTCCCCCTGGTCAGGGCTCGTAGAAGAACTCGTCCTTGCCCACGCGCACGCTGTCGCCCTCGGCCACGCCCGCCTCCTTGAGAGCCTTCTCAAGGCCCATCTTGGTGAGCACGCGCTTGAGCTTGGCGGCCGCCTCGGCATTGTCAAAATCGGTCATGCTCACCCACTTGCGCACCTCGCGGCCCTCCACCACATAGCCGCCGTCCTTGTCGCGGCTGATGGTGAAACGCGGCTCGGGCTTGTAGACCTTGCGGTCCACGCTGGCGGCCTTCTCCTGCAAGGTCACCGAGGGCGAAGCCTTCATCTTCTCATACACCGCCCGCATCAGCTCGGGCGTGCCCTGCTTGGCCGCCGCCGAGATGCCGAAGAGCGGGATCTTCTTGCGCTTGAAGGCCTTCTCCAGCAGCTTGAAGCCTGCGCGACCCTCCTCCAGGTCCAGCTTGTTGGCGGCCACCACCATGGGCAGTGCCGCCATGCCAGCGTGGTAGCGCTTGAGCTCGGCGCGCAATATCTCAAAATCAGCTAGCGGGTCGCGGCCATCGGTGCCCGCCGCGTCCAGGATGAACAAGAGCAGCCGGGTGCGCTCCAAGTGCTTCAAGAAGCGATGCCCCAGGCCATGGCCCTCGGCCGCTCCCTCCACCAGGCCGGGCAGGTCGGCCAGCACAAAGCTCTCCTGCTCTCCCAGGCGCACCACGCCCAGCTGCGGCTCGAGCGTGGTGAAGGGGTAGTTGGCGATCTTGGGCCGGGCCGCGGTCACCACCGAGAGCAGGGTGCTCTTGCCCGCGTTGGGGAAGCCCACCAGCCCCACGTCCGCCAGCAGCTTCAGCTCCAGCCGCAGGCGGCGCTCCTCGCCGGGCTCGCCCTTCTCATAAAGCTCTGGCGCCTGGTGGGTGCTGGTCTTGAAGTGCACATTGCCCCGGCCGCCGCGGCCGCCCTGGGCCACCACCATGCGCTGGCCCTGCTCCACCAGGTCGCCCAGCTGCTCGCCGGTGGCGGAATCGCGCACCACCGTGCCCAGCGGCACCTTGAGCACCTTGTCCTCGCCCTTGGCGCCGAAGCAGTTGTTCTTGCCTCCCTTGATGCCGTCCGGGGCCACATAGTGATCGAGCCAGGTGAAGTCGATGAGCGTGCGCACGCTGGCGTCAGCCTCAAGGATGACGCTGCCCGCGTGGCCGCCGTCACCGCCGTCCGGGCCGCCCAAGGGCACATACTTGGCGCGGTGCATGCTCTTGCTGCCCGAGCCGCCGGTGCCGCCCGTCACGTTGATGGTCACCTGGTCGATGAATGAGGCCATGCGCGCTCCTAAAACAAAAAAGCCCCTCACCGGTGAAGGCGAGGGGCTTGAGGCCGTGAGGCGTCAGGCTCCTGCCTTGGCCTCGGGCACGGGCAGCACCGAGATGCGCCGGTTGCCCTTGGTGCTGCCCTCGAACTTGACCTGCCCATCGATCTTGGCGAACAGCGAGTGGTCCTTGGCCAGGCCCACGTTCAGGCCGGGCTTGAACTCGGTGCCGTGCTGGCGCACCAAGATGCTGCCGGACGAGACGACCATGCCGCCAAAGGCCTTGCAGCCCAGGCGCTGGCCCGCTGAGTTGCGCCCGTTTCTTGTGGAACCGCCGGACTTGGAAGTAGCCATGATGTACCCCTATAAGATGATCCGTGTGGGCGCCTTGGCGCCCTCCGATCGAGTGGTTGGTCAGCCCTGGATCTTGGTGATGAGCACGCGCGTCAGCCACTGGCGATGCCCGTGCGCCTTGCGGTAGCCCTTGCGCTTCTTGAACTTGAAGACGCGCACGCGCTCGCCGCGCTCTTGGGCCACGACCTTGCCGATCACGCTGGCGCCGGCCACTGTGGGCTGGCCCAGCTTCAGGCTGTCGCCGTCGGCGAGCACCAGCACCTTGTCAAAGGTGAACTCAGCGCCCTTCTCGGCCTCCAGCTTCTCGATGGTGATGGTTTCCTTTTCCGAGACCTTGTACTGCTTGCCGCCGGTCTCGATGATGGCGTACATATAAGCCTCCCTCCCCGGCTAAAGAGCCAGGTCTTGCGCTGGATGAAGGCGGCGCCCATAGGGCAAAAGCCAGGGGGTCCGGACATCCGGGCCCAGCTGAATGGGGCGCGCTTATAGCCCCGCCTGCTCCAAGCGGTCTTGCATTTGAAGAGGCGAGGAGTTTAACCCATGCCGCCCCAAGGCGTCAAGGCGGTTTCACAAGGGGGAATGTCCCTTGACCCTCATTCCGGGAACCTTATCTCCGTCATGCTGCGGGCATTGAGGATCTTGATGTCCTCGCGGTGCATGTGGAAGTCATCCTGCAGCTGCACCTTGATGCCGTAATCCTTCTCGATCTGCTTCAGCCGGCGGGCGCCCTCGGCCTCCAGGCGGCTGGCCACCGCAGGGTGCACCAGCACGATGAGGGCCTTGTCCGCACCCTGCACCGCCACCCGCTTGAGCAGGCGCTGCACCTTGAGGGCGATGGAGAGCTCGCTGATGATGATGCCGCGGCCGTCGCAATAGGGGCAGGGCTGGCACAGCTCCTTCACCAGGCTCTGCTTGACGCGCTTGCGGGTCATCTCGATGAGGCCCAGCTCGGTGAGCTGGAGGATGTTGGTCTTGGCCTTGTCCCTCTTGATGGCCTCGGCCAGGGTCAGGTAGACCTTCTCCTTGTGGTCCTCTATCTCCATGTCGATGAAGTCGATGACGATGATGCCGCCGATGTCGCGCAGCCGAAGCTGGCGGGCCACCTCCACCGCGGCCTCCAAATTGTTGCGGAAGATGGTCTCATCCTGGCTCTTCTTGCCCACGAACTTGCCGGTGTTGACGTCGATGACGCAGAGCGCCTCGGTCTGCTGGATGACCAGATAGCCGCCGCTCTTCAGCCACACCTTCTCGCGCAGGGCCTTCTCGATCTCCTTCTCCAGGTCGTAGCGGTCGAAGAGGGGCAGCTTGTCGGCATAGGCCTCCACCTTCACCGCCTGGCCCAGGCCGAAGCCGGCCACGTACTCGCTGATGGCCTCGTGCTCCACCGGGTTGTCCACCACGATGCGCTCCACGTCCCGCGAGAGCATCTCGCGAAGGATGCGGTCGGTCAGCCCCTCCTCCTTGTACAAGAGGGCCGGGGCGCGGCTGGTGTCGTAGGCCTTCTTCACCTTGAGCCAGCGCTTGAGCAGGGCGTCCACCTCGAACTTCAGCTCGGTCTCGCCCTCGCCCGAGGCCAGGGTGCGGATGATGATGCCCATGCCGGCGGGCTTGAGCTTGCGCGAGATGGCCTTGAGCTGGCCGCGCTCGCTGTCGGGGATCTTGCGGCTGACGCCGCTGTTGTTCGACAGCGGCATCAGCACCAGGCTGCGGCCGGCCAGCGAGATGCGGGTGGTCAGGCGCGGGCCCTTGGTGCTGATGGGGTCCTTGGCCACCTGCACCATGATCTCCTGGCCCTTCTTCAGCAGGTCTTGGATGCCCGGGCGCTTGCCCCGGAAGCGGTTGCGCATCTCCTTGCGGCGGGCCTTCTCTGCCTTGGCCTCCTCGGCCAGCTCGCCCTCGAAGGCTTCATCCTCCTCGTCTAAGTCGGCGTCCTCGTCCAGCTCGTCCTCGCCGCCGTAGGCCTCCATGGCCGCGGCCTCCTCCTCAGACACCGGCACCGCCGCCTGGGGGGCTGCGGCAGACTCAGCCGCCAGCGCCTCGCCAGAGAGCCGCTCGCCAGAGAGCCGCTCGCCCAAGGCCGGGTCCGCCGCCGCCGCGCCGCCGCCCTGGGGCCGATCTGAGCGCCCGCCTCCGCCGCCCCGCTCAGATCGCCCGCCGCCCTGGCCGCGCCCGCCACCGCCGCCATGCACGGGGTTCTCGGCGAACATGTCGTAGAGCACGTCATCCACGTGCAAGAAGCCCGCCTTCTCGATGCCTATCTCCACAAAGGCCGCCTGCATGCCGGGCAGGATGCTGGTCACCCGGCCCTTGTAGCAGTTGCCCACCATGCTCTGCTCGCTGCTGCGCTCGACCATGAACTCGACCAGCTGCTTGTTCTCGAGCACGGCCACGCGCGTCTCGTCGTTCTCCACGTTGATGAGGATCTCTTTCTTCATCCTTGCTCCTGCGATGGGTGTGAGGCGGGCTACTGAGGGCGGCTGTCGCGCCGCACGTTCAGGAGGATGCCCGCGCAGATCATGATCAATAGGACCGAGCTGCCGCCGTAGGACAGAAGCGGCAAGGTGATGCCAGTGACGGGCAGCATCCCCGTCGTCATGCCTATGTTGATGACCACCTGGGTGGCCACCAGAGTGGTGATCCCCGAGGCCAGCAGGCTCCCCTGCTGGTCGCGGGCCTGCGACGCGATGCTGAAGGCGCGCAGGAAGAAGAAGAGGTAGAGGCCCAGCACCAGGGTCGCGCCCAACAGGCCCCATTCCTCCCCCAGCACGGAGAAGATGAAGTCGTTGTGGTGCATGGGGATGAACTTGAGCTGGCTCTGGGGGCCCTGCAAGAAGCCCCGCCCGGCCAGGCCGCCCGAGCCGATGGCGATCTTGCTCTGGATCAGGTTGTAGCCCGCGCCCAGGGTGTCCGCCTCAGGGTCCAAGAAGGTGAGCAGGCGGCGGCGCTGGTAGTCCTTCATCATCAGCCAGGCCAGCGGCGTGCTGGCCAGGCCCGCGGCGATGACGGCCAGCAGGTGCCACAGGCGGGCTCCCGCCACCCACAGCATCACGAAGGCCACCGGCGCCAGGGTCATGGCCGAGCCCAGGTCAGGCTGGCGGATGATCAGGGCCATGGGCACCAGGGCCAGGCCCAGGGGCACCACCATGCCGCTGAGCTTCGAGGCGTCCCGCGCATGGTCGGTCAGCCAGCGGGCCAGGGCGAGGATGACCACCAGCTTGGCCATCTCGCTGGGCTGAAAGTGCACCAGCCCCAGGTCGAACCAGCGCGAGCTGCCGCGGCTCTGCGAGCCCACCGCCAGCACCAGGGCCAGCAGCAGCAGCAGGGACGCATACAGGGGGTAGGCCAGCTGCACCAGGCCCTTGTAGTCGATGGTGTAGAAGAACCACAGCGCCGCTAGGCCCAGCAGGCCCAGGCCGCACTGCTTCCACACCAGGTGCCCCAGGGCAGGGCTGTGGTGCACAGCCGAATACACCAGCACCAGGCCGATGGCGAGCAGGGCCAGCACCAGGGACACCAGGGTCAAGTCGACCTTGCGCCAGGCCAAGGGGATGCGCATGCGTCACTTCCCGAAATAGACCTCGTAGAGGCGTTTGGCGATGGGTGCGGCGGTCAGGCCGCCCTCGCCGCCATTCTCCACCACCACCGCCACCGCCAGTCGCGGGGCCTCGGCCGGGGCGTAGCTGATGAAGTCGGCGTGGTCCTCGCCGTGGGGGTTCTGGGCGGTGCCGGTCTTGCCCGCCACATCCACCCCGGCCACCCGCGCCCGCCAGCCGGTGCCGCCCGGCGCGTTCACCGCATCGGTCATGCCGCGGCGGATGGCGCGCAGGGTGTCGGCCGAGCAGGGCAGCCGCCGCGAGACCTGGGGGGCAGGCTCCTCCAGCACGGCGCCCGAGGCGTCGGTGATGCGCTTGAGCAGGTGCGGCCGGTAGATGTCGCCGCCATTGGCCACCGCCGAGGCCAGCTGCGCCAGCTGCAGGGGGGTGGCCAGCAGGTAGCCCTGGCCGATGCTCATCATCACCGTGTTGCCGGGGAACCAGGGCATGTGCTGGGTCTTCTCTTTCCAGCGCGCGTCCGGCACCAGGCCCGAAGATTCCCCGGGCAGGTCGATGCCGGTGGGGGTGCCCAGGCCGAAGTCAGCGGCCATCTGGTGCAGCTGGTCCACCTTCACCCGCAGGCCCACGTGGTAGAAGTAGACATCGCAGCTCTCCACCAGCGCCCGGTGCAGGCTGATGCTGCCGTGGCCCACCTCCTTCCAGCAGCGGTAGGGCCAGGTGCTGATCCAGTAGATGCCCATGCAGTCGAAGGTGGTGTCGGGGGTGATGGCCCCGCTCTCAAGCCCGGCGGCGGTGGTAACGATCTTGAACACCGAGCCCGGCGGGTAGAGCCCCTGCAGCACTCGGTCAGACATGGGGTGCCGCTCATCCCCGGCCAGGGCCTGCCAGTCCTTGGTGAGGATGCGGTTGGCAAAGGCCGAGAGGTCGTAGTCCGGGTGGCTCACCAGGGCCAGCACCTCGCCGTTGCGCGGGTCCATGGCCACCACCGCGCCGCTGTTCTCGCCCAGGGCCTCCTCGGCGGCCTCCTGCAGGCGGGCGTCCAGGGTCAGCACCAGGTTGCGGCCGGGCACCACCGGCACCCTGCCCTCCACCTTCTGCTCGCGGCCCGCGGCGTTCACCTGCACCTGGTAGCCGCCGTCCTCGCCGCGCAGCACGCTGTCGTAGACCTTCTCCAGCCCGGTCTGCCCCACCAGGTCGCCCCGGCGGTAGCCCTTGGGGCCCAGGCTCTCCAGCTGGCCCTCGGTGATCTCGCCCACATAGCCCAGGGCGTGCACCGCCATGCGGCGGGGGTAGCTGCGCTTGCTCTCCTCGATGACCACCACGCCCGGCAGCTGGTCGCGCTGCTCCTCGAGGGCCATCATCAGGCTGCGGCCCACATCGGTGGCCAGGCGCACCGGGGCGAAGGGCCGGGGCTCGCCCAGGGCCAGCTTCTTGCGGATGGCCTCGGCGTCCTGCCCCAGCAGGCCGGCCAGGCGCTGCACCACCTCTTCGCGCTTGTCGGGGTCGTGCAGCAGGGGGGCCGGCATCAGGCCCAGCGAGAGGCTGGGCGCGTTGCTGGCGATGACCTCGAGGTTGCGGTCAAGGATCAGCCCGCGCGGCGCCCGCTGGGGCACCAGGCGCAGGCTGTTGGTGAGCGCCTGCTGGCGGTAGCGTGGCCCGTCCACCACCTGCATGAAGAAGAGGCGGCCCCACAGCAGCAGGAACACGCAGAGCAGCACGGCCACCACCAGCTTCAGCCGGCCCTGAAGGGCGTCCTGCTTGGTGGGTGCCAGCGATCTCCAGACCAATGCGTCCCCCTCAGCCCCAGCCCTGCCCCTGCAGGTTCTCGGGCAGGCTCCGGATCATGCGCGGGCTCTGGGCCAGCTTGTTGCGCCTCACGCGGCGCCGGATGAGGCGCTGCATGACGATGAAGAAGGGCACGGCCAGCAGGGCGTGCAGCGCCGCCTTGGGCAGCGCATAGATCAGCAGCACCTGGCCCAGGCCGCCCTGGGTGAGGCCCACAAAGCGCGCCGCCAGCGCCAGGGCGAGGTCATGCGCCAGGCTGATGCCCGCGAAGCCCAGCACCTGGGTGGCCGCGCTGTCCCAGCGGGCGCTGCGGCTGATGGTGTCGGCGGTCAGGCCTGCCAGGCCCTTGCTCAGCGTGAACAGGCCCAGGGTGCCGGGAGGCCCGGCCAGCAGGTCCATGACAAAGCCGCCCGCGAGCCCGCAGGCGGTGCCCGAGCCGCCGCCCCGGTAGAGCCCGATGAAGCCGATGAAGAGCAGCAGGGTGTCCAGCGGCAGGTAGGCCGGCGGCAGGCAGGCTTGCAGCCCCACGAAGAATGCCAAGAGCACGGCGATGAGCCCGGCGGTCATGGCTGGGCCCCCAGCACATACACCTCTTGCACCATGCTGGGCCTCACATAGGGCCGCACCTCAGCGAAGAGATTGAGCCCCGCCTCGCGCTTCTCCACGCGGCTCACCTGGCCCACCGGCACCCCGGGCGGGAAGATGCTGCCCTCGGATGCGGTCTCGACCAGGTCGCCCACCTTCACGTCATCGCCGCCCGCCAGGTACTGCAGCACGCAGCCCCGCCGGCCCGAGCCCACCAGGGTGGCCCCCACCCGGCTGCGCACCGCCCGCACAGCGATGCGGCAGCTGGGGTCCATCAAGAAGACCATCTTGCTGGTGGTGCCGGTGGCGGCCACCACCTTGCCCACCACCCCGTCGGGGGCCACCACGCCCATGCCGGCGCGCACCCCATCGTCCTCGCCCTTGTCCAGCGTGATGTAGTTGAACCAGGTGCTGGGGTCGCGGGCCAGGATGAGGGCCGGGATGGCCGGGCGGGGGCTCCACTCAAAGCTGCCGGCCTGGCGCGGGGCCAGGCGCCCCAGCCGCTCGCGGGCCTCGGCCAGCTGCAGCTTGAGCAGGGTGTTCTCGGCCTTCAGGCGCTGCGCCTCCTTGTCGGCATCGCGCAGGCGGCCCAGGCCCTGCCAGCTCTCGCGCAGGGCGGCGGCGGCCTTGCTGGGCCAGGCCAGGGCGGCCGAGAGCGTGGGCGCGGCGGCGCTCTCCACGGCGGCCTTGCGCTCGGCGCCGAGGCGCAGCAGGCCCAGCAGCAGGGCCAGCAGGCCCGCCAGGATCAGCCAGCGGCGCCAGCGCCGCAGATCGGGTCGCACGGGGCCCCTCAGAAGTACTCTTTTTCCTGGACGGTGAGCTTCTTCAGGTCATCCAGGCTCTCGTCCAGGACGCGGCCAGCCCCCATCACCACGCAGATGAGGGGGTCTTCCGCAAGGTTGACCGGCACGCCGGTCTCTTCGCGCAGGCGCTGGTCCAGGCCCTTCAAGAGCGAGGTGCCGCCGGCCATCATGATGCCGCGCTCGACGATGTCAGCCGCCAGCTCGGGCGGGGTGCGCTCCAGGGTCATCTTCACGGTGTCCACGATCTGCACCAGGGCCTCCTCGAGGGCGGTGCGTATCTCCTCGCTGGTGATCTCCATCACGCGCGGCAGGCCGGTGACCAGGTCGCGGCCCTTCACCTCCATGCGCAGCTCCTCCTTGAGGGGGAAGGCCGAGCCCAGGGTGATCTTGATGGCCTCGGCCATGCGCTCGCCGATGAGCACGTTGTAGGCCCGCTTGAGGTAGGCGATGATGGACTCGTCCAGCTTCTCGCCGCCCACGCGCACGCTGCGGCCGTAGACGATGCCGCCCAGCGAGATGACCGCCACCTCGGTGGTGCCGCCGCCGCTGTCCACGATCATGTTGCCGCGCGGCTCGGCGATGGGCAGGCCCGACCCGATGGCCGCAGCCATGGGCTCCTCGATGAGGTACACATCGCGGGCGCCGGCCTGCAGGGCGCTCTCGCGCACGGCGCGACGCTCCACCTCGGTGACGCCCGAGGGGATGCTGATGATGATGCGGGGCTTGGCCAGGCTCTTGCGGCGATGCACCTTGCTGATGAAGTGCCTGAGCATGCGCTCGGTCACCTCAAAGTCGGCGATCACGCCGTCGCGCATGGGCCTTATGGCCACGATGTTGCCGGGCGTGCGGCCCAGCATGGCCTTGGCTTCGTTGCCCACGGCCAGCACATGGTCGGTGCCCTTCTGGATGGCCACGATGGAGGGCTCGCGCAGCACGATGCCCTCCCCCTTCACATAGACCAGGGTGTTGGCCGTGCCGAGGTCGATGGCCATGTCGTGCGAGAAGAGGCCCAGCAGATAGTCCACAGGATCAAGGGGCATTCGTATTCCAAAGCGGATGAGGATGGTGAGGCCCGGCCGGCCTGGCAGGCCGGTGGCCGGGGGCCTTCAAGGCCGCTGAAAGGGCCTGAAGGGGGCTAGGCGCGGCGCTTGGCAGGGCTGCGGCGGGCGGGCTTGGCGGCCTTGGGCTTGGCGTTGGCCGAGCTGCGGCGGGCGGGCTTGGCCGATGCGCCATCCAGGGCCGGGAGCGCCGCAGCCGCGGCCTGATGGGCTGCAGCCGCCGGCTCAAAATCATACCACTCGCTCAGGGCCAGCAGCACCACCAGCCCTATCGAGATGAGCAGCACCAGGATACCGATCACGACCCCCATCTATGCCTCCAGAACAGTTGTTGAGTTTGGCCATCAAGCGCTGAAAAACTTGCCAAAAAATGCATTTGTCAATCTTCCCATCAGTTTAACAGAGGCAGACGCGGCTGGGCAAGGTTTTGTTCAGCGCAACCGGCCTGCTATCCCCCTGTCAGCGCATATATTGTTGAAAGACCGCCTTTTCCTGATATAATCCTGCACCGCATCTCTTTTTGCCCAGAATCCGTTGAGGAGAACGCGCCATGATCATGAAGTCCATCCGCCAGAACTTCCATTACCTCAAGTACGCCATCTGGCTCTTGGTGGTGGTCTTCTTGGTGGGGTTCGCCTATAGCTTTGGCGGCGCGCGCAGCGCCCGCAATGACAGCAGCCCGGCCGTGGTCAACGGCGAGGCCGTGGATGACCGCGCCTTGAGCCGCGCCATGCAGTCCCGCGAGGAGGAGCTGCACAGCCGCTTCGGTGCCGAGGTGCCCAAGGCCGCCCTCAACCGGGCGCGCCGCGAGATGCTCGATGCCATGATCGAGGACCTGCTGGCCACGCAGGGCGCGCGCAGCCTCAAGGTGTCGGTGAGCGATGACGAGGTGGCCCAGACCATCCAGAGCTTCCCCGAGTTCCGCGGCCAGGACGGCCGCTTCAGCCCCCAGGCCTATCAGATGTTCCTCTCGCAGCAGGCCCAGGAGGGCAACCCTCCCGAGGCGGTGGTCGAGAATATCCGCCAGCGCCTGCTGGCCTCCAAGCTGCGCCTCATCTTCAGCAGCAACAGCCAGGTGGGTGAGCAGGAGATCAAGGACGCCCTGGACCTGGCCTGCCGCCAGGTGAAGGCCGACGCCGTGGTGCTGGGCTTCAAGGCCTACGGCGCCAAGGTGCAGCTCAGCGAGGACCAGGTTCGCGACTACTACAGCCAGCACCGCAAGGATTGGGAGAAGGCTGAGAAGGTCAAGGCCCGCCACATCCTCATCGCCGTCAAGAAGGACGATGGCCCGGATGCCCAGGCGGCGGCCAAGGCCAAGGCTGAGGGCCTGGCCAAGAAGCTCAAGGCCGGCGGCGACTTCGCCAAGCTGGCCAAGGACAACAGCGACGACAAGGGCAGCGCGGCCCGCGGCGGCGAGCTGGGCAGCTTCGGCAAGGGCGAGATGGTGCCTGAGTTCGAGAAGGCCGCCTTCGCCCTCAAGCCGGGCCAGGTCAGCGACCCGGTGAAGAGCCAGTTCGGATGGCACATCATCAAGGTCGAGAGCCGCGAGGCTGCCTTCACGCCCACCTGGGAGAACAGCCACCAGAAGGCTGAGGACGCCCTGCGCGCCGACAAGGCCAAGGAGCTGGCGCGCCACGCCGCGGCCCAGCTGCAAGAGGCCATGGACCAGGGGCAGAGCCTGGCCGCCGCCGCCAAGGGCTTGAGCCTCACGGCCCGAACCAGCGGCTGGATAAGGCGCGACGACAAGAAGGCCTTCGAGGAGGTGGGCGAGACCCCGGCCCTGGCCAAGAGCCTGCTCGACCTGCGGCTGGGCCAGCACCTCGCGCAGGCCTTCAGCGGCGACAAGGGCCTGGTGCTGGCCGAGGTCTCGGCTGAGGAGCCGGGCAGCCTGCCCAGCGGCGACAAGCTGGCGGCCCTCAAGGGCGAGCTGCTCGCTGCCCTGCGCGAGCGCAAGGGCGATGAGATCTTCCGCGGCTGGCTGGCCGGGCTCAAGGAGCAGGCCAGGATCACCGACCGCTTCAAGGAGATCTACGGCGCGGACTGAAGCCCCGCGCCAGAGGGCTGAAAAGCAGAACCCCCGGGCCAAGGCCCGGGGGTTTTTTTGTGCCCATGCAGGCCCCTCAGCGAAAGCCCGCCTTCTCCAAGAGCTCTGCCGTGCGCGCCAAGGGCAGGCCCATCACGTTGAAGTAGCAGCCCTCGATGCGCCGCACGAAGGCGCCCGCCGCGCCCTGGATGCCATAGGCGCCGGCCTTGTCCAGGGGCTCGCCGCTACGCACATAGGCCTTGATCTCCTCTGCGCTCAGCCTGCGGAAGCGGACTTGGGTGGCCTCGGCCAGGGTGATGGCCTTGGCGCCTGGATGCAGCGGCACCAGGGCCAGCCCGGTCACCACCTGGTGGCTGCGGCCCGAGAGCCGGCGCAGCATGGCCTCAGCCTCGGCCGGGCCCCGGGGCTTGCCCAGGGCGCGGCCTGAGAGCCACACCAGGGTGTCCGCGCCCAGCGCCCAGCCCAGCTGCGGCCCGGCTGCGGCGAGGCTCTCTGCCGCAGCAAGGGCCTTCTCCATCGCCAGGCGCCGGGCTTGGGCCGCAGGGCTCGACCCGGGCGTGAGGCGCTCCTCAGTGTCCACGGGGAAGATGCTGAAGGGGCGGCCCAGGCGGGCCAAGAGCTCGGCGCGGCGCGGGCTGGCCGAGGCCAGCACCAGCAGGGGGGTGGCCGCGCTCATCTGGCCAGCGAGAGCGCCACTTCATCGCCCACGCGGGCCTCCAGCAGGCGCTGGGCGCTGCCGTTGCGCGCGAAGACCTCAAGCGTGCCCTGGCTGCCCCAGAGCGCCCCCAGCCCGCCCTCGGGCGCGGCAGCATAATGGGTGCAGACGCCCGGGATGATGCGGCCGCGCACATGCACGGCGCTGATGGCGCGCCCATTGAAGGGGCCCTGGGGCAGGTTGGTCTGCAGGTTGCCGAAATGGTCGAAGCCCAGCACCAGGCCGCGGGCGATGCCATCGCCAATGGCATAGGCGGGCAGGCTGGGCAGCAGCTGCAGGCCCGGGGCCGGCGGGCCGAAGAGGTGCGGGTTGACCCCGCGCAGCAGGTGGCCGATGACCGGGGCGAAGATGTCGCGGCCATGGAAGGTCTGCGAGACCTGGGGCAAGAAGTAGTGCCGGTTCTTGACCGCGTGCGCGGCCAGGATCTTGCGTCCATCCAGCACATAGGTGAGCACGCCATTGTCGGGCGCAAGGAAGAGCGCCTCCGGCGTGCGCACCAGCACGATGTCGCGATGGCTGCCTACGCCCGGGTCCACCACCACGGCGTGCAGGCAGTGGCGCGGGAAGCAGGGCACCGCCTGCTTCAAGGCCATGGCCGCCTCGGCCACGCCCTGCGGCGCGATGTCGTGGCTGATGTCCACCACGCGGGCCTGGGGCACCAGGCCGTAGATGATGCCCTTCATCATGGCCACGTGCGGGTCGCGCAGGCCGAAGTCAGTGGTCAAGGTGGCCAATGCCAGCTTCATGGGTGCCTCAGAGCCGGGGCAGGGTCAGCCCCTTCTGGTTCTGGTACTTGCCCTTCCTGTCCGCGTAGCTCACCTGGCAGGGCTGGTCGCCCTTGAAGAACAGCACCTGGGCGATGCCCTCGTCGCTGTAGATCTTGGCGGGCAGGGGCGTGGTGTTAGAGATCTCGAGCGTGACATAGCCCTCCCACTCGGGCTCGAAGGGCGTCACATTGATGATGATGCCGCAGCGGGCATAGGTGCTCTTGCCCACGCAGAGCGTCAGGATGTCGCGGGGTACCTTGAAGTACTCCACGGTCTTGGCCAGGGCGAAGCTGTTGGGCGGGATGATGCAGAAGGGCTTCTTGACCGTGACGAAGCTGCGGTCATCGAAGGCCTTGGGATCCACGATGGTGGCGTTGATGTTGGTGAAGACCTTGAACTCATCGGCCACGCGGATGTCATAGCCGTAGGAGGAGACGCCGTAGGAGATGACGCCCTTGCGCACCTGCCGGTCCGTGAAGGGCTTGATCATCCCCTGCTCGCGCGCCATCCGCTTGATCCAGATGTCTGACATGATGGCCAAGTCTCACCTCGAGCGGGGGGCCGCCTCGCCGGCGCGCCAGCGCCGGGCGCCCATGAAGCGCAGCTTGAAGAAGGGGGAGGCCATGCGGGCCAGGCAGACGCGCTTGCCGCTGCCGGGGGCGTGCCAGAAGCGGCCTTGGCCCTGATAGACGCCCACATGCATGCTGGCGCCGCCGCCGCTGGGGGCGAAGAAGACCAGGTCGCCAGGCAGCAGCGCCTGCTCAGGCACCGCCAAGCCTCCCAAGAACTGGTCCAACGCCCGCTTGGGGATGCGGATGCCCTGCCTCGCATGCACATACTGGGTGAATCCGCTGCAGTCGAAGCCCTGCTCGGGGCTGGCACCGCCCCAGCGGCAGGGGCTGCCCGAGAGCCGGGCGGCCTCGGCGGCCAGGGCCTTGCCTATGGCCAGGTCGCTGTCAGCCAGCAATGCGCCCGGCCAGAGCAACAGCAGCAGGCAGAGCAGGCGCCTCATGGCTCTGGCCTGCGGGCGCCCATGTAGCGGCGCGCCCAATAGGGGTCGCACAAGCGGTCCTCGCGCACCACGCCGCCGCTGGAGGGCGCGTGGATGAAGCGGCCCTTGCCCTGCCAGAGGCCCACATGGCTGGCGTGCCCGGCGCCCAAGGTGTCGAAGAAGACCAGGTCCCCGGGCTCCAGGTCCTTGAGCCGCACCTTGCGGCCCTTGCGGAACTGCTCGCGGGCCGTGCGAGGGAGCTTCAGGCCCTGGCGCGACCAGCACCACTGGGCCAGGCCGCTGCAGTCAAAGCCCATGGCCGGGGCCACGCCGCCGTAATGGTAGTGCCGGCCCAGCTGGGCCCGGGCCTCGGCAGCCGCGCCCTGCGGGCCGGGGGGCAGGCCCGCGCAGCCGGCGAGCAGGGCCAGCATCGCCGCAAAGGCCCAAAGCCAGAGCCGGGCCACGCCAGGCCTCTCAGGCCTTGGCTTTGAGCAGGCGCTCGAGCACGGCTTCGCCCATCTGTCTGGTGCTGACCGCGCGGCCCTTGGGGCCGGCCAGGTCGCGGGTGCGCAAGCCGTCAGCCAGGGCCTTGGCCACCGCAGCCTCCACCGAGCGCGCGGCGCGCTCTGCGGAGAGCGAGTAGCGCAGCAGCATGGCGGCCGAGAGGATGGTGGCCAGGGGATTGGCCAGTCCCTTGCCCGCGATGTCGGGGGCCGAGCCATGGCAGGGCTCATAAAGGCCGAAGATGCCGGACTTGGTCTTCTTGACGCCCAGGCTGGCGGAGGGCAGCAGGCCGATGCTGCCGGTCACCTCGGCGGCCTCGTCGGTGATGATGTCGCCCATCATGTTCTCGGTCACCACCACATCGAAGCTGGCGGGCCGGCGGATGAGGAACATGGTGAAAGCGTCCACGTAGCACTCGTCCATGGCGACCTGGGGATACTCCTTCCTCACCTGCTCGGCCACCTGCTTCCACAGCACCGAGCTCAAGAGCACATTGGCCTTGTGCACCAGGGTGAGGTGCTTGCGCCGGCCCAGGGCCGCCTTGAAGGCGAAGTGCAGGGTGCGCTCGATCTCCTTGCGGGTGTAGGAGATGACATCGTAGGCCGAGTCCTTCTTCAGCTCCTTCTTGCCGAAATAGGCGCCGCCAGTCAGCTCGCGGATGACCAGCAGGTCCAGGCCCTTGAGGTACTCGGGCTTCAGGTGCGACTGCCCCTCCAGGCCGGGGAAGATCTTGGCCGGCCGCAGGTTGGCGTACAGCTCGTAGCGCTTGCGCAAGGGGAGCAAGGCCCCGCGCTCGGGCCGCAGGCTGGGGTCGGGGATCTTGTCGTACTGGGGGCCGCCCACGGCGCCGAAGAAGATGGCGGCGCTGGAGTCGCAAAGCTTGAGGGTGGCGGCTGGCAGGGGGTGGCCGGTGGCGTCATAGGCCGCGCCGCCCACCAGCGCGGATTCAAAAACCAGGTCCAGGCGCGCGCGCTTGGCAGCGGCTTGGAGGATGGGGAGGCTGGCCTGGATGACCTCCGGGCCGATGCCGTCGCCCGGCAGGACTGCGATGCGGATCATGGAAAGGGCTCCTGAAATGGTGTGTTTCCGTGTCCAAAAACGGTTTTGAAGTGTATCATGGCGCCGTTCCCGCTTCCATAGGATTTGGCCATGCCCCTCTACCGCCTCGACATCGAGTACCATGGCGCCGCCTACCGCGGCTGGCAGTCGCAGAAGAACGCCGACACCGTGGCCGACAGGCTGGCAGCAGCCTGCAAGGCGGCGCTGGGGGATGCGCGCGAGCTCACCGCCGCCGGCCGCACCGATGCCGGCGTGCACGCCCTGCACCAGGTCTGCACCCTGCAGGCCCCGGCCCGGCCCGAGCGCCAGGCGCTGCTGGCCATCAACGACGCCCTGCCCCCCGACATCGCCGTGCAGTCGCTCAGCCGCGCGCCCGAGGGCTTCCATGCCCGCCACAGCGCGGTGGAGCGGGTCTACCTCTACCAGGTGATGCGGCGGCGCAGCGCCTTCGCGCGCAGCGAGAGCTTCTGGGTGCGGGACAGGCTGGACATCAAGGGCATGCGGGCCGCGGCGGCCCTGTTCTGCGGCAGCCATGACTTCGCCGCCTTCTGCGAGCAGGACCCCGGCAAGCCAGCCCCCACCCGCGCGGCCCTCAAGTCGCTGGAGCTGGCCGAGGCGGGCCCCCTGCTGCTGCTGCGCTTCCGCGCGCGCCACTTCCTGTGGAAGATGGTGCGCCGCATTACGGGCAGCCTGCTGGAGGTGGGACGCGGCAAGGCCGAGCCCGAGGACCTGGCAGCCAGCCTGGCCAAGCCAGACCGGCGCTGGGCTCCCTTCACCGCCCCGCCCCAGGGCCTCTTCCTAGAGCGAGTGCTCTATGCCGGCGATGCCTATGACCAGCCCATGAAGCCCGCACTTCCACCCTCCCCTGAACGGAGCCGCCATGCCCAAGACCAGTGAGTACCAGCGCTTCCAGAAGCCCGCCAAGGCCCTGGCCCTGCCCGCCATCGAGGCGGTCTCCAACCCCTACCCTGGCAGGGACTATGAGGTTCATTTCGAGATCCCAGAATTCACCTGCGTCTGCCCCAAGACCGGGCACCCTGATTTCGCCACCCTGCGCATCGACTACGTGCCGGGCAAGGCCATCGTTGAGCTGAAGAGCCTCAAGCTCTACATCGAAGCCTACCGCAGCCTGGGAGTCTTCCACGAGGCGGTGGCCAACCGAGTGCTGAGCGACCTAGTGAAGGCAGCCCGGCCCAAGCGGGCGCGCCTTGAAGCGGATTTCAACGTGCGCGGCGGCATCCACACCGTGGTAGCGACCCGCTACCGCTGGCCCTCTTGCAGCGGGCATTGCCAAGACTGAGCGTAAGCCCCCAAAATGAAAAGAGCCGCCCCAAAGGGCGGCTCTTTTTTTATGCCCAAGGCCAGCTAGGGCAGGCGCACCAGCTGGGCCAGCTTCTTGTTGCTGGCATGGCCCTGGCCCTGGGCCGTGGCCACCACAAAGTAGGTGCCGCCGGGCAGGCTTGCAAGGTCCAGGCTGGCCCGCAGCCAGCCGCTGCCGCCGGCTGCCTTGGCCGAGGCCACCTCCACCAGGGCCTGGCTGTAGAGATTGAAGCTCAGGCTGTCCGCCTTCCCCTTCACCAGCACATAGATGTGCACCGGCCCGCTGCCCCGCGAGGGATTGGGCACAGGCAGCACCTTCTCTATGCTCAAGCCTGAGGGAGCGGCAGTGGCGCTGGCTGTGGAGCTGGGCGAAGCACTGGCGCTCGGCTCCATGGTGGCAGTGAGCGTGGGCGTGGCAGTCTTGCTCGCTGTCGCTGTCGCAGTCGAAGTGGCTGTGCAAGTGGCGGAAGCCGTGAAGCTGGGCGACGCCGTGGCGCTGGCCTCCATGGTGGCGGTGAGCGTGGGTGAGGCGGTCCTGCTCGCTGTCGCTGTGCTGGTGCAGGTGGGCGTAGCGATGGCGGTCATGGTGCTGGTAGGCGTGCTGCTGGCGCTGGGGACGGCTGAGCCCGTGACCGAAGCCGTGAAAGTTGGCGTAAAGGTGAATGTCGCTTCAATGACAGGCTCTGTGGGAGAGCGGCTGCTGGTGGGCAGCGGTGAGGCCGTGGCCGTGCTGCTGGCCGTGCCAGAGCCCGTGGCCGTGGGCGAGGCTGAGCTGGTGGGCGAGATGCTGGGCGTGCCCGTGGGCGTGCTGCCCGGGGGCACGCTGGTGAGGGTGGGCGTGGCCGAGGATGTGAAGGTGATGGGGCGGGTGCTGCTGGCAGTGGGCGTGCCGGTGGATGTGGCTGTGCGCGTTGGCGTTTGGCTGGGGCTAGGAGTGCTGCTGGCTGTCGCGCTTCTCGTGGCGGTGCTGCTTGCCGTGCTCGCTGCCGCTGTGGCGGAACTGGTGGGCGTCGCAGTGCACGAGGGGCTGAGCGTTGCCGTAGCAGTGCCAGTGGCAGTGCCAGTGGGCGTGGCTGTGGGCGAGCTGGTTGAGCTGGGGCTGGCGCTGCGCGTGGATGTTGGCGTGCGGCTGGGCGTCGGAGAGATGGAGGGCGAGGCTGTGGGGCTGCCAGCTGCCGTGAGCAGCTTGATGTTGTCGATGGTCAGATTGTAGGCGCCGGTGGCGGAGCTGGCCCATTGCAGGTGGTTGATGGTGGTCAGGTCCAGGCTGCAGGTGGTGCCCCAGCCGCTCTGCTGGGCGAAATTCGAGAAATAGAGGGTGATGGTGGTCCAAGTTCCTGGGGCGCTGAAGCTCTGGCCATAGAAGTTGCCGCCGCAGCTCAGGGTGCTGGCCAGCTGGAACCAGTAGCTGCCGCTGCCCTTGACGTCGAACTGCACGCCCACGTAAGAGGATAGGTCTTGCGCGCCGCCGCTGTTGTTGAGGTTGGTGGTGATGCCAGCATAGCCGCCCGTGGCCACCGTGGCGGTCAGGCTGTAGGCCCAGTTGCTTCCATCCCCGGGGCTGGGAGCCAGCCAGGCGTTCTTTGTGGTGGCGGCATCTGAGTACACGCCCCAGCTGCCGTTCCAGTTGTTGGTCAGGTTGCCATCCTCAAAGTCATCCAGCAGGAAGGAGGCCGGGATTGGCGTGCCCGTGGGCGAGGGCGAGGGAGTGCCGGTGCAGGTGGGGGTGCCAGCATATAAGGTGGCCGTGGCGCTGGGCGTGGGCGTGGCGAACACGCTGCTCAGCGTGATCTCATACATGGTGCCCGAGCGGGCGGGCAGGGTGTCGGTGAAGCTGGCGCCGCTGAAGCTGGGGGCCGTGGCCGCGGTGACCGTGGCTGAGAAGACCCCAAAGCGGTAGCTCTTGATGCCGCTGATGGCCTGGCCCGTGCCCAGGGCCAGGTTGGCGGTGACGGACTGGGCGGTTGAGTAGTTCTTGCAGAGCGCCACCACCCACATCTTGTTGCTGCCCGCCGAGGAGCGGCTGGCGTAGACCGAGGTGTCGGCGATGTCATCGGTGCTCGACTGGCAATAGAGGTCGCCGAAGCGCGAGCCGGCGCCGTCATAGTTGAGGTAGAGGTTGTAGGCCGCCTGCACATAGGCGGTGCCATTGCTGCCCTCCAGCTCCCACATGTTGCCGATGACCTGCTGCTGGGCGAAGATGCCGAAGACATCGGCCTGGGCGATGCCGCCGGACACATCGTAGCCCGCGCCAAAGTAGTACTCGCTGATGCTCATCTGGGTGCCGGGGTAGTACTGGGCGATCTCAGTGCTCAGCCTGGGGATGAGCTGTATGCCGGCTCCCAGCTGGCTGGTTATCCAGCTGCCCTCATTGTAGGTGCTGTCCCAGAGGCTCCGCGGCGCCTGCATGCGGGCCGTGGCGCAGGCCTGGGTGACCGAGGCGGTGGTGCTGCCGTAGATGATGCGGGTGCCATCCGTGCCCGTGGTCTCTGGGTAGTAATGAAGGTCCAGGTAGTGCAGCAGGCGGGTGCCCGCGCTGGCAGAGGCTTTGGACATCTGGTCCAGGTAGAAATCGACGCACCACTTGTAGCTGCTGTAGCTGGAGGCATCCGGCGCGCCATTCAGGTTGGTGATGTCTGCCCAGCCATAGAAGGCTGGCCCCAGGATCTGGGCGCTGTTGTCCACGCTCAGGATGGCCTTGGCCGTGGTGGTGCTCTTGGCGGCCAGCTCGGCATAGGTGGCATTGCTAGGGTGCGAATAGGGGTGGGTGGTGCTCCAAAGGCCCGGCTCATTGTCGAGGTCGTAGTACTTGATGCCGCCCGCCGAGGCCTTGCCATACTTGTTCACTAGGTAATTGACGTACTCGTCCATGTAGACCGTGGTGTTTCCGGTGTTGGGGCTCAAGCTGAAGGCTGAGCCCTTCACCGGCAGCACCGCATCCCAGCGCGAAGAGGGCGCGGCCTGCGCCGAGGTCACCACGCCCGTGCCATCTGCGGCCACATAGCCCAGCATCTGGATGGTGGCCAGCACCGACTTGCTGAGGCTGCGCCACTGGTCATAGCGCGTGGTGGCCGCAGAGGCGGGCGCCTGGCTGCTGTTCTGCGGCAGGCCCACCCAATAGAGCATGGCAAAGTCGCTCATGTCCGGCCCGTAGTCCTTGCCGGCATTGTCAGTGTTGATCTCCCAATTGTAGGTGGAGAGCCGGTTGCCGCCCAAGCGCATGTAGGGGGCGTTGTAGATGGTGTCATGGCTGCCCGGCGCGCCGGTGCTGGCAACAGTGGCCTGATTGGGGCCGTAATCCTCGTTGCCGCCATAGACTTGGTCAGGGATGGGATGGTTGCCCGAAAAGGCGCTGATGGTGAAGGTGGCTGCGCCCAAGCTTGAGCCTGCCCCAAGGGACAGGAGGGCCAGGGCCAGCCAGATGGGTTGTGGGCTTCTAGGACGCATGCCGGGCCTCAGAAAATGCTCTGAGCAATTATATATTCAAGTCGGCAAAGGCCCTAGCCCGTCTTGGCCTTATGCCAATATTTGTCCTCTTTTCTCGATGCGGCACGCTCAATGAAGGATCAGGCATTTCAAGGGCTTTGCCCTGGCCACCTGGCCCTGGCGCTCTGCCTCCAAAGTGATGAAATAGACGCCATTGCTCGCCCTGGCGCGGAAGCCTGTAGGCAGGGCCAAGGCTGACCAGCCGCGCGGGCAAGGCCCGGGCTGCGCCTCAGCCACCAGAACATAGGCGCTGCTCCAGATGCGCATGACGACCTGGTCGGCCGGGCCATTCAGCAATATCCACACCTGCCGGGGATCAGGGTTGGGCGCGGGCAAGGCTTGCAATATCTGCAGCGAGCCAGGGCCAAGGGCCGGGCTGGGGCTGGCTGTGGAGAGAAGGGTCAAGGTCGGCGTGGCGGTGCAAGTGGCAGAAGGCATGGCAGTGCAAGTGGCGGATGATGAGGCTGTGCTCGTGGCAGCGGGCGTGACAGTGCGCGTGCCTGTGCAAGTGCCTGATGGCGTGGCAGCGAAGGTTGGGGATGGACTGGCAGTGGCCGTGCCGGTCTGCGACTGGGTGCTGGTGCTGCTCGGCGAATCGGTGCGCGTCCCAGTGGGCAGCGCGGTGCACGAGCTGGTGCCGCTAGGCTCTGCCGTGGCGGTGCTCTGCACTGCCGAAGCCGTTGACGAGGGCGTGGGTGTGGCGCTGGCGCTGAGAGTGGCCGTTTGCGTCGCGGTATCTGGCCGGGTCGCGCTGAAGCTGGGCGTGATGGTGAAGGTGCCGCTAGGCTCCGCCGTATCCGAAGGCGTAGGCGAGCCGCTGGGGCCTGGGCTGGGCTCCGCGGTCTGCGTGAAGGTGGCGCTGCGGCTCGAGGTGGCTGAAGGGCTGGGGGTGGGCGTCTTAGTGCTGGTGCTGGTGTGCGTGGCAGTGGATGTTGAGGTGGCTGTGCTCGGCAATGCCGTGCTGGTGCAGGTGGGCGAGCTTGGGGCTGCGGTGGGCGAAGGGGTCCCCGTGAGGCTGGGCGTCGCTGTCCGCGAAGGAGTGTCAGAGGCCGTGCTCGTGGCTGTGCTCGGCGCTGCCGTGGCTGAAGGGGAGCTGGTGGGCGTGCGCGGCGCTGGCGTAGCCGTTGATGAAGGAGTGCCAGTCTGCCGGGGGCTGGGCGTTGGCGAGGCCGCCACGCAGGTGCTCACCACCGCGTTGTCGCGGGTGAAGAGGTAGTCCATCACCTCGCCGGAGGGAGCGAACCACATGCTCTTGTTGCCGGCAGCGCCAAAATTGTTGCCCAAGTAGGTGTAGAGCGTGTTCAAGGCGCTCTGATTGGTGGAGTAGGCATCTGCGGCCGCGCCGCTGCCCTGGGTGACGCTGTGCGTGATGCAGATCACCCAAGAGGGCCGAGAATCCGCCGCCGCCTGGGCCGAAACGGTCTCGATGTTGGTGGGGTCGGTGCCATACAGGCCGTTGCGGGGCACCGTGTAATCCTTGCCCAGCACGGTGTCCACATGGGTGTAGCCGCTGCCGCCCAGCTCGCCAGAGATGATGTAGCTGGGGGGCCAGCCCGAGCAGGTCGCTGTGGAGACCTCATAGGGATAGACCACATGCGAGACATTGTAGCCTGGCAGATAGGTCTGAAAGGCCGTCTGGTCCTGGTTGAATTCAGTGGGGAAATTGGCGCAGGAGACCGGGTCCGGATGGTCCCAGGTGTGATTGTAGACCTGCCAGCCATCCGCGCGCAGAGCCTGCACCTCAGCCCAGCTCATGTAGTAGCTGCCGCCGCTCGTTATCCACGAGCCGACCGCGGCGATGCCCGCCTTCCAGCCCAGGGCATCCAGGATGGGCTTGGCATAGTCATACTGGCTCTGCCGCGTGTCATCAAAGGTCTGCGAATAGGCCCAATGGTAATTGCTGTAGAGCGAAGCATTGGTGGCAGCCCCGGTGCCGGCCGCGGTCGAGTTCAGGGCCGTGATGGCGATGGCCGTGCCGCTGGTGCTGAAGGAAGCCGCCTGGGTCGAGGAGCTGTAGGTGGCCGGCACCCAGGCCCCGTCCGCGGTCACCGAGACGCCGGAGCAGGCTCCCACCGCCACATTCAGGGTCAGCTTGTGGTCATTCACCAGCGATGGCACCGCGGCGTAGCTGATGCTCAGGCAATAAGTGGCATTCTGCGCTGCGGCGAGCGCAGGGAGCGCGGACAGGGCGGCGTGGAGCGCCGCCCGTCGCAATGTGCGATTCATCGTTCACACCCCCAAGCGGTGAAGGCAGCGCAGGCAGCCTGCGCAAGGACCCGCTTAGAGTATAAACAATTGCCAGACCAGGCATGTTCGGTCGCATGTCAAATGCGGTTAAGTCCCATGCCTAGAGCTCCCGGCGCCCCTGCAGGGCACGCGCCAGGGTGACATCATCCAGGTATTCCAGGTCCCCGCCCATGGGCATGCCCATGGCCAGCCGCGAGACCTTGAAGCCCGCCGGCTTGATGAGCCTGAGCAGGTAGAGCGCGGTGGCCTCGCCCTCCACATCGGTGTTGGTGGCCAGGATGACCTCGCGGATCTGCTCGGTGCTCAGGCGCTCGAGCAGGGAGCGCACCTTGAGGTCTTCAGGGCCCACGCCGGAGAGCGGGGAGAGCGAGCCCAAGAGCAGGTGATAGAGCCCCCGGAACTCCCCGGTGCGCTCCAGGGCAGCCAGGTCCTGGGGCTCTTCCACCACGCAGAGCAGGCCGGTGTCGCGGCTGTCGTCAGCGCAGATGCCGCAGAGCTCGCCCTCGCAGAGGTTCGAGCAGCGGGGGCAGGTGCGCACCTTCAGGTGCAGCGCGGCCACCGCGCCCGAGAAGGAGGCAGCGCGCCCCGGCCCGGCCTTCAGCAGATGGAAGGCCAGGCGCTGGGCGGTCTTGGAGCCCACCCCGGGCAGGCTGGCCAGCTCCTCCACCAGGGCCTGGAAGGCGGGGGGATAGGCGGGCATGGGCGGCTCAGAAGGGAAGCTTGAAGCCGCCGGTGATCTTGGACATCTCGCCCGCAGCCAGGTCCTGGGCCTTGGCCAGCGCCTGGTTGACCGCCGCCAGCACCAGGTCCTGCAGCATGGCTGCATCGCCCGACTTGGCCAGCTCGGGGTCGATGGTGATGCTCTTGACCTGCAGGTCGCCGCTGGCCACCGCGATGACCGCGCCGCCGCCGGCGCTGGCCTCGCAGCTGCGCTCGGCCAGCTCCTCCTTCAGCTTGGCCATGCGCGCCTGCATCTGCTGGGCCTGCTTCAGCATGTTCCCCATGCCGCCAAAGTTCATGGTCTCTCCGGGTTCAAGGGTTGGTCTTGCGGATGTCGACGATCTCAGCCTCAAAGAGCTCGCGCACGCGGGCCACCGCCGGGTCGCGGGCCAGCACCTCGCGCACCTCGGCCTCGCTGGGGCCCTGGCCGCCTCTGGCTGGCTTGGGCGCCTGCTTGGGGGCTGCCAGCAGCACCTTCAGGCCGAGCTCGCGGCCATAGCAGGCCTTGAGCACCTCGCGCAGGGCGCGGCGGTGGCCCGGGTCGTCCAAGGTCTCGCGCTGGAAGGCGTTGCGCACGGTCAGGGTGAGCAGGCCGCCCTCCAGGGCGCTGAGCTCCACGTCGCGCACGCTGGTGCCCAGCACTGCCGAGATGCCCGAGGCCTGGTCCGCCACCTTCTCCCATCCCGCGCGCACCTGATCCAGCCCCCAGGCGGCCTTGGCTGCCAAGGGGGCCTCCTCCAGGTCTTGCACCAGGGGCTCAGGGCTGCCGGCTTCGCGGCTAGGGGCCGCGGGCAGGGCCACAGCTGCGGGCAGAGCCTGCAGGGCCGGTGCCGGGGCAGGCTCCGTCCTTGCCGCAGGCAAGGCAGCCTCGGCCAGCGGCGAGCGCAGCCGCTCTTCCATCATGGCCAGGCGGTCAAAGAGCTCGCCCAGGCTGGCCGTGGGCGCGGCAGGGGCCACTCTCATGAAGAAGCCCTCCAGCACCAGGCGCTGGTTCGAGGCATAGCGCAGCTGGCTCTCGGCCTCGCCCGCGGCCTTGAGCAGCCCGGCGGCCCGCGAAGGGCCCAAGCCCTTGGCCAGGCGCGCAAGGGACTGCAGGGTCTCGGGGAGCAGGTCGCTGGAGGCGGCCAGCGCCTCGGGCGCCAGCGTGCGCGCCAGCAGCAGGCTGCGCAGCAGGTCAGACAGGGTGCCCAGGGCCACCTTCAGGTCGGCGCCGCGGGCATATAGGCCCTGCACCCAGGCGAAGGCCTCGCCCTGCCGGCCCTCCATGGCGGCCTGCAGCGCGGCCAGGGCCTGGCCCTCCTCCACGCCGCCCAGCACCTGCAGCACCGCCTCGGCGCTCACTGGCGCGGGCAGGCCATCCGGCCCCAGCCCGCAATAGCTGATCACTTGGTCCAGCAGGGTCTGGGCGTCGCGCAGGCTTCCGCCCCCGGCGCGCGCCACCAGGGCCAGGGCCTCCGGCGTGCTTCCCACCCCCTCGGCGTCCAGTATGGCCTTCAGGTGGGCGGCCATCTCCCGCACCGGGATGCGCCTGAAGTCGAAGCGCTGGGTGCGCGAGAGGATGGTGGCAGGGATCTTCTGCACCTCGGTGGTGGCCAGGATGAAGATGACATGGGAGGGCGGCTCCTCCAGGGTCTTGAGCAGGGCGTTGAAGGCGGCCTGGGAGAGCATGTGCACTTCGTCGATGATGTAGACCTTGTGCCGGTCGCGCACGCCGCCATAGGCCACCTTGTCGCGCAGGTCGCGGATGTCATCCACGCTGTTGTTGCTGGCGCCATCGATCTCGATGACATCCACGCTGCCCGGGCCGCTGATCTCGATGCAGCTGGCGCACACGCCGCAGGGATGGGGGGTGGGGCCCTTGGCGCAGTTGAGGGCCTTGGCCAGGATGCGCGCCGAGGTGGTCTTGCCCACCCCGCGCGGGCCGGTGAAGAGGTAGCCGTGGCCCACGCGCCCGGAGGCGATGGCGTTCTGCAGGGTGCGCGTCACATGCGCCTGCCCCACCACTTCTTCGAAGGTCTTGGGACGCCATTTGCGGGCGAGGACGAGGTAGGCCATGGTGCTCCTTGAATGAGGCGGCGCGGGGCGGGCCGCCCGGCCGGCGCACCGCAACACACCTGCTTCCGCTTACCGTTGCTCCCTTCCGGGCCTGGCGGGGTTCACGGCGCGTGGGTTGCGCGGGGCCTTCCGGGCGGCCCGCTCCGGGCCGCATCTTGCCTGCTAGCTTGCCTGCGCTGCCTGCTCATAGGCCCGCAGGGTGGCGCGAGCGCAGGCGCCCCAGCTGAAGCGGGAGAGCCGTGCCCGGCCCAGCGCGGCATAGCGCGCGCGCGCGCCGGGGGCGGCCAGGGCGCTGAGGCCAGCGGCCAGGGCCACAGGGTCCTCAGGGTCAGCCACCAGGGCCGCCTTGCCCGCCACCTCGGGCAGCGAGCCTCGGTCAGAGGCCAGCACCGGGCAGCCCAGGCTGAAGGCCTCCAGCACCGGCAGGCCGAAGCCCTCGGCCAGCGAGGGGAATGCGAAGGCCAGGGCACCCTGGTAGAGGGCCTTGAGCTCGGCATCGCCCACATAGCCCACCGAGAGCACGCGGCCCTGGAGCCCCGCCTCGCTGATGCTGCGGGGATAGCGGGTGGTCTCAATCTCGCCGGGCCTCAGCGAAGTGAGCACCAGGCTGGCCTTGGCCAGGCGCCCGCCCTGGCGCGTGGCCAGGCCCACGGCCTGGATGAGGCGGTCGGTGTTCTTGCGGGTGTCCGATGCGCCCTGGGCCAGGATGTAGGGGCCCTGCACGCCCAGCTTGCGGCGCAGGGCGGCGGCGGCCTGGGCGGCCAGCGGCCGGGCGAAGACCGGGTCCGCGCCCAGCGGGGCGGCCAGCACCCTTCCCGGCTCAAGGCCCAGCCGCGCCAGGATGTCGCGCCGCGAGAACTCAGAGACCGTGAGCACGCGGCGGGCTCGGCGGGCAGCGGGCGGGGCCACCCACTTGCGGTAGCGGTCCTGCAGGCGCTGGCTCATGGTCGGCCGGGGCACCGCCTCGCACAGCGGGCGCAGCCAGAGCGTGTCATGCAGGGTCAGCACCAGGGGCAGGCCCGCCCAGAGCGGGCCGGTGTTGTCTGGCGCATGCAGCAGGTCGCAGCCCATCTGGCGCGCGCGGCGCGGGATGAGCCGCTGCTCGAGGAGCGCGGGATGCCCCGCCAGGCTGACGCTGGCCACGTTGGCATTGGGCGGCAGCGCCGCGCGGTCGCTCTTGGGGCCCAAGAAGAGGGTGAAGCGCCAGCCCGGGGCCACCTCCGCCAGGGCGGCCACCAGGTTCTTCAGGTAGCGCCCCACCCCGCGCCGCCCCAGGGTGCGCGCATCGATGCCCACATGCAGGCCGCTGCTCACTTCATGCCCAGCAGAGCCAGGCCGGGCAGCCAGTGCCAGAGCAGGGCCAGCAGGCTGCCGCCCAAGAGGCCGGCCAAGAAGTCGTCCGCCATCACGCCCCAGCCGCGGGGCAAGAGCTGGGCGGTGTCGATCAGCCCAGGCTTGGCCACATCCAGGGCGCGGAAGATGAGGAAGGCCCACGCGTAGGCGCCCGCATGGCCGAAGGCCGCCCAGGGCAGGAAGCCCAGGGTGAGCAGGGTGCCCACCACCTCATCCACCACGATCTTGTGGCTGTCGTGCTCGCCAATGATGCGCTCGGCCGCGCTGGCAGCCGCCACGCCGGGCAGGGTCAGCAGCAGGCCCAGCGCCAGGCTGGGCCAGGCCCAGCCCTGCGCGCCGCGGCCAGCCAGCACCCAGGCGGCCCAGGGCAGGGGCAGGGCCAGGGCTGTGGCGAAGGTGCCGCTGGCGATGGGGAAATAGCCGGCGCCGAACCAGGTGGCCAGGGCCAGGGCGGCGCGGTCGGTGATGCTCATGCGTCCTCCAGCTCCTTGCAGATCATCTCCCAGTTGTCCCAGAAGTACTTGAAGCCCGAGTAGAGCGAGCCGACCGCGGCCACGAACATCAGCCAGTAGGGCAGCAGGTTGCTGTCCAAGAGCAGGGCTGCCAGCGCGCCGCCGCGGCCCCAGCCCTGCAGGGTGCTGAGCCAGGTGGCCGAGACCGCATTCAGCGTGTTCTGCACCACGATGAGGATGAGGCAGACGATCACCGCCACCATCTGCGCCACGGTCTTTATCTTGCCCCAGATGCTGGCCTGCATGACCATGCGGTGGGTGGCTGCCAGGGTGCGCAGGCCGGTGACCGCCAGCTCGCGCCACAGGATCACCACCACCATCCAGCCCGGCACCATGCCCACCTGCACCAGGCAGACCAGGGCGGTGGTCATCAAGAGCTTGTCGGCCAGCGGGTCCATGATCTTGCCGAAGTTGGTGACCAGGCCGCGCTTGCGCGCGATGGCGCCATCGAAGTAATCGGTGATGCTGGCCGCCAAGAAGACCACCAGCGAGGCCCACTGGGCCGCCAGGTTGTCGCTCAGGAAGAGCACGATGAAGAAGGGCACCAGCGCCACGCGCAGCAGGGTGAGCTGGTTGGGCAGGTTGATCTTGGCCCATTTGGGCCAGCGCGGCCCGCGGGCGGCGGGGGTCGGGCCGGCTTCCTGGCTGTCATCCGGCTGGGTCATGCCATTTGCTCCCCATAGAGGTCATGGTCATCGCTGCCGCTGATGCGCACCTGCGCGAGATCCCCGGGCGCCAGGCTGCGCCCCGGCAGCGCGCTGAAATAGGCCAGGCCGTCGATCTCCGGCGCGTCATACTGGGTGCGCCCCACCATCCTGGCCGGGGCCAAGGGCTTGCCCTTGGCTTTGGTGGCCGGCGCGGGCTCGGCGCCAGTCACCAGCACCTGCAGGGTCTCCCCAATGCGGCGGGCCAGGCGTCGGCGCGAGGCGCGGGCCGCGGCGGCCATGGCCTCCTTGCGCCGGGCCTCCCGCTCGCGGGCCGGGAGCTGGCCAGGAAGGCTGGCGGCCGGGGTGCCGGCCTCGGGCGAGAAGGCGAAGATGCCGATGCGATCCAGGGGCGCCTCGCGGAAGAAGGAGAGCAGGCGCTTGAAGGCCGCCTCGCTCTCGCCGGGGTAGCCCACGATGAAGCTGCTGCGGAGCGCCGCGCCGGGCAAGGCCTTGGCCAGGCGCTCGAGCAGGCGCAGGCTGCCCTCGCGCGTGCCGGGCCGCAGCATGGCCTTGAGCATGCCGTCATCGGCGTGCTGCAGGGGCAGGTCGACGTAGCGGCAGAGATTGGGGGCCTCGGCCCAGGCCTTGAGCAGGGCCTCGTCCAAGAAGGCCGGATAGAGGTATTGCAGGCGCACCCAGGCCAGGCCCTGCACGCGGCCCAGGCCCTCGATGAGCTGGCGCAGGCGCGGCTCGCCATAGCGGTCGCGCCCGTATTCGCTGGTGTCCTGCGAGATGACGATCAGCTCCTTGGCGCCGCGCGCGGCCAGGCCCCGGGCCTCCTCCACGCAAGACTCCACGCTGCGGCTGCGCAGGCGCCCGCGCAGGGCGGGTATGGCGCAGAAGGCGCAGGTGTGGTCGCAGCCCTCGCTCACCTTCAGATAGGCGCTGTAGCCGGGGGTGGCCAGCAGGCGGGGCAGCTCCCCGTCGTAGAGGTAGGCCGGCTGGTGCACCTGCATCAGGGGGGCGGCCGGGGAGCGGCGGCGCATCAGGCGGTCCGCCACCGCCCGCACGTCCGGGTAGTCCGCAGACCCCAGGAAGCCGTCGATCTCAGGCACATCCTTGCGCAGGGCGTCGGCATGGGCCTGCACCAGGCAGCCCGAGACCACCAGGGCCTTGCAGCGGCCCTCGCGCTTGTAGCGGGCCATGTCCAATATGGCGTCCACCGACTCGCGGCGCGCCTTGTCGATGAAGCCGCAGGTGTTGACCACCAGCAGGTCGGCCTGCGCCGGGTCGGTGGTCAGCTCAAATCCGCCCTGGCCACCGGTGAGCAGCCCCAGCATGACCTCAGAGTCGACCAGGTTCTTGGGGCAGCCCAGGCTGATGAGTCCCACGGTGTAGGGCATGGATGGGGTCCTTAAACAGCCCAAGCCCCGGCAGGGGCTTGGGCCGATGCTCCAGCGTCCTCGCTGGCGGCTATTCGCGCGGGTTGAGCTTGGGGGAATCCTCAGCCTGGATGGGAGGCAGGCGGCGGGGGCTCTTCTTGGCTTTGGCCTTGGCCTTGGGGGCTGCGGCAGGCTCGGGCGTGGGCAGGGCGGCGGCCAGGGGCTCCAGCACGGCCTCGGCCCTCTCCAGCGCCTCCTTCACCGTGTCGTCCTCCTCGGTGTTGGCCAGGCCCTTGCGCACCGATGCCAGCGCGGCAGGGTCGGCGATGGTGGCCAGCGCCAGGGCGGCCTCGATGCGCACCCGCGCATCCTTGTCCTTGAGCATGGCCTTCTCGAGCTGCGGGTGGGTGGTGGAGAGCAGCGAGCCCAGGCGGCGGGCCGCCTGCACGCGCAGCTCGGGGCTCTTGGCCCGCACCAGCTTCTCCAGCTCGGTGAGGCTGTCATAGAAGCTGAAGTCAGCCGGGTTGTAGCTGAAGCGCTCGGTGTAGTGGTCCACGCGCTTGGGCTTGTCGTAGGGGGCCTCCAGGTAGCGCACATCCTCGGCGCGCAGGGTGTAGTCATAGTGCTTGCTGGTGACCTTGCGCGTTATGTGCTGGTCCCCATAGGCCAGCGTGGCGCTCATCCACTGGGGGTCGCCCTCGAACTTGCCGCTGCGGAAGGCCTCCACCGTCTCCTGCCACACCGGCAGCATCTGCCTCTCGCCGCCGCGCTCGTCATCCTTGAAGATGGTGACCACCTCGCGGTTGCCGTAGATGTCGTCCTTCACCTGGTGGCGCACCGCCAGCTGGTGGATGCCCTCGCTCAGGATGTCGGGGTAGCTCACCTGCAGGCCCTGGGCCGGGTCGGTGTCGAACTCGAAGATCTGCCAGGGCTTCCAGTACTGCTGGTCATTGCCATCGCGGGTGAAGATCACCAGCACATTCTGCAGGCCGCCCTGGTAGGGGGCGGTCAGCACGGCCAGGGTGCGGCGCTCGAAGCCCAGCCAAGACTGCTCCACCTTGATGGGCTCGCTCCAAGCCCGCCACATCAGGGTGCGGTCCACCCGGGTGCGCTCGAAGCCCAGCTGCTCCAGGGCCCGGGCGCGCAGGCCCTCATCCTTCTGGCGCAACTCGTAGAGCAGGCGCTCCATCTGCCAGGCCTTGGCATCGGCGGGGGCCATCCAGGTGCGGTAGCCCAGGCCCTTGAGCACCACCGGGTGCTCCGGCAGGCTGAGGGCCGAGAAGGGCAGCAGCGCTATGAGCAGCGCGGCGAGCAGGGTGCGGCGGATCATGGTTCCTCCGGCTGAGGTCGGGTTTCTGGTGCAGGTCATTTGAAGTTGGTGAAGGTGACATCCAGCTCTATGTCTGCGCTGCGTATCTTGGCCATGGCCTCCTGCAGGTCGTCCTTGCTCTTGCCAGTGACCCTGAGCTGGTCGCCCTGGATGGAGGCCTGCACCTTGATCTTGCTGTCCTTCAACAGCGCCACCAGGCGCTTGGCCTTCTCCTGGGGGATCCCCTCGACCAGCTTGAGGGCCTGCTTCCAGGTGGAGCCGCCGGCCGGCTCAGGGTCCTTGGCCTCCACGGCCCGGGGCGAGATGCCGCGCTTGATGAGCTTGGCCCGCAGGATGTCCATGAGGGAGGAGAGGCGGTTCTCGCTCTCGCCGGAGAGCAGGATCTCCTTCTTCGCCTTGTCGAGGCTCAGGGTGGCGGTGCTGCCGCGGAAGTCGAAGCGGGTGGCCAGCTCCTTGAGGGCCTGGTTCACCGCGTTGTCCACCTCTTGCGGGTCGGGCTTGCTGACCACATCGAAAGAGAATTCCTGCGCCATCTAGTCTCCCAAGGCCCCATCAGAAGCCGCGGTGGCAGAGTCGTCCGCCGCCTCGGGCGCAGGCGCCCCTTCGGGCTGGGCCAGGTCCTGCGCTGAATCCTTGTGCCACTTCATGCCATGCTCAAAGACCAGCCCGTTCAAGGGGCCAGGCTTTGAGCCCAGGTAGCCCAGGTTCTCCCCGCGCCACCACACCCGCACCACGCTGGCATCGCCGAGCAATGCCACGGCCCGGGCCTGCACCTGAAAATGCCGCTTCTCGCCATGCGCCAGCGCCACCAGCGGCAGGGCCTGGCCATCCACCAGCAGCGAGACCCAGGTGGCCTTCTTGCCCCTCAGCACCAGCTCCTCAGCGCCCTTGGCCCCGGACAAGGCCGCGCTCTCTGCGCTGGCCGGCACCTTGCCCACGGCCTTGTCCGACGCGGCGATGGCAGGGCTTGAGGGCTTGTCGAGGCTGGCTGATTGCGAAGGGGCGGCAGCCGGGGCCTTGGCAGCCGCTGAGCGCTGCCAAGCCAGGCTCAAGAGGCCCAGCAGCAGCAGCACGCCCAGGGCCACAAAGGCGGCCAGGCGCCAGAAGCCCGCCCGCGCATCTGGCAGGGGCTGCTTGCCTTTGGCCTTGGCCGCGGCCGGCTTGGCGACAGCCTTGGGAACTGGGGCGGCCATGGGCTGCGGCAGGGCGGCAGCGCGAAGCGCGCCCAGGCTCTCGTCAAAGAGGGCCAGGGCCTGGGCCTCTGGGGCGCTGCAAGCCCGGGCCACATTGCGCACAAAGCCTCGGCCATGGGCCGGGCTGGGCAGGTCGCGCAGGTCCCCGCGCTCCAGGGCCTCGAGCAGCCGCGGCTGTATCTTGGTCTGGTCGCTCACAGCCTGCAGGCTCAGGCCCGCGGCCTCGCGCGCCTGCTTGAGCAGGGCGCCCAGGCGCTGGCCCGGGCCAGCCGGGCGGCTCTCATTGCTCTTTTTGCTGCTCTTATTCCTGGCCATGCACCCTCAAGCCCTGGCCGCGCAAGGCGGCAAGCTGTTCCGCAGCGGCGCCTCAGGGCAGCAATGAATCGAAGACCTCCCAGCCCTTGGGAGGCTGGTAATGGAAGAGCTTGTCGGGCAGGCGCCGGGCCGGGTTGGCCTTCACCTGCGCCAGGCTGTAGGCGCGGATGGCGCTGAACTTGACGCGCACCAGGCTGCCCGAGCCGCTCAGCTCGCCCTGCAGGATGAGCCAGCGCTTGAGGTCCACCCAGACCACCACCTTGTCGAACCCGCTGCTGGCCGGGTCCTTGGGCGTGAGCTCGAGCGCCGCAGTGCTGCGGGGGTCGAAGCCTGGCCCAGCCGAGCGCAAGCGCGCCTGGCTGTTCTTGGAATAGTAGCGGATGGAACTGGTCAAATCTAGGAAAAACTGTCCGCTGGTGCGCAGGCTGCGGGTCTCCTGGCGGAAGACCTGGCGGGCCTCGGGCAGGGCCATCCACAGTGTGCTGCCATCAGAGACCAGCAGCTGGGGGCTGGGCTTGGCAATCTCAAAGCGGGCCCGGCCCCCGGGCTTGACCTTGAGCGTTCCCTGCGACAGCCTGGGCGCGGCGCCATCCTGGATCTCCTCGCGGCTCACATCACAGCTGAAGGCCGCCAGGCTGGCCTGGGCCTTGAGCAGATGGGCCATCACCTGCTGGGCGCTCACCTTGAAGCGCGCCGGCGGCTCCGCCGCTGAGGTGGGGCTCAGAGCCTGGGCCGCGGGGGTGGCGGGCAGGGGCGTGGCCGTGGGCGCGGGCAGGGCCGCAACAGCCGGCTTGAGCAGGGCCAGCAGGGCGGCCAGCGCCAGGCCGCGCCTCACTCCTGCGCCTCGGGCGGCCTCTCGATGCTGTAGTCCTCGGGCCTGAGCAGCACCTTGCGCGGCCGGTTGCCATCCTTGGGGCCGATGATGCCCTCGCCCTCCATCAGGTCCAGCAGGTTGGCGGCGCGGCCGTAGCCGATGCGCATGCGACGCTGCAGCACGCTGGTGCTGGCTTGGCCGGCGGCCAGCACGTGCCTCACCGCGTCCTCATACAGCGGGTCCTCGCTGGCGTCGCCGGCGAAGCCCTCGCCATCCCCTTCCCCGCTGTCCTCGCGCACGTCGATCTTGGTGAAGCGCTCGTCGAACACCGGGGCCGCCTGCTTCTTGACATGGGCCACCACCCGCTCCACCTCGGCATTCGAGACCAGGCAGCCCTGCACGCGCAGGGCCTTGTTGAGGTTGCCCGGGCTGTAGAGCATGTCGCCCTTGCCCAGCAATGCCTCGGCCCCGCTGCCGTCCAGGATGGTGCGCGAGTCGATCTTGCTGGCCACCTGGAAGGCGATGCGGCTGGGCAGGTTGCTCTTGATGAGGCCGGTCACCACATCCACGCTGGGGCGCTGGGTGGCGATGACCAGGTGGATGCCCACGGCGCGGGCCAGCTGGGCCAGGCGGCAGATGCTGCTCTCCACCTCGTTGGCCGAGACCATCATCAGGTCGGCCAGCTCGTCGATGACGCAGACGATGTAGGGCATGCGCCGGTGCTGCTCCTCCACCGGGTCCTTGGGGATGGCATTGAGCTCCGCCTCGGGTATGGGATCCAGGGCCTGCTTCTCATTGTCGCGCTCGAGCACCCAGGCGTTGTACTCGTCGATCTTGCGCACCCCGGCGGCGGCCAGCCGCTTGTAGCGCTCCTCCATCTCCTGCACCAGCAGGCGCAGGGCCCCGGCGGCCTCCTTGGGGTTGGCGATGACCGGCCGCATCAGGTGGGGGATGTTGTCGTAGGGCGTCAGCTCCACCCGCTTGGGGTCCACCATCAAGAGCTTGACCTCGTCGGGAGCCGCCCGGTAGAGCAGGCTGACGATGATGGCGTTGATCATCACGCTCTTGCCGCTGCCCGTGGCGCCGGCCACCAGCAGGTGGGGCATCTCGGCCAGGTTGCTGAAGACCATGCTGCCGCCGATGTCCTTGCCCACGCAGAAGACCAGCTTGTGCTTGGCGTTGGTGAACTCCTCGGTGCCCAAGAGCTCGCTGATGAAGACCGGGTAGCTCTTGGGGTTGGGGATCTCGACGCCCAGGGTGCCGCGGCCCTGGATGGGGCCCTCGATGCGCACGCTGCCCACCTTGCTGGCCAGCGCGATGTCATCGGCCAGGTTCACCACCCGCGCCATCTTCACGCCCGGCGCCAGCGCCAGCTCATAGCGGGTCACCGAGGGGCCGGGGCAGACCTCGACCACGCGGGCCGAGACGCCGAAGCTGGCCAGGGCCTTCTCCAGCACGCTGCTGGTCTCCTGGTAGCCCTCGGCCTTGGGCTTGGCGCCCTCGGGCGCGGGCTGCAGCAGCTGCATGGTGGGGAACTGGTAATCGATGAAGCTGGATGCCACCTGGGGGGAGGATTCCCCTTCCCCGACCACGGCCTGGGTGCTGGCCTGCTCGTTGACGCGGGGCCCGCCGGCGCTCACCTTGATGCTGCCCCGCTTCTTGAAGAAGGCCTCGGCCAGGCGGCTGCGCTCCTCGGGCGAGAGCGGCCGGTCCACCTCCATCGAGGTGGCGTCTGCCTGGTCCACCTCGCGCTCCGCCGCAGCCAGGGCTTCCGCCTCCAGCGCAGCAGCGGCAGCGGCCTTGGCGCGCTTGGCCTTGGCGGCCGGCGCCGGCGCCCCATCCGCCGCGATCAAGGCGTCCGCTTCCTCGGCGATGCGGGCGCGCGCTGCCGCCTTGGCGCGCCGCGAGGGCGCGGGGGCCTCGTCCTCATCGCGCGCGCTGGCCACGCCTCGGCCGGCGCTCCAGCGGATGTAGGCGATGCGCAGGTTCTGATAGATGTGCAAGAAGACGGCTTTGACCCAGCCTTCCTTCTCGAGCAAGAAGAGCGACACGCCCAGGAGCACCAGGCTCAAGAGCACCGTGCCGGTGAAGGCCAGGTACTGGGCGCTGGCCTGGGCCAGGGCATGGCCCAAGATGCCGCCCCAATAGAGCTTGTCAGCGATGCTGCCTGCGATGGCATTGGGCAGGAGCAGGCCCAGCAAGATGGCCAGGGCCAGCAGGGCCAGCAGGCCGCCGGCCAGCTTGACCGTGGGCGCCATCACCTGCACCTTGAAGAGCCGCGCCAGGCCCCAGGCGCCCAGGGCAAAGGGCAGCAGGTAGGCGGTGAGGCCCAGGGCGCCAAAGCTGGCCCGAAAGAGCAGGCGGCCCACCAGGCCCAGCAGGTTGGGGTCTTTGGGGATGAGGGAGAGCAGCAGCACCACGGCCGCGCTGAAGGCCAGAAAGCCCTTCAGCTCGCTGGAGCGCTCCTGGGTGAATTCAAGGGCAGCTTCCACGGCGCGGCTGGTCCAGCCCTTGCGGGCGGCCTTGCGGGCAGATGCTCTGGCGGGGGGCTTGCGCTTCAAAAAGGGCTCCTTTGCCGGGTGAAAAGCTAGGTTCAACCTTGGGAATGGGCTGATTATACGGCAAGGGCGGGCCTTGGGAAAGCGCCAAAACCCGCCCTGCGGAGCCTAGAGCTCCATCACCACCGGCAAGATCATGGGCCGGCGGTCGAACTTCTGCTTGAAGTAGCGCTTGAGCGCCTGGCTGACGATGGCGCGCACCTCGTCCCAGCCCGGGCTGTGGTCCGGGGTCTGCATGCCCTGGATGCTGTCGCGCACCCGGTTGCGGGCCTCCTCCAGCACATCTTCGTTCTCGCGCTCATAGACGAAGCCGCGGCTGATGATGTCGGGCCCAGCCACGATCTCGCCCTTGCGCGTGAGGCCCAGCACGCAGAGCACCATGCCATCCTCGCTCAAGTGCTTGCGGTCGCGCAGCACCACGTCGCCGATGTCTCCCACGCCCTTGCCATCCACCATCACCTCGCCGGCGGCCACCATGCCCTGCAGGCGGGCGGCCTTGCCGTCAAAGACCCAGCGGTCGCCGTTGTTCATCATGAACACGCGGTCAGCGCTCAAGCCGGCCTCGAGGGCCAGCTGCTTGTGGCTCACCTGGTGGCGCATCTCGCCGTGCACGGGGATGAAGTAGCGCGGCCGCAGGAGCTCCATCAGGCGTCGCTGGTCGCCGGCGTAGCCGTGGCCCGACACGTGCACCTTGTGCTTGCCCTCGGCGAAGACCTGGGCCCCGCGGTAGTAGAAGTCGTTGACCATCTTGTTGACCGTGCGCTCGTTGCCGGGGATGACCCGGGCGCAGTAGATGAGCGCGTCGCCGGGCCGCACCTGCACATGGGCGTGCTGGCCGCTGGCCATCAGCGAGAGGCCGCTCATGGGCTCGCCCTGGCTGCCGGTGCACACCAGCACGCTCTTCTCGGGCGCCATGCCCTTGAGCTCGTCGAAGCTGACCCAGGTGTCGGGCGGCGCCTCGATGCAGCCCAGCTCATGCGCCAGGTTCATGTTGTAGGTCATGCTCATGCCCAAGGTGGCCACCTTGCGCTTGAACTGGCGGGCCACCTCGAGTATCTGCTGAAAGCGGTGCACGTTGCTGGCGAAGCTGGTGCTGATGATGCGGCCCTTCTTCACCAGGCTGAAGACCTGCTCGAGCCCCGGCCGCACCTCGCGCTCGCTGGGGGTGTCGCCGCTGTGCTCGGTGTTGGTGGAGTCGGAGAGCAGCACCAGCACGCCCTCCTCGCCCAGGCGGCGCAGGAAGTCAGCATCGGTCTTGAAGCCATCCACCGGGGTGCTGTCGAACTTGAAGTCGCCGCTGTGCACCACCGTGCCCACCGGGGTGCGGATGGCCAGGCCCAGGCCGTCGGGGATGCTGTGGCAGACGTGGAAGAAGTCCACCACCAGCTGGCCCACGCGGATGCGGTCGCCGGGGTGAACAATGCGCAGGTCGGCCTTGCTGAGCAGCTTGTGCTCCTCCAGCTTGGACCGCACCAGGCCCAGGGTGTAGGCCGAGCCGTAGATGGGCGGGTTGATGTGCCGCAGCAGGAAGGGCAGGCTGCCGATGTGGTCCTCATGCCCGTGGGTCAGGATGAGGGCCTTGACCTGCTCCTTGTTCTCCAGCACATAGCTGAAGTCGGGGATGATGAGGTCGATGCCGGGCTGCTCGACATCGTTGGGGAACTTGACCCCGCAGTCGAGGATGATGGCATCCTGGTCATACTGGAGGATGCTGTGGTTCTTGCCGATCTCGCCCATGCCCCCCAGGGGGATGATGGATAGCGAGTTGGGCGGCGGCGGGGCCACGGCCGCGGCCGAGGTCATGCTGCCAGAGAGCTTCTCTGTGAACTGCTCACTGCTGCTGATTTCCAATGTTTCTCCTCACCTGATAATGATGGAATTCATTCTCGATATCTTCTCGGATCATCTACGCTTTGAGCGCAGGCAGGCAGGGGCCTGCCCACCCTCAAAGCGCTGAGCCACATTTCATTTGAACCCAAGCGCCTGGCCAGCGCAAGCCCCATTTCAGCGCACCCGCGCCGCCACCACGCCCAGGCAGGCATCGCTGACCACCTGAAAGCCGGCCGCCTCGAGCCGGGCCTCGGCCTCGGGGTGGGTGATGCCGCTCTGCAGCCACACCAGCTTGGGCCGCTTCTCTGCCGGCAGGGCCAGCAGCTCATCCGCCAGCTCGGGGATGGCCTCGGGCCGCCGGAAGACATCCAAGATGTCCACGGCCAGCGGCAAGCCGGCCACGCTGGCCAAGCAGGGCTCGCCCAGGGCTTGGCTCAGCGTGGGATGGATGGGGTAGATCTTGAGCCCCCGGCGCTGCAGCTGGGCCGGTATCTCATAGCTCGCCCGGCCCGGCTTCTTGCCGTCCGTGGCGCCCACCACCCCCACGGTCTTGGCCTGGCGGACAGCTTCGAGCATGGCTTGTTCTGCGAGCATGGATCCCTCCTGGCAGAAGATGGATAGGGCCTGATCAGCCAGAGAGTGGGCGGGGCCCCGTAGGGAGCGGGAGGGGCCCCACTCTTGGGGTATCCCGGCCCGCAAGGGCCCCGCCCGCGCTCTGGCGAAGTGCAAGCCCGATCACCTTCTAGCTGCACAAAAATTTAAAGGGAAGGCTCATCGCCTCCCCCTTTATACGCGCATCCCATCCCGCAAGAAAGCCCTACCAGGGGATCTGGGCGCCATCCTTCCAGAACTTGCCCGTCACCTCAAAGGGCAAGGTGGCCAGGGCCAGCGCGCCCTGCGCTGATTCTTGCGGCATGCCGGGCGCCTGCGGGCCGCCCAGGTCGGTCTTGACCCAGCCCGGGTCGAAGGCGTTCACCGCCACCCGGCCGGCCAGGCAGGCCGCCCAGTTGAGGGTGAGCCCGTTGAGCGCGAACTTGCTCACGCGGTAGGCCGCGATATTGGCCTCGGCCACGGCGCTGAAGTTGCCGGCCCCGCTGCTGGTGTTCATCACTCGCGGCTTCTCGCCCTTGAGCAGGGCGGGGAGCAGGGCCTGGGTGAGGTTGTGCACCGCCACCAGGTTCACCTGCAGGGTCTTCTCAAGGCCGCCGGGCCTCTCGTTCTCCAGCGTCTCATGCACGGGCATGATGCCAGCGTTGTTGAAGAGGATGTCGAGCTTGCCCTCAAAATGGCGGGCCACGGCCGAGGCGGCGTCCTTCTCAAAGCCCGGCCTTTCAAGGTCGATGGCCAGGGGGTGGAACTCGCCCAGGCCCTTCAGCTGCTCCGCGGCCTCGGCCAGGCGGCGGGCATCGCGCCCTGCGCCGATGATGCGGGCGCCTTCTTTGAGGAAGAGCTTGGCGCTCTCAAAGCCCACGCCCCGCGAGGCGCCGGTGATGAGGATGCGCCGGCCTTTCAAGGAATCTCCCATGCAGACCTCTGAATGGATTGTCGAAAAATTGGCCGCAACCCTGCAAAAAGGCTGCGGCCCGGCCATCTTATCAATAGAAGGTGATGTCGTCTATATAGATGTCGAAGGGAAGGCCGCGCGCATCTGGGTCCGGGCCTAGGCGGATGCCGAGCAGGTCGCTGGTGCCCCAGGCCACGCTGTCCCCATTAGCAGCGGCAAAGCTAGGCTGGCCGAAAGAATTGACAAAGTCTGTGCCATTGAGCCCGCTGGCCGGGAAGGGCACGGTCACATGCACCCAATTGCCACCGGCCAATTGGCTGGCTGTCACCACATGGTAATAGTCGGCATAGGGCCCATCGGGCGTGCTCTGCACTGCCTGCTTCACCAGGCTCAAGTCCACGTCCACCCCGCTGGTGCTGGGCCCCTGAGCCATGTAGAAGCTGATGCCGTGGGGGGTGAATCCCAGGTAGCTCGCCAAGTCCACGGTTGCGCCCGAAGGATCTAATCCCGCGATCATGTAAGCCAGGCTCAGATCAGTGGCGGTGCAAGGCGTGAGGCCGTTGGCTGCGCCCAGCACGCCGCTGATATGGCCCGCGTAGCAGGCCACCAGGGTGTCCCCGGTGATGGAGGGCGGGCTGTCCACCGGTGCCAGCAGGCCACCACTGCCATTGGTGCCAGGGAAGATGATGGAGCTGACCGGCGTCATGCAAGAGGATGTGTCACACCAGGCCTGCCATTGGGCACCCCAGCTGGTGACCCCATTGCCATTCACAAAGGGATCAAAGCCCGCAGGATGATCTGTCAGGGGCCCGGTGCTCGCGCTCACGAACTCCACATCATCCATGTCAATGCTGCCATAGGCGCCGTCTGAGACAGCATCGGGCGGAAAGGTGGGGTAGCCATAGCTCCAATCTGTCGGGTTCTGGTCATAGACATAGCTGGTGAAGGGCGCCACCAGCACCAAAGCGTCAATCTGATTGCCTTCTGCAGCCAGCGAGTAGATGTCACCGTTGATGTTGGCCCCATTGAAGGCAGAGAGCGGGATGATGGCCTGCTGCCATTGGTTGACCAGCATGGCCCCTGCCTCGGTGTAGGCCGTGAAGGTGACCATGGCCGACATGTCCCCGCTGGGCGAATGCAGCATGATGAAGGGCGGGAAGCAGCCATCTGGCGAGCGCAGCCAGATGGAGAGCGCGTTGTAGCTGCTGAGGTCGCAGGCCCCGCTGGTGTTGCCGATGCCCTCCAAGATGGTGCTGTCCACGGCCGCCATGCTCAAAGAGAGGTAATAGGCCCCGCCATGCGGGCCTCCCACGCCGGTCTCAGAGAACAAGCCTGATCCCTGTCCACTGGCCCAGTACTGGCTGATCTCGCGGTTGCCAGCCGCGATAGAGGCGCCGGCCACCTCGGCGTCATAATAGACCAGGGGCGTGATGCTAGGCGTGGGCGAGAAGGTGAAGCTGGGGCTGGCGCTGAAGGTGGGGCTGATGGTGGGGCTGGCCGTGGAGCTGGCTTGAGGCGTCGAGGTGGGCGTGCGGAAGATGGGGCTCTTGTAATAGGGCGACTTGGGGTCATGGCTGTTGCTGCGAACGCCAGGCCCATCAAGCCAGAGCAGCCAATCCGCGCGTATAGGGATACTGAAGAGGGACACCATGCCCGCGACCAGGATGATGGCGGCTAAGATCTGCGCTTTTTTGAAAGGCATGCGGCCCTCAATGGATGAATGCACCAATTCTACCTACGCAAAGCCCATTTTACCAGACGCAGAGAATGATTCTAGGCATGACAAAGCTCTTGCATAGGCCCTGAGCACGTTTCAAAATAAGAAACGCCCAAGAATGGGCGCAACGAACAAGGAGAGAGCATGCCCGCCATAGAGACCACGCCCCAGCTTGTCAAAGCCGCCTACGCGCGCAGCCGCAAGAACATTGACATCATCCGCAAGCGCCTGAAGAGGCCCCTCACCCTGGCTGAGAAGGTGGTCTTTGGGCATCTGGATGACGCTGAGGGCGCGGAGCTGGAGCGCGGCAAGGCCTTCCTCAAGCTCAGGCCAGACCGCGTGGCCATGCAGGACGCCACGGCCCAGATGGCCATCTTGCAGTTCGCCCAGGCCCAGATCCCCCAGGTGGCGGTGCCCAGCACCGTGCACTGCGACCACTTGATCATAGCCCACCAGGGCTCGGGCGCGGACACCGCATCGGCCCTGGATGTGAACCGAGAGGTCTACGACTTCTTAGCCTCGGCCTCGGCCAAGTTCGGCATCGGCTTCTGGAAGCCCGGGGCCGGCATCATCCACCAGGTCATCTTCGAGAACTACGCCTTCCCCGGCGGCCTGATGATAGGCACCGACAGCCACACCCCCAATGCCGGCGGCTTAGGGATGGTGGCCTGCGGCGTGGGCGGGGCCGACGCCGTGGATGTGATGGCCGGCCTGCCCTGGGAGGTGAAGAGCCCCAAGCTGATCGGCGTGCGCCTGACTGGCGCGCTTACTGGATGGGCCGCGCCCAAGGACCTTATCTTGCATGTGGCAGGCCTGCTCACGGTCAAGGGCGGCACCAACGCGATAGTGGAATACTTCGGCCCGGGCGCCGAGAGCTTGAGCTGCACGGGCAAGGGCACGGTCACCAACATGGGCGCCGAGCTGGGCGCCACCTGCAGCCTCTTTGCCTTTGACAAGCGCATGGGCGACTACCTGCGCGCCACAAAGCGCGCGGCGCTGGCCGAGCTGGCTGAGAAGAACCAGGACCTGCTGCAGGCCGACGCCGAGGTGCTGGCCGACCCGGCCAAGTTCTTCGACCAGGTGATAGAGATCGACCTGGGCAAGCTGGAGCCCTTCGTGGCCGGCCCCCACACCCCTGACTTGGTCCGGCCCATAAGCCAGCTCAAGGCCGAGGCCGCTGCCAAGGGCTATCCCCTCGATTTGACCGCTGCCCTCATCGGCAGCTGCACCAATTCTAGCTACGAGGACATCAGCCGCGCTGCCGACGTGGCGGGCCAGGCCGTGGCGCATGGAGCCCGGTCAAAGTCTCAGCTCTTCGTCAGCCCGGGCAGCGAGCAGATCTTCGCCACCATAAAGCGCGATGGCCAGATGGCCACGCTCGAAGCCGTGGGCGCCACGGTGATGGCCAATGCCTGCGGCCCTTGCATCGGCCAGTGGAAGCGCGACGGCATCAAGGCCGGGGACAAGAACAGCATCATCAACAGCTTCAACCGCAACTTCCCTGGCCGCGCCGATGGCAACCCTGAGACGGCCAGCTTCATCGCCAGCCCCGAGCTGGTGCTGGCCATGGGCCTGGCTGGCCGGCTCGATTTCAACCCGCTGACCGACAGCCTGAGCGCCGCAGACGGCAGCCAGTATCGCCTGCAAGCGCCCAAGCCCGCGGCTGACCTGCCTCTGAACGGATTCGTCTTCAAGCCCGAGGGCTACCAGGCCCCGGCCGCGGACGGCAGCAAGGTTCTGCTCAAGGTGGCGCCCGATTCGCCGCGCCTGCAGCTGCTAGACCCCTTTGCAGCGTGGGATGGCAAGGACATGCTGGGCCTGCCCCTGCTCTTGAAGGCCAAGGGCAAGTGCACCACGGACCACATCTCCCCGGCCGGCAAATGGCTCAAATTCCGCGGCCATCTGGACAAGATCAGCGACAACATGTTCTTGGGCGCCATCAATGCCTTCAACGGCCAGGCCGGCCAAGCTCGGTCTGCGGATGGCAGCTATGCGGAGCCCGCAGCAGTCGCCCGCGCGCACAAAGCCCAGGGCCTGCGCTGGGTGGTGGTGGGGGACGAGAACTACGGCGAGGGCAGCAGCCGCGAGCACGCGGCCATGAGCCCGCGGCTGCTGGGCTGCGCCACAGTGCTGGTGAAGAGCTTCGCCCGCATCCATGAGACCAACCTGAAGAAGCAGGGCGTGCTGCCCCTCACCTTTGCCGATGCCGCGGACTACGACAAGGTGCAAGAGGGCGATAAGCTCAGCGTTCTGGGCCTGGCCAGCCTTGCCCCGGGCCAAGGCCTGCAGGTGAGGCTCAGCCACAAGGATGGCAGCCAGCAGCTGATAGAGGCCCGCCACAGCCTGAACGCCGAGCAGATCGCCTGGTTCAAGGCCGGCTCAGCGCTCAACCTGATGAAGGGCATGTGAGCCAAGGCGCCGCAGAGCCAGGCCGGCCCTGGCAGGTCTATCTGCTGCGCTGCGAGGATGGCACGCTCTACACCGGCATCAGCCCCGACCCGGCCAAGCGCCTTGTCGCCCATTTGAGCGGCAAGGGCGCGGCTTACACAAGGGCGCACAAGCCCCAGGCATTGGTCGCCTGCGAAGCCATAGGCAGCTACAGCGATGCCCTGCGCCGCGAGGCCCAGCTGAAGCGCCAGCCCAAAGCCCGCAAGCTGGCCTGGGCTTTAGACCCGGCCGGACTTGCCAAGCCGGGCGAGGATGCTGACTGGCTGAGGCGCAAGGCCAAGAAGAAGAGAAAGCCAGCCAAGGCCAAGGCAGGCACAAAAGCGAAGAAGAAGGTGAAAGCAAAGAGGCGCCCCTGAAAAGGAGCGCCTCTTTCATGTCACCCCTCTCCCCCTGGGAGAGGGGCCGGGGGTAAGGGCAACGCCACAGTGCTCACAGCTTATAGAACTTGCCCTGCTGCACAGTCTCCCTGCTGCCATCATCATAATCCAGCTCGATGCTGTAGTAGTAGATGCCGCGCGCCAGCTTGCCCAGCCGCAAGCTCAGCAAGGGGTCGGCCAGGGTCAGGTGGGCCGAGGCTGTGGCCACCTGCGCCGCTGCCGCGTTGCGCAGCACCACATGCACCGTGCAAGGCCCATGCAAGTTGAAGTAGAAGTGGGCTTTGCCATCCTCAGCCGGGTTGGGGCAGATGCGCACCGTGCCGTGCTTGGGGCAGATGGCTGTGCGCGTGACCGTGGGGGAGACGGAGGGCGTGGGCGAGGTGGTGAACGTGGGAGATTGCGTAGGGCTGACCGACTGCGTGGGCGTGGCGCTGGTGGTTGGGGTGCCATTGTAGGGCGTGAAAGAGGCGGTCAGCACTGGGCTGGGCGTGAAGCTAGCCGTGACCGTCACCGTGGGACTGATGGTGCTAGTTGGAAAGGGCGTGAAATTCGTTTGAGTAGGGTCATAAATCTGCACCCAGTCGATCGATCTGCCTGGGAATTGCGTTTGGAATTCGATTTTCAACTGAGCATTCCTATAAGCGCTCAAGTCGAATTCCTGCACGCTCCAGTTGTTAGAGGGCAAATTCAATTGGCCAGGGGCACTATAGCTCGTGGTGCCTTGCCAGAGAAGGGTGCCGCCCAAAGTCGGGCCAGGTGTTGGCAGCACTGTCCCATTGACGGAAATCGGGGGATTGGGGTCAAAGCATGCAGGCTGATAATAGATCAAGTTGACCCAGCTCGCCCCATCCCATACCAGGACATTCATCCCCTGCAAGCCCCATCCAGCCAAGCGCATCCGCAGCGAGGCTGCCGAAGAAGCATTGATCGCTGGCGAATCGGCTATCTGCTTGTCGCATCCTGCAAGAATCATGCTCGGATTGCCCCAAAGCTCCAAGATCCACCCGTCGTCATCGCCACCAATGTCAGCCAATGGGGTCATGGTCAAGCGTGACGCTTGGCCCACCCAGCCCTTGTCTGCGGCAAAAGTGTCAATGAAAGGCAGCCCATACACCGGCGCGGGCGTGGAAGTAGCGCTCGGCGTAGCGCTGGCAGTTGGCGTGATTGTCGGCGAAGCGCTGAAGGTGGGGCTGATGGTGAAGGTGGGGTACACCGGCAAGCTGGTCACGCTGGGGTCGTAGACCTCGACCCAGTCAAAGCCCACGTTATATCCGTTCAAGCCCAGAAACCGCACTTGCAGCGCTGCATTCTTGTAGGCGCTCAGGTCAAATTCCCACACGCCCCAGCCCGCTTCTTGCACCAGCGCGGAGCCCTGACTGGGGATGGCCGGGACCGCCGGGACCACGATGCCCAAGGCCGAGGTGTAGGAGGCGCTGCCAAAGTTCTGAAGGTCGACCCAGGCGCTGCCGTCATAGACCGAGACCGTGATGGCCCCGATGTTCCAGCCCGCATAGCGCAGCTTCAAAGATCCAGCGCCTGAGGCGTTGATGGAAGGGGAGATGGCCGGGAGCATGGGCGCTACGTAGCCGATAATCTGAGGGATGGGAGCTTCGAGGAAGAGCCCCATCATATCGCCATCCGTGCCCGTGCCGCCGCTGAAGCCCGAGGTCCCGCGGGACCCGATCACAGACCAGCCCAGGTCTGTGGTGAAATGGTCCACAAAGGGCAGGCTGTAGACCGGCGCTGGCGTGGAGGTGGCTGTGGGGCTTGGCGTGGCAGTGCTGGTGGCCGTGTCATCGGCCCAAGCCCGCAAAGCCAGCGCCAGCAACATCGCACTGAGCACGAACAATCGTTTCATGATCCCTCCAGAGATGAACCCGCAAACTTAGGGCAAGCTGTTCAGATACGTGGCGGCATCCACCGCATCGGGATCCAAAGCCCTCACCTGCTGCCAGCAGCTGCGCGCCTGCTCTGCCTGGCCGCAGGCTTGATAGGCCCGCGCCAAGCCCCGCCAGCAATGCGCGTCCAAGGGGTCGTCCGCTGCGCAGCGCAGATAGCTCTCAAAGGCCGCCTCTGCCAAGCCCAAGGTCTCCAAAGTCAGAGCCTGCCCGGCTGCCGGGCTGAGCACATCGCCGTGAAGGATGCCCGCGCCAACCGTGGCCGTGCTGCTCGTAGGCTCTGGGATGCTGGGCGGTGGCGGCAGCAGGCTAGGGTCGATCAAGGCTGGCTCTGCCAGCGGCGTGCGGCTCAAGGTCGGGGCTGGCATTGCAGCCGGTGTCAAAGCCGGGCTTGGCGCCTCAGCCAGCGCGGGCGGCGCAGCCAGCGGCTTGGCCTGAGGCTCGGCAAAGGTGGCGGGCCCAAAATTCCAGCGCAGGCCCAGCTCTTGCACATCGCCGCCCTGAGCCTGGGGGAGCCAGGCGTAATCCAGGCAATAGCCGCCCAGCGCAATGCCCAGGCCCATTGTGTAATCCACCGTGCCTCCGGTCTGCAAGCCAGCCCGCAGGCCAGCCCGCAGGGCCAGGCTGCCCAGCACCGCAGCCTCGAGCCCGCTGCGCAGCTCGCGGCCGCCCAGCTGGTCAAAGGCGGTCTCCACGCTGGCCAGCAGTCCGAACTGCCTGAAGGGCAGGTCCCAGGCCGCGCCGCTCTCCCATAGATAATAGCGCTGGCCTTGGCTGGCCTGGCCGCCCACGCCATGCACCGCGGTGGCCAGCCGCAAGCCGGGCAGGGCCTTCCAGAGCAGGCCAGCGTCCAGGCCCAGGCTGTCTTCGCTGTCATTGCCCAGGCTCTGATGCGTGTCTTTCAATCCCAGGCCCAGAGCGAAGCCCTGCAGCAGGCAAGCGCCCCAATTGATGCCCAGCCGCTCTTCCCGGATGTCTGCGCTGCCCAAGGCCTGGCCCTGGCTGTTGCTCAGGTCCATGCTGCCATAGTCGACATATTCAATGCGGCCGCCCAAGCCGCCCCAGCCCTTGCCCAAGTCCACACCGCCTAGCACGCTCTCCTGAAAGGCGCCCTGCTGCAGCTGGTCGTGCGCAATGGCCAGATTGCTGCCGGCAAAAGCCAGGCCCGCCGGGTTGTTGATCTGGCCCTCGGCGCCCTCGGCCACGGCCACATAGGCTGAGCCCATGGCGCCAGCGCGGGGCTGGCCGTTCTCGTTCTGCAAGGGAAAGGCCTGGCTGCCGCTGCCGCTCACCTGGGCGTCCACCTCCACCGCCTTGAGCAGGCCACAGCAAGCCATTGCCAAGGCCAGCGCCAGCGCCCGCAAGAGCCCAGCCCTCATCGGCGCTCCACCCACACCCAGCGCTCCTGGGCCTTGCCCTCACATTCCATGCACACCTTCCAGTTGCCCGGCCCCGTGGGCTGCCACAAGATCTGATGCTCCCCGGCACCCATGCGGCCCTGCTTTAGCAGCTGCTTGTCAGCGCCGCAAGCCACCCACACCTTCACCTCCGCAGCTCGATCCAGACTCACATTCACATCAAAGCTAGCGTCCTGCCCCGGCGCATTGTGGCTCAAAACGCTCATCTGCATGCGGGCATCGGGCAGGAGCCTGGCCAAGGCTGGCTGAGCCGGGCTAGGTGGTGCCTCTGCCTGCAAGGTCTCCACTGAGGTTTCTTCTGCCCCAGCGCTGCCGCGCGCCAGCACCAAGCACAGCCCGGTGCCCAAGCCCGCGCTCAAAGCCAGCACGCCCAACGCGACCAGCAGCCGATGCCAACGCGGCGGAGCGCCTGGCTCAGGCAGACCTGTGCGCGCATACGCTTGCCGGGCCAGCTCAGCAAAGCGGTCATTGGCCTCGCCATCCGCGGCCAGCTGGGCAGCCAAGGCATCCCTCTCAGCCGGGGCCAAGTCGCGCCTAAAATATTCTTGAACCAGGTCCTGGCTCATGCCTTGCCCCCTTCCAATGCCTTCACCAGCCTCTGCTTCAGCGCCTCGCGACAGCGGGCCAGCCGCCCCATCACCGTGCCGATGGGCACCCGGCCTTTTTCAGCCAGCTCAGCGCAAGACAAGCCCAGCAGGTGGTGCCCCTGCAGCAGCGAGCGACAAGGCTGGGGCGTATCACCCAGCAGGCCCATCATCAGGTCGAGCTGGATTTCCTGTTCCGTCCTCTGCTGGTCTTGCTGATGGCGCTGGCGGGCCGCCTTGAGGCTCAAATCCTCCATCTCATCAGCCAGCACTTCCATGCGCTTCTGCCTCCGGCTCAGCCGGGCAAAGCAATGATTCACGCAGATGCGATTGAGCCAGGTGTAGAGGCTGCTGCGACCCTCGAACCTGGGCAGGGCTTCAAAGGCCGCCAAGTAGGTCTCTTGCACCGCATCTTCGACCTCTGGGTCTTGCCAGCCCAGAAAGTGAGCGGCTGTGGCGCGCAAGCGGCCGCGCGTCTGCTCCACCAGCATCTCCCGCGCTGCCTCATCCTTGGCCATCAGCCTCTGTATCAGGGGTGCTTCTTCCACGATGCCCTCAGCCTATAGAGCGCAGCCTGCGCCCTGCCATACATGATTGCGTTGATTTTCTTGCCGCGCCGCCTTCTTTAAACAAAAACCCTTGTTCTATAGAGCGCAAAAACATCCTTAGCATACAACTAAAAACGCCTGCACAAAGCCATTTTAGCGCAAAAAAGCCCTGGCACAGAAATCTGCCAAGGCTATGAAATATCCAGTTCTTTGCCCTCATCCCCCACCGTGTGAGCCTTAAAATCAAATCCCCCATCCCCTCTCCACGGTGGAGAGGGGATGGGGGCGTGTGCTCGTAGGCTTGCGCGGCGGGGGTAAGGGGTGAGGTAGGTAGGGTGGAACAGGGATGAGGTAGAAAGCGCTCAGTTCGTCGCCTGGTTGCCCCAGGGGTTGAAGTCCACAAAGCTTCCTGGCGCAGGCACGCCGCCCTTCTGATAAGCCTCAGTGAGCACCGACTGCACCGGCTCCTTCTCAGCCTTCAAGAGCTTGCCCTCGGCCTCCATCCAGGCGATCTGGCGCTTGAAGGTCTCGACAAGGGACACGGTGGTGGCAAAGCCCAGGTCTGCCTTGGCCTTGCTGTCGTCAAAGATGCTGGGATATTTGTAGATGTACTGGATGCCCACGCTGCGGCGCGGGGCCTGGCCATAGAGCCAGTCGCTGGGGATGTGGCAGAGCAGGGGCGCCTTGGCGCCCGCGGCCTGGGCCAGGGCCTTGAACACGCCGTTCCAGTCCGTGTGCTCGTCGCTGGTGAGGTGGTAGGCCTGGCCATAGGCCTTGGCATTGCCCAGGCTGGCCACGAACCCGCGCGCCACGTCAGAGGCATGGGCGATGGCCCAGGCCGCCTTGCCGTCATCCATCACGATCACGGGCAGGCCGCGGCGCAGGCGGTCCACGGTGCCGTCGTCAAAGAGCAGGCCGCTGGCGGTGTGCCCCTCGCCGGTGGTGAAGCTGGGGCGGATGACCGTGGTGCGCAGGCCGTCCTTGCCATCCTCAGCCAGGGCCACGGCCTCTATGGCCGACTTGTTGCGGCCATACTCGCTCACAAAGCGGTGCGGCTCATCAACCGCGGCAGGCAGCCGGGTCAGCGGGCCGCCGTACACGCACACCGTGCTGCACACCACCAGCTGGCCCATGCGGCCCTTGAGCGCCTTGAGCACCGCGCGGGTGTTGTCCGGGTGAAAGGCCACCATGTCGATGACCGCGTCAAAGCTGCGGCCCTCCATGGCCGCCTCAAAGGCCGGGTACTGCCAGCGGTCGCCGTGGATGCTGTGCACGCAGCCCTTGAAGCGGGCCATGGTCTGGCCGCGGTTGAAGTGCCACACCTCATCCCCGCGCTCGACAAGCTGCGCCGTGATCTCTGTGGACATGAGGCCCGTGCCGCCGATGATCAAGACTCTCATTCAGACCTCTGAAGGTTTGTGTATGAAAACAGGCCTCTAACAGGTGTCAGCGAGTGCAGATGAAGACCCAATATTTTGCCACTGCGCTCGAGCTTGGCCGTGGCACCACGGTCACATCAAACGTGGTGTAAGGATGTTCGTTGAGCCTCTTGAGATGAAGCACCTTCAGGATCTTCCAGAAGCTGTAATTGAGGACCTGCACCGGGTAGCGGAGCATGAACGCGCTGAAGAACCCTTGGCCAAACATGCGGATGCTGCCCCAATAAGGCGCAAGCATCGCCATCAATTCCAACTCAGTGTATTCCTTGAAATGATAAGGGTTCTCCGGCTTGAGCCGCGGGCGATTGTATTTAGAGGAGAGCCTGGGGTCTGGGTTCGAGATGATGAGCATGGCGCCAGGCTTCATCACCCGGTTCAGCTCTTTCAAGAACAGCTCCGGCGCGGGCAAGTGCTCGATGGTCTCAAAGGAGACTGCAACATCAATGGAATGGGCCTTGATCGCCTTGAGCTTGGTGGCATCAGAAGCGATGAAAGTGACCCCCGGCATCCCGTATTCCTTCTTTGCAAATGCTATGGATTCCTTCGAAACATCAACCCCGATCGCCCTCTTTGCGCCCGCCTTCTTCAAGATCTGGGTGCCGTAGCCAGCGCCGCAGGCAACATCGAGCACCACTTTGCCTTTCACATGCTCGGCGCAAAAACGGTAGCGGGCTAGGTGGTGATGCTCGGTCTCGATTGAGCCTTTGCCAAGGATGAGCCGCTCCCCTGTGAATTCCATGCATACCTCAAAAGGATGAAACGCCTCCTGCTAGCCAGCCTCGCTTCAAATTCAGCGGATATCATAATAAACCCCCTTAAACCTTACAAGGCTTGTCTGTCAGTTGCAAACGGGCGCCTCATTGGGCAAAAGCTTGGCACGATTTTGATTGGCCCAGGCCGAGGCCCAAGGGCATAATGGGCCAGCAAATCAGGCCTCCGGCCTCTTTTAGGAGCCTCATGAACCGGAAAAGCGCACAAGCCTTAGGCTTGCTAGCCTGTGCTCTCTTGCTGATCGCCTTGCGGCTCCATACTGTCCACGAAGCTTTCGACAGGGACATTGGCATCCAAGGGACCATTGGCAATGAGCTCCTTCATGGGAGGAGCCTCTATTCGGATTTGTGGGACCACAAGCCTCCGATGACCTTTTATATCCATGCCGCCTTCATCCGCATCTGCGGATTCAACGAATATTATGTCCTGGGGATGAATGTCTTCTTCAACCTGATCACGCTCTTGGGCATCTGCTGGCTGGCCCGGCGCCTCACGCAGAGCGCCTGGCTGGCCTTGGCAGCCGGCCTCTTCTTCACCCTGCTCTCATTCGACATGCCCATGCAAGCCAGCCAGCCCAACAGCGAGGCGCTGGTAAACCCCTTTTTGGTGTGGGGCCTGGCAGCCTGGCTGGCCTCAGCCGACAAAGGCGCTGGCCAAGGCCGCGCCGCGCTGGCAGGCGCCCTGTTCTTTGCAGCCAGCTTCTTCAAGCAGCAATACATCCTGATCCCTGCTTGCGCAGGCCTGGGCCTGCTGCTGGCCCGCCAGCCCTGGCGCAAGGGCTGGCCAGTTGCAGAGCTGAAGGCCATGCTCACCATGGCCCTGGTGATGCTGGCAGGCTGGGCCCTGGTGCTGGCTGCTTTCTGGGCCAGGCACAGCCTGAGCGACTTCTACGATGCCGCCTTTGCCTACAACCAAGGCTATACCGGCAACTTGCGCATCGCCAACACCAAGCTGCTGCCCAGCTTTGCGCTGGGCCTGCTGCCCTACCTGCTGGCCACCCTGGCCTACCTCATCGCCACCATCGCCTTCTCAGATCGCAGGGGCATTGGAATGGCCGGCTGGCTTTTGGGCGCTTATGCCGCAGTGCTGCTGCCGGGCAAATATTTCCCTCACTACTATCAGCTGCTCATCCCGCCGCTGGTCATTGGCACCACCCTGCTGCTGGACCGGGCCCTCAGGCAAGGCCGCCGGCCCCTGGCCCTGGCGCTCATCAGCGCGGCCCTGCTCTTCTCCTGCGCCCGCACCGTGGGTGCGCTGGCCCAGCCCAGCTGGGCCTGGAGCGAGATGAAGTACCCCCAAGCCGGCTTTGCAGAAAGCCGCGCCTTGGGCCTGGCATTGAAAAAGGCCCTTCCTCAGGGCCAGACCCTCTATTACCTGGGCGACAATGCCACCTGCTTTTTATATGCAGGCGCAAGAGCTGCCAATGGCGTTTACTATGCCAAGAACCTTGAAGAAGAGAATCGCCTCCGCTTGCCCCTGGTCAAGGCCGAGTCTGAGAAATTCTTTGATGAGAAATTTGATATCGCCATCTTCGATGCCGACCCGGCCATCTTGAACTATGACAAGGATGTGGACGTGCCCGCCATTCTGCGCAAGGACTTCACGCTCATCCCCACCTGCTTCAGCCACAGCCGCATCTATGCGCGCAAAGCCGGCGGCCTGCCTGCCAGCTTCGCCAAAGACCTGGCGATTGAATCCAAGATTGAGATGGCCGCCATGCACTTAGACATTTCTGGCTGCCAATAGCGCATCGGACGCTTCAATACACCCAAGGCACCAGCTTCTTCACCTTCTTCTGATAATCCGCATAGCCCTGGTACTTCTCTCTGAGCCACGCCTCTTCGCGCCGCGACTTTATATCGAAGAAGATGAAGAACAGCAGAGCCCAGGCCAGGGCGAGCGGCGCCTGCGCCCACAGCGCCCAGCCCAAGATCAAATAGATGATGCCCGCATAGATGGGGTGCCGCACAACGCCATAAGCCCCACGGGTCACCAAGTGGCCGTTCTCCTTGGGCTTGGGCAGGGCCGTCAGGCTGCTGCCCAGGTGGAGCATTGCAGCAACAAAGAGCCCGGCGCCCGCCAAGCCCAGCAGGGCGCCTGCCACGCGCAAGCCCAAGCCCAAGCCAGACCCGGCCTTTGGCAGAAGCCCATGCCCGCGCGGGCCGAAGATGGCCAAGCAGAATAGCAGCACCTGCGCCACCACGTACCATTCTCCGCGCGTGCTTTTGTGCCAGGCTGGCCTCTGGCTCATGCTGCCCTCCCCAACACAAAAGCCCCTTTCATGACGAAAGGGGCTTTTAAAATGGTAGCGCCAACAAGCGGCATGCTCACGCCGCCCCCTGCACCACCGTCTCCACTTCAAAAGCTTTGCCGGTCCCGGTTGCCACATTTAGCATCTCGAAGCCTATCACTTTGTCCTGTGCATCCTTGATGAGCACAACCTCATCCGTGGTCTCTTGGCAGGAGGCCTCTTTGGCAGGATCATCCAGCCACACGGTCAAGGTGCGGCCAGCCAGGTCATGGATCACTTTGATCTTGCCCATAGGACATCTCCAATCTTTTTGAAGCCCAAGGGCGTCATGACATCAAAAAGTTGGGGTTCAGCCAAGTTGCCCTCCCCAAATCAATGTTGGATAAAGGATACTGCCTAAACCAGTCGGGAGCAACTTGCTTTTAAAGGCTAAAGCACAAGAGCCTCTTCCGGCTTCGGAAGAGGCTCTTTGAATGGTAGCGCCAACGGGGATCGAACCCGTAATCTCCGCCTTGAGAGGGCGGCGTCCTAACCAATTAGACCATGGCGCCTCACGGCGTCATCCATCTAAGCAGGGTTTATAAGCCTTTTCTTGCCCTGCCCTGGATTGCGACTACCCCCT
>Ga0302319_10001223_pt1 | contig 57781 bp, 48 predicted proteins | sample Bog_T0_2_FD_203319 | JGI IMG/M metagenome (GOLD analysis project Ga0302319, IMG submission 203319) | Peat permafrost microbial communities from Stordalen Mire near Abisko, Sweden - Bog_T0_2 | ecosystem: Environmental > Terrestrial > Soil > Wetlands > Peat | place: Sweden: Abisko, Stordalen Mire...
AAGAGGGGGTGAGGAGATGAATGGGCATCTCCTCACCCCCTCTTGTCCAAGACCCTCCAGGTAGCGGGGTCCAGGGGGCCACCGCCCCCTGGCGGGTCCAGGGCAGAGCCCCTGGCCTTGCTTGCCTTACGCGATGCCGCGCCGCGCCCGGCTGGCCGCTTCCTGCGCGCGGAACTGCCCGAACCGCGGCAGGAACTTGTCCCAGTCAATGCTGTGGGCGTCGATCTCCGGCCCGTCCACGCAGGCGTGCTTGCGCACCAGCTTGCCCTCCACCATCACCGGCACCATGCACGCGCCGCACATCCCGGTTGCGTCCACCATGATCGAGTTCAGGCTGGCGATGGTGCGCACGCCATAGGGCCGGGTGAGATCGGTGACGGCACGCATCATCAGCGGTGGCCCGATGGTAACGACCTCGCCGATGCGCCGCCCGCTGCCGGCCTGGGCACGTTTCAGCATCGCTTCCAGCGGGACGGTAACGAACCCCTTGGTGCCGAACGTGCCGTCGTTGCTGGTGTAGATCACGTCCAGCAGGCCCGGGAACTCGGCCTGAAGCCGCCCCACCCGCTCGTCGCGTTTGGTCCAGAACACCAGATCGGCGCTGCGGAAGCCGGCGATCAGGGTGACGTGGTTGCCCAGCCGCAAATGCTCCCGCGCGATCGGAAACACCGGCGGCAGGCCGACGCCGCCGGCGGTGAACACCACGGTCTGGTCGGCGTCGTAGTGGTGCAGCACGCTGGGCAGGCCGAGCGGCCCGGCGATGCCGGCGAAGGCGTCGCCTTCCTGCATGCGGTTGATCAGGATGCTGCTGGTGCCAAGCCCCTGCACCACCAGGTCGATGGTGCCGGCGGCCGCGTCCCAGTCGGCCAGGGTCAGCGGGATCAGCTCACCCTTCTCCTCGGCCAGCACGCGCACGAACTGCCCCGCTTTCGCCGCCCGGGCAATCAGCGGCGAATGCACCACGAACTCGACGATGCCGTCGGCGAGGTGGATTTTGCGCAGTATCTGCTGCGGCGTCTGGCCGAGCCTGGTGTATTGCTCGGCGTTCTCCACCCGGGTGCGGATATCGGCCGGGCTGAGGTCGATGTCGCCGACGATCTCGCGCGCCGCCGCCTGCCCGTCACCGGCGGCGCGAATGGCGGTGGAGCCGCCACGCGCCGCATCGCCGCCGGAGAACACGCCCTCCACCGAGGTCCGTTGCGAGCCGCGCTTCACCTCGATGGTGCCCCACTTGGTCGTCTCCAGCGCCGGCTCGGCGTCCTTGACGATGGGGTTGGGCGTGTTGCCCAGCGCCATGATGACCAGATCGACCGCCATCAGCTCGGTCTCGCCGGTCACCACCGGGCTGCGGCGGCCGGAAGCGTCCGGCGCCCCCAGTTCGATGATGTCCAGGATGGCATGGGTGACCGCGTGGGTGCGCCCGTCGCCGACGAACTCGCGCGGGGCGCGCAGTTCCTTGAGCGAAATGCCCTCCTCCAGCGCGTGATGCAGTTCCTCCACGCGCACCGGCATTTCGCCCTGGGTGCGGCGATAGACGATGGTGACCTCGCCGCCGAGCCGGCGCGCCGTGCGGGCGGCGTCCATGGCGGTGTTGCCGCCGCCGATGACGATGACCTGCTTGCCCGCGGTCTCCGGCAGCGGCGTCTCGTATTCCTCGCGCAGCCCCTGCATCAGGTTGACGCGGGTGAGGAATTCGTTGGCCGACATGACGTTCAGCAGGTGCTCGCCGGGCACGTTCATGAAGCGCGGCAGCCCGGCGCCGGTGCCGATGAAGATTTTCCAGAACCCGCCCTGCTTCAGCTCGTCGAGCGTCGCGGTCTTGCCGGCGACGAAGTTGGTGACGAACTTGCCGCCGAGCGAGCGGATTTTCGCCACCACGTCATCGATCAGCTCGTTGGGCAGGCGGAACTCGGGAATGCCGTAGCGCAGCACGCCGCCAAGCTGGTGGAACGCCTCGAACACGGTGACCGGGTAGCCTTCGGCGGCGAGCAGATAGGCGTTGATCAGGCCGGCCGGGCCGGACCCCACCACCGCGATGGGCGGCTTGTCGGCGCGGACCCAGGGGTCGACGAAACCGTCCCAGCGCGCATCCTCGGTGCCGGCACGGTTCAGCTTGTCGCGCTGCGGCAGATACCATTCGAGCTGGCCGATCTCGATCGGCCGGCCGGTATGGGTGCACACGCCCTGGCATTGCAGTTCCTGCGGGCACACCCGGCCGGTGACATTGGGCAGCGGGTTGCAGCTTTCGATCAGTTCCAGCGCCTGGCGGAACCGCCCGGTGCCCAGCAGGTCCAGCATCTCGGGGATGTGGATCTTCACCGGGCAGCCGCCCTTGTTCTCGGATTTGCCCGGTGCCGGCACGCCGATTTCGCAGGGCCGGTCCTCGCACTGCTTGTCGCGCAGCACTTCCAGCCAGACGAACAGGTCCACCTCGCGGGCCGAGAAGCCGAGGCCCATGTAGCCGAGATAGCCCTGGTTCACGAGGCCGAAGTCGCGCGACCGTTCCTCGGCGGGACGCATGTACGGGGGGATGCCACTTTGCGCCGGCCAGCCTTCCGACAACCCGCTGAACATCGGGTAGCGGTCCGACAGATGCAGGTCGATGGCACGGATGAACTTGCGCTTGAACTTCAGCGGCACGTTCCAGATGAAGCGCTGCAGGATCGCGCTCATGTCGTCGCCGCGCAGCAGCAGGTCCCACAGGGTGCGGGTGAACCCCACCCCGAGTTCGTCCTGCTGGAATTCCCAGACGATCGCCTGGGTGCCGTCGGCGACGAACATTTCGCGGAAGGTGTTGGGGTCCTTCAGCAGGCGGCGGCGGAGCAGGCCGAGCTGCTTCTGGAACAGCTCGACCGCCTCGCTGTGGGCGAGTTCCTCCAGCTCCTGGCGGGTGGCGTCATAGGCGGAGCTGGCACGCAGGAAGCGTTGCAGTTCCTCGCCACCCGGAACGGACACGGAGTTGCTCATCGGATGATCTCGGCGTCGCAGTTGGCGGCCACCCGGGCGGCGCGGCTGCGCAGTTCCGGCGTCACCGTCAGCTGGTCCAGCGCCCCCGGCCTGACCCTGCCGACCTCCTTGGCCACCCCGTCCACGACGATGCGGGCCTTCTCGAACACCTCGCCGAGGTCCTGGTAGCAGGTCTTGCAGTTCGTGCACTTGGCCTGGTCGGCGTCATCGAGGCTGACCAGCGGCGCCGCGTGCCCGTTGATGGCCGGCGCCGCCAAAGCGGGCATCGCCGAAGCCGCGGGCATGAACGCCGACCCCAGCCCGTTCGCGCTCGGGGCGTTGGAGGACGCGGCGAGTTCGGACATCGCCCGGGCGATCGAGTCCAGCGAGGTTTCCCGCTGGCGCACCGAATCCTCGTACTGGTGCTGCCAGTGCGCCAGCTCGGCGCGATGGCTGGCATCCAGCGCTTCCATCTTCAGCCCGCCCAGGAATTGCAGCGTGCGCCAGTATTTCCGCCGCTCCTCCACCAGCCCGATGATCTCGGGCGACACCGCCACCTTCACCAGCCGCCTTTCCTCATCGGTGGACCAGATGAACGGGGTGCGGCCGGCACGGTCGTCCGCGGCAAGGTTGATATATTCGTGCACCGGCACCCCGTGGACATCGGCCGCGAGCGGGTGGAACTGCTTCCTGAACCTGGTTTCCTGATAGGCGAAATCGGCCGGCGTCAGCGGCACCTCCAGCAGTTTCGCGCTGCCGTCGGCATCCACATATTCCAGGCTGGTGCTCGCCCAGTCGCGCTCCGGCTCGGGGTTGCCATCCAGCGAGAACCACTGGTGCAGCGACTCGCCGCGCCGCGGGTCGTGCACGAACACCGGGTTCATGCGGCTTTCCACCGCCAGCCGGGCGTGCCGGGCGGCATAGGCGTCGGCGATGCCGTGCTCGCTCTGGCAGGGCGTATAGACATCCAGCACCGCCGGCGAATTGCCGTAGCTCAGGAAGGCCATCACGCTCTTGAGGAAGTGGCCCTGCAACGCGGTGCTGGTCTGCACCACGAACACGTTCGGATGGAACGCCGCGATCAGGCCGAGTTCCTTGCGGTCCTCCTGCTTGCCGCTATGCGCGGCGCCGAAGCGCGCCAGGTCGGAATCCTGGCCGGCGAAGCTGGCCGTGGAAGCCTGGCCGCCGGTGTTGGAATAGACGCCGGTGTTCAGCACCAGCACCTTGACCGGCGTGTCGGTGACCAGCAGCCGCGACAGCGCGCCGAAGCCGATGTCGTAGGTGGCGCCGTCGCCGCCGATGGTCATCACCGTGGGCAGCAGCGCCAGTTCCTCGGGGGTGAACTGCGACCAAGTGAAGTGGCGGAAATAGGCGTCGTGGGTGGTCGGATCGTAGCTGTCCTCCAGTTCCAGCCGCGCCGTGCGCAGCGCCCGCACGTCGTCCAGCGCCGAGGCCGCCAGCCCTTCGAAGATGCCCTTGGCCAGCGGCTGGGCGTCCTGGAACAGGCTGTTCACCCACGGATCGTTGTACGGGTTGAACGGGAAGGTGGAGGCGAACACGCTGCTGCACCCGGTGGAGTTGGCGATCACCGCGCCGGCCGGACCATTGCCGCCCGGGCCGCTCTCGAACAGGTACAGCCGCTTCTCCAGCGTGCGCAGCGTCTGCTCGATGCGCCCGGCCCGGCCGGGATCGCGCTCGTTACTCACCAGACGGTCGCGCCTGGCCTCCAGCTGGCCGACCAGCGCCTCCAGCTCGCGCACATGCTCGCGCCGGCGGCGCTCGAAGATGGCGCGGTTGGTCGCCGTCACCAGACGGATGGCGGTGACCTCGCCGCAGCCGCGGCAGGCGCCGTGGCCGCCGGTGGTGGCGTAGTAGTTGGCGCGGTCCAGCAGCAGACGCTTGGTCTCGCCGCCCGGACTGGTGGCGCCGTCGGAGAAACGCGCCGGCGTGTTCGGGGTGCGGCTGAGGAACTCGAACCGCTCCTGCAGCATCTCCAGCACGTCGGGGTCCTGGGTGCGCTGCACCAGAGCGCCGGGTCCGCAGACATCGACGCATTCCATGCAGCCGCTGCACTTCCACGGATCGACGCCGGCCGAGAACAACCCGCCGGTGCCGGCCTGGGCCTTCTCCATGGCATCGAAGAACGGCCGGGTGCGCGCCACCGGGAAGGTTTCCAGCACCTCCACCACGCGGCCGAGATGGCGGCGCAGGGTGACGTCCTCATGCGGCCGTTCCGCCAGCGCCTCGGCCACGGTCTGGGCGAAGCTGGTGGCCTCGCGGCCCTGCCGGTAGGCTTCCCGCACCGCGCCGGCCAGCCCGAACACCTGGGCGCGCAACGCCTCCTTCTGCGCGTCGGTCACGTCCAGATGGCGGATGGCGGTAAGCAGCAGGTCGTGGATGTCGTGCACGGTGTTGGGGATGGCCGCGTCGGGACAGACGATGGCGCATTCCATGCAGCCGGTGCAGCGGTCGGCCAGGAACTCCGGCGCGTTCAGCCGGAACAGGCCCTTGTCCTTCCAGGCGGCGCTGCCCGCCGGCATGAACAGGCCGGTGCCCGGCAGCACCGGCGCCTCGGCCACCGTGCCCTCGCGGAAATGCGAGCCGACCATGTCGTCGTAGTATTCGCGGTCGAGGAAGCCGGCGCTGGCCGACGGCCCGGCGGCGCGGGACATGGTGGCCGACAGCGCCACGGTGCGGCGCGACGGGGCGGCCACCTCGATCTCGGCGCGGGCGAATTCGGGGGCGTCGTACTCGACGCGGCGGGTCGCCGCCAGCCCCTCGCGCACCACCTCCATGTTGCTCTCGACGATCGGTCCGCCCTTGCCGCCGAATTTCTTGCTGATCTGCTGGCGCACCTTGGCCAGCACCGCCTCCTCGGAGGAGTCGGCGACGATGCGGTCGACATGGCCGCACACCGCGCCGATGAAGGCGATGCCCATCATGCGCACTTCCAGCTCGGAGGTCGGCGCATGCTTGCGGGCCACCGCGAAGGCGTCCACCACGAAGAACCGGATGCGCTTCTCGCGGATGGTGCGGCGCGCATGCGCCGGCAAGTCGCGCCAGGTTTCCAGCGGTCCCTGGCTGGACTGGAGGATAAACGTGCCCCCGGCGGCCAGGCCGCGCAGCGGGTTGGTGTGGCTGAACACCTTGTGGTCGGGCGAGACGACGATTTCGACGTCCTCAAGCTCGGCGTTGGTGATCTTCACCGTCTCCGGGCTGAGGGTGATGTAGTAGTTGGTCGGCGCGCCGCTCTTTTCCGATCCGTATTTCGGCGCCGATTTCGAATGCAGCGAGAGCGCCCCGGCCAGAATGTCGGTCAGCAGCTTGCCGGTGGCGATGGTGCCGTAGCCGCCCACCGAATGGAAGCGCACCCGGAACGCGCCCTCCGGCAGCAGATGCGGATTCCCCTCCGTCTCCAGCGCCATGAACTCGGTTTCGGGATAGGCGGCCTTCAGGCGGTCCTGCAACGCCGCCACCCGCGGGCTGGCATCGGCGGCAAAGAACTGCGAGCCGAGATAGACGAACGGCGCGCCGTCCGGCTTTTCCATGTTGCGGACGGCGGCGATCAGGTGGCGCGGCTGCAGGTCGTGGGCACCCAGGCCGAAAATGGCGGTGCCGACGCGCGGCAGCCGGTCGATGGCCGGGATGCCGGCATGGCGCACGCCATCGGCGTTCTCGCGCGCCCGGAACAGCGCCTGCGTCACCAGGCCGGTCAGCACCGTCTGGTCGCAGCGCTCCAGCACCGTCACCGCCTTGACGCCGCGCAGCGCCTCGATCAGTTCGGCCTCCGGGAACGGTTGCAGCAGCTTGATGGCCACCACGCCGACCTTGGTCCCCTGCCCGCGCAGATGGGTCGCCACCGCCTCGGCGTCATCGGTGACCGAGCCGAGGCCGACCAGCACGTAGTCGGCGTCCTCGCACAGGAAGGTCTGCACCGGGGCGTATTCGCGGCCGGTCAGCTCGGCGTATTCGCGCATCGCCTGGCGCACGAAACGCGGAATCTCGCTGGCGAAATGGGTGCGGTGATCGACCGCGCCGGCCTGGAAGTCGGGCTGGTTCTGCACCCCGCCGGTCAGGCCCGGGTTGTGCACATCGACCAGCGCCGGCACCAGTTGGCGGGTGCCGCGCTCGGCCGCGTTCAGCCACTGGCGGCGCCACTGGCCGCGCAGTTCCTCGGGAATCCAGGCGATGGTGGCGTCCACCAGTTCGCCGGCGTTGTCGCGTTCGATCCCCTCGGCGACGTCGGCCAGATAGGCCCGCAGATGCGCCAGATGCTCCGGCGCGATGGCGGCCTGATGGCGGTCCAGATAGGCGCGCAGCTGGAACACCCGGCCCTTGGCGCCGAACAGCATCTCCTGCGCCACCGTCGGCGCCTTGATGCGGCTTTCCGGGTCGCCGAGATAGTCACGCAGCAGTTCAGGCTCGGGCAGCAGCGCCTCGCTCAGCATGTGGCTGGTGGCGAAACCGTCCATGGCGTTGGCCACGGGAATCAGCGACAGCGCGCTGACCCGGTAGGAAATGGCGGCGAGGTCGGCCGCTTCCTGCGGGTTGGCGCCGAACAGCACGGTGTAGCCGGAGGACAGCAGCGCATAGACGTCGTCATGCCCGGCCATGACGTTCAGCGAGTGCTTCGACACCACCCGCGCCGCCACCTGCAGCACGAACCCGCCGACCTTCTTGCCGACGGTGACATAATGCGATTCCAGGCCGTACAGGATGCCCTGGCTGGACGAGGCGTTGGAGACGTATTTGCCGCCGGTCAGCGCCGCCCCCAGCGCGCCGGTCTGCGCCGAATGCTCGCCCTCGGGGCAATAGAAGAACGGGTGCCGCCCCCACACGTTGCAGCCGCCGCCGGCGCGGAACGCCTCATAGATTTCCGAGATCTCGGTGGAGGGGGTGATCGGGTAGCCAATCACGCCGCCGCAGACATAACCCATGACGTGGGCGACAGCCCCGTTGCCGTGGATGACGGTAGGGATGCCAGGATATTTTGGGTTCATGTTTCGTGCCCGCGTGCATAGTTGATTTGGACCGCAAGCATACAGTCTTGTTGCTTGCGGCCGGTGGCGGGGCAGAACAGTTGGCCCCATTTATCGCAGCCATTCGCCCGACGCAAGCGGTTTGCCACACCGCAACGAAGGGAAAAATTTCAGGCGGAGCCGTCAGGCCGCGCGGGCGCGCCCCCGCCCCCGCGTCTCCTTGAACGGCGCGCCGCGGCGCCCGGGCGGTGGCGCGGCGGGCGGCGCGTCACAGGGCGCGATGCGCACCTCCTCGACCCCATCCTGCGGCGCAATGGCGGTGAAGCGCGCGGCCAGCGCGGCATCGATCTCGAACTTCGTCTCGGTGTCGAAGATGCGGATGGCGCCGATATTGCGCTTCTCCACCCCGCCCAGACGGCAGATCAGCGGCACCAGCCATTTCGGGTCGGCCCGGTCGCGCCGGCCGACGCTCATGCTGAACCAGGCGCGCGCGCCGGTATCGCGCGCGCCGGTATCGCGCGGCGCGGAGTCGCCCGTGCGCACCCGCCGCTCGGTTGACGACGTCGGCGTCATTTCCTCCGGCGAGGGCAGCCGGGCGCGGTGCAGCCGGATCAACGCCGCGGCCACCTGCTCCGGCGTGCGTCCTTCCAGCAGGCGGCTGACCAGCACGCGGTCCTCCTCGGAGGGCGGCGCGTTCAGCGTTTCGTCGGCCAGCAGCCGGTCAGCGTCACGGGCGCGGATGGAATCGGCGTCGGGCGCGTCGGTCCAGACCGCCGCGACGCCGGCGGTGGACAGCAATTCCTCGGCCCGGCGGCGGCGGTTGAACGGCACCACCAGCACGCTGCTGCCCTTGCGCCCGGCCCGCCCGGTGCGGCCGCTGCGATGCAGCAGGGTGGCACGGTCGCCGGGCAGATCGGCATGCACCACCAGGTCCAGCGCCGGCAGGTCGAGCCCGCGCGCCGCCACGTCGGTGGCCACGCATACCCGCGCCAGCCCGTCGCGCAGCGCCTGCAACGCGCGCGTGCGCTCGGCCTGGCTGAGTTCGCCCGACAGCGCCACCGAGCCGAAGCCGCGCTCCAGCAGGCTGGCGTGCAGGTGACGCACCGCCTCGCGGGTGGCGCAGAACACCAGCGCCGTCGGCGCCTCCTCATGGCGCAGCACGTTCACCACCGCATGCAGCGTCTCGTGCGGCGCCACCCGCATGGCGCGATAGGCGATGTCGGCATGCGGGCGGTTGCGGCCCAGCGTGTCGATGCGCAGCGCGTCGCGCTGGAACTGGCGGGCCAGCGAGGCGATCTCGCGGGCGATGGTGGCGGAGAACAACAGGGTGCGCCGTTCCGGCGGGGCGGCGCCCAGCACCTGCTCCAGCTCCTCGCGGAAGCCGAGATCGAGCATCTCGTCGGCCTCGTCCAGCACCACCGCGCGCAGCGCCGACAGATCGAGCGCGCCACGGCGCAGATGGTCGCACAGCCGGCCGGGCGTGCCGACCACGACATGGCAGCCGGAGGCCAGCGCGCGCGCCTCGGCCCGGCCGTCCATGCCGCCGATGCAGGTGGCGATGCGGGCACCGGCCGGGCCATACAGCCAGGCCAGTTCGCCCTGCACCTGCATCGCCAGTTCGCGGGTGGGCGCGACCACCAGCGCCAGCGGCAGGCCCGGCCGGGGCAGGCGCTGCGCCTCGCCCAGCAATTCGTCGGCCAGCGCCAGGCCGTAGGCCACGGTCTTGCCCGATCCGGTCTGCGCGGATACCAGCAGGTCGCGCCCGGTGGCGTCGGCCTGCAGCACGGCATCCTGCACCGGGGTCGGCTCGGTGTAGCCGCGCGCGGCCAGCGCCCCGGCCAAGGCGGGATGGGCGCGCGCGAAGGAAGTGAGAACAGCGGACATGGGACGGCGACCCGAACGGTTGGCGGCAGCCGCCGAGGCCCGGATCGCGCAAAGGCGCGGCTGGACAGGACAGGCCGGCAGGGAAAACGAGGCGCATGTATAAGCCATGGCGCCACCGCGCCCAACCCTTTCCCACGCGCGCCCGCCATGCGCGGTTTCCGGCCACGGATTGCCGCTGTCGCGGGATCGCCGCCGGGTTCAGGATGCGCGCTGGCGCGGCCGGCGGACGGCCGGCGCGGCGCTTCGGAGGCGGCATGCGGCGGACGAACCCCGTTCCATGATGATGTATTTGTATGTCGCGCTGGGCAGCGCGCTGGGCGGCGTGGCGCGCTACGGCATCAGCCTCGCGGTGGTCCGGCTGCTGGGCAGCGGCTTCCCCTGGGGCACCATCCTGATCAACGTGGTGGGCAGTTTCATCATCTCGTTCTTCGGCACGCTCACCCTGACCGGCGGTCCGCTGCCGGCCGATATGGGCCTGCGGGTCTTTGTCATGGTCGGGCTGTGCGGCGGCTTCACCACGTTTTCCTCGTTCAGCCTGCAAACGCTGGAACTGGCGCGCGACGAGGCATGGGGGGCGGCGTTCGCCAACATCGCGCTGTCGCTGCTGCTGTGCCTGGCCGCCGTCGCCGCCGGCCACCTGCTGGCGGTGCGCCTCGGGGACCTGGCACAAGGGGAACCGTGACATGGCCCGTTCGCGCGCGGAACACCATTTCATCACCCGCATCGGCTGGCTGCGCGCCGCGGTGCTGGGGGCCAATGACGGCATCATCTCCACCGCCAGCCTGATCGTCGGCGTCGCCTCGGCGGCCACGTCTGCGCGCGAGGTGCTCACCGCCGGAATCGCCGGCCTGGTCGCCGGCGCGATGTCGATGGCGGCGGGGGAATATGTGTCGGTCAGCTCGCAAGCCGACTCGGAAAGGGCCGATCTCCGGCGGGAGAAGCAGGAACTGGTTGACGACCCGGAGTCCGAGACCAGGGAACTGGCGCAGATCTATGTGAGCCGTGGGCTCGATGCCGCCCTGGCCCGGCAGGTTGCCGCGCAACTGATGGCGAGCAACCCGCTGGCCGCGCATGCGCGCGACGAGTTGGGGATCTCGGAGGCATCAGCGGCCCGACCGATCCAGGCCGGCCTCACCTCCGCGGCGGCATTTTCCATCGGCGCCGCCTTTCCGGTCATCGCCGCGATCGTGACACCTCTGCTGACGCCTGCGAATCTTGTTGTGCCGGTGGTTTCCGGCACGGCGCTGGTATTGCTGGCGCTGCTCGGCGCCATCGGCGCGCGGGCCGGCGGCGCCGGCATCCTCAGGCCGACGTTTCGCGTGGCCTTCTGGGGAGCGATGGCGATGGGAATAACCGCCGGCATCGGCACGCTCGTCGGCCGCGCGGTGTAGGGGGCTGGTGCCGGCGGAGGCGTTGCCAACGGCGTGAGGGCGGCTTTCGGCTGGCCGGGATCACTCCTCCAGCCGCTCGATATCCGCCCCGCAGGCGGCCAGCTTCTGTTCCACCGCCTCGTAGCCGCGGTCCAGGTGATACACGCGGTTCACCACCGTCTCGCCACGGGCCGCCAGCCCGGCCAGCACCAGGCTGAACGAGGCGCGCAGGTCGGTGGCCATCACCGGCGCCCCGGACAGCGCCGGCACCCCGCGCACGATCGCCGAGGGGCCGTTCACATTGATGCGCCCGCCCATGCGGTTCAGTTCCGGCACGTGCATGAAGCGGTTCTCGAAGATGGTCTCGGTGATCATCGCCGCCCCGTCGGAAACGCACATCAGCGCCATGAACTGCGCCTGCATGTCGGTGGGAAAGCCGGGATAGGGCTGGGTCATCACGTCCGCGCCGTGCAGCCCGTTGAGCCGTTTCACCATCAGCCCGCCATCCTGGGCGGTGATTTCCACCCCGGCCTCGCCCAAGGCGCGCACCAGAGCGCCGAGATGGTCCAGCCGGCCGCCGCGCAGGAACACCTCGCCCCCGGCGATGGCGGCGGCACAGGCGTAGCTGCCGGTTTCGATGCGGTCGGGGATGATGGCATGGGTGGCGCCGTGCAGGCGCTTCACCCCGTCGATGGTCAGCCGCTCGGTGCCGATGCCGGCGATGCGCGCGCCCATGGCCACCAGGCAGTCGGCGAGGTCGGTGATTTCCGGCTCGCGGGCGGCGTTGGCCAGCACGGTGCGGCCGTCGGCCAGGCTCGCCGCCATCAGCAGGTTCTCGGTGGCGCCGACGCTGGTGAAGGGGAACACGATTTCCGCGCCGCGCAGCCCCTGTGGCGCGCTGGCATGCACATAGCCGGAATCGAGCCGGATGGTCGCCCCCATCTGCTCCAGGCCGGACAAATGCAGATCGACCGGCCTGGTGCCGATGGCGCAGCCGCCCGGCAGCGACACCCGCGCCTCGCCCATCCGCGCCACCAGCGGGCCGAGCACCAGCACCGACGCGCGCATCTTGCGCACGATGTCGTACGGCGCCTCGGTGTTGCTGATGGCGCCGCCGATCGACAGCACCCGGCCGTCATTGCCCGGCCGGTCCACCGCCACCCCGTGCTGGGCGATCAGCGCCGCCATGGTGTGGATGTCGGCCAGGAGGGGAACGTTGGTGAGGGTGAGCCGCTCGTCGGTGAGCAGGCCGGCCGTCATGAGCGGCAGGCCGGCGTTCTTGGCGCCGCCGATGACGATCTCGCCGGAAAGCGGCCGGCCGCCGCGAATGCGTATCTTGTCCATGCGCCTATCTACCCAGGCTCAGCCGAGCCGGGGAAGCGAAACGCCGCGCTGGCGCATGTATTTTCCCGCCTTGTCGGCATAGCTGGTTTCGCAGGGTTCGTTGCCCTGGATGAACAGGAACTGGCAGATGCCCTCATGGGCGTAGATTTTGGCCGGCAGCGGGGTGGTGTTGCTGATCTCGATGGTAACCTGCCCCTCCCATTCCGGCTCCAGCGGGGTCACGTTGACGATGATGCCGCAGCGGGCATAGGTGGACTTGCCGAGGCAGATCACCAGCACGTCGCGCGGGATGCGGAAATACTCCACCGTGTGGGCGAGGGCGAAGGAGTTGGGCGGGATGATGCAGACCGCGCCGGTGCGGTCCACGAAGGAACTCGGGTTGAACGATTTGGGATCCACCACGGCGGAGTCGACATTGGTGAAAATCTTGAACGTGTCGGCGACCCGCGCGTCGTAGCCGTAGCTGGACAGGCCGAAGCTGATCACGCCCTCGCGCTTCTGGGTCTCGACGAAGGGGTCGATCATGGCATGCTCGCTCGCCATCCGGCGAATCCAGCGGTCGGACATGACAGGCATCTTCGCGTGCTCCAGCGGTGGCGATCGGCGGGCAGGGGTAACACCGGCGGCGGCGGCGCGACACCCCCCTGGCACAGCAAGGCGCGCGGAGGGGTGATGCCGTTGCCCGGCCGTCGGGCGGGCGAGGGTTGCCGAGAAACATGCGCACGCGGCGGAAGCAAAAAATGAACGTTCCCACCATTCCGGAACCGCTGGCCTACCGCTGCAACCCCAGTAAGACCAACCTCGCAAATGTGAACCATCGAATCTAAACTGGTTCTGGTATTCAGGCCGGCGGAGATTTATATCGGCATTGGAGCGGGGAAGGAGTGTGCTGTAAGCATGTTCCGCGCCGCGCTGAGAATGCGCGATGTGTTTGAACGATATTGTGAATTGAATTGCCGGGTCTGGCGGCCGTTCGCCGCCGCCAACGCGCATCGTGCATTTCCGCTTGTCGATTGGTTATCGAAACATGAAAGTCTGTCCCATGTCTCGCGGCATTGCGACGGCCATCCTCGTCACCTTCATTGGATTTGCCCTCGCCGGTTGCGGCTACAGCACCGGGGACCGCGCGGTTTCCGGCGGTCTGCTTGGCGCCGGTGCCGGCGCGGCGGTGGGAGCGGTCACCGGCGGCAGTCCGCTGACCGGCGCGGTGATCGGTGGCGCCGTCGGTGCCGTCGGTGGAGCAGCGACCAGCCCCAACGACGTCAACCTTGGACGCCCGGCGTGGCGATGACACCAGGCCGGAGGCACGCCCAACACGAAAGGACCATGCCCATGCGAAAACCACTCTCGATTGCTCTGACCCTGCTTCTGCTGATCGGCGCCATGCCCCTGCTGGGCGCCTGCCACACCACCGCCGGCGCCGGTGAGGACATCTCCGCCACCGGGACTGCGGTGACCAACGGCGCCAACAGACTGACGCCGTAGGTGCCTGGCTGACCACAGCTTCCTCCGCCCGCGGGCAGCGGGCACCCACCTGAAAACAACAGTGAGAAACAAGATGAGCAAGGACAAGATCGTCGGTGCCGGCAAGGAGATTATCGGCACCGTCAAGGAATCGCTCGGCAAGGCGATCGGCAACAGCAACCTGGAGGCCGAAGGCAAGGCTGAGCAGGAAGCGGGACGGCAGCAACATGATGCCGGCGTTGCCAAGGACGAGCCGAAAACGAAGTAGTATGTTGAAACAACAGGAGGGATGGGTAAATGCCGACAATTCTTCTTATTATTGTCATCCTGTTGCTCCTTGGCGCCTTGCCGAGCTGGCCGTACAGCTCCGGATGGGGCTACTATCCCAGCGGCGGCCTCGGTCTGGTGCTGGTTATCCTGGTCGTGCTGTTGCTCACCGGGCGCATCTGATCGTCCGCGCATGAATGCAAGCTGTTCCGGCCCCGGCCGGAACAGCGGCTTCTGCTGCTCAATATTCGGGGCCGGCTTTGCTTGACCGGCTTTCATCGAGAGGTCCAGACATGCGCGCATCGCTTCGCCGGACTGTCTTCGCCGGGGCCACCGTGATCGGCCTGCCCATCTTCGGGGCGGCCCTGTATCCAGCCGCCGCGGCGCCCCAAGGGGGTGGCGGACCAGTTGCCGCCGGCCAGCCGGCGACCCCGGTCAAGGCGGAATCCGGCCACCAGCAGCAGGGAAAAATCGAGCAGCAGATCGCCGATCTGCACGCCAAGCTACAGATAACGCCGTCACAGCAGCCGCAATGGGATCAGTTCGCCCAGGTGATGCGCGACAATGCGCGGCGCGTGGATGAGTCGTTCCAGCGCCGCGTCGAGGCGCTGCCGGGTTTGACCGCGCCCGAAAACATCCAGTCCTACGCGCAGGTCGCCGAGGAGCATGCGCAGGACGTGCAGAAATTGGTGCCCGCCTTCCAGGCGCTGTACGCCACGATGACCGATACCCAGAAGCGGACGGCGGATCAGGTTTTCCGCGCCGACGCCCATCACGGGGGTCAGGCCCGGCATGGCTAGGACAGAGCCGATGACCGGTCCCGTCAGGGCCGGTGTGCCTTCCCGCCCGCCCCGCCGTTGCCCGGGGCTGCGTGTGGCGTTGCTGGCCGGAGCGACGGTGGCGATCCTGACCGGAACGTTTGCCGCCATTGCCTTTGCCGACGACCACGGCAACGACCACGGCAGGGGCAACCAGGCGCGGCACGGTCCGCAACGCGGCCATCCCGACGAACGGTATCGCAACGGCGGGTACAACCGCGGGCCGGACGTGTACGACACCGCGCCGCCGGTCGTTTACCTGCCGCCGAACTACTACCAGCAGCCCGCTGTGTCGCTGAACCTGATCATTCCGTTGTTCCGCTGACCATTGTTCCGCTGACCGGCGTTACCAGTGAACCAGCCGGCCCTCCCCCACAGTCGCCCCCACGGTCGAAGGAGTTCGTCCCCATGCGCCAGGTAAATTTCGCCGCCATTGTTCTGCTCGGCATGACCACGGCAACGGCGCTGGCCCAGGCGCCCGGCCTGGATTCCACCGGCGCGCGCCCAGGCCACGAGCCAGGCACCGGCACCTCGATGCCGCTATCGGACAAAGCGAGCAACACCACCAGCGCCGATACCCGTTCCGCCATCGCCCCCACCCTGCCCGCGTCCTCGATCGGCGCCGACGCGACGGTGCATGACTACCTGACCGCCGCCCGTGCCTCGCTGGTCGCCGGCCGCACCGGGCAGGCGCAGCAATCGCTGGAAATGGCGGAAACCCGCGCGCTCGATCGCTCGGTCGTCAAGGGCCAGGCAAACGTGCCGGACGATAGCCAGGTCATCACCCGGATCAGGGATGCGCGTCATGCCCTGAGTGATCGCAACCGCACCCACGCCATCGCCCTCATCGACCTCGCCTTGGCCGGTTGAGGCGGGGAGTTGCCTTCGCGCCAAACCGCTGAAACGACTCGATACATCATCGCGAGGCCATTCCGGGTCAGCCTCTGAGGCAGGCCCGGCGCCCTCACTCCGCCGGCAACTCCTCCGCCGGCGCCGGAATCAACCCCGGCGGCAGCCGGTTGCGCGGGTTCGGACGCGGCATCCAGATGCGCTCACCGCGGTCCGCCCGGTCCGACAGCACCCGCACGCCGTCGGGCCGCAACCAGATCGCCGTGGCGCCCTCGCGCCACACCGAGAACCGGTCCACCACCGGCCGCCTCACCGCGCATTCCAGCCGCACCGGCTCCAGCGACAGCACCACCGCGGCGGCGCAGGCGCTGTCCGGCGGGTCGCCGCGCACCAGCAGCGCCCGCGGGCCATCGGGACGGGCCTGCAATTCGCACGGCGCGCGGCCGCAGCCCAGCGGCTGCACCAGCCGCGAACGCCACAGCACCTGCCACGACTCCAGAGTGAACCGCGCCGGGCTGCCGGCGGTCTGCACATACATGCCGTCCTCGGCGCGCAGCCCGGCCATCCGCCCATCGGCCGACATCAGCAGGTCGGGCGGCGGGGCGAAGACCGGCGAGGCCAGCCCGAGCGCCACCAACCCCCAGCCGGCGAAACGCAGCCGGGTCCGCCACAGCCCCGCCCAGGCAAAACCCAAACCCACCACCGCCAGCCCCCAGGCCGGCATGTGCGGTACCATCACCGTGGCACCCGGCCAGGCGGAAACCGTGCGGGCCACCCACAGCACCGCATCCACCCCCCAACCCATCGGCATCAGCGCCACCGCCTCCGCCCCCAGCGGCATCAGCAGCAGGGAAAGCAACCCCGCCGGCATGACCAGCAGCGCCGTCAGCGGCACCGCCACCATGTTGGCCAGCACGTTGTAAATCTGCGCCTGACCGAAATGATACGCCGCGAACGGCGCCGAGAACGTGCCGGCCAGCGCCGCCGTCAGCGCCAGCGCCGCCACGTCGTTGCGCAGGCGCCCGGCCCATGACCCCTCGCCGCGCAGGCGCATCAGCCAGGGACGCAGCGCCTCATAGCCGACGATCAGCGCCAGCACGGCGGAGAAGCTCATCTGGAAGCTCACCCCCATCACCTGGTGCGGCTCCACCAGCACCAGCGCCGCCATGGCCAGCGCCAGCCCGCGCAGCGACAGCGCCCGCCGCCCCGCCACCACGCCGAGGGTGAACAGGCAGGCCATGGCGAAGCTGCGCTGCACCGGCACATGCGCGCCGGTCAACAGCATATAACCCGCGGCCGCTGCCAGCGCCGCCAGCGCGGCGATCTGCTTGGTCGGCCAGTGCAGCGCCGCCCATTCCCACAGCGCCAGCCCCAGCCTGACCGCGCCGAAGCACAGCCCCATGACGATGCCGATATGCAGCCCGGCAATGGCCAGCAGATGCGCCAGCCCGGAGTCGCGGAAGGCCCGGCGGTCGGATTCCGGAATGGCGCTGGTCAGCCCGGTCAACATGGTGGTGGCGATGGCGCCGGTGCTGCCCGACAGCACCGCCCCCACCCGCCCGGCAATGGTCTCGCGCAGGCGTTGCAGCGGCCGGGTCAGGCCCGGCGGCTCACCCTCGGCCAGCCGCGCCGAGGCGCCGAGCGCGGTGCCGAACGCGCCGAAACCCTCATAGAAAGCGTCCCGCTGAAGGTCCCAGGCACCCGGATAGGCCGGCGGCGCCGGCCGCATCAGCAGCGCCCGCACCCGCAGCGCGTCGCCGGTGGCAACCGGCGTGGCGTCGTTGCCGCGCAGGCGGATACGCACCAGCCGGGCTTGCGGGGCACCGCCATCCAGCCTTACCGCCTCCAGCGTCACCCGGCGGCCCTCCGGCAACGGTTCGACCGCGCGCACGATGCCCTCGGCGATGACGGCGCGGCTGGGCACCTCCATCAGCGGCGGCGCCCGCCAGGTGGCAAGCGCGGCGGCGGCGAAGCCCAGCGTGGCCGCGAACACCGCCGCCGCGACGGCGCGCGGCAGGGCGCGCGGCCAGGACGCCACCAAAACAGTCAGGGTGACAACCAGCAGGGCCGGGGCCAGCCATAGCGGCGGGTCGCGGTGGCACGCGAAAAACACCACCGCGCCGGCGGTCATCAGCACCGGCAACCACAGGAAGAACCGGCCGCGCTCGGCGTCGGCCCAGGCGACCGCCCTGGCGGCACGAAGTTGCATGGGTGTTACGCTACGTCTGCCATATGCTGGTAGGAAGAAAGCAAGGCCAGGGCGCTGCCCTGGACCCGCCAGGGGTCGGTTGACCCCTGGACCCCGCTACTTAGACGGAATCCGTGATGATCGTTCGTACTCGTTTTGCTCCTTCGCCTACCGGCCTGCTGCATATCGGGGGGGCGCGTACTGCGTTGTTCAACTATCTTTTTGCCCGGCACCACGGCGGCGCTTTCCTGCTGCGCATCGAGGATACCGACCGCGAACGCAGCACCGCGGCGGCAACCGACGTGATCCTGGACGGGCTGGCCTGGCTGGGCCTGGAAACCGACGAGGCCCCCATCTTCCAGTCCACCCGGCAGGCCCGCCATGCCGAGGTCGCGCAGCAGATGCTCGCCGCCGGCCACGGCTATCGCTGCTTCCTGACCGCGGCCGAACTGAACCTCCTGCGCGAACAGGCCAAGGCCGAGGGCCGCAGCCTGCGCATCGACAGCCCCTGGCGCGACCGCGACCCCGCCGAGGCACCCGCCGGCGCCCCCTTCGTCATCCGCCTGCGCGCCCCGCGCGAGGGCGAAACGGTGGTGGACGATCTGGTGCAAGGCGAAGTGCGCGTCGGCAACGCCGAACTGGACGACATGATCATCCTGCGCAGCGACGGCTCGCCCACCTACCTGCACGCCGTGGTGGTGGACGACCACGACATGGGCATCACCCACGTCATCCGCGGCGACGACCATCTGACCAACACCTTCCGCCAGGTGCAGGTGTATGAGGCGATGGGCTGGGACAAGCCGCGTTTCGCTCATATCCCGCTGATCCATGGGGCGGACGGGGCCAAGCTCTCCAAGCGGCACGGGGCGCAGTCGGTGACGGAATTCCGCACCATGGGCTATCTGCCCGAGGCGCTGTGCAACTACCTGCTGCGCCTGGGCTGGGGGCACGGCGACGCCGAAATCCTGTCACGCGCCGAGGCGATCCGGCTGTTCGACATCGACGGCGTCGGCCGCGCCCCGAGCCGGATGGACTATGCCAAGCTGGCGCATGTGAACGGCGTATGGATTCGCGCCGCCGACGACGACCGGCTGGCGCGCGACGTGCTGGAACGGCTGGCGCACCTTCCCGGTCTGGCACTCGGCACCGATGCGGCGCACCGCGTCCGGGCGCTGCTGCCGCAGCTCAAGGAGCGGGCGAAGACGCTGGTGGAACTCGCTGATTCCGCGGCTTTTCTGTTGCACCCCCTGCCCTTGCCAATGGAGCCGAAGGCGGCGGCGCTGTTAACCGCGGAGAACCGGCTGATGCTGCGCGAGGTCGGGGCGGCGCTGGCGGAGACGGATTTCTCCCCGGCCGGCCTGGACGCGGCGCTGCGGGCCTATGCCGAGCGCACCGGCCGTAAGATGGGCACGGTGGCGCAGCCGCTGCGCGCGGCATTGACCGGCAGCACGGTCAGCCCCGGCATCGACGCGGTGCTGGTGGCGCTAGGCCGTTTAGAGTCCCTGGCCCGCATCGAATCTGCCTTATCTTAAGTAACGGGTTCCAAGGGGCCACTGCCCCTTGGTGGGGTCCAGGGGCAAAGCCTCTGGCCTTGCTTGTGCTTGCTGTCTAACGTCCGCCCGCAAACTTCACCGGACCATTCCCCCTTGCGCCACCTCCTCCAGATCGAGGGCCTTCACCCGCCGCAGATTGCCGCCATGCTGGACGTGGCCGAGAGTTATGTGCTGCTCAACCGCTCCGGCAAGACCCAGCGCGACCTGCTGCGCGGGCGCACGTTGATCAACCTGTTCTTCGAGGATTCCACCCGCACCCGCACCAGTTTCGAGCTGGCCGGCAAGCGGCTTGGCGCCGATGTGATCAACATGTCGGTTTCCACCAGCAGCGTGAACAAGGGCGAGACGCTGCTGGACACCGCGGCCACCCTGAACGCCATGCATTGCGATCTGCTGGTGGTGCGCCACGACCAGTCCGGCGCGCCGGCGCTGCTGGCACAGAAAGTGGATGCCGCGGTGATCAACGCCGGCGACGGCACCCATGAGCATCCTACCCAGGCGCTGCTGGACGCGCTCACCATCCGCCGCCGGCGTGGCCGGCTGGAGGGGCTGGTGGTGGCGATCTGTGGTGACGTGCTGCACAGCCGGGTGGCGCGGTCGAACATCCATCTGCTCACCACCATGGGCAGCCAGGTGCGGGTGATCGGCCCGCCCACCCTGATTCCCCCGGCCGCCGAACGGCTGGGGGTGGAGGTGTTTCACGACATGCAGGAAGGGCTGCACGGCGTCGATATCGTCATGGCGCTGCGTTTGCAGAAGGAGCGCATGGCCAGCGGCCTGGTGCCGAGCGCGCGCGAATTCTTCCGCTTCTACGGGCTGGACGCGGCCAAGCTCGCCTGGGCAAAGCCGGACGCGCTGGTGATGCATCCCGGCCCGATGAATCGCGGCGTGGAAATCGACAGCGAGGTGGCCGACGACCCGGCCCGCAGCGTCATCCGCGAACAGGTGGAAATGGGGGTGGCGGTGCGCATGGCCGTGCTGGATATCCTGTCGCGCCGGTCGCGCCGCAATGTCTGACACGCTGATCGTCAACGTCCGCCTGATCGACCCCGCCAGCGGCCTCGACCAGCCGGGCGAGTTGCTGATCCGGGCGGGAAGGATAGCCGATCTCGGCGCCCGGCTCGGCCGGCCGGACGGGGTGGCGACAGTGGATGGCGGCGGGGCGGTGCTGTGCCCGGGGCTGGTGGACATGCGCGCCGCCCTCGGCGAGCCGGGTTTTGAGTACCGCGAAACCATCGCCTCCGCCGCCCAGGCCGCCGCCGCCGGCGGCATCACCACGCTGGCCGCCCTGCCCGACACCGCGCCGGCGGTCGACGACCCGGCGATCGTGCGGCTGCTGGTGGCGCGCGGCATCGAAACCGGCAGCCTGGACATTCTGCCGTACGGCGCCGTCACCCGCGGCTGCCGGGGCGAGGAACTGGCCGAGCTTGGGCTGCTGCGCGAGGCCGGGGCGGCGGCGTTCACCGATGGCGCGCGCACCATCCGCCCGGCGCGGCTGATGGCGCTGGCGCTGGCCTATGCGCGCGGCGTCGGCGGGCGGATCGTGCAGCACCCGGAGGACCCGAGCCTGGCCGCCGGCGGCGCCGCCACCAGCGGCGAACTGGCGACCCGGCTGGGTCTGCCCGCCATTCCGGCCGAGGCCGAGGCGATCATCGTGGCGCGCGACATCATGCTGGCGAAAATGACCGGCGGGGCGGTGCATTTCGCCCATGTCTCGACCGGGGAGGTGCTCGACCTGATCCGCCGGGCCAAAGATGAGGGCCTGGCGGTCACCTGCGACACCGCCCCCCCCTATTTCGACCTGAACGAGACGGCGATCGGCAATTTCCGCACCTATGCCAAGCTGTCGCCGCCGCTGCGCCGCGAGGCCGACCGCCTGGCGGTGGCGGCGGCGCTGACCGACGGCACCATCGACGCGGTGGCCAGCGACCACCAGCCGCGCGATGCCGACGACAAGCGTCTGCCCTTCGCCCAGGCCGCCGCCGGCGGCAGCGGGCTGGTGACGCTGCTGGCGGTGACTCTGGCGCAGGTGCATGGCGGCGGGCTGGACCTTGCCGCCGCCCTGGCGCTGCTCACCGTGCGGCCGGCGCGGCTGCTGGGCAGCGCGGCCGGCACCCTGGCCCCGGGCGCGGCGGCCGATCTGTGCCTGTTCCACCCGGAACGCGCCTGGCAGGTGGAGGCCGGCACCCTGCCGGGCAAGGCGCAGAACACCCCGTTCGACGGGCGGGCGCTGGAAGGGCGGGTGCTCGGCACCTGGAAGAACGGGCGACGTGTGTTCACGCATGACGGACGGTGAGATGAGCGGCAAGCCGCCAACGCCGGCGCCAAACGCGGTTTCGCCGGGCGGCTGGCTGCGCGGCACCGCCACGGTGGCGGTGCTGGCGGCCGGGTTGCTGCCGTTCTTCTTCGTCATCACCCGGCTCACGCTGTTCGAGACGGTGCCGCGCGACGACTACACGCCCTTCCTGCTCGGCCTGCTCGGGCTGCCGGGCGGGGCCATTCCCGGTTCGCCCTATGGCTACCGGGTACTGTCGGTGCTGGCCGCGGTGCCGTTCTATTTTGGCCTGCCGCCGTTGCAGCTCACCAATACCGCCGCCGGTCTGTCGCCGTACGTGGTGCGCGCCACCGCGGCGCTGGCCTTTCTGTCCTATTTGTCGCTGGTCGGCACGCTGTACGCGACCTACCGGCTGGCCCGCGACCGCGCCGGCCAGGACGCCGCCACCGCCCTGCTGGCCGCCGCGCTGCTGTTCGTGCTGTGCTGGTACAGCCAGTTTTTCGCCATCGACCCGCTGGCGATCCTGCTGGTCACGGCGGGCCTTTACTGGCTGCCCAGCCGGCGCGGCTTTGCCCTGTTGCTGCTGCCGGCGCCCTTCATCAACGAGAAGATCGTCATCGTCTTCGCCCTGTGGCTGACGCTGCGCTGCGCCACCTCGCGCGCCGATCGTGCCGCCCTGGGGGCGCAGTGGGCCACGGCAATGGCGGCGCTGGCGATCTATGCGGCGGCGATCGCCCTCCTGCATCTGCCGGGCAACAGCTACCAGCTGGAGCCGGGCGGCTATCTGGAGACGCTGCGGGTCAACCTCGCGGCCCAGGTTTCGGCGCGCGGCGTGCTCCTGAACCTGTGGCCGACCGCCCTGCTGCTTGGCCTTGGGCTGGTCGGCCATGTCGGCGGTCCCCGCCGGCCCGGCGCGCGGTGGCGACCCGTTGGGATATTCCGCCCGGTGGACCTGCTGATGATCCCGGCCCTGGTGGCGGTGGCGCTGGTGCTGACGCAGTTTTTCCAGATCGGGCGGATCGTTATACATGCCGCGCCGCTGTTCGTGGTGCCGGCGGCGGCGGTGCTGTACCGCCGGCTCGCCAGCGCGCCCGCCGCCGAAAGACCATCGCCATGATCCTGCTGTTTTCGCTGGTTGTGCTGGGCTACCTGCTCGGCTCCATCCCGTTCGGCCTGGTGCTGACCCGGGTGGCGGGGCTGGGCGACATCCGCCGGATCGGCTCGGGCAATATCGGCGCCACCAACGTGCTGCGCACCGGCCGCAAGGGGCTGGCCGCGGCGACGCTGCTGCTGGACGCCGCCAAGGGCGCGGCGGCGGTGCTGATCGGCGGCTGGGCGGCGGGGGATACCGGTTTGGCGGTCGCCGGGCTGGGCGCCATCCTCGGCCACCTGTTTCCGGTCTGGCTCGGCTTCAAGGGCGGCAAGGGGGTGGCGACCGGGCTGGGGGTGCTGCTGGCCGCCGCGCCACTGGCCGGGCTGGGCGCCGCCCTGGTCTGGCTGGGCACCGCCCTGGCCACCCGCATTTCCTCGGCCAGCGCGCTGGCCGCCTGCCTCGCCGCGCCGGTGATCGGGGCGCTGATCGGCACGAAGCTGCCGGTCGAGGCGCTGGTGATGGTCACCGCGGCGCTGATCGTCGGCCGCCACCACGCCAATATCCGCCGCCTGCTGGCCGGCACCGAGCCGCGCATCGGCGGGGGGACATGAGCGAGGATCTCGACCGCCTCCGTCTCGCCCGCACCGAAGGGGTTGGCGCCATCACCTATCGCCGGCTGCTGCGCCGCTATGGCAGCGCCGCCGCCGCCCTGGACGCGCTGCCCGGTCTGGCCCGCGCCGGCGGACGCGACCGCGCCCCCGTCATACCCGGCCGCGACGACGCCGAGCGGGAACTGGAGCAGGCCGGCCGCGCCCGGGCGGCCCTGCTGTTCGTGGATGGACCCGGCTACCCCCGGCTGCTCGCCTTGCTGGATGACGCGCCTTCCGTGCTGACCGTGCAGGGCCGCCCGGAAGTGCTGGACCAGCGGGCGGTGGCCATGGTGGGCAGCCGCAACGCCTCGGCCAACGGCCAGCGTCTGGCCGATGCGATGGCCGAGGACCTGGCCGCCGCCGGGCTGGTGGTGGTGTCCGGGCTGGCGCGCGGCATCGACGCGGCGGCGCATGCGGGGGCGCTGCGGACCGGCGCCACCGTGGCCTGCGTCGCCGGCGGCATCGACGTGCCCTATCCGCCCGAGCATGCCGACTTGCAGGCGCGGATCGCCCGCACCGGCGCGGTGGTGGCCGAGGCGCCGCCCGGCACCGCCCCGCAGGCCCGCCATTTCCCCCGCCGCAACCGCATCATCTCCGGCCTGTCGCTGGGCGTGGTGGTGGTGGAGGCGGCGCTGCGCTCGGGCAGCCTGATCACCGCCCGGCAGGCGCAGGAGGCCGGGCGGGAGGTGTTCGCGGTGCCGGGATCGCCGCTCGACCCGCGCTGCCGTGGCGCCAACGACCTGATCCGCCAGGGGGCGACGATGGTGGAGACGGCGGCCGACGTGCTGGAGAACCTGCCCGAGCACCCGGGCGCCGGACTGGGCGGCGGGGTGGCGTTCCCCCGGCGCGGGAGCTTCCTGGAACCGTCGGCGCCGCCGCCGGAGGACCCGGCCGACGCCGCCGGGACACAGACGCGAATCCTGGGTTTGCTCGGCCCGTCCGCCACCCCGGTTGACGAGCTGATCCGCCGCTCCCAGTTGACGCCCGGCGCGGTGATGGCGGTGTTGCTGATGCTGGAAGTCGCCGGTCGGGTGGAGATGCAGCCGGGGAATACGGTTGCATTGGTCGCCGATCCCGGTCATTAGGCGCGTCCCGAGCGCCGCCGCCTCCCCGGGAACAGGACCGCATGACGGACGTCGTCGTCGTTGAGTCGCCAGCCAAGGCAAAGACCATCAACAAATATCTGGGCAGCCGGTTCACCGTGCTGGCCAGCTTCGGGCATGTGCGCGATCTGCCGCCCAAGGATGGCAGCGTCCGCCCGGAGCAGGATTTCGAGATGGACTGGGAAGCCGACGATCGCGGTACCCGCCAGGTGGCCGCCATCGCCAAGGCCCTGAAGGGCGCCCAAACCCTGTATCTGGCCACCGACCCCGACCGCGAGGGCGAGGCGATCAGCTGGCATGTGCGCGCCATGCTGGAAGCGCAGCGGGCGCTGAAGGGCGTCGAGGTGCGGCGGATCACCTTCAACGAGATCACCCGCAGCGCCATTCGCTACGCCATCGAGCACCCGCGCGAGCTCGACCAGCCGCTGATCGAAGCCTATCTGGCCCGCCGCGCGCTGGATTACCTGGTGGGGTTCACCCTGTCGCCGGTGCTGTGGCGCAAGCTGCCGGGCAGCCGCAGCGCCGGGCGGGTGCAGTCGGTGTCGCTGCGGCTGATCTGCGAGCGCGAGGCCGAGATCGAGGCGTTCCGGGCGCGCGAATACTGGACCGTCGAGGCGACCTTCCTGACCCCCGCCGGCGCGCCCTTCACCGCCCGGCTGACCCAGCTGGACGGCAAGAAGCTCGAGCAGTTCGACCTGCCGGACGCGGCATCGGCGCTGCGGGCGCGCGCCGCGGTCGAATCCGGCACGTTCAGCGTCGCCTCGGTCGAGCGCAAGCGCGTCAGGCGCAACCCGCCGGCGCCGTTCACCACCTCCACGTTGCAGCAGGAGGCGTCGCGCAAACTCGGCTTCGGCGCCCAGCAGACCATGCGGCTGGCGCAGCAGCTGTATGAGGGGATGGACATCGAGGGCGAGACGGTCGGCCTGATCACCTATATGCGCACCGACGGCGTGCAGATGGCGGCCGAGGCGGTGGCGGCGATCCGCGAACATGTGCAGGGCGCCTACGGGCCGAAATACCTGCCGGCGGCGGCGCGCGAATACATCAGCCGCGCCAAGAACGCCCAGGAGGCGCATGAGGCGATCCGGCCGACCGAAATCGCCCGCACCCCCGACAGCGTCGCCCAGCATCTCAACGCCGACCAGCGCCGGCTGTATGAGTTGGTCTGGAAGCGGGCGGTGGCCAGCCAGATGCAGTCGGCCGAGTTCGACCAGGTGGCGGTGGACGTGGCCGACGCCAGGCCGAAAGGGCCGGTGCTGCGCGCCACCGGCTCGATCATGGCCTTCGACGGGTTCCTCAAGCTGTACCGCGAGGACCAGGACGACGTGCCGGGCGAAGCCGGCGCCGACGACACCGACCGCATGCTGCCGCCGATGCGCGAGCGCGACCCGCTGACGCATGGCCCGGCGGAAACCTGGGTGACCGCCGACCAGCATTTCACCCAGCCGCCGCCGCGCTATTCGGAAGCCAGCCTGGTGAAGAAAATGGAGGAGCTGGGCATCGGCCGGCCCTCCACCTACGCCTCCATCCTGTCGGTGCTGCAGGACCGCAAATATGTGCGGCTGGACCGCAAGCGTTTCGTCCCCGAGGACCGCGGCCGGCTGGTCACCGCCTTCCTGGTCAGCTTCTTCAACCGCTATGTCGACACCGGCTTCACCGCCAGCCTGGAGGAGCAGCTCGACGACATCTCCGGCGGCCGGGCGGACTGGCGGGCGGTGATGCGGGCGTTCTGGGAGGAATTCTCGCGCGCCGTCGAGGGGACCCGCGACCTCAAGATCGGTGACGTGATCGCCGCCCTGGACCGCGACCTCGGCGAGCATTTCTTCCCCCCGCGCGATGATGGGTCCGACCCGCGCAGCTGCCCGGCCTGCGGCGGCGGCCGGCTGGGACTCAAACTCGGCCGGCACGGCAGTTTCATCGGCTGCTCGAACTATCCGGGCTGCCAGTACACGCGGCGGCTGGCGATCGATTCGGCCGAGGAGGGCGGCGACACGCTGAAGGAGGGCATGCGCGCCCTCGGCAACCACCCGGAGACCGGCGAGGAAATCACCGTCCGGCGCGGCCCGTACGGCGTGTATGCGCAGCAGGGCGATCAGATCGAGGGCAGCAAGAGCAAGCCCAGACGCACCAGCCTGCCCAAGGGCATGGACGGCGACAGCGTCACCCTGGAGCAGGCGCTGGCGCTGCTGTCGCTGCCGCGCATCGTCGGCATTCACCCGGAGAGCCAGGAGCCGATCGAGGCGGGGTTGGGGCGGTTCGGGCCGTTCGTGAAGATGGGCGGCATATTCGCCTCGCTGGACCGCGATGACGACGTGCTGGTGATCGGGCTGAACCGGGCGGTGGACCTGCTGGCCAAAAAACTGGCCAGCGTGCGCGCGCTGGGGCCGCACCCGGCGGACCACGAGCCGGTGCTGGTGCGCAAGGGCCGGTTCGGGCCCTATGCCCAGCACGGCAACCGGATCGCCAACCTGCCGCGTGACGTGGAGATGGACGCGATCACCCTGCCCGAGGCGGTGGCGCTGCTGGCCGAGAAGGGCAAGGCGATGAAACCGCGCGGCGGCAAGGGCGCGGCGAAGAAGGCGGCGGCGAAGAAAGCGCCGGCCAGGAAGGAGACGGCGCCGGCGGAGAAGCCGGCGGCGGCGAAACGGGCGGCGCCGGCGACCAAGCAGGCCCCCGCGAAAAAAGCAGCTCCCAAAAAGGCAGCCCCCAAAAAGGCAGCTCCCAAAAAGGCAGCCCCCAAAAAGGCAGAAGCAAAGACGGCGCCGGCGCGCAAGGCGGGATGACCGCAGCGACCCCCTCCCCCGGAACCTAGCCGATGGCGCGCAAGCCCCGCGATCCGCCCGAACTGCCCAGCCGCGATGCCATCCGGCGTTTCGTGCGTGAATCGCCCGGCCGCGTCGGCAAGCGCGAAATCGCCCGGGAATTCGGCCTGTCGTCGGACCAGCGCCTGGAACTGCGCGACCTGCTGAAGGACGTGGCCGCCGGTGGTGAGGTGGCCCCCGCCGGCCGCCGCCGGGTCGCCGCCCCCGGGCGGCTGCCCGACGCGATGGTGGTGCAGATCACCGGCACCGATCCGGACGGCGATGCCATCGCCCGCCCGGTCGGCTGGGAGGGCGATGGCCCGCCGCCGCTGGTGCTGATGGCCGCCGAACCGCGCGGCCGCCCGGCGCTGGCCCCCGGCGAGCGGGTGCTGGCCCGCCTGACCCCGATCGGCCCGGGCAAATACGAAGGCCGCACCCTCAAGCGCCTGACCGACGCGCCCGGCCGGGTGCTGGGCGTGTTCCACCCCGCGCCGCATGGCGGCGGCGGGCGCATCGTGCCCACCGACCGCCGCTCCAAGGGCGAATGGACGGTGCCACCCGGCGCCGAAGGCGAGGCCCAGACCGGCGAGATCGTGCTGGCCGCCCCCCTGCCCTCCGCCGGCTACGGGCTGAAGCCGGCGCGGGTGCTCGAACGGCTGGGCAACATGGGCGATGCCCGCTCGGTCAGCCTGGTGGTTATTCACACCCACGACATCCCGGTCGAGTTCCCCGCCGCCGCCGTCGCCGAGGCGGAACGCGCACGGGGCGTGGCCGTGGACGGGCGCACCGACCTGCGCGACATCCCGCTGGTGACCATCGACGGCGAGGACGCCCGCGACTTCGACGACGCGGTGTTCGCCGCCGCCGAGGACGACGGGTTCCGCCTGCTGGTGGCGATCGCCGACGTGGCCCATTATGTCCGCCCCGACTCCGCTTTGGACCGCGCCGCCCGCACCCGCGGCAATTCCTGCTACTTCCCCGACCGCGTGGTGCCCATGCTGCCGGAGGCGCTGTCGAACGGCTGGTGCAGCCTGCGCCCGGGCGAGGATCGCGGCTGCCTGTTCGTGGACATGCGGGTGGACGCCGCCGGGCGCAAAACCGCCCACCGCTTCGGCCGTGGGCTGATGCGCAGCGCCGCAAGACTCACCTATCAACAGGTGCAGGACGCGCAGGATGCGGGCGCCGATCTCGGCCTGCCGGTGCCGGTTCTGTATGCCGCCTTCCGCGTGCTGCTGGCCGCCCGCGACGCCCGCGGCACCCTGGACCTCGACCTGCCCGAACGGCGGGTGGTGCTGGACGATGCCGGCCGGGTGGCGGAGGTTGCCCCGCGCCCACGCCTCGACAGCCACCGGCTGATCGAGGAATTCATGGTGCTGGCCAATGTGTGCGCCGCCGAGGAACTGGAGCGGCTGCGCCAGCCCTGCGTGTACCGCGTGCACGCCCCGCCGTCGGACGAAAAGCTGGAGGCGCTGCGCGGCTTCCTGCGCACGCTCGACATTTCCCTGCCGCCCGGCAACCAGTTGCACCCGCGCGACCTCGACCGGGTGCTGAAGAAAGTCGCCGGCACGGAACAATCCTCGCTGGTCAACGAGGTGATGCTGCGCAGCCAGTCGCAGGCCGCCTACGCCACCGACAATATCGGCCATTTCGGACTGGCGCTGGCCCGCTATGCGCATTTCACCAGCCCGATCCGCCGCTACGCCGACCTGCTGGTGCACCGCGCGCTGGTGCGCGGGCTGCATCTGGGCGAGGGCGCGATGGACGCCGCCGAGCCGCCGCATCTGGCCGACTGGGCGGAGCACATCACCGCCACCGAGCGGCGGGCGGCGCTGGCCGAGCGCGACGCGATCGACCGCTACCTCGCCGCGTTCATGGCAGACAAGATCGGATCGCTGTTCGCGGCGCGTATTTCCGGGGTGACCCGGTTCGGTCTTTTCGTTACAGTAACCGGCAGTGGCGCCAGCGGACTGGTCCCCGTGTCAACCCTGCAAGACGATTTCTGGTTCCATGAGGAGGCAACGCAAACGTTGTCCGGCCGGCGCACCCGCATCACCTATCGCCTGGCGCAGGAAGTCGAGGTGCGGCTGGCCGAAGCCAGCCCGGTGACCGGCGGCCTGGTGTTCCACATCCTGGAAAGTGCCGCACCGGGGAGGGGACGCTCCCTGCGACGGTGAGGACTGCTTCGCTCCTGTTGCTGCTGCTGTTCGCGCTGCCCGCGTCGGCCGAACCCTTCATGCCCGGGCAGGCCCTGGACCAGAAGCTGGTGGCGCAGGTCACCGCCTCGGCGCTTGCCTTCATGGTGCCGCGCACGCTGGAGGAAGTGCCCGCCTGGCAGCTTGCGCTGTGGGGGCTGCGCGGACTTACCACCCTGGACGCGCGGCTGTCGGTGGAGCTGCGCGACGGCACCCTGCGGCTGACCGCCGGCCAGCGCGGCCTGCTGGCCCGCGCCCCGCCCGAACCCGATGACGCCGAGGGCTGGGGCGAAGCGACGGCGCAACTGGTGCGGGCCGGTTGGGATGCCTCGGACGCGGTGCGCAAGGCCGGCACCCAAGGCGTGCTGCGCAGCTTCTTCGACGAGTTGTTCAACCATCTGGACCCGTATTCGCGCTACGCGCCGCCGTCCGAGGCCGCCGACGACCGGCTGCGCCGGGCCGGGCGGGCCGGCATCGGCGTGCAGGTGGCGCGGCGCGGCGGCAGCTTCCTGGTGCAGGATGTGGCGGCCGACGGACCGGCCGCGGCGCAGGGCATCCGGCCGGGCGACGTCATCCTGGCCGTGGATGGGCAGGCCACCGAGGGCGCCGACCTGGAATCGGTCAATGCGCTGCTGGCCGGACCGGAGGGAACCCGCGTGGTGGTGTCGCTGCGCGGCCATGACGGCCGCGGCCGCAGCGTCGAGATGCAACGCGCCCTGGTGCCACCGGAGACGGTGGTGGCGGCGCGCAGTGGCGAGCTGCTGCTGCTGCGGGTAACCGGCTTCGCCAGCGATACCGGCGCGCGGCTGGCGCACGAAATCGGCCGCGGCCTGGCCGGCCCGCGGCCACCGCGTGGCCTGGTGCTCGACCTGCGCGGCAACCGTGGCGGCCTGCTGCGGCAGGCGGTGGCGGCGGCCGGCACGTTGATCCCCGAAGGGGTGGTGGCGATGACGGCCGGGCGCGACCCCGCCGCCGCGCACGACTTCCGCGCCGATGGTGCCGACCTTGCACGCGGCCTGCCAGCGGTGGTGATGGTGGACGGCCGCTCGGCCAGCGCCGCCGAAATCCTGGCCGCCGCGCTGGCCGACCAGCGGCGGGCGGTGGTGGTGGGCAGTTCCACCCTCGGCAAGGGACTGGTGCAGACCATCGCCCCGCTGCCGGATGGCGGCGAGTTGCTGATCACCTGGAGCCGCGTGCTGGCGCCGCTGGGTTGGCCGATCCAGGGTCTGGGGGTGCTGCCGCAGGTTTGCACCAGCCTGGGTGTCGATGCGCTGACCCGGCAATTGGCCGATCTGTCGAAGGGGCAGTCCGCCATGGAGCCGGCGCTGCGCCGCCACCGCGCCGCGCGGGCGCCGCTGCCGCCGGCGGAGGTGCTGCAAATCCGCAACGCCTGCCCGGCGGCGGAGGGGCACGACAGCGACCTGATGGCGGCACGGGCATTGATCGAAACGCCAGCGGCGTATGCGGCGGCGCTCATCGGGCCGCCGAGGTGAAGCAAGGCCCAGGGGCCGAGGGACCCGCCGCCCCATCGCCCCGACGCCGCGACAGCTTCTCCAGCGCCCCGGCCTTGCTTCCCATCACCGACGCCAACCCGGTGGGCGCCAACCCGGTGGGCGCCAACCCGGTAGGCCCACTGGCCCGGCCGGGCGCCTGCCGCCGGGCGCGGCTCCCCTCAGGAAGCCGTTTCGCTGCCGCCCGACGCCCCTTCGGTCGTTGCCGGCGGCAACACGTCAGTCTTCTTGCGGCGGGTGATGACGCGCTTCGCCGGCGCCTTGGCGACGACCTTCTTCGCCGCCTTTGCCGGAGCCTTGGTCGGGGCGGCCTGCTTCGCTGCGGTTTTCTTCGGCGCCACCTTCTTCGCGGCGGCCCTGGTCGGCGCGACCTTGGCCGGCGCCGCGCTGCGGGTGGCCTGCTTCGGCGCGACGGCCTTCTTCGGTGCGGCCTTTTTGGGTGCGGCCTTCTTGGGTGCGGCCTTTTTGGGTGCGGCCTTTTTGGCTGCCGCGCTGCGGGTGGCCTGCTTCGGCGCGACGGTCTTCTTCGCCGCAGCGCGGGAAGTGGTCTTGCTGGCCGCCGCCTTCGTCGGCGCGGCCTTCGCCGCCGGCTTCTTCACCGCAGCCTTCTTCGGTGCGGCTTTCTTTGGTGCGGCCGTTCTGGTCGCGGCCTTCTTGGTCGCGGCCCTGACCGCCAGCGCCATGGCGCTCAGGCGGGTCTCCGTCGTTTCGGTGGTCACGTCAGGAAACTCCTTGTTTGCCGTGGTGGAGGACGCTGATTACCTGACCGGCCGCAATGCGGCCGGCTCCGCAACATGCAGGCACCGCCGACATCGATGCGCATGAAGCGGCTGTGACCGCAGGCCCTGACGGCGCAGGTTGGACGCATATTCAAGTCCTGGACACGCCATGGCGCGTTTCCCGTCGGCGTCGCCGCGCGGCTGATTGCGCTCTTTGCGGACGAGACTGCGGCCCATCGACCGTACCTTCCCTGTGGTACCCGCCATCCGATGCGTGTTCGCCGTGCTGCGAATCGGCCAGGGGCGGGCTGCTTCCGCTATCCGCGTCCCGCTGGCCCGTGTCAATAAAAAGCGACCGTTACTTGCGGCCATCGCCAAAAAAAGCGCCGCGGCATGGCTGCCGCGGCGCGTGCGTGGCCGGTCGTGACTCAGCGCTTGGAGAGCGCCACGAAGGGAACGTGGTCCGGGCCGGTGTAGTTCGCCGTCGGGCGGATGATCTTGCCGTCGATGCGCTGCTCGATCACGTGCGCGCTCCAGCCCGCGGTGCGCGCCATCACGAACAGCGGCGTGAACATCTCCGTCGGCACGCCGAGCATGTGGTAGGAAACCGCGCTGTACCAGTCGAGGTTCGGGAACATCCGCTTGGTCTGCATCATCACCTGTTCGATGCGCTCGGCGATTTCGAACATGTGCATCGAGGTCGCCGTCTCCGACAGGTGCCTCGCCACGCCCTTGATCACCTGGTTGCGCGGATCGGCGATGGTGTAGACCGGATGGCCAAAGCCGATGACGACCTCCTTCGCCTCCATGCGATGGCGGATGTCGGCTTCCGCCTCGTTCGCGGTGACATAGCGCTTCTGCGTCTCGAACGCCGCCTCGTTGGCGCCGCCGTGCCTGGGTCCGCGCAACGCGCCAATGCCGCCGCAGATCGCCGAGTACATATCGCTGCCCGTGCCCGCCACCACGCGGCAGGTGAAGGTCGAGGCATTGAACTCGTGCTCGGCATAGAGGTTCAGCGAGGTGTGCATCGCTCGCACCCAGTCCGCCGAGGGCGGCCGGCCGTGCAGCAGGTGCAGGAAATGCCCGCCGATGCTGTCGTCGTCGGTCTCGACGTTGACCTCGCGGCCGTTATGCGACCAGTGGTACCAATACAGCAGCATCGATCCCAGGCTGGCCAGCAGCCGGTCGGCGATGTCGCGGGCGCCGGCGGTGTGGTGGTCGTCCTTTTCCGGCAGCACGCAACCCAGCGCCGAGACGCCGCTGCGCATCACGTCCATCGGGTGGGCGGCGGCGGGGATCGCCCGCAGCACCTCCTTCACCGCCACCGGCAGGCCACGCAATTCGCGCAGCTTGGTCTTGTACGCGGTCAGCTGGGCCATGTTCGGCAGCGTGCCGTGCACCAGCAGATGGGCGATCTCCTCGAACTCGCAGACCTCGGCGATGTCGAGAATATCGTAGCCGCGGTAGTTCAGGTCGTTGCCGGTGCGCCCAACCGTGCACACCGCCGTGTTGCCGGCCACCACGCCGGACAGCGCCACCGACTTCTTGGGCTTGAAGCTGGCGGCGGGGACAATTTCATCCATCCATCTGCCTCCTTGATCAAAAGATGCCAGGCTTGCCCACGAGCAGCGTGCCCGCCGGCAGTGCCACGTTCAGCAAATGCAGGTCGCCCGCCGCCAGCTGCGGCAGTTCCTGCGCCACCTCGATGAAACGGTTTGCCTCCCGCGCCGTGATGATGCCGTCGGTGAGGATGCGGAACTTGCGGATGTAGTCCTCCCGCCCGAAGGGTTTGGCGCCGAGCGGGTGGGCGTTCGCCACCGCCAGCTCGTCCACCAGCTTCGTGCCGTCCTTCATCAGCACCTCCACCCGGCCACCGAAGGCCAGTTCGGCCGGGTCCTTCGAATGATAGCGGCGGGTCCACTCGGCGTCCTCGCGCGTCTCGATCTTGTGCCACAGCTCGACCGTATCCTTACGGGCGGCCCGCTTGGGCGCGTAGCTGTCCACGTGGTGCCAGCTGCCGTCCTGCAGGGCGACGGCGAAAATGTACATGATCGAGTGGTCCAGCGTCTCGCGGCTGGCCTTCGGGTCCAGCTTCTGCGGGTCGTTGGCGCCGGTGCCAATCACATAGTGAGTATGATGGCTGGTGTGCAGGATGATTTTGGCGATCTTCGACAGGTCGCCGATCTGCTCGCGCATCCGGAACGCCAGGTCGATCAGCGCCTGGCTCTGGTACTCGGCGCTGTGCTCCTTGGTGTAGCTGTCCAGGATGGCGCGCTTGGCTTCGCCCGGCTCGGGCAGCGGCACGTGATAGACCGCCTCCGGCAGGCCCTGGTCGCGCGCGGTGCGGCCCGACAATATCCAGGCGATGACGGAGTCCTCGCCTTCATAGATCGGGCTGGGCGCGCCCTCGCCGCGCATGACGCGGTCCACCGCCTCCACCGCCAGCTTGCCGGCATGCGCCGGGGCATAGGCCTTCCACGAGCTGATCTCGCCCTTGCGGGACTGGCGGGTGGTGACGCTGACATGCAGCGCCTGCTGCACCGCCTGGTAGATCACCTCCTGCTTCAGCCCGAGCAGGGTGCCGATGCCGGCCGCCTGCGCCGGGCAGAGATGGGCGATGTGGTCGATCTTGTGTTCGTGCAGACAGATCGCGCGCACCAGGTCGATATGGATCTCGTAGCCGGTCGCGATCCCGCGAATCAGATCCTTGCCGGACTTCTCCAGGGTCTGCGCCACCGCCAGGATCGGCGGGATGTTGTCGCCCGGATGCGAATAGTCGGCGGCGAGGAAGGTGTCGTGCATGTCGAGCTCGCGCACCGCGGTGCCGTTCGCCCAGGCGGCCCATTCGGGGCTAACCCGCTTGCCCGACGGCACGCCGAACACGGTGCCGCCGCCCTTGCGCGGATGGCCCAGCGCCATGTCGCGCGCCGAAACCACCGGGTGGCGGTTGATGGCGGCGGTCGCCACCGCGGCATTGTCGATCACCCGGTTGATGATCATGTCGGCGACGTCGCGCTGGACCGCCACCTTATCGGTCGCCACGCCGGCGATCTTCCAGGCCAGCTGCTCCTCGCGCGGCAGTTTGGCCTTGGACGGGTAAACCTTCACATCGTGCAGCTTCATCGGTCTCTCCTGCGGCGAGCGCAGGGAATGGTGTTCCGGCGCGCGCGGTCTGGCGTTGTCCCCGGGCCAAGCCTGGATGCGGGGGGCGCCCTTCGTAGTGTGATGGTCATGCAACGGCAAGACGGCGGCGGACAAGAAAGCTCTGGCGATCGGTCATCGCCGCACAATTTATGGGTGTTGCCTCCCTCCAGTGGCGGCTTTTCTGGCGACATCGTGACCGCGTCCGCCGCGCCGCGGTCGCCGGCCCATTGCGGCGCCGGACATACGTGGCGCCGGATCGCCGGCCTGTGTTCATGCCGCGTCAACCAAATCACCCGATACTGGGCCCATCGGTGATGACCCATTCGCCGCCCTGCGGAAAAACTCCGCTCGCCCCATGCGAAAGGAGTGCTCAGCATGAGTATCTCGTCCGTCGGCTCGTCCATCAGTTCGGCCCAGATCGCCTACGCGCCCCCCGTCACCCCCACCGCCCCGTCCGCCGCGCCAAAGGGTCGCGACTCCGATGGTAACAGCGATGGTTCGGGCACCGTCGCCGCGGCTTCGGCAAATTCGGGCCGGCTGCTCAACATCGTCGCCTGAACGTCCGGCTCAGGGGAGGGCAAGCATTCTCGTCAGCGCCTGAACCGGCGCCGCGGGACTTGCCGCAACCGGGGTTCGCGCTCAGGATGCGCCCATGCGGTGCGGCCCGATCCGGCAACCCCGGGCAATCAGGGTAGGTGCCCCGCAGCAGGTCGAGGTGCCCCCCTGTCCGCCACAAGCCACACGCGCTTGCCGCCTCATTGTGCCCGGAACACCGGGGCATGCGCGCTGCCGGTTCCGCCTGCCGCCCTGACGCATGGCGTGCCGGGCGCGCCTGCTTTCACGGATTTTGCCTGACATGGGCGACGCCGCTCCATCCGCCGCGCGCCTGGTGCATGTGTCGCTGGAGGGCGAGGCGCTGACGCGCCTGTCCCCCATCCTGGAGGCCGACCGCGCCCAGGCGGTGGCCGACCTGGAATCGGAAAACCGCTTCGCCCCGAAAACCCGCCTGGCGGGCCGCGACGCCGGTCCCTACGGGCTGCGCCTGTCCATTCAGGAAGGCCGCCTGGTGTTCGACATCCGGCGCACCGACGACACCCCGCTGGTCGCCATCGTGCTGGCGCTCGGCCCGTTCCGCGGCCTGATCAAGGACTACCAGATGCTGGTGGACAGCCACGCCACGGCGGTCGAGGAAGGCCGCGAGGCGCGCATCCAGGCTATCGACATGGGCCGGCGGGGACTCCATAACGAAGGCGCACAGCTCATGATCGAGCGGCTGGCCGGCAAGGTGGAGATCGATATGCCCACCGCCCGCCGCCTGTTCACCCTGCTGTGCGTGTTGCACCGGCGTATGTGAAGGACCAGGGCCTGGATGAAGATCGACGGCACCCTTTACCGCAGTGTCTGGGTGGACCCTGATGACGGCTGGTCGGTACGGATATTCGACCAGACGAAATTGCCCTGGCGACTGGACGTTCTCCGCCTGACCGAGGTGGCGCAGGTCGCCCACGCCATCTTCTCCATGCAGGTACGCGGCGCCCCGCTGATCGGCGCGGTGGCGGCGTACGGCGTCTGCCTCGCTTTGCGCGCCGACGCCTCGGGCGCGGCGCTCGAACGCGACGGCGCGATGCTGGCGGCCACCCGCCCCACCGCGGTGAACCTGCGCTGGGCGATCGATCGCATGCTGGCCGTGCTGCGCGGAATCGCCCCCGAGGCGCGGGTCGCCGCCGCCTATGCCGAAGCCGGCCGCATCGCCGACGAGGACGCCGCCCAGTGCGAGTCCATCGGCCGCCACGGTGTCGGGCTGATCGCCGGCATAGCCGACCGCACCGGCCGGCGGGTGAACGTGCTCACCCATTGCAACGCCGGCTGGCTCGCCACGGTGGACTGGGGCACCGCGCTGGCGCCCATTTACATTGCGTTCGAGCGTGGCATCGACCTGCATGTCTGGGTCGACGAAACCCGCCCGCGCAACCAGGGCGCCTCGCTCACCGCCTGGGAACTGGCCAGCCACGGCGTGCCGCACACCGTTATAGCGGACAACGCCGGCGGCCACCTGATGCAGCACGGTCAGGTCGATCTGGTCATCGTCGGCACCGACCGGGTGACCCGCACCGGCGACGTGGCCAACAAGATCGGCACCTATCTGAAAGCGCTGGCGGCATTCGACAACGGGGTGCCGTTCTGGATCGGCCTGCCGTCCACCACCATCGACTGGACGGTGGCCGACGGCGTGCGCGAAATTCCGATCGAGGAACGCAGCGGCAGCGAACTCACCCACATCACCGGCCGCACCGAAGACGGCCGGATCGAGACGGTGCGGGTGACCCCCTCCGAGGCCGCCAACCCGGCCTTCGACGTGACCCCGGCGCGTCTGGTCACCGGGCTGATCACCGAGCGCGGGCGCTGCGCGGCGAGCGCCGAGGGGCTGCTCTCGCTGTTCCCGGAACGACGGTAGATACAGACAGGAGCAGGGGGCGTTTTCTTCCCCCTCCTCCCTGCAAACCGGATTGGCGGGTCCGCGCCTTGTCGCAGCAGGGCGTGCCTGAAATCATGCCGATGATGGCGCCGATGGGCCTGTTCGTCTGGAGTGACGCAGGGCCTCCAGGCGCCGGCCTGCGTCGCCTTCCCGCTGACCGGCCCGCCGTTCGGCAAGCATTACGTCACCGACGCCAATTCCTGTTCGGCGTCGTCATCGCCCGCCGCAGCCAACGCGGCTGCGTCCGCGCGACGCGATCAAGGGACGGGCGCGCCGGCTGACCACCTACCTCACCCGCCCGACCTGCTTGCCCGGCAGCGGGTGGTCAACTGAAGCCGGCGACGGCGTGCGGGATGTAGGGCTGCTCCAGCGCATCGCGTTCCGTGGCTGACAGCCCGACAGCGAGCGCCGCCACGGCATCGTCCAGATGGCCGGGCTTCGACGCACCGATGATGGGGGCGGTAACGCCCGGCGTGCCGATGACCCAGGCCAGCGCGACCTGCGCGCGCGGTATGCCGCGCGAAGCGGCGATCGCCGCCACCGCCTCGACCACCCGCCGATCGGCCTCGGCCGCCGCCGTATAGAGAAGCTTGCCGTAGGCGTCGCTCTCCTGGCGCCGGGTGGTCTCGTTCCAGTCGCGCGTCAGGCGGCCGCGGGCCAGCGGACTCCAGGGGATGACGCCGATGCCTTCGTCGGCGCAGAGCGGCAGCATCTCGCGCTCCTCCTCCCGGTAGAGCAGATTGAGATGGTTCTGCATCGTCACGAAGCGGCTCCATCCGTTCTCGCGGGCGACATGGAGGGCCTTGGCAAACTGCCAGGCGAACATCGACGAGGCGCCGATATAGCGGGCCTTGCCCGCCTTCACGACATCGTGCAGCGCCTCCATGGTTTCCTCGATCGGGGTTTGCGGGTCCCAGCGATGGATCTGGTAGAGATCGACATAGTCGGTGCCGAGCCGGGTCAGGCTGGCGTCGATCTCCTGCAGGATTGCCTTGCGCGACAGGCCGGCGCCGTTCGGGCCGGGCCGCATGCGGCCGTGCAGCTTGGTGGCGATCACCACTTCATCCCGCCGGGTGAACTCCGCCAGCGCCCGGCCGACGATCTCCTCGCTGGTGCCGTCGGAATAGACGTTGGCGGTGTCGAAGAAGTTGATGCCCATATCGACCGCCTTGCGGATGAGCGGCCGGCTCGCCGTCTCGGGAAGCGTCCAGGGATGGGCGCCACGGTCGGGCACGCCGTAGGTCATGCAGCCGAGGCAGATGCGGGAAACCTCGAGGCCGGTGCGGCCAAGACGAACATATTGCATGCGGACAACTCGCTTGAAAGAGGCGCGGCAGACAAGCCGCGCCTGCCTGAGTGCCAACCATACCCCGACTTCGCCGAAATCCGAGGTCCCGTTTCCCGGCAACAAGATCCGGCCTGCACGGCACAACGGTATTGCGGCAATCCCGTTCCGCATGGCAGCGGAACGCATGGGCGCCGGGGCGATCACGTCGTCGAGATACCCCGGCGAGCAGGGCAGCGAAAGCTGTTCCGGGCGTCTTGATCGGCGCTAGCATTATCCAATGGGGCGGCTGACATGGCCGCGCCCGTTTCGGAAAGAACATGATCAGGGGAGGATAAAGTGTTTCATCCGAGGCTGGTTGTCGCGGCGGCGGCCGCGATTCTGTTTGTCGCCACCGCGCATGCAGAGACGCTCCGGTTCCACGCCACCATGAACGGGCATACGGAAGTGCCCCCGAAAACGACGAACGGGTTGGGCACGGTGGACGCAACCTTCGACACCGCGACAAAGAAGCTGGACTACAACGCGACATGGCACGGCTTGTCCGGGCCTGCGACCATGGCGCATTTCCACGGGCCGGCCGAACCAGGGGCGAACGCCAGGATTGTGGTTCCCTGGGGCGATAATCCAACCAGCCCCTTCACCGGCACGGCCACCCTGACCGACCAGCAGGCCGCCGACCTGATCGCTGGCCGCTGGTATGCCAATGTCCACACCGCGCAGAACCCACCCGGCGAAATCCGCGGCCAGTTGCTCCGGGAGTAGTCCGGCACGCAACCCGACATCAGGGAGGGGCATATGGGCGGAGAGAATACCTCACCAAACGGACCCGATCTCGCACAGGGCGTCGATCCCGCGAGCCTCGCCGAAAGCGTGCCGCTGCTGGGGCGCGTCGGCGATCAGGCCGTGTTGCTGGTGCGTCGCGGCGAGGACATACTGGCGGTCGCGGCGACCTGCCCGCATTACGGCGGCCCGCTGGCCGAGGGCGTCGTCGTTGGCGACACCATCCGCTGCCCCTGGCACCATGCCTGTTTCAGCCTGCGCAGCGGCGCGGCGTTGCGTCCGCCGGCGCTCAACGGCCTGACACGCTGGGCCACGCAGCAGCGCGACGGCCGGGTATTCGTGGGGGACCCTTTGCCGGCCGATCCCCCGCCGGTGCTGACGGCGCCTGGATTGCCGCACGCGGTTGTCATCATCGGCGGCGGCGCGGCCGGCAATGCCGCCGCGGAAACCTTGCGTCAGGAGGGCTACACCGGCCCGGTCACCCTGTTGAGCGCCGATGCGGCGCCGCCGTACGACCGGCCCAATTTGTCAAAGGACTACCTCGCCGGCGCCGCTCCCGAGGACTGGATTCCGCTGCGCCCGCCAGGATTCTATGAGGAGCACAGGATCGACCTGAAGCTCGGCGCGCGGGTGGCGTCGCTCCAGCCGGCGGCGAAAACGGTGCGGCTGACCGACGGCGGCGAAATCCCCTACGGCGCGTTGCTGATCGCCACCGGCGCCGAGCCGGTCCGGCTCACCGTGCCGGGGGCCGATCTGCCGCATGTGCATCTGCTGCGCAGTTTGGCCGACAGCCGGGCGCTGATCGCCGCGGCCGGCGGCGCCCGCCAGGTCGCGGTGATCGGCGCCAGTTTCATCGGGCTGGAAGTCGCCGCCGCCCTGCGCAGCCGCGGCCTTGCCGTCGCCGTCGTCGGTCCCGAGGCGCGACCGCTGGAACGCATCATGGGGCCGGCGCTCGGCGACATGGTGCGCGCCATCCATGAGGAGCATGGGGTGATCTTTCACCTCGGCGCCACCGCCGTTGCGATCGACCGCGACGGCGTGACGCTCTCCACCGGCGAGCGGCTGACCGCCGACCTCGTCGCCGTGGGCGTTGGCGTGCGGCCGGCCACGGCGCTGGCGGAACAGGCCGGTCTGGCCACCGATCGCGGCATCCTGGTGAACGAGTTTCTGCAAACCGACGAGGCGGATATTTTCGCCGCCGGCGACATCGCCCGCTGGCCGGACCCGCACTCCGGCACGCGCATCCGCGTCGAGCATTGGGTGGTGGCGGAGCGCCAGGGCCAGGTGGCCGCCCGCAACATGCTGGGGGCGCGGCAGCGCTTCGACGCCGTGCCGTTCTTCTGGAGCCAGCACTACGACACCACGATCGCCTATGTCGGCCATGCGGAACGCTGGGACCGCATCGACACCGACGGCGACCCGGCGGTGCGCGACTGCACCGCCAGCTTCTGGCAGGGCGACCGCAAATGCGCCGTCGTCACCGTCGGCCGCGATCAGGACAGTCTGCGGGCCGAGCTTGAATTCGAGCACACGCCGGCGCGCGGATGATCCCGGCAACGGCAGGGGTCAGTGGACCCCTGCTTTCACCAAGGGCGGGCGGCTCAGTGGCGGATGTCCTTCCAGCCGTCGGTAAATGGCCGCTTGCGGTAGGTCGCCCAGACGAAGTTCATCGAATAGCGCAGCCCGATCCGGATCACCCCCTCCTCGGCCAGCCGCCGGCCGGAGGACAGCGCCGGCAGCCGGAAGGTGAACTTCACCCCGCCCACCCGGTTCAACCGGCGCGCCAGATCGGTATCCTCGCCATAGAAACTGAATTTGGGGTTGTAGCCGCCGATCTGCTCCAATGCCGTGCGGCGCACCACGAAGTTGCCGCCCTGCAATAACGAACCCGACCGCAGCACGAAGCGGTTCAGCACATAGAACCCATAGCCCACCACATAGAACGCCCGCACCGCCGCCCGTGTGCGCTTGTTCAGGTCGTAGTAGATATACGGGCCGCTCAGCGCCACCAGATGCGGCCGGCGGCGGAACTCGTCCAGCACCCGTTTCAGCCAGCCTTCCGTGACGATCGTATCGGCATCGACATTGCCGATCAGCTTGCCGGTGGCGCGCAGAAAACCGGCCCGCCGCGCCTGCACCAAGCCCTTCTCCGGCTCATCGACCACGATTACCTCGGGGAACGAGGCGGCCACCGCGGCGGTGCCGTCGGTGCTGGCATTATTGACGACGATGATCTCCGCCACGCAACCCGAGCGCCTGACCTCGGACACGATCGCCGCCAGCGTCCTGGCCAGGACCTTTTCCTCGTTATACGCCGGCACCACAAAACTGATCGCTACGGGCTCACTCACTCGGCTGATCTCCCATTGAGCACCGACAGATAGAGCGCTTCCCATTCGTCGGTGACCGCTTCGACACCAAATCGCTCGGCGGATCGCCTGCCGCCCGAGCCAAAACGTCGCCGCTGCTCCGGCGAGGCCAGCAGGTCCGCAAGCGCCAATGCCAGCCGCTCCGGATCGTGCGGGTCCACCAGCACACCATTGGCAGGGCCGACGAACTCAGGCAAGGCCCTGCTGTCGGCAGCAATCACCGGAATACCGGATGCCATCGCCTGTAAAAGCACCATACTTTGGGTTTCGCTGGTGCTCATCATCACGAATATGTCACTGATTTGTAGCAATCGAGCCAGTTCGTCCTGCGCCAGCGTGCCGAAGAACCTGACCTGCCCGTCGATTCGCAGTTCCGATGCCATCGCCCGCAAAGCCGTTTCGTGCGAGCCATGTCCGGCGATCGCCAGTTCGGCGGCGATCCCGCCGTCGCGCAGGGCCGCCATGGCACTCAGCAGCACCTCGATGTTCTTCTCCGGGCCCAGCCGCCCGGCATAGGTTATGGTCGGGTGGCGCAGCCCGAACCGCGCCCGCAGGGCATCGCGTTCACCGGCGCGCACCGGCCTGAACAGGTCGATGTCGATCGGGTTGGAAACCACCCGGTGCGGCCGGTACAGTTTCTTCGTGCCCAGTTCCTCGAACACCGAGCGCGACGGCGCGGTGACGTAGTCGCACCGGTTATAGAACCACATGACATAGGCCGCCGCCCAGCCGGCATTCACCGGCATATGCGGACCGAACCCGGCAACCGTCGTGTGATTGGTGCCGATCACCGGTATGCCGAGACAGGTGGCGTTCAGCAGCGCCTCCAGCCCGATGCCGAAGAAGGAATGCGCGTGGATCACGTCGGGCCGGTGATGACCCGCCAGTTCCGCCCAGCCGACCGGCGACAGCCAGGCCGCGCGGGACTGTCCGGTGGAGCTAGGGAACGGCAGCGACGCCCGCCGCCGCACATGCACATTGGCGCCCAATCCGCGCTCGCGCACCACCGAGCCGATGCGGCGATAATCCCCGGTGGCGTAGCGCGGCGCATAAATATCGACCTGATGTCCGCGCCGGCCGAGAGTCCGGCTGATGGTTGCGACGGAATCCTGGATGCCACCCAGTTCCGGATAAAAATAGTCGGTAAACATGGCAATTCTCAATGGGCAATCCTCATCGGGCGATCCTCGGCGAACGGTCCTCAACGCCCCGTCCCGCCGGCCCAGCCGCGCCCGGCGCGCCGGATGATCAGCAGGATGGCCGCCACGCCCACGGCGCTCAGCCCGATCATGACCAGGCCGGCGTGATGTTCAACCAGCGGAGAAGCGTCGCCGGCGAAATAGCCGAAGCCGAACAGAATTGCACTCTTCGGCAGCGTCGCCAGCAGGTTCACCAGCATGAACTCCGCCAGCTTCACCCGCAGCATGCCGCTGCCGATCAGCACCACACAGCCGATGGTGTGCGTCCACTTGCCGATGAACAGCATCCTCGCGGCGTTATCGGTCAGGCCGCGTTGCAGGTCGGGGGCAATGACGCGCCGCACGCCGACCCGCCGGGCGAAGCAAGCCAGCGGCGTGAAGCTGCCGCGGCCGACCCAGTACAGAATGAGATCGCCGATCAGGTCGCCGCAGACCAGCAGGAACAACGCCCAGTACCAGGCGAAATAGCCTTGCGCCGACAGGAACCCCGTCACCGCCGACACGACCGGCCCTTCGATCACCGCCAGCGGCAGGATCAGCGCGCTGCCATGGGCGATCAGGAACCCGTCGATTGTCACTGCCTTGTCACAAACGCTCGTAGCGAATGTTGGAGCCATCCGCGGCATCGAAGCCCAGGCTCGCCCAGGTGCCGGTCTGGTCGTACCAGACATCGGCATCGAAGGCGCCACTCAGGTTGTAATGGTCGGCGGTGATCATGCCGCCGGAAGCGAGGCGAATGGTTTCCGCCGGGTGCAGTTCGATCCTGGGGCGCAGCAGCACGCCGTCCTCCAGGCTGATCATCGGCCCGTCCACCATGCGCCTGTTCCAGTATGTGGTACCGATCGCGGCCTCCGGCGCCATGTAGCGCGCGGTCCGGCTGCCGTCCACCACCAGACCCTCGCCGTTGCGGCGCGCGCTCACCCACTCATGCTGGCCGTTCTTGACGGTTTCGCCGGTCAGTCCGGCCAGTTTACCACCCTGCCATGTTTCAATCGCGTGATGGCTGTAGCGAACGATCGGCACCGACAACAGGCTGACCAGCGCCTGCACCTCGGCGCGAACGGTCAGCGCATCGCCCTGGCGGTCGAAGCTCAGCGTGTGCCGGCCGATGTCGCTGCCATGCCGCACCAGCCGGAAGGCCAGCGCCGCGCCCGGCGGCACCGGCAACGCCGCCGCCGGGCGCGCGGCCAGGCCCGCCCCAGCCAGCAGCGCGGCACGCCGGCCGATGACCCTTGCTGGCCTCATGGCGCCGGGTCCCGGCGGCGATCCAAGAAGCGAAACCGACCCCGCTGCGCGCGCATATCGAAATCCTTCCCTTTGAAGGGTTCCAAGGGCCTTCGGCCCTTGGTGGAGGTCCAGGAGGCAAAGCCTCCTGGCGGGGTCCGGGGCAGCGCCCCGGCTCATACCCCCCCCCCCGACACCCCCCCCCCCCCCCCCCCCCCCCCCGGGGGGGCGGCGCCCCCCCCCCCCCTCATCCCCCGCCCCGATCCTCCCCGCCCACCCCCAGCTGCTTGAGCTTGCGGTGCAGCGCGCTCCGCTCCATCCCGACAAACTGCGCCGTGCGCGAAATATTCCCCCCGAACCGCAGCAACTGCGCCTGCAGATACTGCGTCTCGAACAAATCCCGCGCCTCGCGCAGCGGCAGCGCCATCACGTCCGCGGTCGGATCGGCGTTGAACAGCACCGGCGCCACCGAGCCGATTTCCGGCGGCAGCATCTCGGCGCGGATGGCATCCGCCGGCCCGCCAGGCGCCATGATCAGCAGCCAGTCCACCAGATTGCGCAACTGCCGCACATTGCCCGGCCAGTCATAGGCCTGCAACGCCGTCACCGCGTCGGTGGAAAGCTCGCGGGATGGCATGCTGCCGGTCTCGGCCGAGCGGCGCAGGAAATGCCGTGCCAGTGCGGGGATGTCCTCGCGCCGTTCCTTCAGCGCCGGCACCCGCAGCGGCACCACCGCCAGCCGGTAGAACAGATCCTCACGGAACCGCCCGGCCGCGATCTCGGTCTGCAAATCCTTGTTGGTGGTGGACAGCACCCGCACGTCCACCTTCACCCGCTGCACCCCGCCGATGCGTTCGAAGGTCTGGTCCTGCAACGCCCGAACGATCTTGCCCTGCGTCTCCAGCGGCATGTCGGAGACCTCGTCGAGCACCAGCGTGCCGCCATGCGCCCGCTCCAGCACCCCGGCGCGGCGGGGATGGGTCAGCGGGTCGGGGCCGGCCTCGACCCCGAACAGTTCCTCCTCGAAACGGGCGGGGTTGAGGATGGCGCAGTTCAGCGCCACGAACGGCCCGCCGGCGCGGCGGGAGCGCGCGTGGATCATGCGCGCCACCACCTCCTTGCCCGCCCCGGCCGGGCCGGTCACCAGCACCCGCGAGCCGGTCGGCGCCACCCGGTCCACCGACACCCGCAGCGCCGCAAGCGGGCCGCTGTCGCCGGTCAGCTCCATTTCCGGTCCGGCCCGCAACCGCAGTTCGGCGTTCTCGCGTGACAGCTGCGCCGCCTCCAGCGCCCGGCGCACCACCAGCAGCAGCCGGTCGGACTGGAACGGCTTCTCGATGAAGTCGTAGGCGCCCTGCTGGATCGCCTGCACCGCCGTCTCAATGGTGCCGTGGCCGGAGATCATCACCACCGGCACCTGCGGTTCCTCGCCGTGCAGGCTCTGCAATATGCCCAGCCCGTCCAGCCGCGAGCCTTGCAGCCACACGTCCAGCACCACCAGGCTGGGCCGGCGGGCGCGGAAGGCGGCGATGGCGGCATCCGAATCGCCGGCCTGGCGGGTGTCGTAGCCCTCGTCGCGCAGAATGCCGTCCACCAGCATGCGGATGTCCGGTTCGTCATCGACGATCAGGATGTCATGCGGCATCAGCGTCTCGCCCGCTTGTCGTTGGCGGCTCGTTGATTCTGAGCGGCAATATGAGCGTGGCAACCGCGCCCGGCCCGTCCGCCCGATCCTCCAGGGTCACCCGTCCACCATGGTCCTCCATGATCTTCTTGACGATGGCAAGCCCCAGACCGGTACCCTTCGGCTTGTGCGTCACATACGGCTCGGTCAGCCGGTCGCGATCCTGCTCGGGCAGCCCGATCCCGTCATCGGTCACCCGCACCGACACGTCGTCGCGCGCCACCAGCACCTCCACCGTTATATGGCCCGGCCCGTCCGCCGGGTCGCGCGGCCGCATCCGCACCGCGTCGGCGGCGTTCTGCAGCAGATTGGTCAGCGCCTGGCCCAGCAGGCGGCGGTCGCACGGGGCCACCGGCCCGCGCTCGGGAATGTCGGTGCGCCAGATGATCTCGGGATGCGCGGTGCGCGGCAGCACCAGCGCCTCGCGCGCCACCCGGCCGACATCCTCGGGCTTGATCACCGGGTTGGGCATGCGCGCGAAGGCCGAGAATTCGTCCACCATGCGGCCGATATCGCCGACATGGCGCACGATCGTGTCGGCGCACTGGGTGAAGGTCTCCGGGTCGGACGTTATTTCGCGGGCAAAGCGGCGTTTCAGCCGTTCGGCCGCGAGCTGGATCGGCGTCAGCGGGTTCTTGATCTCATGGGCGATGCGGCGCGCCACGTCGGACCAGGCGGCCTTGCGCTGCGCCGATTGCAGCTCGGTGATGTCGTCGAAGGTGGCGACGAAGCCGCGCGGCCGGTGCTGCGCAGCCTCGCCGGTGCGGTCGGCGGAAATGCGCACCAGCAGCACGCGCCGGTGGCCCGGCGGGCCGGTCTGCACCTCGGCGGTGCGCGCCCGGTCCGGGGCCTCGCGCACCTCGGCCAGCAGCGGGGCGAATTCGGGCGCCACCTCGGCCAGGTCGCGCCCGATCGCCGCCAGCAGATCGACGCCCAGCAGGTCGGCGGCGGCCCGGTTGGGCAGTTCGATGCGGCCGGCGGCGTCCAGCCCGATCACCCCGGCCGACACCCCGGACAGCACCGCCTCGGTGAAGCGGCGGCGGCTGTCGATCTGGCTGTAGGCATCCATCAGCTCGTTGCGCTGGGCGGCGAGCTGGCCGGTCATCCGGTTGAAGGCGCGTGACAGCCCGGCCACCTCGTCGCCGGTCGACGCCTCCGGCACCCGCACGCTCAGATCGCCGGCGCGCACCCGCTCGGCGGCGGTGATCAGCCGGCCGATCGGGCGGGCGATCTGGTTGGCGATCACCAGCCCGATCAGCGCCGCCGCGCACAGCACCAGCAGCGCGATCAGCGCGAAGATCAGCGCGAAGGTTAGTTGCAGGCCGGAACGGTTCTCGTCCAGCCGCTGGTAGTCGGCCACCGCCTGCTCGGTGCGCCGCATGTGTTCCAGGATGTCCCGGTCCACCGGCCGGCCGATCAGCAGCATGAGCGAGGGGGTCAGATCCATCCGCACCACCGCGCGCACGCGGGTGGAATCGTCGCTGCTCAGCACCGCGACATCGCCGCTGCGGGCCAGTTCGGTGGCCCACAGCGGCGGCGGGTCGGTGGCCGGGCCGACCGAGGCCATGATCTGCCCGGTCACCGGCTCGAAGATCACCGCCTCGGTCAGCCCGCGCAACGCGGTCTGCACCCCCAGCACCTGGGCAAAGACGTTGGGATCGTGGCTGAGGAAGCTGGTGGCGCGCACCAGATCGGCGGCCATGCCCAGCGCGTCGGCGCGGATGTTGTTGCGGTGCTCCTCCAGGTAGCCGTTCGCCGCCTGAAGACTTTGCTGCAGGGTGGTGCGCACCGGCTCGTTGAACCAGGCCTGGATGCCCAGATGGAAAAAGAAGGTGGCGAACACCGCCACCACGATGGTGGGGATGACGGCAACCCCCGAGAACAGCAGCACCAGCCGGATATGCAGGCGTGAGCCGGCCGAGCCGCGCCGCCGATCCACCCATACCCGGGTCAGCCGGCCGGCCAGCACCGCCCCGAGCAGCAGCGCCACCACCATGTTGCCCAGCACCATGCCGAACACCAGGTTCGGCCGCGGCACCCCCTGCGCCAGCAGCATGAAGGTGGCGATGCCCAGCGCCAGCGCGCCGGCCGCCAGCACCAGGGTGAGCACCTTGCCCAGCAGGATGTCCACCACCCGGCGGACGCGCGAGCGGCGCTCCGGCGCCGGCTCGGCCGCCCCCGCGCCCCCCCCGTCGGCGAGCGAGTCACGTGACGGCGCGACGTTCACGGCCGGTTCCTCCCCCCGATCAGGCGATCCCCCGCACCACCGGGATGTCGAGGTCGCGAATCTTCTTGCGCAGGGTGTTGCGGTTCAGCCCCAGCATGGCGGCGGCCTTGATCTGGTTGCCGCGGGTGGCCGCCAGGGTCAACATGATCAGTGGACGCTCCACCTCGGCCAGCACCTGGTCGTAGATGTCCGACGGTCCCACGCCATCGCGGTGGGCGGCGAGGAACTGCCGGATGTGCCGCTCGACCGCGGCCGACAGCGGCTCCGGCCCCACGGCGGCGGCTGGCGCCGCGGCGGCCGGGGCGCCGTGCGGCTCCACGTCGGCAAGCTCCGCCTGCACCACCGCGGCGCCGATCACCTCGTCCGGGCACAGCGCCGCGAGGCGGCGCATCAGGTTTTCCAGCTCGCGCACATTGCCGGGCCAGCGATAGCCGCGCAGCGCCTCCACCGCCCCCTGATCGAGCACCTTGCCCGGCAGCCCATCGGCGCGGGCACGGTCGAGGAAATGGCGGGCGAGGTCGGCGATGTCCTCGGTGCGCTCGCGCAGCGGCGGCAGCCGGATCGGCACCACGTTGAGCCGGTAGAACAGGTCCTCGCGGAAGCCGCCGGCGCGGATGGCGGCGCGCAGGTCGCGGTGGGTGGCGGCGATGATGCGCACATTGGCGCGGATCGGCTGGCGGCCGCCCACGGTGGTGAACTCGCCCTCCTGCAACACCCGCAGCAGCCGCGTCTGCGCCTCCGGCGGCATGTCGCCGATCTCATCGAGGAACAGGGTGCCGCTGTTGGCCTGCTCGAAGCGGCCGATACTGCGGTTCAGGGCGCCGGTGAAGGCGCCGCGCTCGTGGCCGAACAGCTCGCTCTCGATCAGCTCGCGCGGGATCGCCGCCATGTTGATGGCGACGAACGGCCCGCTGCGGCGGCGGCCGTAATCGTGCAGCGCGCGCGCCACCAGTTCCTTGCCGGTGCCGCTCTCGCCGTTGATCATCACCGTCAGGTCGGCGGTGGTGAGCCGGGCGATGGTGCGATAAATCTCCTGCATGGCCGGGCTGCGGCCGATCAGCGGCAGCCGGTCCCCGGCTTCCCGCGGCGCCGGCGGCGGCGTTTCGGCCGCCGGCGCCGCCAAAGCGCGGCTGACGACGGCGAGCAGCTCCTTCAGGTCGAACGGCTTGGGCAGGTATTCGAAGGCACCGCGCTGGGCCGCCTTCACCGCCGTCATCAGGGTGGACTGCGCGCTCATCACCACCACGCGCAGATCGGGCCGCACCCGCTTGATGCGCGGAATCAGGTCCAGCCCGTTCTCGTCCGGCATCACCACGTCGGTGATCACCAGGTCGCCCTCGCCGTCCTCCACCCAGCGCCACAGCGTCGCCGCGTTGGAGGTGCTGCGCACCTGGTAACCGGAGCGGCCCAGCGCCTGGGTCAGCACCGTGCGGATCGACCGGTCATCATCGGCGATCAGCACCGTCGGCGGTGAGGTCGTGGACAGAGGAGCCAAAGCGGGCGGAGCCAGGGGGGGCGGAATCATGGGGGGCGTAATCCTGAACAGCAGGCAATCAGCCGGGGCGGGGCACGTCGTCGGTCAGCATGGGCAAATGCAGGCGGAACTCGGTACGGCCGGGCCGGCTGTCCACCTCGATCAGGCCGCCATGGTCGGCGACGATCTTGGCCACCAGCGCCAGCCCCAGCCCGCTGCCCGCCGGCTTGGAGGTGACGAACGGATCGAACAGATTGGAGCGGATATCCTCGGGGATGCCCGGCCCGTTGTCGCGCACCGCCACCACCATCGGCAGATGCAGGCGCCGGTCGCTGCCCGGCACGGCCAGCCGCACGCCGTGCTGGAAGGCGGTGACCAGGGTGATCTCGCCATCCGCCACGTCCGCCGCGGCAAGGGCCTCGGCGGCGTTTTTCACCAGATTCAGCACCACCTGCACCAACTGGTCGCGGTTGCCGTGCACCGGCGGCAGGCTGGGGTCATAGATCTCGATGAACCGGGTGGCGGCGCCGAAACCGCTCTGGGCCAGCCGGCGCACATGCTCCATGACCCGGTGGATGTTCACCGCGCCGCGCTCGATCGGCTTCTCGCTGAACATCTCCATGCGGTCCACCAGACCGCGGATGCGGTCGGCTTCGTCGCGGATCAGCACGGTGAGTTCCCGGTCGGCCTCCGCCACGCTGGCTTCCAGCAGCTGCGCGGCACCGCGAATGCCGGAAAGCGGATTCTTCACCTCATGCGCCAGGATCGCCGCCATGCCGGTGACGCTGCGGGCGGCGCTGCGGAAAACGAGTTGCCGGTCCAGCGTGCGCGCCGCCGACGCATCCTGCATGACCAGCAGCACCGACCCCGGCTCCTCCGGCAGCGGCGTGCCCTGCACGGCGATGCCGCTCTTGCGCAGGCGCGGGCTTTCGAACGTCATGTCGTGGTCGGAAATCATCACATCGCCCTGGCGCACCTGGTCGATCAGCAGGAACACCGGGTTGTCCGGCGGCACCAGATCGGACAGCAGCATCTGGCCGAGCTGCACCGACGAGACGCCGAGGAACTGTTCGGCGGCGTGGTTGGCGTAGGTGAAATGGTTGCCGGTGTCGAGCACCACCACCGGCACCGGCAGCGCCGACATCAGCATCGCCGCCTCGGGCGCGCGGCGCGGCGGGCGGCGCGGCAGCACCGTCACCGCGGCGCGGCGCGTCTTCATGCCGCCTCCGCCAGGGTGCCGCCACGGGCGATCAACGGGTCGTAGAAGCGGTCGATCAGCGCCAGCACGGCGGCAATGTCGGTCAGCCGGTTGACGGCGGCGCGGAACCCGGCCGAGCCGGGCAGGCCGCACGAGTACCAGGACAAATGCTTGCGGGCCAGCCGCAGCCCGGCATCGGCGCCAAAATGGCTCAGCATCGAATGGTAATGCGTCATCAGGATTTGTTTCTGCACCGCCAGGGGCGGGTCGGCGGCGCGCGTGCCGCCGCGCAGGAACTGGGCGACCTGGGCGGGGAACCACGGACGGCCGTAGCAGCCGCGACCGATCATCACCCCGTCGGCCCCGGACTGCGCCAATGCCGCGGCGGCGGCGTCCAGGCTGACGATGTCGCCGTTGACGATCACCGGGATGCCGACGCCTTCCTTCACCTGACGCACGAACGCCCAGTCGGCGACGCCGGTGTAGAACATCTGCCGGGTGCGGCCGTGCACGGTGACCATGCGGATGCCGCTTTCCTGGGCAATGCGGGCGAGACGGGGGGCGTTCAGGCTGGCGTGGTCCCAGCCCATGCGCATCTTCAGCGTCACCGGCGCCGAGACGGCGCGGGCGGTGGCCTCCAAAATGCGGGCGGCGGCGGTCTCATCGCGCATCAGGGCGCTGCCGGCGCTCTGGCCGACCGCGACCTTCTTCACCGGGCAGCCGAAATTGATGTCGATGATGTCGGCGCCAAGGTCCACCGCGATGCGCGCCGCCTCGGCCATCGCCACCGGATCGCAGCCGGCGAGCTGGATGGCCGAGGGGGTGCCTTCCAGCTCCGCCATGCGCAGGGTGTTGCGGTTTTCCCGCACCATCGCCCAGGAGGCGATCATCTCGGACACCACCAGCCCGGCGCCCAGCCCGCGGACGAGGCGGCGGAACGGCAGGTCGGTAACGCCCGACATGGGCGCCAGGATGACCGGGGTGTCGATGCGGACCCCGGCGCCGAGGTCGATCGGGCACAACCCGGGGGGGAACGACATGCTGTTGCCCATGATTTGGGCAGGTTACCCCGCGGCGGGCCATGGCGCAATGAGCGCCCGCCGGCCGGCCGCCGTGCTCAGCCGATCAGCAGCCGCATCAGGCGGAGGAACACGCCTTCCTCGGAATCGTCCGGCGGCGGCGGCGTGGCGGGCGAAGCGGTCCAGTCCTCGCGCATATGGCTCAGGAAGGCGTCCATCGGCCGGCCGCTTCGCAAATGCGCCTCATAGGCCTCCAGCCATATCCGGCCCTTCATCGCCACGAGGTAGAGCGTGTTGGCCTCGACCCAGCGGTCCGGGCGGAAATGGCAGATCTTGGTCTGTCCATCGACCCCGGCGAGGGTGTGCATGTTGGCGCTGACCTCGGTCATCGGCTTGCCGGTGGCGGACAGCAGCGGCACCGGATCGCTCACCAGCATGTCGGGGCAGGTGGCCGGAAAGGTCGGCCGCACCAGAATGGTCAGCCGGTAAGTCCGGCCGCTGTTGGTGCGCACCGGGCCTTCCAGCCGGGTGCGGCGCGAATCGGTCGGGTCGTACCAGCGCAACGCCGGGAAATGCTGGTCGAGATAGCCCTTTTCGATCACCAGGCGGGCGCGCTGCTCCATCGACCAGCTCATGGCACCTCATGCTCCGGGCACCCGGTGCCGTCCGTCCGCGATTCGCCCGCATCCGCCGCCATCGGCACTTCCGGCTCGGCAACCGGGGGAATCTCCGGTGCCGGCACGGCGGCGGGCGCCACGTCCGCCGCTTCGACCACTCCATCGACGACGACCGGCTCGGGCGGGGACAGCGGCGCATCGGCCGCCGCCGGACCGGCCAGCAGAAGATTCACCGCCGCCAGCAGCGATGCCGCGCTGGCGTCGGCATCGACCGCAATCGCCTCGCTGGCCCACATCTCCGGCTGCACCACTGCGCCGTGCGCCGGCGGCACCGGCGCAGCGAGCGACACCAAAGCGATGGGTCCCTCCGGGAAGAACGGCGGGAACCGCAATTCCCAGGGGAGGCCGCCAGAGGCAAAGCCGAAGCAGAACGTGCCGTCATCGAGGCTCATCCGGCAGCCGGCGTAAGCGTGCCGGCAATGCAGGTCGAAGGCGCGCAGGAAGGCCGTCGCCTCCGGCCGCGTGTACCAGCCTTCCGGCGGCGGATGGCCGACCCCGAAGGAATGGTCCAACGTGGTCTGCGCCACCGACCAGACGCGGCGCGGCGAGGAAGCCGGCCGGGCGGCGGAATGCGCCCGCAGGTCGCCGGCAACCGGGCTTTCGCCGGGCAGCACCACCCACAGCCCGCGCAAAAATCCGGCATGACCGCGCCGGAACAGAAAGGCGCCGATTTCGACGGTTTCCGCCGTGGCGTCGTCGCCGCCGAGCAGCCGGCCCAGCCCCGCCGCGCGCCAGCCGCCCGGCCGCCTGGCCGCCGACGAGGGCGCCAGGGTGGCGATGCACAGCACAAAGCGGTCGATCGGATGGTGGTCGAACATGCGCATGAGCGTATGCACGTCGCCATTGCTCGGCTCGGCGAGGTTCAGCCGGTGGTGCGAATGCCATTCGCCGACCTGCTGAAGCCCGTGCCGCTCCTGGCCGGCGCGCACGGCTTCGCGCATGTAGTCGTCGTCCTGGTAGAAAGCGGCCACCTCGTGGCGCGCCTGCGGCCCCGGCCCGAGCACGAACTGCAACGCCGGGGCGCCCGAATGGGTCCAGAACCCCAGCAGGTCGCCGCCGGTCTCCCGGTCGGGATGGGCGAGCACCCAGCCGGCAATCTGGTCGAGTTCGCCCTGGTAGGCCAGCAGCTTGAACCCGAAGGCCGGGCCGGCCGCCGGTTCGGCCTGCGGCCCGGGCATGCGGCCGATGCCCAGCCGTGACAGCGCCGGGATCATGCCCCGAAAAACGCCGCGTCGGCGCTGTAGGCACGCAGACGATCGGCGCAGGCGGGACAATCCGGGTTGCGCCGCACCGACGCGCCATACCAGCGTAGGATGGCCAGCCCGTCGATATAGGTGCCCAGCGGGGTGAAGCCGGCATAGGCGCCCTCGCGCCGGTTGGCCCAGGTATAGAAATCGGTGCTGAGGTCTTCGTCGAGCGCGTCCAGCCCGCCGCCGCGGCCGCGCGACAGTTCCAGCAGCGCCAGCTTGACGATCATGTTGGAGATCGGCGCGATGTCGGAGGCCAGCCCGACCTGGATCGCCGCATCCAGCCCGTCCGCCCCGACATAGGCCGGCTCCGCCTCGCTGGCCTCGCTGCGGTTGGAGATTTCACGCGGGCGGGAGGCCAGATACTGGGCGGTGAAGATGCAGGCCAGGCAGGGGCCGTGATGCGGGCGCACCCGCAGCACGTCGCCGCCGGCCGCGCGGGTCAGCGCCCGGCCGAACAACGCGGTGGTGCCGAGCTTCAGCGCCAGCCGGTTCAGCACGAAACGGCTGGGATCGCTGTCGGTGGCGACCACCAGCAGATCCACCCCGGCGACCGCCCGCTCCACCGCCTCGGTGTCGCGGGTCACGTCCAGGTCATGCGTGTCGATCCGCATGAACGGGTTCTTGCCGCGCAGCAGATCGCGCATCGCCAGCGTCTTGTGCCGGCCGAGGTCGTTGATGCCGCAGGCATGCCGGGCGACGTTGGACACCTCGAGGCGGTCGCGGTCGATCAGCACGATCCGCCCGAGACCCGCCTGCGCCAGGGCCACGGCGATCATCGACCCGCCGCTGCCCAGCCCGGCAATGGCGACCGAGCGGGCGGCCAGCGCGTCGGTTTCCAGCAGCCCCTTGGCGCGCGACCCCAGATCGGTGCGGATCGGCACGATATTCAGCGCCGCCTCGCCTTCGCGCGGTCCCGACAGCACCCGGGCGAAACCCTCCGCCCCGCGCGAGCCGCGCCAGAGCGCCACGCCGATTCGCGCCGCATCGCCGCGCCAGCTTTGCAGCAGCGCCTGCCTGCCCGCCGCGTCGGGCGGCGCCGGCAGAACGGACACATGCACGCGGGCCGGCAGCCCGGCGAAATGCGTCTGCGGCGCCTCGGTGTAGACATGGAACACGTCGCCGTCGTCGAGCGACATGCCCAGCGCGCGGCCATTCAGCGGCGAGGCGCTCGCCAGGAGCGCATCGACCTGCTCCTGGTACAGATAGACCCTGGCAGCCGGCATCGGAAATATCAGATGGCGGCGCGAAGCTGCCCGAAGAACCCGTCGCGGTTGATCGAATCCACCGTGATCGCGTCCTGGCTGGGCTGGTTGGACACGACCAGCTGTCCGGTGCTGGGATTCAGCACCAGTTCCTGCCGACCGGTCGGCCTGCCGGCGGCCACGTCGAGCATATGGTCCTGAACGTTCTTGGTGTCGCGTGAAGCCGACATGCTTACCTCGTGTCGTGATGGAAAAGTTGTTCATTCCATCGGCCGGCGGCTTCCGCCGGCGGCGGGAAGCGCCATCACAGGCACGCCTTGCCGCGCCGGGCGGGGCCAAGCAGACGGAACTCGTTAACGAAGCTTACCCGTTCAGGGGACGAAACCGCAAGCCGAAGTTGCACCGACCCGGTTGACGCGGCGCCCCGTTGACGCTGCCCCGTTGACGATGGGGCGGAACGCGGCGACGTTGCCGGACCATGGCACAGAGTTCCCCCGATCGTCCCCGCATCGCCCTGCTGCTGGTCGCCGCCGGCACCGGCAGCCGGCTGGGTGCGGACATGCCCAAGCAGTTTCTCGCCATCGCCGGCCGCCAGGTGATGCGCCACGGCGCCGACCGGCTGGCGCCGGAGGTGGACCTCATCCAGCCGGTGGGCGACGCCGGGCCGATCGAGGTGGCGCTGGCCGGGCTGGCGCATCTGCCGGTGGTGCCAGGCGGCGCGACAAGGCAGGACAGCGTGCGCGCCGGGCTGGAGGCGCTGGCGCCGCACGCCCCGGACGTGGTGCTGGTGCATGACGCCGCCCGCCCCTTCGTGCCGCCGGGCACCGTCGCCGCGCTGCTGGCGGCGCTGGAGCGGGTGCCGGGCGCCATTCCGGCGGTGCCGGTGGCCGACACGCTCAAGCGCGGCGGCGATGACGGCTGCATTGCCGAAACGGTGCCGCGCGCCGGGCTGCACCGGGCGCAGACACCGCAGGCTTTCGCCTTTCCGCTGCTGCTGGCGCTGCACCGCGCCGCGCCGGCGGGGGCGACCGACGACGCCGCCATCCTGGAGGCGGCCGGCCACGCGGTGGCGCTGGTGGCGGGCGATGAGGACAACATCAAACTGACCTATCGGGAGGACATGGTGCGTCTGGAGCGGGTGCTGCTGGGCACGCTGATTCCGCGCGTCGGCACGGGATACGATGTGCACGCGATGGCGGAAGGGCGGAAGATGATCCTGTGCGGCATCGACGTGCCGCACGAAAGTGGCCTGGCCGGGCATTCCGACGCCGATGTCGGCATCCACGCTTTGTGCGACGCGATCTACGGGGCGCTGGCCGAGGGCGATATCGGCCGCCACTTCCCGCCCAGCGAGGCCAGTTGGAAGGACGCCGATTCGGCCCGCTTCCTGCGCCACGCCGCCGGGCGCATCGCCGCCCGCGGGGGCGTGCTGGCGAATGCCGATGTGACGCTGATCTGCGAGCGCCCGAAGATAACGCCCTACGCGCCACAGATGATCGTGCGGCTGGCCGAGTTGCTGGGGGTGGAGCCGGGGCGCATTTCGGTGAAGGCGACCACCACCGAGCGGCTGGGCTTTACCGGGCGGATGGAGGGGATCGCGGCGCAGGCGGTGGCGACGGTGCTGGTGCCGGGGTGAGGGTTGGGGCGATGATGGGTTGGGGTGGGGAGCGGGGATGGATCGCTGGCGGGGCCGATGGCGGCTTTGCGCCCATTGTCGCCATCCAGCCGTCTCGGCCGTCACCCCCGAAGTGGCCTCTCACGACGGCCATCGGATGGCCGGAGTGGGTGGAGAGCGGATCTAATGTAACCACAGATGCTCGCAAGCTAAGTTACTTCGAGAACACGATCAATCGCACGCTTTAGACTAGGCTCGACAGAGACGTCGTAATAGCGGGCAAGCCTTGCCTTGAGTGTTTCTACATTTTCCTTATAGCACCCACGCATCTTCGCGCGAACAAAGAGCAATGGCATGAGATAATCCTTACCAGACACGTGACGATCAGCACGAACTGACCGCGAACCCGCGCGTAGTTCGATTTCTACTTTACGTTTATTGAACTCAGTGGCGGCAGACTTCCCCAATGTCTCTGCCTCTACCTCGACGATCCGCTGCCGTACCAAGGCATCGTTGAGGCGGAATTGATCGGGCGCGGGAGACAAAAGTTTGTAGACTGAATGCTTTACGGTGACGACCGGCACCTTGAGCCGTGAAACCACCGCATATAGCACAAACAGTTCCCGAAGTTTTTCAACATCCGACAAATACTCTGTGTACGACAACTTCCGAGAAATCGCCTGACGTCGATCATGTGGGTTACAATCGCGCAGAATCTCGATGAAAGCGGCTTCTTGAATTATGATGTTTTCAACACAATATGCTTTGAGCCGATATAGGTGCTTTAAAGGTGGTTTACGCTTACCGCACCAGACGTCGAAATCGGACGCTTATGTAGATGTGTCAGGCGACCACAACATCTAGCTCATTGGGTCCGGCTGCTGCGCCGGGGCATCAATCTAGAAATCACGTGGTTTAGGCAGAGCTTTTCGTAATTCGTAATTCG
>Ga0302319_10001225_pt1 | contig 57760 bp, 51 predicted proteins | sample Bog_T0_2_FD_203319 | JGI IMG/M metagenome (GOLD analysis project Ga0302319, IMG submission 203319) | Peat permafrost microbial communities from Stordalen Mire near Abisko, Sweden - Bog_T0_2 | ecosystem: Environmental > Terrestrial > Soil > Wetlands > Peat | place: Sweden: Abisko, Stordalen Mire...
CCGGCCTGCGCTGCGCTTCGGACGGGCATGGCACCCAAATAGACTTCCTGGAATCACGAAGGTCCATTTAGCGTAGCGATTCACCGTGCAACGCGTGGGCATGCCCGGCCTGCGCTGCGCTTCGGACGGGCATGGCACCCAAATAGACTTCCTGGAATCACGAAGGTCCATTTAGCGTAGCGATTCACCGTGCAACGCGTGGGGAACGGCGAGCTTACCGCACGTGCGGGTGTTGCACCGCCTCGCTCGGCTGCGGATGCAGCGGCTGCGGGTCGAAGCGGGCGCGGGTTGCTTCACGGTTCCGTTCGACGGCGATTCCGAAAGTGGAGAGCAGCAGGTTGAGTATCTGGCGGCGGCCGGCGGTGACGAGGTGCCGGGCCCCGTGAAAGAGCACTTCCAAGGGCGGCTCGGTGGCCGGGCCCGCCGATGCGGGGGAATTGGCCACCATGAACGCCACGGAGGCCAGCATGTCATCGGCGGTATAGGGTTTGGTGAGGTAACAGTCGGCCCCGGCCTCCAGTCCGCGAAAGACGTCGTTCACGTCGGCCAACGCGGTCAACAGAATGACCGGGACGTCGCGAAGCTGCGGGTCGCTCTTCAACGCGCGGCAGAGCTCATAGCCGTCCATGATCGGCATCTCGATGTCGCTGACGACCAGGGCCGGCTTCGATCTCCTCGCCGCAGCCAAGGCCTCTGGGCCATCGACGGTGGCCGTCACCCGATATCCGGCGTCCGTGAGGATATATGTGAGCAGCTTGGACTGGGTCAGGCTGTCTTCGACGATCAAGATTTCGGCTTCAGCGCTCACGGTCAGCTCCTGTCTGGAACGATCGGGGATAGGGGGCCAGTCGCGATTCATTGGCGACGGCCCAATTCAGCATGGCCGCGATCCGTTCGGGATCGAGCACGTAGGTGGCCGCGTGGAGCCGGACGGCTTCGCCGGGCATACCGAAGACCACGCTACTCTGCTGATCTTGCGCCATGGTGAGAGCCCCCCGGTCATGGAGTAGCTTGAGTTCCTGGGCGCCGTCCCGGCCCATGCCGGTGAGCAGGACTGCGGCGACCTGGGCGCCGAAAAGGCCGGCGACGGACTGGAATAAATGCGCGACCGAGGGCCGCAGCCCTTCGTGGGGTTCGCCGCGGCAGAGCTCGATCCGACCGTCCTTACCCAGTCCCATATGGAAGTTATCCGGCGCCAGATAGGCATGGCCGGGCAGCGGCCGGTCGTCCTGCTGGGCGATGCGACAGGGGAAGTGCGTCGTTTCCTCCAGCCAGCCCACGAAACCGGGCAGAAAGCCCTCGGCGATGTGCAGCACGATCAACACGGGCACGGGGAAACCCTTGGCCAGTCGGCTGAGGATGGCTTGCAGCACGAGCGGCCCGCCGGTCGAGGCCCCGATGGCTACCAGACGAATCTCCGGCGGCGGCGAGCGCGGCGTTGCCGCCGTGGTCACAGGCGGCGCCGCGCCGGTTTTCGGGTTCGCCGTCGCAGCCGTCGCCCGACGGCGAACCAGCTTCACTGCGGCCATGGTTTTGATGGTTTCCAGCAACTCCCGGACCTGGCGGCTTTGACCGTCGGCGCCGCGGGGCTTATCGAGGAAGGCCACGGCCCCCGTCTCCAGGGCTTTGAGGATCGTCGTCGTCTCATCCATCCGCCAGGTGGCGCTCATGATGATGATCGGCACGGGTCGGGAGATCATGATCCGGCGGGTCAGTTCAAAGCCGTCCATGCCCGGCATATTGATATCCACCGTGATCACATCCGGTTTCTGATTGTCCAGAAAGGCCAGAGCCTCCACCGCGTTAGCGGCCGTCCCCAGCACGTCGATCTGCGGATCGGCCGACAGCAGGTGTACCAGCAGCGCCCGGGCGGTGGGCGAGTCTTCGACGATCAGCACCTTGACCTTGCCGTGGATCATAGCTCACAACAGTCTGCGCACGACTTCCAGGAGATTGTTCTGATCGAAACCGCTTTTCACGATGTAAGCATTGGCGCCGGCCTCGACGCCCCGTTCGCGGTCGGTCCGCGAGTCCCGCGCGGTGACCAGGACCACGGGCATCTCGGCCAGTCGCTGATTGCCGCGAATCCGGGTCGTAAGATCGAAGCCGTTCATGCGGGGCATTTCCACGTCGGAGACCACCAGGTCGAAGTCGTCAGTCTTCAATGCGGACCAGGCGTCCACTCCGTCCACGGCCGTCTTGACGCGGTATCCGGCCGACTCCAAGATCCCCCGGATTAGCATCCGCGCGGTCACCGAGTCTTCGACGACCAGCAGCGACCTGGCCGCCCGGGCTGCCGGTCGATCGCGCGGCGCATCGCCGGGCGCGGCGCGGCCTGCGGCCCGACCATTCAAGCGGACCGCGGATTTGAGCAGATCGGCGGCATTGAGCACGGGCACGACCTTCCCCGAGCCCAACACAGTGGCCCCGGCGATGTTTCGCACCCGCGATAGCGGCTGGCCCAGCCGTTTGAGCAGCACTTCCTGCTCGCCCAACACGGCATCCACCGCTAAGGCGATTCGCCGCTGGCCGTCGCTGGCGATGAGCACCGGCAGCAACGCGCCGTCCGCCGCGCTTTCGCGACGCGGCAGTTCCAGGAGATCGTCCAATCGCACCAGGGCCACGACCCGATCCTCGAAGCGAATGGTTTCGCGGTTCTCGACCATCAGGATTTGATCCGGTCGCACCCGGCAAACATGCTCGGTGTTCACCGTGGGCATGACCAGGACCTGGCCGCCGGCCTCGACCATAACTCCCTTGAAGGTAGCCAGTGTCAAGGGAATCACGAGGCGGAAGGTAGTGCCGGCCGAACGGCGGGATTGCAGCTCGATCCAGCCGCCGATCTTGTCGACCTTTTCCTTGACGATCGCCAAGCCCAGGCCCCGGCCGGAAATTTCGGTGAGCAGCCGGCTGGTGGAAAGCTCGGGCCGGAAAACGAGCGCCAGGGTTTCCGTCTCGGAAAGCCGGGCCGACTCTTCCGCCGAGAGAAATCCCTTGCGGACGGCGGCCGCGCTGACCGCCTCGAGATCGATGCCTGCGCCGTCATCCGCCAAACAGACCTCAACCTTGTTGCCGTGGACCTGCGACACGCCCAGCGTAATCGTTCCGCGGGAAGGCTTACCGGCCTCGGCGCGGGCCAGCGGGGTTTCGATGCCATGATCGACACAGTTCCGCAGGAGGTGGATGAGCGGATCCTTGATCTCCTCCAGAATGCGTTTGTCGACTTCCACTTCGGTGCCGCCGACGACCAGTTCGACTTCTTTTCCCTGCTCGCGGGAAAGATCGCGGACCAGCTTAGGAAACAGCGAAAACAGCGTGGAAAAAGGGAGCATCAACAGCTTCTTCGCGTCTTCCAACACGCGGTCGACCATGCGGGCCGTGGTGCGGCGGTCGCGGTCAATGGCCTCCATCAGCGACGTCAGCCGGGCCATCAGCTCCCGGAGGTGGTCTTGATGGCGATCCGCCAGTCCCGCCAGTCGCGTGGCGGCCGTCGGCTGGCGAGGGGGGCCGTCCGCTCGACCATGAACCTCGCCACACTGTTCCCAGGCACGGAGTTGATCGGCGACTTCGGCCCACTCTTTTTCCCAACCGTCGATCGTTTCCAAAACGGTGCTCACTTCTGCCGCTCGATGGTTCGCCAACAACTTCAACGCCAGCAGTTCCTCGGCTTCCAAGAACAACCCGTCGAGTTTGGCCGTGGAGATGCGCAGCGTTTCCGATAAGCCGGCTATGGGCGCGACCGGAATCGACGACGGGTGCGCGGCCGGCGGCGTGGCCGTGGTGCGCGGCGGCTCGACGGGCGACTCCCTGGGTTCGCCGGCAGGCTGCACGGCCGGGAATGGTTTTGTGGCTTGGGGGGCTGTCTCGGAAGCCGTTCTAGGCGTTGCAGGACCGGCGGCCGGTGACAAGCCGGCGGCACTCGCATCGTGGGCCGATTCCCGCGGCCCCTCGTCCGCACCGTCGTGGTGGAGCCGCTTGAGCACCTCTCGAATCTCGTCCCCCTTGGGCCCCGCGCCGCCCGGAGCGGAAGACGCCAGGGCGGCCTCCATGGTGCTGATGGCGTGCTGCAAACCGTCGAACATGTGCGGAGTCAATTGGACCCCCTCGGCCCGCCAGCGGGAAAAAATGTCCTCGACGGTCTGGCAGACGGCTTCGATATCTTTGCGGTCCACCGCGCGGGCCGCGCCCTTCAAACTGTGGGCTTCGCGGAACACAACCGATAGGATCTCGTTACGCCGGGGGCCGTCCGGGGTGTGCTCCAACTCCAGCAGCCCCGCAGCCATGGCCTGCAGGTGCTCGGCCGCTTCACCGCGGAAGGCTGCTTGCAGGGTTCGCAGAAAATCCCGCTCCTTATCGTTCATGGGGCTGGCTGTCCTGGAGCTTGTATATTCCCACCAGATCTTTCATGCGCTGGGCCAGGGCACTGAGATCGCGGGCGGCCGTCTCTAACTGGCCGGCACTCTCGACATTCTGGGTGCTGGCCTGCTTGATGCTCTGCATGGCGCCGGCCAACTGCTCCATGCCCACCAGTTGCTGCTGGCTGGAGACGGCGATCTGGGTGGCGGCCTGGGCGGCCTCGCCGACGTTGCCGGTCAGGGCCTCGATCGACTCGCCGGCCTCGGCCGCGCGCTTGACCCCGGCCTCCACGGCCTTGGTGCCTTGCTCGGTGGCCATGGCGGCCGCGGTGGTGGCCTTTTGGATCTCACCCAAGATCGTCCGCACTTTGGCGGTGGCCTGCTTGGATTGCTCGGCCAGGCTTTTCACCTCCTGGGCCACCACGGCGAAGCCTTTGCCTTGTTCGCCGGCCTTGGCGGCTTCGATCGCGGCGTTGACCGCCAACAGATTCGACTGCTGCGCCAGGTCGTCGACCGAGGTGATGATCTGCCCGATGGTCTGGCACTGTTCGCTCAGGCGGACCATGCTCTGGGCGATGCTCTGCATCTGCTCGCGGATCGCGGCCATTCCATCGACCATCTCCTCGGTGGCCTTCTTGCCCGATTGCGAAGTGGCCACCGTTTTCTGGGCCTTTTCGGCGACCATCCGCGCCTGTTGGCTGGCCAGGTCGGCCGTTTGGCGGACCTCGGCCACGGTGGCCGTGGTCTCGGCCACGGAGGTCGCCGTTTCCGCGGCGCTGCTGGCCAATTGGCTCGTAGAGGCCGCGATCTGGCCGGTGGAAGAGCCCAGCACATTGGCCGCCTCGGTCACGTCGCCGGCCATTCGCCGCAAGTTGCCGACCATGGTGGCGAGGGATGTCCCCAGTTGATCCTCCGGCGACTGGGGTTGGGGCATGTTCCGCAGGTCGCCCGCGGCGATCCGCTGGGCCGTGCCCGCCATCTGCCGCAGGGAGTGCGTCATCTGCCCGAAGGTCCGTGTGAGCATGCCGACTTCATCGGCCCGGCCATTCGCCGGCACGTTCACGTCCAGATCCCCCTTGGAGATCCGCATGGCGATCACGGAAATCGTCTCCAGCGGTTTGGATATATTGCGGGTGAGTGCGATCCCGATGAGCGCCACCAGTATCACCGAAAGCGGTATTCCGAACGCAATCAGGTTGAGCGTGTTGCGGGCCGTGGCTTGGGCATCCTCGCGGCGTTTGTCGAGCAGCTCGCGCTCTTCGGCCTCCATCTCGTCAATCGTTTTGTGGATCGCGATAGTGAGCTGCCCTCCGCGATGGGTGCTGATCACCTCCAGGGCCCCCTGCAACCCTTCCTTGCCTTTACGCCGGTCGATGGCCTCCTGCAAGATGGCGAAGCGTTGGGTCACGTCGGCGGCGACCCGATCGAGTCGTGGCCCTTGATGCGGATTGTCCTTAGTCAGCTCCTTGAGGTTTTTGAGTTGCGCCTCGATCTGGCTCGCCACGGTGGTGTAGTTGTATTCTTTCAACGCCGATTCATCCGCGGTCAGCAGGTAGTTGCGCTGGCCGGCTTCGGCGTCGGCCAGCAGGAAAAGGATGTTTTCCAGCCGGCTGAGGACGTCGTGAGTGTGCGAAACCCACTCTTGGGTTTCGATGAGTTTGCCCGTGCTCAGGTAGGCCCACACGCCCAACAGGCACAGGATGGTCAAAATCAGGCCGAAGCCTGCGGCGAGTTTGATGCCGATGGATTTCATAGGCCGACATCTCCGGGATGCGAAAGACAAATGGTTGTGGGACTAGTTTTCGACCTCTTCATGGACCACGATTCGGCCGTCAGCGGCGATCCTTCCCGCGTCGAGCACGATCAACCCTTGGACGGTCACGCCGTGCAGATAATCGGCGCGCAGACCGGTGAAGGTGGGCGGCGGCGGTTGGATCTCTTGCCGCGGTATCACCCGCACGCCGATCACGGCATCGGCCAGGATACCCAGCTCCATGTTGCCCGATCGGAGAATCACGACCTTGTTCAGGTCGGTTAAGTCTGGCAGCGGCAAATCGAAGAACCGCCGCAGATCGACCACGGCCATGATCTGCCCCCGGACGTTCATGATCCCCAGCACAAACGGCGGCGTGCAGGGCAGCGGCGTGAGCTCGCGAAGCGGATGGACCTCCCGGACCGCCGTGGACTCGATGGCGTAGTGCTCGCCGGCCAAGAGAAACTCGACCACTTCCAGGGCGTCTCCTTCCGCCAGGCGACCCGTGGGCTCCCGCGCGAGCTGCCGGGCTCGGGCCTTGAGGATCGCTTTCCGCTGGGATGACGGCTCGATCATGAAACCGGCTCCTGTTCCAATAGCGAGGTGATGGTTTCGACCAGCCGGCCGGCTGTCATCCCTTCCGACCAGGCCAGCCGCTCTTCGGCCGGACAACGCCGCAAGATTCGCAGCGTATTCTCCAGGTGTCGGAGGCTTTCCGCGGCCCGGCCCTGCCGCCGGGCCAACAGTCCGAGCACGAAATGGGCCATGGCGAAGTCAGGGTCGAGAAATACGGCTCGCCGCAGATCAGCCGCCGCTGCGGCAGGGTCTCCCTTTTCCTGGAGGATCGTGGCCCGCAGGTAGCGAAAGCCGGCATTCAGCGCGTCGTCGGCAATCGCTCGCTGGCAGCATTGCAAAGCCCGATCCAAATCACCGAGGTTGGCGTGAATACGGATGGCCAAGGCCACGGCCTCAGGCGACGTCACGCCGTTGCCCAGCAAGGTTTCGATTCTCTCGGCCGCATCGGCATACGCTCCCTGTTCAAATAGTTGGAGGATCTCTGCCAACGGGTCCGGCAGCGGAGCGGCGGTCGCGACCCGAGCCGTGGCTGAGGGCTGTGGCGATTCCGGCGGCGAGAACGCGGCTGGCGTTATGCGGTCTTTGAGGATCGTAGCGATAGCCGGCGATTCGCGCCGCTCGGGCCAACCGGCCGGCGGCACTCGATTCGCGCGTGCCCGTTTGCGAAACAATGTTGCCCCGGGGAAAGCGCAGGACGATAGTTCGTTTGACGCGACGAACGAGGTCTCGGTAGCCCCCACCGCCAACCAGCCCGACTCGCTCAGCGAGCGGCCCAGTTTGCCAATCAGTTCCGGGATCCGGTCCGGCTCGAAATAGATCAGCACGTTGCGGCAGAGAATAAGGTCCATCGCGTTGGTGTCGGTTTCCAACGCTGGAAACGTATCCTTGGCCAGGTTCAGGTAGTCGAAGCTTACCATCTGCCGGATCCGCGGCACGATCTGGAAGCGTCCCTGGGCGACCGGCGTGAAATACCGCTCTCGAACGTCAGGTGCAAGGCCCCGGAACGACCACGCTCCGAACACACCCTCGCGGGCCTTGTGCAGCGACTTGAGGTTGATGTCGGTGGCTCGAATGGTCAGATCCCAATCCTTCACGTCGGGCAACATCCGACACAGCAAGATCGCCAACGAGTAGGGTTCTTCGCCCGTGCAACAACCGGCGCTCCAGATCCGCAGCGACGGTTTTCGCCGGCGGCGAGCGGCGATCAGCTCGGGGAGCACGTGCTCCTCCAGAGCCAGAAAGGTGGCCTTTTCCCGAAAGAAATAGGTTTCCCCGATGGTCAGATGGCTGGCGAGGATTTCGATCTGCCGCTGGCTCAGCGGCGGCGATTCGATCAGCCAATCCATACACGCCTGCGGGTCGCTGAAGCCGAAATCCTCCGCGGCCGAGCAAACTCCCCGCAGTAGCTCACCCTGTCGCTCCGCCGCGAATCGCAGCCCCATGTGGTTGGCCACGAATTCGCCCAGCCGCGCCAATTGCTGTACCGAGGCGGAAACGGCGTTGTTCATCGGGCACCTCCCGTGGAGATGGCCACCGCTTCTAAGGTCCGTTCGTCTTCCAAGGACAGCAGTGCGTCGGGATCGTGAATGAAAATCATTCCCTGCTCGTCCTTGACCAGTCCGGCGATGGAATTCAGTCCGGGCAAGACGTTGCCGGCCGTAACGTGGGCCACGGGGGCGCACCGGATGACCTCCGTGGTGTCGACCGGCAAGACCACCGTTCGCCGCGTCGTGCGAACCAGTACCAACTGGTCGTTCAGATCCATTTCTTTGGCTGGCAGTCCGCAGCGCTTGCGAAGATCGATTACGGGCAGGACCTTTCCTTGCACGTTGATAACGCCCAACAGGGGGGCAGACGCGGCGGGGATGGGAGTCACTTCAACCGCCTGCAGAACGCGATCTACCACGGCCACCGGCAGAGCGAAACGCTGCTGGTCGAGCCAGAAGACCAGGAAATGGCTGGCGGCGTTCATATCCCGCCTGATTGTTCGTGATCTACCGCCGGTTACCGGGAATTCGGATAATCCCGCTGCGTCGAGGAACCGCTCAACAAGCCAATCGATCCGTGAATGTCTCCGATTGCGGGCGAGTCATTATACGGATATGCACCTCTGCGGTACAGCGTCCGGACCGCAATAAGATGGGTCGCCGTCTGCAACGGAGGATGTGCCCGCCAATAATTCCGTTCTCGTTGCCTCTCAAACACTTGCGACATTGGTGGTGATTGAGCGGCACGTCACGCAAGGGACGCGGAGCAAAAAGAGCCGCCGCTGGCAGGAACGGATCTGCACCGTGATCGCCACGCGGGCCCAGCAGGGTCGTGCGACCATCTATTTCTGGCTGGACTCGGCCCCAGCTTTTCTCTCCGGCACTTCGCCGCGACAATTACCACGGCGGTACAGCCGCGTTCACTGTCGACTCAAGGTCTGCGGCAACCGCCACCGTGTCGCGGCCCCAGACCTCCACTTCGGTCAAAGCGCACCAGCCCAGTGGTTCATCCTGCGTCAAATCCATCAGCCGCACCGCCGTTGTCCTTTTGGGCGAAAAGACGACGGTCTGCGCGGAGGGCGTCTTCTCCAGTTCGATCGACATGTGGCTGCCGTCGGAGAACAGCAGCGTCGCGCGCTTCCAGTGTTTGTCGTGTGGGAAATCGGCGCGGATGGTGATGACCAGCTTATCGATCTCGACCTCTCGGCCGAAATCGACTTGCCACCACAAGTCCCTGCGCTGCTCCGGTCCCCACGACTGATAGGGCCAGCCCCCATGGCGGCGATTCTCCATGCACCCGTCGATGGCGTTGCGGGCGGCAAATACCGCCTCATTGCGGCATTCGCTGTTTGAAGTGGCATGCGGAAACGCTTTTGACTCGCCGCGGACGTCGTATGGATTGCCGGCCAGATTGCGATAGGCATCGATTTCGCGGACGGCCACGGGACGCGCGGAAATCCGCGGACGATCGGCGATGAACGCCTCGGGCGGGTAGGGAGTGGATCGCCGCTTGGCGCCCGGGGCCGCGCACGGGATAGGCATGACCAACTCGCCCTGGGACGCGAAAATCAGCGTCTCGCCCAGCCGTGCGTCGAGTTGCACGGCCATGTATTTTGTTCCGCGCACTCGGACCGTGTCGCCGGGCTCGAAGCGCCGCGGCACGTCGAGCAGCAGCGGGCGGGAAGGCGCGGCCTTGCCTGAATGTTGGAGAAACACAGACCCATTGGCGCTGCGCACCTCGATCGCCAACTGCACTTCGCACCCCGCGCTGCCGGCCATGGCCGGAGGAATCCCGCCCGGTTGGCCGTTGTCGCGCAGGTAATCCTGCACGTTGTTTGCGTCGATCGCTGCCATCCGCCGGCGCTTCGTCAAGAAGTGGTCGTAACGGCTCGATTCTTCCGCGGTCCATGCATTTGCCTCGCGGTAATCGCCGCAATAGGGGATCACCAGGTCGATCCAGCAGGCGATCTTATCCAATTCCTCCCGCGAGAGACGCTCGTTTTTGTGCCCCGCGGCAAGCAGCGGCAGTAATTGACTCGTGGCGGCCCCGGCGGAATATGGGGGTAACATGGGCGGCGCCGACTGCGGTGAGACCCAATTTACCAACGCTCCGGATTGCGCGAAAAACGCGCCCCGGCGTTGGTCGCGCTGCGACGCGGTGAGCGTCAGGTAGGCGTCGCTCCACCGTCGTTTTGCCGCGGCGTCCAGATTTTCTTCGGGCAACAAGCTGAACGATCGCTCGGCATTCCTGCTTTCGGATCCAAGGCCGGTTGCCGCCTCCCTAATCGACGGCCGCTCGGCGCGCCTTCCGTCCGCCACGGCGAGGGTCAGCATTTCGCGGTCGTTGTGGCAACGGACGCAGTGTCGATCCAGAATCGGCTGAATCTCCCTGGTGAAGCTGAATCCGCGCGGCGGTCCATAGAAGGGCTGCAACCGCGCCGCCGGCCGGCGTTGGGCCAAGGAAGGACGATACGGGCCGGGAACCGAGTTCTTCGACTCGTGGCAGCCGACGCACGATGCGTTCTCGCCCGGCTGAACCGTCGACCAACTGCGCATCGTTTGCACGACATACCCCCGTTGGTCGACAGCCTGGAAATAGACGGGGGTTCGGGCCGGAACCACGAACTGCGCAGAACCGTCTTCGAAGACCGGCGTTTCGCCCAGCACGATCTTGGGGTCCCAGCAACCGTTGCCGGCGGCCACCGGCGTGGCGACGAAGGCGCCGCCGGCCGGCCCGTGATTGCCGTTGCCTCCCAACAGCGCGGCGCGGAAATCGAGCGCCACGACGCGGAGTTTCTTTACCGTGCCGCGGGCCACGCCCGCGAGGCCCGCTCCGGCATAGATGTCTTGCAGGTAATACGTGCCCGATTCCTTCGCATAGTTCACCAGGTTGGGACGACGTCGCGGGGCCGGCCGTCGCAGCGGCACCGGCTGGTTGCAGGAGATTCGCGGATCCCGGGCGAGCAACTCGCGGCGGCCGTCGATGGTCATGTAATAGATAGCAAAGAACGGCGGACGATTGTTCCAACCGGTTTCTGAGGGTTGGGTAAAGTCGCCCCATCCCAGCGGCGCGTAGGCGACCAGGTATTCGGTCTCGCTGAGCGGGTAGGGATATTGAAACAGACCGCCGTCCTGGCCGAAGCCGTCGACGTGCACGGCCGGCGTGTCGCGGACGGGCGCTATCAGTTGCGCCCCTTCGTTCTCCTGGCGGCCGCGGGCCGGATCGAGCACGATCAGCTTTCCCACCTGCCGGGTGTGGTGCCCGGTGGCGATGGCCAGCACTTTTTGCGTGCCGGGAATGTTGCGGGCGTGGAGGATGGTGGTGGGAAACCAGGAGTTGTTGCCATAGAACTCCGACTGGCTCGTGCCGTCGGGGTTCATCTGGAACAGGGCCTGCGGGAAGATCTGGCCGCGATCGTTGTATTCCCAACGCGTGTAGAGCACGCGGCCGTCCTCGGTCGCGGTGGGGAAGTTCGTGTGCACCTGGTCGAACCCCAGGCGGCGCAAGTAGCGGCCGTCCTTGTCGCAGGTGTAAAGATTGCTCACCTCGGTGGTGAAGCAATCGACGGTCTGCACGCACCGCGTGGAGCTGAAAATAATGTCGCCGCCGCCCAGGTAGGCCCCTTCGTAGTCGGCAAAACCCAGTCCGAAGGTCAGTTGGCGAACCGCCGTCGACGCCAATTCCATTTCATAGAGATGAAAGTCGTCGAGGCGGTCCGATTTTTTCCAGGCGAAGAGCACACGGCGGCCGTCGTAGGAAACGTCGGGATCGCGGATCATGCCTTGCGGGTCTTCCAGCAGCGTGCGCACGCGAGGCTCGCCGCCGTGCATCTCCAGCAGGCACAACGCGCTGCCGGGGTTGAAGTGCCGCTCGGCCTGGGCGTCGGACTGGGCCTCGGTATATGCATAGTGGGACCCGCCCAGGTTGGCATGCATGGTGAAGACCAACGCCGAACATTTCGCGGTCATCGCCCGCAGCCGGGCGGCGCGCCGCAGTCCGCAGGCACGCACGTAGAGATCGAGCCAGGCGCGGCCGTGCGGCGCGACGCGCGACTGTTCGAGCCGCGCCAATTCCGTGCGGATCGGCTGGCCCGTCGGCCCCAGTTCATCGGCGACCTTGACGATCAATCGGCGCTCCAGGTTGGCATCGGCTGCCGCGGAAAACCAACGGGCCGGATAACCGTGCAGATCCCAGGCTTGCGCGGACAGGGGGATTCCGCAGGCCAGAAGATCCTGGAGCAGCCAATCGCATTGGAGCGGAAAGTCGCGTTCCAACGATTGCCACGCGGCAAAGTCGGGATGACTGACCACCCGAATTCGAACCGTGCCGCGGCGGCCGGTCGTCGCGTCGACGCCGATCCACGCTTCCAGTCGTTCGTATTTACCATCGGGCTTGAAGCACAACGCGCCGGGCGTCATCCACAAGCCGGTGGCAAACGATCGCTCGCCTATGCGCAGCGGCTGGCCGCGTTCGTTGCGATCGACATGGAACAGCAGATCATCCGGCCGGGGCAGCGCCGGCCGCAGCGATCGGAGCGGCGTGCCGCGGCCATCCTTGCCCACCAGCCGGGCGTCGCCCCAGACGGCCGAACCTCCATGCCCGTGAGGATTCTCGTTTTCGACGACGAGCCAGAGTTCGCTTGCGCCGGAGAGCGTCACGGAAATCTTCTGGGCCGCATGCTCGCCGCGCAAGTTCCCGCTGACGAAGGGGGCGAACTGCGCGCCGACGTCGGCCCATCCGCCGCGCAAAGCGAGCATCGTCTCTTGCCACGAGGCATGTTTCGCGTACGCGGGCGGATCCTGCGCACATGGGGTGGCCGCCAGCGACGCTCCCCCCAGGGCGCAGAGGAACGCAAAGGTCCCCCCGAGAAACGAGAATATGGCAACGATACAAACCGAGCGGGAGCGGTCCATTTCCGGGTTCCGAAGGGCAGGTGTGCAGGCCCAAGGCAGGCTACTACCGTCAGTTTATTAGCCGCCGGCGCGACAGCCAACGGTAGATCGTATTGTTTCGTGGCGTTTTGGTCGAATCGGCCCGCGGATGCTCACCGCCGACGCCGGGGCGATAAGCCGACGGGGCAACGTCGACCAGCCGGCGGAAAGCGCGGCTGAAATGCTCTCCGCCGCTCAATCCGCTCACTGCGGCGATACGGTGCAGTTCTTCCGTCGATTCGGCCAGAAGTCACTTGGCGTGTTCCACCCGCTTGCGGACGAGTTCTTCGCCAATCCCCGACTAGGACTCGAACAGGTTTACTCGCATCTCGGTGCGTCGATCGTCAGCACTTGGTTCAATTCGAGCGCGCCCTTCCGACAGGTGTGTTGGCATCGTTCTGAGGCGTGCGGGTAGGAGCCGTGAACGGGCGATCGCTCGCGTGCGGCGCGCGAACCGCTCGTTTGAGCTTTGGTCGCCCGACGTTTCGTGCAGATGAGAATATGGTAGCGATTCCCGCCGTCGCTCACCTGGCACGCCACCTCGTAGTTGGATTCGATCCATCTGGCCAGCGGTCCGAAATAGTCGTCTCCAAACGAGACGCCGAACTCGGAGAAATCTGTCGGAGCGATGATGAGCCATTGAGGAGACGCCTGCTGGACGGCCGCAAAAATGCGGTCTTGGCCAAAGAACGTGGCCTCAGGGGGCATGTAACTTGTGAATGGCACAGGGCATCGACACCGCATGAGATAATTAAGCATTGCGCCTCGTGGAATCGCCAGGATGCCCTCCTCGGGCGAAATCGACTCGTGGATCCATCGCAGCGCGCCCTGCACGGCCTCGCCCTGGGGCGTACTATCGTAAAATGTATCGCCGCCGCTGCCGATCTGAAACCGATGCTCGGTAAGGTGAGACTGCTGCACGTACCATGCGACAGCGGGCCAGGAGACCAGGAACGGGACAATCGCCGCCCGGTAGACCCACCCGTCGCGCCGGTCCCGAAAGAGAGCCTGGGGGAGAAAATCCCAGAGAGCGGCCACCAGCAAGAGAAATGCGGGCATTCCCAGCACGAAGCCATAGTGCCAGATTCGCGCATCCAGCGACATCTTCGCCAGCAGCAAGGCTGCGAAAACGGTCAGCGACAGGCGCTCGAGGAGCATCAGTCGTTTTCGGGGCGTCGACTCCGTAGGCCGGTATTCCAGGATGATTTCCGTTGCCAACAGGATCATCAGTACCGGCAAGGCGCACGTCGCTTCAAGCCACCGCAGCGGCCGCATCCAGATCAACGCGCACATCAGACCGCTTCCGCCGACGGCGATTGCTAGCCGCGCCGCGGGGGGAAGTCGCCGGCTTTTTGCGACGAAGAGCACAATCGCTGTCAAGACGATTAGATGACATGCCGTAGCAACCGAGAGTCGCTCGACGTTTCCGGCGAGATCGGTGGTACCCAAGACGTCCTGAAAGAACTTCAGGGCGCGCATGTCCGGACGAAACATCACAACCCACGTCCCCAACGCTCCGGCTGTGGCCTCTTTCCAGGGAATCCAAATCGCCAGCCCCGCCACCGCGGCCAGCGGTGGAACGGCAAGTGCCGCGACAAAAGTCGCCAGGAGTGTTGCCGCACGCTTGCGCAGGCTGGGCTCGACGAGCAGCAAAGAAACCCAGGCAACCGTAGCGGCGCCCAACCCGGCCAGCGACATCTCCGCCTTGGTCAGAACGCTCAGACCAAAGAAAAAACCGCTCGTTGCCGCCGCCGCCGCGCCAAATCTGCCGAGCATCCAGAGGGCCGCAATTCCCCATAGCGAGAGGATCAGGCCATGGATCACCGCATGGGAATACGGACAAACATAGTTGTAGTTTCCCACCCCGGTAAACCGGGCGAAAGCGAACAACCAGAGGAACATCAGGCAGGCGATGACCGCTCCCGAGCGACTGCCGATCCGTTGGAACAACCAGTAAATGGTTGCCAGGAGCAGGCAGAGCAGGAAAAGATTGAAACCGATCAGCACATTCAGCCCGGTACCGAAGAGGCGAAATACCAGGCCGTTGCCGTAGGTGGAGAGCGGGCCGTTGTAGTACGCTAGGTCGCGGTATAACACGTCCCCGGCGGAGACCCGCCAGGCGAAATACAGTCGCTGGCCGAAATCAGCCAGCGGATCGCACCATGTTCCCCACGTCTTGAGCAGCAGCCAGAAGAAAGAGCCTCCAATCAGCGAACATGCTGCCACGCCTTCGCAAACCGTACGGAAACGGCTCTTGGCCTTGATCGGAGAACTTTCCCCGGAGTGCGAAAAACTCGGCAGAGCGCAGCCACCGTCTCCGCAAGCGGGCTGGTCAGGCAAAGGACCACTGTCGTTGGTCGCATTCATGGGCGACAGTTTGGAGGATTGGATCGCTTTGCGTAAAGCTTACATTGCCGATCGAGTGTTGTCCACCGGTGGCAATGCCTGTGTTGTACACAGGTAGAAATGTTCCTTTGGCAAAAGGCCGGGAGCATCGTGCTGGTGCAGGGTGTACACGGCCAAGGCCTCCGTTTCCAATTTTCCAAAACCGGAAGGAGAGAGAGGCTAGCCGGGGTGCAGGGGTGGCAAGGAGTGTCCCTGCGCGGTGGATGGATCCACCGAAACAGCTGCATGGATACTAAATTCTCGTCGTTTTCGTGGCATATCATAGGGGAGGTTTTAGCATTGCATCGACCGGTTCTGATCGCTGAAATGCCCTCTCCCGCCGCGCTGCCAACGCGCAACTCATCGTCACCCATGCGTGCCTTCCGAGTTGATGCTGTCGCAGTTTGTTGAGTTCACCGGCGGGGACGCCCATTCGTATTCACGGTGCGGACCGAAGTCCCGCCAGCCCGAGATTTCCGGGCCGATCCCGCCTTCTGCTGCGCGGCGCAGTTTGTCTGGAAGGCTGTGCTTAGTGGCATGCATGAAAAAGCAAGGACGCTAACTAATGGGCCCCAGCAGACAAACATCCCCACACGTCGGAATGCCATTCTTCTGGGTCACGATCCGTTACTCAGGCCAACGATCGGCTGAAAAGGAGGAGAAGCGATGATTCCTGAATTCGGCACACTTGCCATGATCGCGCGCCGATTCGACGTTACCACCCGGGCGTGCCGACGGTGGCTGGCCGAACTGGAGCTGTGGAACGCCACGAGCGGTCCCACCCCCAGAGCACGGCACTCGGGGTTGGTGCCAACGGTTTTCGCGGGTCCAGACCATTCCCATGGCCGCGGTTGCGTGTGGCACATTGCCAGCACCGTGGATCTGTTGCAAACGGCAGGACATTGCCAGATGCCCGAAGGGCTACCCATTCGGGCCGGGATCCTGGTGGGACCCTTTACCGAGCACTCCGGCGGCATTATTGGCCGCGAGATCTGTAATGGCCACGGCGAGGTCTTTTGCTGGGCCCTCAGGGAGGCAGCGGCCGCCTGCATCGTCCGATTGCTCAATCGGGCGGACAGGAGCGGCGGATTGCCAGACGCATGAGGATCACAGCGCCTGATCGAAAGGGTCACGACGAAGGTCACTGCTTGGTGACAATCGCGTCGGCCACGTTGGTGCAAGGCAGACACGCTATCTGAATGCTATCGAACGCCGCGTTATGCCGGGCGCTGGCCGAACGGTGGGCTGGAGGCCTGCTTGGCGAGCGACCGCTCCCTTTCGGACCGTGAGCCCGTACCCTCGTTCTCTGTTTACGGCGCTGCCGAGGCATTGATCGCAAAGCGTCCATGCCCGCGCAGAGTTGCCGCTGATTTTGCCTCGCGCAAGCGGGGTGGTCGTGTTCTTCCCCTTCACGACCGCCCCGCCGGGGGCGGTCTGTCTTCCCAGGAGATCGTCCCATGATTGCGATTCTCAGACCCACGCGTGGATCGCGTCCTGTTCCCGCATGGCACCCACAGTTCCTGGCCATGCTCCCCTCCATTCAAAGGTATGCCAAGTGTGCCTTTCGGCATCTGGATCCCGAGCGGCGCGCGGATGCTGTCGAGGAAGTCGTTGCCAATGCGGCGGTGGCCTTCGTGCGGCTGGTCGAGCTTGAAAAGACCGATCTGGCGTATCCCACGGTCCTGGCCCGCTACGGGATCGCCCAGGTGCGGGATGGGCGGCAGGTCGGTGCCCGGCTACGGATCGGCGAGGTGCTTTCGTCATACGCCCAACGGAAGAAGGGCTTCCTCGTCCAGCGTCTGGATCGATTCGATCAGGACAGCGGCCAGTGGCTCGAGGCGATCGTGGAAGACCACCGCACGCCGGTGCCCGACCAGGTCGCTTTCCGCATCGACTTCCCCGCCTGGCTCGACTCATTAAGCAAGCCCAAACGCCGGATTGCCGAGGCCTTGGCCGTGGGGCACTCGACCAGCCAGGTGGCCCGCCGTTTGCGGCGGTCTGCGGGGCGCGTGAGCCAGGTCCGCCACGAGTTATACCAGTCCTGGCGGCAGTTCCATGACGGCCCGCCGGCTCCCACGGTCGGTTGATGCCGACGTAGCCGTTGCTCATCCCATTCCGCAAGTCCAGCTATGTGTAGCTGGACTTGCGGTCTGCGGGACCGCGCCCACAGTCACCGGCAATGCCGCGACGAGGCACCGTAACGCGTTGTACAGGACTTAGGACAATACCCTCTGCCGGCCATCTTGCTCGCGCGGCTCGCTGTGGACGTCAGCGAATAGGGGAGAAGGCTTGGGGTGGGCTCTCAAAAATGCCATTCTTCGCGCGGCGCAGGCCGCGGATATCATTGGTAGTGGTGCCAATCTCACCCATGTAAAAGGCGAAAAAGCCAAGGCTTTTTACCGCAAGGTTGGCGTTGAGGCTTCGCCGGTGCACGAATTTCACCTGTATCTCTTGATGAAGGACATCCAGAGAATTCTTGCAAGCGAGCCAGAATAGGCAGGCGAAAAGCCCTCTCGTGCAGCAAATGAAGTGGCCCCAATGGTGTCAGCGGGGTGCGTGGCGCGTTTGCAATGCCCGCCCGCAGTTGACGTCCGACGATACCCCCTCCGGCCTAACACAAGCGCCGGCCGACCGCAACAACCGGCCCTTGTGGAAGGCGGATCCTCGGACGCGCTGCCCAAGCGTCCCGAACCGCGCAGCGCGGTTCCGTTGGGGCGGCGCGTCCACCCTTTGTCTCTCGAGAGTTTAGCGCACGGACCCCATTACTGGACCACGGGGCCACCCAGCGTCACTCCCGTTTTCTTTTTCTACAGGAGTCATTCTATGCCCGTTCGAATCTCCCTCGGCGTGAACAAGAAGCTCGGCCTCCCGGCGTATAGCTCGGTCGGCGCCAGTTGCCAGCTGGAATTCGAGGCCGAGTCGTCGCTGTTGCGCGAGGACCTCAAGCTCTTCTTCCGCAAGGTTCAGCACGCCTACAGCGCATGCACGCAGGCGGTGGACGAACAGTTGGCGCGGTGCCAGGGGACGGACTTGCCCGTTCCGATGGAAACCGCAAGGGTGAAGTCGCCCGCCAACGGCAAGAGGGCCGCCACCAACGGCAATGGCTCCCCCGCTGGCCAGCAGAGCGACGCGGCGGCAGATCGCCCAGGCGCTGGCCGGGCATCGTCCCAGCAGTTGCGTTATGCGCGGCAACTGGCGGCCCAGATCCCCGACTTGGGGATTCGCCGCCTGGAGAAGCTGGCCGCCAACATGTTGCACAAGCCGCTGGCGGAGTTTTCGACGGCGGACGCCAGCGTGCTGCTCGAGACCCTGCGGAACATCCGTTCCGGCGCGGCTGATCTGGACGCATTGCTGGAGGACGCCTCCGCCGCGGCGGAATGAGTGACTCGTACTTACAGCCGGTGGAGTTCCCCGGCGCCTCATGGATGGGCGGTCCGCCGGCAAAAGTCCGGGCGTCCGCTGCAACCCCTTGCCCAGCCGCCGGTGCTGGAGGCACCGGCGGCTGGGGCCGTCCATGATTCGTAACGCAAGCGAATATCGTGAAGCGATGACGGGGCTGGCAGAGAAAAAACTCGCATCAGAAGCCCAGCGAGTGGAACTCGCGAAGATGGGGTTGTCGCTCGTTGAGATCAGCGCCAACCCCTTGCGGCCGGCATTGGTGGGTGAGGATTTCCTTTTTATGTATCAGAGCAACGGACCACAACCCCGGCCAGTCCCGACCGGCCGTGGCGAACAGCAGGGGCTTCACGGCGACCACGGCAGCTCTCCCGACGGTGTGCTGCTCCGCACAATCGATCGGAGGCGCGATTTCCCCGGCGAGCCGTCGGGCGCCACCCGGCGGCTCGCCAAGACGTTGCGAATTGTCAAAGATCTTTTTCCCGCCCGGATGCCAGTCCGGCGGGGGCACCCCACGTTGGGACGCGCAATGGACCGATTCCCGGCTGTTCGCGGCAGCGGGCGAACAAGCGTCGGGAAACGGCGCTTCCTGTCAAATTGAAGAGGCGACCGCCCCAGGCGGTGATCCGCACCCCGTCGCCCGCCCTGAATTGGGCGAAGGATGCTGTCCTGCCTCACGCAAAGCCGCCAACCGCAACTGTATCTTCCGCTCCCCCCTGACTTTAGCCCCCTCCGTTGGATCATAAATAGATAACAAATCTTCAAATCTCCGCTTCGCTCGCGATCACCGATCGAAATCATCCCACTCCGGCAGACACCGGATGGGCGACCATGCCCCTCGCCAGCCAGGGCGGTTTCCGCGACCAGGCACAGCATCCTCCCGCGGCCGATGGGCGCCGCCTGGTCACCCGCAACCACGACCATTCCCGCCCCAAGTTCAAACCGGCCACGAGGTGTGCGGTGGAAGTGGCCTTCAGTCCTTTGCAGGGCCGCCCTCGACGCATCGCCAGGCCACAAACCGAATACAAGCTGCCGCGCCGGGTCAATCCGGTCTCGGTTTGCCGCGGCTACGATCTCGGCATGCGGCGCGGATCGATCGCGGACACAGTTCCTGTCAAACCGCTGAAGCTCTCTCGAAGTGACTCTATTACTACCCAGGCCATTTTATTCTCCTGGTTTCGCAACTCTCCTTTTTGCTCAACAAGTGGCCAAAATTCGCGTTTTTTCCCCTGAACACGACCGTGCGCGGCTTCCGCCGCCGCTATGGCGTATTACTCGACCAACTCCCCAACGAGAAAATCACACCACCCGGAAGGGAGTGGGTATCAATTTGCGATTTCTTCGCTTCTACCTGGTATTCCATGCTCTTGGGCCAAAAATGGGTATCAAGTCTTCAAATCTTCGCTTCGCTCCGCGGCAGGCAACGTCGAGACGCTCAATTTCCCCACCGGCACATTCGCGGTCGGCCGACGGTTGAACACCGATCATCCCTCGACTAACTTGAAGATTCGCAACTTGTTGACGACCGTCGACATCCATTCCGCATACCCGTCCGACGGCACCTGCGCCGTGCCCGTGACCAGCGTGCTCAGCGTCCAGTCGCCCACCAAGTACCCCTCGGCCATGTTCAGGCTGGCCCGGCAGCCTGCTAAAATATTCCCCGATCCTTGGGAACTACCGCAGATTGGCCCTTGCGAGCGCCACGCGGGTGAAAATTTTCTCCACCTCGATGTTGCCCGGCATCACCATGCCGACCACGCCAGCGACCGTGGTCCACTATTATTGTTTTTCCCCACTTCCGGTTCAGTCAATACGAATCGCTTTCCTTATGCGGGCCACTGCCGCCTAACCATCACCACCCACGTTTTACCGTAAACACACCTCCTTTCCAGCATTGGTCGCGATCGTATCATCACGACGTTCAACGCGTGCCGAATATCGCCGGGTTGCCATACTGGTCGTGCATATTTTTCGTTCCCGTCACGGTCCTTTTGGAACTTTCCCGCAGCCCTGGATACTGGAGCAACTTATGGAGTTGTAGTACAACGTTCGCGATGGCCATTCTGGCCACGAACAAGCCGTCGGCTAGGTATGCAAATATCGGTGTCGGGCCGGGCGGCGACATCACGACCCAATGCACATCATCCGTCCTCCCGTGTCATGCCCACGGACGTGGCGTATGCTGGTCTACGACGCCGGTTCGCTCTTGTTGGACCGCGGCGTCGGCTCCCGCTGGACCTGGCTACGGGACAGATCCTTGGCCAGACGCGTGCCGCGCTCGATCTGACGGCTCACCTTGAGCAACATCTCCACCCCCTCGGGCACGGCATCCATGTAATCCCGCGCGCTCGCGCACTCCGCCAGAATCTCTTCAATCGACTGCGACAACCGGATCTGCATCGCGGCCAAATCCGCGTTGATGCCGCCGATCAAGGCCACCTCCGGCATCGGGCTGGAAAGCGCCGTGTCGAGGTAGTCGCTGATCCGCTGCAAGCGACGGTCGAGCCGGCTTGCTGGTGGACTTGCGCCGCGTGCGTTCGCGCCCTCCCGATGCGTGGTTTCGGGCGTCAACAGCGACGAATCTTCCCCGCTGGTTTTCAGGACGTCGTTGTCGTCGTGCATCTTGCACCTCCTATGGTTTTGTCCAAACTACCCTTCACAACAAATCAACCAGTAAGCACTATGGGCGAGCAGAATGCGGCGGCGGTTCTCTCCACCGCCGGATGGCCCAGCCGTGATATCGGTAGCCGATCTGCTCTAGGTAGGGGGCGAGGACCTTTTTCGATCCCCGCAGCGCCGCCCGGGTGATCTTGGCTAGGCCCAACATCGCACGGCACTTCCGGTGCACGGCCTGCCACCGGCGCAGTTCTTCCTCGACTTGTCGCCCGGCCTCCGCCCCGCCAATGTAACGGACCATCTGCTTGCCCCCGCGCCGAAAGCGCACCTTGGCGATGCTCCTGTTGTCACGATGCTCGATCTGCACTGTGCCCTGCCGCTTCAAGGCCGCGAGGTCTTCGTCCGTAAGCCGCAACTGTTCCAGGCGGCTGCCTCTCAAAGCCGCGCTTTCCACCATGCGGCCGGCGGCTACGGGCTCGTCGAGGATATCGATCGCGTCGGGAACCGGTCTCTTCATCCTCGCCGCCCCCGCCGTGTTCGCTGGCTTGTTTTGTGCTGCACGATCATTTTCTGCAATCGTCCATTGAGGCAATCGAATTGCCGGAAGGCCTCCCGAGGCAAGAATTGGCCGTCATTGTCCCGGATCTCCTTTGCCGACCGGCACTGCAGATCGAGGATCGCCGGCATCAAACGGTGGTGCAGCCGCGACAGTCCGGCCATCTCCATGTACAACGCCCGGTCCTCCGGATCCCGACTTTCCAGAGCCCTGTCGACCAAAGGCTGGATGAAATGCTTGTCAACGAATGCATCATAGGGCTGCCGCACTGCCTGCGGGTTTTGGACGATGTCGTTGAAATTGCACGGATCTATCTGCCGTGCCTGCTGCTGTTGGAGCAGCGAGAAATAGGTCTCCCCCAGTGTCGGCGTCGATATCACCGGCGGGCCCGATTGTTCGAAGGCGTGCAGCGGGTACTCGCCCGGGTGTGCCATCAGAAAACGGCGCAGGGCCTCCATTGACCGAAGCCGCCGGCGATATCGCAGGTTGCCGATAGTCTGCGGGGTTGGATACCAAGCGGATATTCCCCGCCAGGAAAAACCCAGATACCGTTCTGCGTTGGCAAGGTGGCGGGCTGCGGCCTGTATTGCGGCTGGGATGTCGGCCGTGATGGCCGAGATCGAGCCGGCGACGACGGTTAGTCGGAACTTCGGGGGTTGGTCGTTGGGCTGTCCGAACTGGCTTGTGACGCGGTCTTCTGCCTCATCGGTCGGCAGTTCGACCTCTTGCTTGGGGATGTCCCCGCGGGCCCAGCCGCCCACCAGCATCAACAGACGCTGTAGGTGTCGCAGGCGCAGGGACTGCAACTGCGCCGCCGGCGCGACCGCCACGCCCAAGCTGCGAAGCAACACGGCGTCGATCATCGAAAAGGTCGCATACAGCAGATGGTGGGGCGACATCGTGATGCCGCGAGCGACGACCCGGTCGTGCAGCGCCTTCAAGACCGGCGGCGCGCCGGAAACGCACCCCGTGGCCGTCATGATGTCGAACGCGGTCCCATTCTGTTTCCGCAGCACGATGAAGCCCGGATCTTCCGCGGTGAGCACGGGGGTGATTACGAGGCCTCCGTCAGCCTGCCGTGCGACCCCCGCCGCCGACAGGTCTGCGGGAGAAAATTGTTCTGTCAAACGAGCCAACGCAGCGACCGGATCGCCGAGCAGACGGCAATCCGAGTCTACCTGCAACCAGGACCAGGCTGACGGCAGCGGGTAGGCGCTGCCCAACGCAACGACGGCTTCATAGATGGGTGCGTATTGGATGGGCATTCCCTTGCTCCTCAATGGCCAACAGCACTTCTGTGGGAAGAGTTCAGCGGTTTGAGAAATCGTGGTTCGTGACGTAACAGAGTCGGCATTACCGCATGGTGCGGCATGTTACGCGACTTTCGGCATCGTCGTTTGGGCGACGGGTTCCTCGGTGCTGGTCGTGGCCGGCTGTGCCGTCGGTTGCCGGCGTCGGAGTTCCTGCTCGCAGCGGTGCCGGAACTTCTCGCGGGCCAATGCAATCGCGTCGGTCTTGCACGTGTAATCCATGAATAATTTGAGGAAGGTCAGGACGCTTTTCGAATCGCGGAGCGGCACAGCCAGGGCCTGCATCGCCTTGGCGTGTAACAACAGCGACTGGTCGTACAAGCGATCCACTTCGACGACGGGCAGTCGCTCCAGGGCGTCCACGTTCGTCTGGGCCACCAACGGGCCGCCGAAGTAGGCCATACGCATGTGCGTGGCTAGATCCGTGTTCCCGTCATGTTCCTCGCGGATGATCACTTTGCAGAGCACCCAGTCGTGGGCGCGCAATTGCGGCGCCACATCGAAAAACAGCGCCTCGGCGGTTTTGACCACGTCTTCATCGAGCCCCAATCGGGCGGCGATCTCGGCCGAGGAGCAGCCGCCCAAGACCTGGATTTTCAGCCGCGTCTGTAAGAGCAGGTTTTGCCACAAACCCACGGCTGCGTGCACCCGAGGATGGCTGCGAACCGCCAAAAACTCCTCCCCATTTCCTTGGGCTAATAGGCCGAGGTAGTCCACGGCCTCTTGGATCAGATCGTCGGCGGCCAGGAGAATGTCCGGCACACTCCCGGTGGCTCCCCGCTGAGCCAGCTTCCATCGCCAGTCTGGCCCGTACTGGAACCGCTGCAAGGACTCGAAGACGATTGGGTTGTTTTCCATCGACTTCCTCCTTTCTTAGAATTACCGTCGCAAGTCTGTTGATTGCGATATTCGAACTTGCTCGCTACACTCAGCGGCAAGTGGCGTCCGCGACGACTGTTACACTGCCCGCTCGAACCATGGACACAAGGCCCGCGAAGTCTTGCCCGTCGGCGTCTTGTTTGCGTGACGCCAGGTGTTCTACAATAGAGTACCACGGAAGGAAAGTCACGGCAAGGTGCGGAATCAACTCTTTGTTATCTAGCCCCCCATACGAATGGTTATTTGAACATGGGAAATCAGCAACCCGATGAGGCATCCCTTGGGCGGCAGCAACGACTGGAGAAACTGCTGCAAATCCTTGCCCAGAAAGGGCAATCGCAAAATCAGGTCGCTCAGCGAGCAGGGGTGCCGGCGTCGTACTTGAGTGATGTCAAGAATGGAAACCGGGCGATGACGGAACTTTTTGCCCGGCGGCTGGCCGAGGAATTTCGCCTCGACTATCGGTGGCTTCTAGGCGACGCGGGCACCATGGATTCGCTGGAACTCGGACAAGAGGTGGTCGACGAGGAATCGACCGGCATCTGGCTGCCGGTGTTTGTGCATCCCGTGCGGGGACGACCACGCAGTCTGCCCGAGTGGGATGGGGCCTGCGTCGAGGTGTGCGGTGCCGCGGCCGCTCGAGCCCGTACCGCGACGAAGCCGTATGTGCTTCACTTTTTGGCTGAGGACCATGCCGGCCGACTGCGAAAACACGACCTGGTTTTGATTTCCCAAGCGGTCAATGATCTCGCGGAAATGCAGGTCATCCGCATCCGTCGGGGCATGTATCTCGCGCGAAAAAACACTGCGGGGCACTGGGAACGCCTGGCGGAGCCGGGGCCGGTTGGTGATAAGATTGAGGTGATGGGCCATGCCTTGGGCATCGTGTGGCGATCTTTGGGATAAGGAGGCTCTGGCCAGGCAAATGCGATCTGTGCCAGTCGGCTCATTCGGCTGGCGGACGCGGGGGAGCCGTTCGAGATTCACGGGCTGTTGCCGTGGCACAACTTCCTCACGGGGCCATGGCATGAAACGCGAGCGGCTATCGCACGTATCTTGACGACCTCGCGGTGCACGGGCTACCGGGTGTTTGTCGTGGAGATCGCCATTTACCGTGTTCGCTTCGCCGGTTGTACAACCGATGCCCCCGATGAGGAGTTGCTCGCCCGCGCCACCCAACTGGGTCGGCTGCTGTTTACCCCAAGACGACGATGCTTTGGCTCGTGCGGACCAATGACAGTTCGCCGGGCATCACTTTGCCTGCGTCGAGTGTCCGCACCAACTTCGCGAGTCCGTGACCAGATCGTCGCGGACCTACCACTGGTCCTTGCGACGTCTTTGTTTCTTCGTTTGTAACGGGATGACCGCGGCAAGCTTCCCGCTACATGCCGCATGCAATCCCCAGGTGCGGAAACGCGCTGCCACGTGGACTTATGTCCTGATTCCAGCCAGCAAAGCAGCTCGTCGCGCAGTTACGCCTGTCAGGTTTGCACAACCGTGCTGACAGGCTAGCAATATCCCTGCGGTGCTGTTGCAAAACAGCACCGCAGGGAACTCGAACGCGACTCGCCCGTTCCGCGGGAAGTAGAGCCCGCGTGCGGCAGGGTGATTTTTTGCTTCCACACGTCGGCGGCCTGCACGATCCCCGTGCCCTTGCTGCCTGAACCGGTCCAGTAGATCCGATTCGCTTGCGAAGTGGCGCCGCTAGGCAAGTGAAGTGAATCCGTGTCCGCGAGCCGTGTCGAAATCCGGATACATCGCATAATGTTTTGGCCGTATTACCACCGACTTCCTTCCGTGTCCCCAGAGATAGCGCCATTGCGACGGACGACTCTCGCCAAGGCCAGCGCTCGACTGCCGGACCGCAGGGACGGAATGCATCCTATCCGTCAAATCCGGCGCATTCCCCCCGAACGGCGTTTTTGTCGCCGCCGCATTTTCTTGTGTGGTATGAGAAGCCCGCGGCGTTTTGTTGACACCGCCGTGGCCCCGGTTATACTGAAATTTTGTATGTACCTCCAGGAAATTTTGTCGCGTCTCCTTGCGGCCGTTTCAGGCCCACGGTATGTCCACCGCGGTCGAGAGACGGTGTGCGAATGATTTACATCTAACGGGGGGTTTTATGGCTAGTCACCATTTCCTGACCAGAATCGGTCGCATTGTACTGGGTTGCACGATCCTTGGGTTGGGTTCGCGATGGAGCACCGCCCAGGAGACCGTGCCGTTGTCACCGCAGTCGGCGACCGCACCAGCGGCGGGCGATAGCGGGGGCGGCTGGCAAGCTACGGGCCGGATCGTCGACGGCAAGCTTTCGGGGCAGATTTACGGGCTCGATCGCGAAGCGACAGGTCAAGCGTCGCCGATCAATGTATCCTTTGTCCAGAATGGCAAGGTGGTGGCCACCGCGACGAGCGACGGTTTTGGGGCGTTCCAGGTCGCGGATTTGCCGCCGGGAACCTATTCCATGCTGGTTTATGGCCCCGGCGGAGTCTCTGCCGTTTCGGTGCAGGTGTTGCCGGCTTCAGCCCAGGTTTTTCCGGCTGCGGACGGGAACGCGTCGGACCCGACGACGACGCTTACGGCGGACGTGGTTCCTCCGACCGATTCGGATGCGCTAAATACGGCCATGGGAACGGATAGTGGGGCGCCGTCGGTAGTGGCGGCCGCGGGCACGATTCCCGCGGATACGCCGCCGCAGGCTCCCGGCGGCGGTGGTGGTGGCGGCGATGCCGGGGCGGCAGCCCTGGGAGCCGCGGCAGCGGCGGCGGGAATTGGGGCCGGTTCGGCCACGGGTAGCGGTGGTGGGGCCGCGGGTGGCGCCGGTGGTGCGGCCGCCAGCGCAGTAAGTAACACCCAATGAGTAGGCCGGCTTGGCAAGCGGAACAGCGGTTGCCGGCTTGAAATAGGACAGCGTGCGTCTATGGGCGTACGGGGTGGCCTAACATGGGGCCAGCGAGAAGGAGAGGTTGAAGGTATCCAGATTAGAAGGACTTTTCTGCGTCGTACGAGAGCCGGTTTCCCTCCGCTCCAGCACATCTCATCTGCACACATCTTGAGGCCAAACAGCGCTGGGCAAGGGGCGGCTTTTTGGAATCTGCGGTCATTGCCGCGGAACAATCGAAACCGCGGGCCAAGGTGCGCAGGTTTGGGGGGTTTCGAAGGGAGGCGACACCCGATTTTGTGTCGTACACTTCCTTAGTCGCGTTGTGCCCGGCGGCCCGGGACGGGTTGCGGGTAGTGCGCGCGCGGCCAATGGCAAAATGAGGTGCAGGGCGGCGATTCCCGGGGGGTCTGGTATTGGACCATCAGGGCGGGGGTGATGCGTGCGTCGTGCAGCGGTACGAGCGATTGCCTTCTGGGTAGCGTCGCGACGACAACCGCGGCGCGGAAGAATCGATCCGGTATGCGTACGGTCGATGGACGACAGGGATGGAAAAAAGCCAAAAACGGATTGTTGCGGCTGAGGGAGCGACGGCTCCCACGAGAACGAAGTGCGCGCCGAGCGCGTGGGGCTCAGCGCGAGTGGAGTGAATGCCGAGAGGGGAAGCCGAATGCCGGTTCTGGCGCGTGAGCCCGATCTGTACCCTGTCGATCTTCTGGATCGGCCCGACCTCGGTCAAGAGGGCGAGCAGACCTGGTGGGCCATGTATTGCCGTCCGCAGCACGAAAAGCAATTGATGCGTCGTCTGCGTCCGCTGGGGATTGCGCATTACGCGCCCTTGGTCGGGAAACAGTGTCGCTCGCAAGCGGCGCGGGTTCGCCAGGCTTACGTGCCGTTGTTTACCGGTTACGTGTTCGTATACGGCGACGAGAGCCATCGCTATGCCGCGGTCTCGACCAGTTGCGTATCGCGGTCGCTGGTGGTTCCCGATCCATTGCGGCTCACGCAAGATCTGCGGTGCATTCAGCGGCTGATCCAGAGCGGCGCGGCGCTGACCCTCGAGGCGCGGCTCCAGCCCGGCACACGGGTCCGCATTCGTTCCGGATCGTTCATGGGTTTGGAGGGGGTGATTCTCCGCCGCGACCGCCGTTTGCGGCTGTTGGTGGCGGTGAATTTTCTGCAGCAAGGCGCGTCGGTGCTGCTGGACGAGTGCCAATTGGAGTCGGTGGACTGATCGCGTGGCGCGCAAGGACGATGATCGGGGACGGTTTTTGATTACAGGAAACTTGGCGTATTGCCGCGGTTCGTCGCATTTTCCACCGCGCAGCGTATAAAACGACCTTTGGAAGTCTAGGAATACCGTATGTTGCAGACTAACGAATGGAACGACCCCCATGCTCCGGCCCACGCGGCGGAGTCCTCGAACGATCTGCTGACGGCCTTGTGGCGGAGCAAGTGGCTGCTGCTGGTGATGCTACTCATTGCCGTGGGGCTGGGGTACCTGTACTTCCTCAAGGCGACCCCCGTGTTCCGCTCCTCGGCGGAGATTTTGCTGATCAAGAAGGAGGCCAGCATCGGCGGCGGAGCAGACGCGCGGCGCGAACGGCTCTCGGTCGGGCTGGAAGACGCGCTGTCCACGCAAATGCTGTTGTTCACCAGTCCGCTGATCGTGGGCCGCGCGGTGGACAAGTTCCATTTGGAGTCGCTGCCGTCGCTCAAAGAGCTGCATCCGGCCACCGCTGAGATCATGGAGAGCCTCAAGGCGCTGCGCGCCGGCGACAAGAACACTCCCGACCCCAACGTGATGTTGCTGACTTACGAGGGGGTCGACGCGGAAGACTGCCAGACGGTGCTCAACTCGCTGATTCACACCTACCAGGCGTTTCTCGGCGAGACCTATCAGAACGCCAATGAAGAGGTGACGCGGCTGATCAGCCAGGCCAAGGACGTGCTGCACAAGCAATTGACGGAAAAGGAAGCGTCCTACCGCAAGTTCCGCCAGGAATCGCCGCTGTTGTGGAACGGCAAGGATGCGGCAAACCTGCACGAGCAGCGGTTGGCGGACATCGAAAAGTCCCGCTCGCAGGCGATCATCGAATGCGCGCAGTTGGAGAGCCGCATCGAAATGCTGATCACGGCCATGAAGAACGGCGGCAACCGCGAGGCGCTGGGGTTGCTGGTGCAGAATATGCCCAATGGCAAGGACAAGAACGTCGCCCGCGACAGCGTGGAAGGCCAAATCTTCAATTTACTGCTGCGACAGCAGGAGTTGATGGCGACGTACGGGCCCGACCACCCGTCCGTGCGGCAGATCGACAAGCAGATCGACATGGTCCGCGAACATTATGGGAAGCAGCCCACGGCGGACGCCAACAACAGCGACTTCCTGCAGGTCTACGTGGAATCGCTCAAAGAAGAACTGCTCATGGCGCAGGAGAAGATGTCGAAATACGATCGCCTTTTCGCTCAGGAGCAGGGGGCGGCCAAGGAGCTGGCCACGTTCCAGATCCAGGACGAGACCTTCCAGAGCGAGATCCACCGGATGCACCAGATGTTCGACGTGGTGCTCAAGCGGTTGGACGAAATCAACCTCATCAAGGACTACGGCGGCATCGACGCGCAGGTGATTTGCCCGCCCGAAGTCGGCTACCAGGTGCGGCCGCAGATGCTGAAAGTGATGCTGGCGGCGGCGTTTCTGGGCTTGCTCTCCGGCATCGCGATGGTTTATCTCCGCGACATGTTGGACCAGCGCTTCCGCGGCCCCGAGGAGGTGAGCAAGCAGTTGGGGTTGCCCATCATGGGGCACATTCCGCTGATCCCCGAAGCCAGTTCCGAGGAAGTCGCCGCCAACGGCCAGGCGTCGCAACCGGCGCCGAACCACGGGCTGTGCACCTACTACGATCCACTGGGCGGCCCCGCCGAGGCTTACCGGGCCGTGCGCACGTCGCTGTACTACAGCGCGGAAGTGGCCGGACAACGGGTGATCCAAATCACCAGTCCCGGTCCCGGCGACGGCAAGACCACCCTGGCCGCGAACCTGGCCGTGGCCATGGCCGGTTCCGGCAAACGGGTATTGCTGGTGGACGCCGACTTCCGCCGTCCGCGGGTCGACGCCTATTTCGGCATCCAGGAGGGCGTGGGGCTCAGTTCGATCGTGGCTGGCGACGCGGAATTCCCCGATGCGATCTACAAGACGGCGATCCAGAACTTGTGGGTGGTGCCGTGCGGAAAGCGGCCCAACAACCCGGCCGATCTGCTGGCCTCGCGGCGCTTCAAGGAGTTTATCGATTACCAGCGCGAGCTGTACGATTTCGTGCTCGTCGATACGCCTCCGGTGCTGGCGGTTACCGATCCCGGCGTGGTGGCGCCGCGGGTGGACGCGGTGTTGCTGGTGATCCGCCTGGGGAAGGACTCCCGCGGCACGGCCACGCGGGCGGTGGAAACGCTGAAGGGCCTGGGCGCCCGCATCGTGGGCGTGGTCATCAACGGCATCGGCGCCGGAAAGTCGTATTCCACCAAGTACAAGTACTGGAAGAACCAGTATTACGGCTACCGCTATGGCTACAAGCACGTGCCTTACGCGGATTATTACGGCGATCACGACTTTGATCGAAAGAACGGGAACGGAGATCAAGGCGCGGCGGATGCCGCGGCCGCGGCGAGCCGCAATGGGACCGCGGTGAAGCCGGCCGAGGAAACCGCGTCGGGGGAGGGCCATGAGGAGGCCTGAAATCGGCGGCCGTAGGTGCGATTGCCCTTGAATCGCGTCCGCCACCACGAACGCCCGCGCTGGCCCGGTTGGTTCATGCTTGCAAAGACAGACGCACGTACTGCACGGTCAGACCGTGTTGGCTATACCCCCTGGCCGTTAGGGTGGAATTGGCCGATTCTGTTTGCTCTCACCATCGGTGGATTCAGCTTGATTCTCGGCGCAACCCGGCCGGGGATCGGGATCCAGGCAGACTCGGTGGCCTATATCCAAAGCGCGCGAGCGCTCGCCTCCGGCAGGGGCTTTGGCGCGAGTTTGATGGTCTGGCCTCCATTCTATTCGATGGTGCTGGCTCTCCCCATTGCGGCCGGGGTAGAAGCATTGGCCGCTGCCCGCTATCTCGGCGCAATTCTATTTGGCTGCAACGTGGCGCTTTTGGCGTCGATCGTTCAACGATGTCTGCGAGGCGGCTTCTGGCCCGTGCTGTTTGCGGGCTTGCTCGCGTTGACGTCTACGGACATGCTTATGATTCATTCGCACGCGCTCTCCGAGCCGTTGTTCCTTTTCTGCACGCTCGGTGGCCTGATTTACATCGCCGAGGGACTTGCCGCCGATTCGCTTCTCCGCGTACTCCTAGGAAGCTGCTTTTGGGGGCTGGCGTGGGCCACACGCTACGCCGGCGTGGCGACCATCGCCGCCGGGTTCCTGGTGCTGCTGATTGCTCCGGGCCGTCCGTTCTCCCGACGCCTGCAAGCGATCGTCATCTACGGTTGCGGAACGTGTTTACCGATTTTGCTGTGGTTCGCTCGAAATATCGTTAACAATCCTGCAAGAGGAATCGGCGTCGGGCGAGAGCTTGCGTGGCACCCGATGGGCCCGGAACACATGGGTCGGCTATGGGCCTCGATCTCGGCATGGTTTCTGCCGGCGTCATCGCCAGCCGGACTCCAGAATGTAGTCTTGCCACTACTGCTGCTGGCGATCGCCGGTGGCTCCTGGTGGGTGCTCGGCCGCGGTCGCTCCGTGCGGCCGGTGTTTCTCGACCGCCGCGGGCAATTCCTGCAAGGGCTGTCTGCCTGGATGGTCGTTTTCTACATGGGCTTGCTGGTGATTACCATCGTGTTCGTGGATGCTCGTGTCAGCTTTGAGCGGCGTTTGCTAACACTGTTTTTCGTGCTGTTGGTTCCGTTGGCCACCGTACACGCCGCCCGCATATACCGAAACGCTTCGCTCTGGGGGCGGATCGTGGTCGGGGCCGCATGTATCTTCTTGGTCGGATTTGAGTCCGTCCGCGCCGCGGCATGGTATCACGTGTGGAGCCGGGACGGACAAGGGTATGCCAGCCGCAGTTGGAAGCAATCGCCGCTTCTCGCCTCACTGAAGGCGATCGCGCAGCAACGTCCGGTGTGGTCCAATGCGCCGGCCGCAATCGCCAGTCTCACAGACCGGCCCGCCATGGGTTTACCTCGCGAATACGATGCGTTTACCGCCGCCGCAAATGCGGGTCTCGCCGGCGAGATCGACCAAATGCGGCGCAGCGTGCAAGCCGGTGGCATCCTGGTTTGGTTCAGTAAGGTCGGCACCGGCGATATCTATCTGCCGTTGGCCGGCCTCCGGCAACAAATCCCCCTGCGCTGCATTGCCACGGAGGAAGACGGCCAGATCTTCCAATCCGCGACGGCCGGCGGCGTCACTCAACCCTGAGCAGCGTTTCGCAACCCCCAGCAATCGCGGGATGACCAAATTGCGGCCTTTATTGATTTTCGGCACTCGCCCCGAGGCCATTAAAATGGCCCCGGTGGTGCGGGAATGCCTGCGCCGCGGCGACGCCATCGAGCCGCGGGTCTGCGTTACCGGGCAGCACCGGGAAATGCTGGCGCAAGTGACCGAATACTTCGGCATCGTGCCCGACGAAGACCTTGAACTGATGCAACCGAACCAATCCCTGGCAGAGCTGACGGCGCGGTGCGTGGAGCGATTGGATGGCGTGGTGGCGCGGGACCGACCCGATCAGATCGTCGTTCAAGGCGATACGACGACCACCATGGCGGCATCACTGGTGGCCTTCTACCGCCGCATTCCACTGGTCCACGTGGAGGCCGGTCTGCGCACCGGAAACCTCGCGGCGCCGTGGCCCGAGGAGCTGAACCGGCGCATCACGAGCATTGTGGCGGCACTGCACTGCGCGCCGACCGCTCGCGCGGCGGCCGCTCTGCGGGCCGAGGGCTATCCGCCGCCGTCGATCCACGTGACGGGGAATACCGTCATCGACGCACTGCTGGCGACCTTGGAAAAAGAGCGAGGCAACGGCAGCGTCTGGACGCGGCGCTATGCGATGTTGGCGGATCGGCGGATGATTCTCGTCACCGGCCACCGCCGCGAGAGCTTCGGCCAAGGATTCGAAAACATCTGCTGTGCGATCGCCACGCTCGCCGACCGCTTCGCCGATTGCGAGTTCGTTTACCCCGTGCATTTGAATCCGCAGGTGCAGCAGCCGGTGCGACGGGTGCTAGGCGCGCGGCGGAACGTTCATTTGATCGACCCTACCGCGTATCCGGAATTCGTATGGCTGATGGACCGCTCGACGTTGATCCTCACCGATTCGGGCGGGGTCCAGGAAGAGGCGGCCACGCTGCGCAAACCGGTGATCGTGATGCGGGACACTACCGAGCGTCCCGAGGCTGTCGAAGCCGGTGCCGCCCGCCTGGTGGGGACGAGCGTCGAGAGAATTGTCGATGGCGTTGACCTGTTGCTGACCGACCCGGGGGCCTACGCCGCCTGCCAGATCGACCACAATCCGTATGGCGACGGCCACGCCGCCGAACGGATTGTCGACTTAATGCTCCAGTAGACGGATCATCGATCCGCGACCGCGATTCCGGGTCGACGGCGCCGGCGACAGGGTGATTCACTTTTCCGCGAGAAGCACGCGACGGCAATTCACGGAACCAGGTTGCACAGATGCTGACAGCGGCGACATCAGTTGTCCCCCCGCCCGCGACCGGTTTCCGTGTTAAGACCACTCGCGTTCCAGCAATCGACGGCCTGAGGGCCATTTCGATTATCGGGGTCGTCGGATTTCACGGATCATGGCGCGGCTTTTCCAATGGTGGCCTGGGAGTCGACCTGTTCTTCGTAATCAGCGGTTACCTGATCACATCCTTGTTACTCAATGAACAGTGTATACGAGGACAAGTGAATCTGCGGGCATTCTATGCCAGGCGATTCTTTCGCATAATTCCCGCTCTGGCGGTATACCTTCTCGGCTTCTCCCTGCTATGCGTCGTGGTCTACAAGGATTTTCTGGACAAGCTCCTGCTTTCCCTGGCCTGCGCTGCCTTCTTCGTCACCAATATCGCGATTGGATGGTTCGATGTCGGAGTTTTGGCGGCGCACACATGGTCTCTTTCGATGGAAGAGCAGTTCTACCTCGTCTTCCCCTGGCTGTTGCGATGCATGACGTACCGCCGTCTAACGCTGATGGCACTGGCCGTCGCGATCTTGACGCCTTTATGGCGCGCCGCTCTTTTCCTGGTCGTCGGTCCGGAAAACCTTCCGCCTCACCGCTTTGCCTACAGTCCAGATACCCGCTTGGATACTATCGCGATGGGTTGCCTCCTTGCCTTGCTTCTTCACAAGGGCCGACAAAGGGCGATCCTGGCCCGAATGAGCGGCAGCGCAGCAGCCTTCGTCTGCGGCGCAGCGGTCATTGCCGCAAGCTGCTATTTCTCGAGCATTGCCTGTTACCGATATGTGTTGCATAGCTCGGTCGTAGCCGTGGCGTGTACAATGCTCGTAGCGTGGGGCGCACATAGCAGCCTCGGGTTGCTGAATGCGGTCGTGGCTTCGTGGCCAATGGTCTACTGCGGACGGATATCCTATTCGCTTTACCTATGGCATCCAGCCATCCTTGGTATTGCCCATCGTGCTTCGCCGCATCTTCCGCCGAGGTTGGCGTGCATTGGCGATTGCTTTATTTACGTTGGCCTTACGCTGGCCGTGGCAATGGCCTCATACCATCTTGTAGAGCTATCTGCGTTGCGAATTAAACAGCGCTACAGCGTCTAAGGTCAGAAAAACGCCGTCAAGGAGGGGGAAGTGAGGGATTCAGGATTATTGCAGCGGGCAGTGGCCAGATTGATATCCCCTCTGCCACGATCGGCCCGACAGTGCCTGAAACGGCCGGTGCGTTGGTGGTTGATTGACGATGTTACGCGCTGGGAGGTGATTCAAGCGGCGATCGACAAGCTGAAAGCGCAGCGGTACCTTGAAATCGGCGTGGCCGCGGGAACGAATTTCTCGCGGATCCGAGCACCGAGTAAATGGGGCGTGGACCCTTGCGAGCCCCAGGGGCTCGTGCGGGCGGCGGTGGACGGCAAGAACACGTTCTACTTTCAGATGAGCAGCGATGAGTTTTTCGACCGCCAGGAGTCGATGTTGCGCTGCGACGGTATCGACGTCGCCTTTATTGACGGTCTGCACAGCTACACGCAAGCGTTGAAAGACTGTGAACGGTGTCTGGCGCACCTCCGTCCCGGAGGAGTGATCTTCTTGCACGACTGCAATCCGGCTTCTGCGGCAAGGGCCGCGCCGGGATCGTCCTATGACGAAGTGGCGGCGATGGATTTGCCCGGATGGGATGGCGAGTGGAACGGGGATGTGTGGAAAACGGTCGTGTATCTTCGCGTCGCCAGGGCCGATCTCCGTGTTTGCGTGTTGAATTGCGATTTTGGCATGGGCGTGGTGATTCCCGCTCACGCGAAGAAGTTGGCCGGGTATCCGCCGGCGCGAGTTGCCGCGATGAATTACGGCGACTTGGAGCGGGATCGGCGGACGTTGCTGAATTTGCGGCGGCCGCATTCCCTTTTTTCCGTTCTGCGCGAGGCGTTACGGCAGAGATCTTGATCCGGCCCATTATGCGATTTCTCGTGGCTTCGATCTTGTAAAGGATTGTGTTGGCACCGGTAGCTCGCGATATCGAGAAGCACGAAGACCATGGCCAAGACGGCGTCGGCCAGCGCGACGGCGGCAGTTCTCCGCGGGGCCATTCGCTCTTCGCCGCCGTCCGTCAACGGATGAACGCCGCGATTCCTCACGGATCGTTGAAAAGGCGGCTTGCATCGGGCGTTTTCTGGTCGTTGTCCGGAACGCTGGCCGCGCAAGCGTTGGGAGCGGCGGCGGGAATTATCACGGCCCGGGTGTTGGGTAAGGCCGGCTATGGCGAACTGGGCATGATCCAGGGAACCATGATGATGCTCGGTACCTTCGCCGGTCTGGGGCTCGGCGATACTAATCGTAAATACATCGCGGAGCTTCGGGGCAAGGACCCGGTCCGCGCAGGGCGCATTCTGGGATTCTCGACCCAGGTCGCCGTGCTGTCGGGCCTGATCATGGCTGCCGCGGTAGCGGTCGGCGCGCGATATCTGGCGGAAGACGTCTTGGGCGCGCCGCGCTTGACGGGCTACATCCGCTTGAGTTCGGTGCTGCTGCTCTTGGGACCGCTGGCGGGGGTGCAAAGCGCGGCCATCGAGGGATTCGAGGGCTTCCGCCATTTAAACCACATGCGAATCACTCTGGCGGCTGTCGGGTCGCTGCTGATGATCGTAGGCGCCGTGCGATGGGGAATCACAGGCGCGATCTGGGCGATACTGTTGGGGACCGCCGTGGGTATTGCCGGGTATCGCTTGCTGCTGCACCGGTACTGCCGCGCGGCCGGAATCCCTTTTTGCTTTCGCGACGCCTGGCAGGAGCGCCGCCTGATGTGGAAATTCGCCTTGCCGGCGCTGCTCTCGGGGGTCTTCGTGGGCCCGGTGTACTGGGCCGCCTCGGCGATGGTCGTCAATACGCCGGGTGGTTTCGGCGAGCTGGGCGTCTTCAACGCGGCCAACCAATGGCGCTCGCTGATCCTGTTTGTGCTTAACGCCGTGGGGGCAGTGGCGCTGCCGGTGCTGGCGAATCTCTACGGCAACAACGATTCCCGCCGCTACGCCGCCGCGCTTAAGGCGAACCTGGCCCTGAACCTGACGGCCGGGTTGGCGATCGGCGTCTGCGTGGTGTTTGCGCGATCGTGGATCATGATGCTTTACGGGCGGAGCTTTTCCGCGGGCGCGAGCGTACTGGTGCTGCTCGCGGCGACGGCTGTGCTGCAGGGCGTCGGTGTGGTGGTCGGCTCCGCGATCGCCAGCACGGGACGCATGTGGCAAGGGCTCTGTCTCAACGTCCTTTGGGCCGCCGAATTTCTCGTCGCCACCCGCTTGCTTCTGGATCGCGGGGCTGTCGGCTTGGGCGCCGCTTATTTGATCTCGTATTTCCTCCACACCCTGCAACTCGGGGTTTTCACGTGGTTCTTGACCCGCTCACCATCGTGGTGTCGCAGAAGCAGTGATTCGCTCCGCGCCCCTTTGGGTGAAATATCAGACCCCGAGGCTGCCGGGCAGTTCTTGGCGTGATGCCCCGTATTTCCGTGGCGGCGGTACACCCTTTGCAGAATCGATCGGACGGTCGTATGTTACGTTTTTCCCTCGTAATTCCGCGCCGCCATGAGAATTTCGGCTTCACCGGCCGTTGATCGCATCATCCAGTCCTCGGGATCGGCCGATCGACCCGCGCTTGGCAGCGTGCTCCTGGTCACTTCCTGGCCTTTTCCGCACACCGGCGGCGTCAGCTCGCACCTCGAATTGCTGGCCCGCGAGTTAGGGATCGCCGAGGACGGAGTGGTTATTCGGCACCATTTTCATAACACGCCGATGACCTTACCGGAGCGCATCGCCGCGCGGCAATCGGCGGCCGAGCGGTTTTGCGCTGAGAAATGGATGGATCGGCATCATGAGGTCTACCGGACGATTGTGAGATGACGCCTACCGAACGCCCGCTGCCGATGCGGGCTTCGTCTGGCAGCAACATTGGAGCGTTGCAACATGGGAGAGTGCAAGTTCTCCGACCACAGCACGGGCTGCCCGCCGACTGGCATCAAGTCGACCGGGTCGTTTAGCTACAATGGAATCGCGGCACTCTCCGATCTTGAAACGCAGGCCTGGCGAGAAGTCTATGCGTGCCTGGAATCGCAACAGGATGAGTTTCTGCGCGAGCGCGCGAGTTTCCGGTCAGCGGAATACGTTTGGCCGGACGACTCATTGCGGTGGTGGAGCCGCGTGTGGGAATATCCTTTCACCTATTGGCATCTGGCCGAGTGGCGCAAGGGTTGGCGTCAGCCGGGACTGCCTCACCTGGTGGATTTCGGCAGCGGAGTGACCTTCTTTTCCTTCGCCGTGGCACGCCTCGGTTTCGCCGTAACGTGTGTTGATGTCGATCCGATCTGTGAAAAGGACTTGAAACGGGCGCGGACGTGCGTTCCGTCGGAGCCGGGCGAAATCGATTTTCGCCTTGCCGCAAGCGCAGGACTCCCCTTTGAGGACGGAGAGGTTGATTGCGTCATTTCCGTGAGCGTGGTCGAGCACGTCCCGGAAATAGGGGCTACCATCGCAGAGATCGCACGAATCCTTCGTCCGGGCGGTTTGTTTATTCTCACATTCGACCTTGATCTACGAGGAGATCAACAGCTCGGAGTCGGGGAGTACGCCGTCCTCGCCGACACGTTGGCGTCGTACTTCTGCGCGGCGTTGCCGCAACGCACCGTGCATCCGCAAAACATGCTCACCTCCGATCGCGGCCCTTTTCCCACAGCCGCTCGGCGTAGTCGCTCTTTGCGATCCCGGCTTCTCGCACGACTCGGCTTGCCGGTGCCGTCAACCACTCCGTGGCAGTTGGCTGTTGAAGGGCGAGTCTTGCGGAGACTCGAAACACCCCATTGAAACGTCTTTTACGACATCCGCGGCGGATCTTTGCGTGCTAGCGGCCTCTTTTGCTCTGGAATTCGACGATGACTGACGGGAGGGCGGAGATCGGGACAGAAGGCGCCACATTGGAGAGCGACCGGGCGGCTGCGCCGGGCGGTACAATGACGATACTCCTCGTTACTTCCTGGCCTTTTCCGCATCTGGGCGGCGTCAGCTCGCACATACAATTGCTGGCCCGCCAGTTGGGGATCGCGGAAAGCGACGTAATCAGTTGGCGCCATTACCACGCTCCGCCGGCTACCCTGGCCGGGCGAGTCGCCGGGGCGATCCGGCGCGAAGGCCGGCGAGTGTTGCGGCGCGATCAGTTTACCCCCGCGGCAAAGGATCTCGGCCGCATCATTGCCGTTACCGACGCCGAAATCGTGCACTGCCATGATGCTATGGCGACCTGGGCCGCGCTCTTTGCCCGGCGGCGCGCGGCAAAGCCGTTCCGCATCGTTTCCACCGTTCACGGTCCCATGTCGCGACACATGGTCGAGGAAGGATTTCCGGCCGACGGTTACGAAGTCCGAGCCGTCGAGCAATGTGAGCGCGAGGCATGGGCTGGCTGCGACGCGATCATCGCCGTGGACACCACGCAAGCCCGCATCGTCGAAAGCCAGGGTGCTGCCAAAGACAAGATTTTCGTAATTCCCAATGCCGTGGACCTGCGGCAGATCGATGCGGCCATCCGGCGGTTGCCGCTGGCGCGTCAAGCCGCGCGTCCCTGGGTGATCGTGCCGCGGCGGCTGGCGCCGAAGAACGGCGTCGAGTTCGCGGTGCGGGCGTTGGCATTGATGCCGGACCGTCCACAACTGCTGCTAGCCGGATCCGGGCCGGAACAAGAACGGCTGACGGACTTGGTTCGAGAATTGAACCTGGAGGCGGACGTCACCTTCCTCGGAGCCCTGAACCACGCCGTGTTACTGCCGCTGGTGGCGACCGCCGACGTGGTGCTGATTCCCTCGGTGCCCGTCCACGGCATCGAGGAAGCAACGTCAATTGCCGCGATCGAAGCCATGGCGTCGGGACGAACGGTGCTGGCCTCGAACATCGGCGGACTGAAGGAACTCATCTGCGACGGGATCAACGGCCTGCTGATCGAGCCCGGCAATCCCGCTGAACTCGCGGCCACCCTCACAGCGCTGCTCGGCGACCCGAAGTTGCGGCAGACGCTGGGCGCGGCCGCGCGACAATCGGTCGCCGAGCGGTTTTGTGTCGAGATCTGGATAAATCGCCATCGCGGGGTTTATCGGGCTATCGGCGGATTGCGCGAGTTCGAGTAAAGTCTGTACCATGGCTGTATGTTTCATGCCCGTGCGTTGCTAGGCGAGGTTGTCTTCGATGGAGAAAAGTAGCGTGCCTTCCGATGCGATGCGAATTACGCCCGGAACGCCCGTTGGCGATGCGGCCGCGCGGCGGTCCGATCCCGCATACCGCCGTTCGCTCTCCTCGTCGGTGCGCGATTGGGACGCGCAAGTGGATCGGTTCGCCCGTTATTTTGTAGCGCACGCGAATCTGCCTCGAAGGCCTTTTGCATTTCTGGACGTGGGGTGTGGAACGGGCGCCGGAGTAGCGCGCATTGGGGCCGTCTATCCGCAGGCGCAACTGTTTGGCTGCGACGTGGAGCAAACGCACGTCGACATTGCCACGGCGCTGTACGGCGATTGCGGCACTTTCTTCCGCCGTAACCTTACGGAGCTCGACGGCCATTACGACGTCATCGAGTGTTCCAACGTCCTTGAACACCTGACCAACTGGCGCGAGGCCGCGGCGCACTTGTTGACCTGCTGCAAACGGCTGTACATCTTCGTTCCCTACCGCGAAACACTGGACGGCGTGCCGTTGGCGCCGACTGGGCGGGAAACCGTCGCCGAACATGTCGCCTGTTTTGACAAGACTTCCTTCCGCCTCTGGCCCCGAGAAAGGGTCGCGATCGCCACGAGGGTCCTCCGCACGCCCGGGGCCTGGGGAATCCGCCTGCGGCGCGAGCTGGTTTACCGGCTCAAGGCCGCTCTGGCCCGGCAGCCCTTCGACGTGCAACGGCAACTGGCGGTTTGCATTACCCATCGGCAATACCTGCCGTCGCTTCCCACGCCGTTTGTGCCGCGTCCTTGGGCGGCGCTGCGGCTGGCCGCCGGCCGCGCCACGGTTCACCGATGAATCGCGGGTTGGGGCCGCGCCCGGCTCGCCGGAAACAATTTCACCGTGATGTCGTCGCAACGATTCGAGCTGCGCTTTGCTGTTGATCGGGCTGGCCGTGATGTTTTTCGCGACCGCGCCCGGGGCGGGCGTTTGCGCCGACACGGCGATCTATTTCGGGACGGCCGAGAATCTGGCAGCGGGCCATGGATTGACGGCGTCGTTTCACGGCCGGCCGCAAGCGTGGACGAGTCGCCCTCCACCTTTTCCCGCGTTTCTGGCGGTCATGATCGCGGCCGGGATGCCGGTGTTTTCGGCCGCGCGGTGGCTGATCATCATCCTCTATGCGGTCAAGGGAGTGCTGGTCTTCCACCTGGTTTAGCGGCACTTGGTTACCGGCATACCCGCCGCATACTTGGCCTTGTCGGCAGCAAGCAAGCGTCTGTTCAGTGACCGTCAGTTATGAATGAGCGGTGTGAAGGCAATATGTTGGCAGCGAACGAAGAACTCGGGACAGCCGAAGGCTTCGGCGTGGTTGTCGCCTGTTGCGCCGGGGACATACGTTATTTGCGTGGCTGCTTGGCTAGTGTGAGATTCTACCTCGGCAACATTCCGATCGCTTTGATATTTGATGGTATCGCCAACCGAGATTTGGACGCCGTCGCGCACTGTTACGGTGCCAGGGTACTTAGTCGGGCTCGGACTGTTGATCCGCGACTGCGGCAGCGGAGCTACGGATGGGGCATTACAAAACTCGTATCGTTGTGGGAAAGTCCATTTCCGCGATTCCTCTTTCTCGATCCGGATATTGTGCTATGGGGCAATGTGCTGGATATGGACGATGTCCGGAGCGGGGATTTCGTCATTTACCTAGATCGCGCGCCACATTCGCTGGAGTGGATTGACCGATTTATTTATGATCGTGGTCGTTTGCAAGAGATCTTTCCCGATTTTGATTCGGCGCCACACATCAACTCTGTGTTTGCCACGGGGGCCTGGATCGGATCACGTGGACAGTTCGACCTTGATGAATACATGAGATTACTTGACATTGCAACGGCTAATCCCGAGGTATTCAGGTGTGGGGATCAAGGGTTATTTAACTTTCTTGTTTTCCGTATGTCCGACACTGGCGCTATTCGGTACCGAATTGCGCCGTTTCCCCAGCTACACCCGAACGATTTGGATACGGCGCAGCTTGCTGCGTCTTGCCAATTCAAGCTCAGGCCGGTTCCTCGCAACAAGGCGTGTTTGTTTCATTGGAGTGGCCGGAAGCCTCACATTTTCAGACGGACCTTGCCTCATATGACGCAGTGGCGACTCGAGCACTACCGCCAAGCCGAGCGCGCTATTTTCGGAGCCCGTGCCGCCGTCTTGCTGGAAGACCTTCCAATTGCGAGGAGGAATTTCGCGTGGCGGCTACGGCGACTTCTGCGCTTGAAATAGACGGAGTTCCATGTTCCCCACGAAGCGGCCGCAGGGCACAGGCCGGCCCAATGTGGATTTCGAGATGCAACTGGGCGCGATGGCGCGCGCCGCGAAGGGCCGCCATCCGCTGTTATTGTGGTTTCGCGGTGACGACCCGGACGGCTTCTCCGCCGGCAAGCACGAGGTTGCGACGGCTTTATCGCTCAACGCTCTCCGGATGGCGTCGGCGCTGGGTATCTGGGGGGGCAGCGTCGTGACGTCCTCGTGGCAGCGAGCCTTTGCCGGTTCTGGGATGGGTGCGTCTCAATGCGTGGGAGTGAGATAGCGATGCTCCAAGGAAAACGAATCGTCGTCGTACTGCCGGCCTATCGGGCGGTGAAGACCCTGGAGCGTACGTGCCAAGACGTGCCCAAGGATATCGTCGATGAGATTCTTTTGGTCGATGACGCCAGCGATGACGCCACGGCCAGCCTGGCAACTTCGCTGGGAATCCGCACCTTTGCCCACCAGCACAACCTGGGGTACGGCGCCAATCAGAAGACCTGCTATCGCGAAGCGCTGCGGTTGGGGGCTGACATCGTCGTGATGCTCCATCCCGATTACCAGTACGATCCGCGGCTGATCACTCCCATGGCGGGCATGATTGCATGCGACGTTTATGACGTGGTCCTCGGTTCGCGGATTCTCGGCGGCACCGCCCTGAAAGGGAACATGCCACTTTACAAGTATGTCTGCAACCGGCTGCTGACCGGCATACAGAACTTGTTGGTGGGAGCAAAGCTATCAGAGTACCACACGGGGTATCGGGCATTTTCGCGGAAGGTGATCGAGGAGCTGCCGCTATTGGGAAATTCGGACGAGTTCCTCTTCGACAACCAGATGATCACGCAGGCCGTGGCGTTTGATTTTCGCATCGGCGAGATCAGTTGCCCCACGAGGTATTTTGCGGAGGCCAGTTCCATCAACTTCGGCCGCTCGGTGGTCTATGGACTGGGGGTGCTATTCACGAGTTTTCTGTTCCGGCTCTGGCGTTGGCGACTCCTGCGACCCCGTCTTTTCAGCAAGCGACCGACCCTGCGGCTGATCCCCGACTACTACCAAAGCCTTCCGGAAGACGCGGGTGCTCGTTCGGACGCCCGGCGGCAAGGCTAACCAACATCACGCAATGCGCATCGCACTGGTCACTTACGCAATTCAGGTCGGCGGGGTCGAGACGGTGATCCGATGGCTGGGCGCGTTCTTTCGCGATCAGGGACACACGGTCGACGTGATGGAAACCGAATCGCAGGGGCGCTGGTCGGCTTTGTTCGAGCGGCAAGGGATTTCCGTGCGCCGGCTGCTGCCCAAGCCGACTGAGTCGCGGCTTCGGCACGCCCGCCGTCTGGCCGGGGCACTGAGCCACTACGACGTGCTGGTCCTCAACAATGCGGCGGCGGCGCAGGCGGCGCTGGGGTTGTTACCCACCGATGCGGTCGTTCTTCCGGTGCTGCACAGCGGGCTCACGTCGTTTTACAAGAATGCCACTGGAAACGCGGAGAATTGGGACGCGGTGGTGGCCGTCAGCCCCGCCTTGCAGCGCAACCTGATCGACTATTGGGGAATCCCTTGCGAGCGGGCCCGCTATATTTGCAATGGAATACCCGTTGCCGACGCTTGGCCGAAACGCCATGAAACGTGGGGAGAGAATCGCCCGTTGAAACTCGTCTATGTGGGCGCGGTGGAAAGCGTTCAAAAAGGCGTGCTGCGGATCCCGGACATTCTGCGGAAGATCGCCCGGGGTGGAGGCGAGGTCAGCATCGACGTTGTCGGCGGCGGTCCCGACTTGGACGCATTGCGGTGGCAGTGTGCCGCGTTACCCAGCACGATTCAGTCGACGTTCCATGGCTCCCTTGCCAACGCCGAGGCGATGCGCATCCTCGCCCAGGCCGACGGGCTCCTCATGCCGTCGAACTTCGAGGGAATGCCGATCGTGCTCTTGGAATCCATGGCGGCGGGAGTCGTTCCGGTCGTATCGCGGCTGGAGGGATGCACGGACGTCGTCGTCGAGCACGGATTGAACGGCTGCCTGGCGGAAATCGGCCGGGCGGACCAATTCGCGGAGGCAATCCTTTCGCTGGCGAAGGATCGAAGCCGCCTGGCGTCGATGTCCGAGGCGTGCTGGCGGCGGGCTCACGATCGCCTTGATTACCGCATCATGGGTAGCGCCTACCTCGACCTGGCTCTGGAATTGTTGGAATATCGCAAGCGAAAGAACGCCCTGCGATCTGGTATTCTCGATCGATCGCTCCTCGGCGACTTGCCATGGCTGCCGCGCTGCATGGTCCGCCCCGTTCGGAAGGCCTTGCGCGTCGTCGGGCGTTTCCCACCATCCCAGCACGAACCGCTGCTTTTCCGCCCGACTAAAGGATCAACTACGTGAACCCGGGAATATGAAATATGCGCTACTGGATCCTCTGCGAGGGCTGGCTGCTCTTTGGGTATTCCTGTTCCATCTTGCCCTTTCGCAGAGTTTCCAGGAGAGATTGCCGCTTGCGTACGCGATCCTAAAGCAGGGGGGGCACCTGGGAGTCGCAATGTTCTTCGTAATCTCGGGGTATTGCCTGACGGCTTCGGCAAGAACAACGATTGCGCGAGGCGATTCGGCGGCAGCGTTCCTCTATCGCCGCGCCAGGCGGATTTACCCGCCGTTCTGGTACTCCATGCTGGCCGCGGTTGCCATTGCCTTCCTCATGTCGTTCTTGAGCGGCCTGAAGAGCGGAGTTTACGCGCTGCCGTCTCCGCAGCAAGACGTTGCCAACGGTTTCATCCATTTTGGTCTTCTCGACTGGTTCAAAGTTGCGACCCTGGTGCAAGTGGTCAGCCCTCTCGCCCACGACGTGCCGCCCGTTCTCTACACGAAGTTTCAACAAATCAATCTGGTTTACTGGTCGTTGGCGATTGAGTTTCAGTTCTATATCGTTGTGGCAATGGCTTTGAAATGGCGGCCGCGGTTCTACACGAGTCTGGCGGCGGTCACGGTAATCTCGCTGCCGTTCTCGCTGATCCCATGGAGCTACACCGTGGGTATTTTCCCACCTTATTGGATGATGTTTGCCATTGGTATCGGCGTGTATTGGTGCTTTGAAAGAGGAATCGATCCGGAGCGGCTCTTCGGCCGCGGTGCCGCGTTGGTCGGCGTCGCGGCGGTGGTGAGCGGGGCATTGCTGTTTCTGGCCATTCTCCGGTCAGAGGGGGCTGTGAGCCAAGTGCCGTTTGCGGTTCTTTTCGGCTTTGTGCTCTTGTTCGCTAAGGGGTTGGACCGCAGTTTTCGCGCCCTGCTGGGCAGTTCTTCCGTCATTGTTCGCGGTCCTTTCGTTCTCATGACCGCTTTGGGGGCGATATCCTATAGCCTCTACCTTCTTCACCCGCGCCTGTGGGGCCTGGTCGCGCAGATCGCTCGACAAGTGATCCCTCGCAATTCGATGGCGTATGATCTGGTTGTGGTCGTCGTTACGCTCCTCTTGTGTTATCCCTTCTACCTCTATTGCGAGCTTCCCTTTCGAAGTTATAGGCCTCGGACCACGCCGACCGTCCAGCACGACTTGTCATCTTGAGGGCATCGATTGCCTTGCACATGCCGACGGTTTCGCAAAACTCTTCGCCTCGTCAGGAAATTGGCCGTCCGCGGACCTATCGAATACTGATCTTCGCGCCGGCATTCGCGCCCTTCGCCAACCCGGAGGCGATCGTCAACAGTAAACTTGCCCTGGCGATGCTTGATGCGGGCTGGGAAATCGATGTGATTTCCCGCTGCCTGGCGGGCCAATCCACGTACGATTACGGATCCGGATGGGATGCGGCCTGTGCGCCCTTGGGATCCATCACCCACGAACTGCCGCTGGGCACGGGTGGCGTGGCGCGCCGTTGGTGGTCCACCTTCCAGGCCTTTCTTGCGGTTCGCTATCCCGTGGCAGGGATGAAATGGGCGGCGGCGGCGATGCGACTGGGTCGTTTGCTGCACCGCCGGAACGCCTATGACGCCGTTCTTTCCCGAGCCTTTCCCAGCTCCGCCCATCTGGCTGCGATGCGGTTTGCGCAGTGTGCGAAGATCCCTTGGATCGCAAACTGGAACGATCCCTGGGAATTCATGCGCCGCGGCGGTGCCAGCGACGAGTTGGAGAACCAGTTGCGGAGAATCGACGCGAGATTCGCTCGCTGCGTGGCACGGACGGCTTCCTGGCACACGTTTCCTTCGGATCAGCTACGGCAACGGATGTGCGATTATCTTCAAGGTGGCGCAGATCGGCGGAGCAGTACGATCCCTCACGCAGCGATGTTGCAACCTCTTCCGGCGGACATCCCCGAACGGTCGGAATTCCAGATCTGCTACACGGGCCAGATTACCGTCGATCACCGGCCTGAAGCGTTCCTGCGCGGCTTTCGCAGATTCGTGCAGTCGCTCAGTGATCCGAGCATAGTCAAGTTCGTCTTCGTAGGTCTCGATCGGGCGGGAATGTGCGAGCAAATCGCACGGCTCGGTCTCCAGCCTTATTTTCACTTTGCCGGCTCTTTAGGCTATTCTGCCACCCTGGCGCGAGCGGCGCGCTCGACTATTTCCCTATTGATCGATCCGCCCGAGGCAGGTGGAATGCTACTGCAAAGCAAATTTGTGGATTACGTGTCGATCGGCCGCCCCATCTTGGCCGTCACATCGTCTGCGAGCACCGTGGGGGAAATCCTCCGTCGAGAGGGCGGCGGCATTGTTGCAAACTGCGGCGACGAGCAAGATATTGCACGTGCCTTACGAACGTTGTTTGACGCTTGGTCCCAAGGCTCACTCGATCAGCACTTCGGCTCGCGGCGACTGTACCCGAAGTATTCTCCGGATTCGATCATTCGGCTCTACCAGGACATCTTTGCCACTTTGGTGGGACGACGGCAGGGCGGAGCCGCGTGAATGCCAAGCATGCATAAGCCGCCTCGCATCATAATCGTTACCCTGCTCCCTCCCAATTCCGGCGTGGGCGTACAAACCCATGTCGACGGTTTCCTCGCCTGGGCCGCAGCGAGGGGGATACGTTGCACGGTTGCCAGCCCGTACGATCACCCTCGGTTGATGGAGCGGGTTCAGGGTACGCTGTTGGCGAGACTACGGCGCATAGCTCCCGATTATGCGGGATATCAAGTCCGCCGCTTGCTGGCACGGCGTTTGGCCCACAGCCTGCGGCGCCGCTCGCAGGCGGCTGGTGAGGACTGCATCTTTTACGCCCAGGACACCACCAGCGCCTGCGTGGCGATCCACTGCCGTAACCGAATGGGCGCGCGCCATACGCCGGTCGCACTGATGGCCCATTTCAACACCTCCGAAGCCCACGAGCTGGTAATTAATGGCCTGGGCCGCGAGGGAGGGAAGTTGCACCGCGCACTGGTTGCGGCCGAGGAACATGCCTGTGGCGGGCTGGATTTATTGGTAGCGCCCAGCCATTGGCTGCTTTCAAGGATCCTGGCAAGGCACCCTCAACTCGATGCACGGCTACGATGCGAGGTGATCCCCTACAGCATCCCAGAGACGATTGATACGCAGAAGCGATCGCAGCCGGAACTGCCGGCCACCGACGTCCTGTCAATCGGCAGTTGCGATCGGAGGAAGAACCACCAGTACTTGTTGCGCGTGCTACACTGCGCCAAGAATCGCGGCCTTTGCTACCGGATGGTGATTGCCGGCGACGGCCCCGAGCGTACCCACCTCGTACAGATGGCCGGGCAACTAGGCATCGGCGATCAGTTAACGATGGCGGGCCATGTACCTGGTGCGCGGCGGATGATGGCCGCGGCCCGAGTGTATGCCCACTCCGCGATCGAAGACAACTTGCCGATCAGCTTGCTTGAAGCCTTGGAGGCCGGCAGACCGATCTGTGCGGCGCGTGTTGGGGGTATTCCTGAGATTTACAGGGACGGGATCGAGGGCTTCTTCTGGGATCTCGATAATCCCGAGGGGGGCGCAGAGCGGCTGATCGAGATCCTGGAAAACTCCTCGACGTACGGTGCCATGTCGCAGGCAGCGCAAAAGCGTTACCATGCCTGCTTTACTACCGCAAGCGGCTACCAACGACTGTTAGAGTGTCTGAGTGATCTACTGGAGTCGGCGTAGAGCGCGCGTGCTGTCAGCCTCGATAATGACCGGCGACTACCCGACATGATTGTGACAGACGAGAGATGAAGTACCTTCTATGTTTTGTGTCGTCTTACCAGTGCGGATCGCCCCTCTTGTGCGTCGAGCACACGTGCGCGCTGTCCGTGGAGTCTGTCCGACGGACGTACCTGAGCAATGGTCGGTGACGATATCCGAGAGTATCGGGCGGCTTGCCAAGGTCGAACTCCAGAAAGAATGTGCATCGTTGCCGGCGGGGCCATCGCGCCGCGAGCGGTTCGGCTCGCGCCGGCGCTATGGGCCGCACTTCTATGGCGGTTGGTGAAGCCAGGATCGATGGGAGCCGCTGCGTCGAGCTACGTGCGGATGCTCTCTTGGGGATTGCCGCTGAATCAACGCACCGCGGCCGCCTTTCGATAATGATTGCCGGCGCGAGCCGGCCAAAGTCGTGATCCATGAACGAGCATTTGGCATCCCTGGGCATCAAGGCGCTCCGCGTCTGGTGGCGGCTGCGCGGGGGAAGAAGGATTCAGGCCTTCGGGCATACCTGTTGGTTCTCCGCGGACACGGAGTTTCCCATCCGTGCGGCGATGCAATTGCCGCGAAAGAGCTGGTCGGCGGATATTGTGTGCTACGGCGACGCCGTGCAATTCCACGCGGCGGGCCGCTATCTGCTGGAGTCGCCGCATCCGGCGGTGGTGATCGACGTGGGAGCCCACCACGGGATTTATGCCGTGATCCTGGGGAAACTACTGGCCGATCGCGGCGGGACGCTGCTGGCGTTGGAGCCCAATCCGGAAGCTTATGCGGTTCTCAAACGCAATATTCAATTGAATCGCCTCGAAGGCACGGTCCGCTGCGAACCGATCGCCGCTTGGAGCGAGGAGGGATCGCTGCCCCTGAGCATCGGCAATGCGGAGAGCCATCTTTCATTGACCGCCAGGGCGGGCCCGATGGTGGAAGTCAGCACCTTGCGAAGCGTGATCCAGCGGAACGGATTGCAGCGCGTCGACCTGCTGTTGATCGACGTGGAAGGAGCGGAACTGGCGGTGCTGGCCGGATTTCCCTGGGAATGCACGCCCGTGGGATGCGTATTCTGCGAGTTGCACCCTTATGCCTGGCAGGGCTTCGGTTACGGCGACCGGGCCTTTCAAGCATTTCTGGACGAACATGGATACCGTTGCGTGGACGCGTATCTTCGGGAGCAGCGGGCTCCCTTCGGCAACGCCTACATCGGTCCGACGCACTTGCTCAAGACGGGTGAATCGCATCATGGGACATAGAGGCAGCACTCCAATGCGGATCGTCGCGACGCACATGGATTATTCGCTCCATTGGCCCGCGCGGCTGCAGAAGTTGAAGGAGGTCGTGGAGGCCAATGGCGACGAACTGCAGGTGATCGAGGTGGCCACGCGCGGGTCTCCCTACGAGTTTTCGCGGACGGGCGCGGCCGCGGAGTGCGGCCGGCAGGGCTGGATCACGTTGTTCGGCGACGCCGAACTGCCGCGGCTCTCGCCACGGGACATCGACCGCAAATTATGGGCGGCGCTGGAGCGAGTATCGCCGGACGTGGTGATGGCCGGACCGATCGCGTTTCCGGTGGGCACGACCGCCGTTCGCTGGTGTCGGGCGCGTCGCCGCGGAGTCATCGTCACCGATGATGCGCGGCTTGAGGATGTGCCGCGAAGCTGTTTCATCAATACCGTCAAGCGCTGCGTATACCGCAACGTCGACGCGATGCTGGTGCCGGCCGCATCGCATTTGCCGACTTGCGAGTACTTCGGAATTGCGGAATCGCGGGTCTTCTATGGTGTCGACGTGGTCGACAACGAGTGGTTTGCACGGCGGGCAGCGGTGCATCGTGAATCGGGATGCCGCGAACTGCGTGGAGCAGGGCTGCCGGACAAGTTTTTTCTGGGCGTGGGACGGCAGGTGGCGAAGAAGAACTGGCCCACGTTGGTGGATGCCTATGCGGCCTATCGGAAGAGGGTGGAGCGGCCCTGGGATCTGGTGCTGGTGGGCGACGGCCCGCAGCGGCAGAACATCGATCGTCGCATCGGGGAGGTGGGAAATGCGGGGATAACGCTTTGGCCCTTCCTTACGCAAGCGGAAATGTGCGGCGTGTATGCCGCGGCGAGTTGTCTGGTGCTGCCCAGTTTTCACGGTGAAACGTGGGGACTGGTGGTGAACGAAGCGATGGCTTGCGGTCTTCCGGTATTGGTCAGCGATCAATGCGGTTGCGCCAGTACGCTGGTCCGCGAGGGAGAGAACGGTTGGCGGTTCTCGCCGCGGAGGCCGGAGGAGCTGACGGAGGCGATGGTGCGGATGTCCGCGCTGTCTTCCCGGGACCATGCGGAAATGGGCGAAGCTTCATGCGCGATCATTCGAGAATGGTCGCCGGAGCGATTTGCCCGGGAGGCGTGGTCGGCGATCGAGGCGGTTCGCGACGTGCGGCGGGGATTTACGTCGTTGGCAAGCCGCGCCGTTTTGGCGGTTTGGAGAGGGCGTTTCCGACCCACATGAGTTTTCTCGCGATTTACTGCCCGCGATCCGTCCTGTCGGCCAATATGGCCGCGAGCGCCACAATGCACAGAAGGTGGGGAACGTGGCGTCGATGAGAATTGTCGTTGTCCACATGGACCTCTCGCTGCACTGGCCGGTGCGCTTGGGCAAGCTCCAAGAATTGGTGGAGCGCAAAGGCGGCGCGATCACGGTCGTCGAGGCCGCCACGCGGGGCTCGCCCTACGATTTCGCGCGGCGCGGCCGGCCGGACGCCGCACCCTTGCGCGGCTGGGTGTCGTTGTTCGGCGACGCAAAGCTCTCCGGCCTTTCGCCGCGGGTGATCGCCGATAAGGTGTGGAGAATCCTCGATCAGATCGATCCCGACGTGGTGCTGAGCGGGCCGGTGGCGTTTCCCACCGGCGCCACGGCGGTGCGCTGGTGCCGCAGCCGTCGCCGGGGCGTGGTGGTGATCGACAATGCCCGGCTGGAAGACGTGCCGCGAAGCTCTTTGATCAATGCCGTGAAACGCCGCGTGTACCGCAACATCGACGCGATGCTCGTGCCGGCCGCGTCGCATCTTGCCACTTGCCGGTATTTCGGAATCCCGGCGGAGCGGGTGTTTTTCGGTGTCAACGTGGTCGATAATGAGTGGTTTGCGGGCTGGGCCGAGACGCATCGTCGCGAGGGAAACCGCGACGTCTGCGAGATGCGGCTGCCGGACAACTATTTCCTCGGCGTGGGGCGGCACGTGGAGAAGAAGAACTGGCCAGGCCTCATTTCGGCCTACGACGTGTACCGGCGGACCGTCGAGCGGCCCTGGGACCTGCTGCTGGTGGGCGACGGCATGCGCCGCGGGGCGATTGACGACCGTATCCGGGCGGTGGGAAGCCGCGGCATCCACCTTTTGCCATTGGTTACGCACGCGGAACTGTGCACGCTTTACGCCAACGCGGAGTGCCTGGTGCTTCCCAGTTATTATGGCGAGACGTGGGGCGCGGTGGTCAACGAGGCGATGGCCTGCGGGCTTCCCGTGCTGGTGAGCGACGAGTGCGGCTGCGCGCAAACGCTGGTCCGAGCGGGTGAAAACGGGTGGCAATTTTCGCCCCATCGTCCGGCCGATCTCGCCGCACTCATGCAGCGCATGTCGACGCTGCCGGCGGAGGCTCGCGCGGCGATGGGAAAGGCTTCCCAGCAGATCATCCGCGAGTGGTCATTGGATCGATTTGCCGAGGGGGCGTGGGGAGCCATCGAGGCGGTGTGCAATTGCGACCGGGGATTCGTGTCACCCCTGGATCGCGCGCTGTTTTCGTTGTGGCACGGTCGCTTCCGCCCTATTTAGCCGTCCCGCGGGGCGTCGAGCGCGGGGTATTCAACTCGTGCTCCGTACCCGCCCGGTTTCCGCTTAAATCATGCACATCTGCGTTGTTCATAATGAATACGGCCGCTTCAGCGGCGAGGAGGCGGTGGTCGAGTTCATGGAACGGCTGTTGCTCTCTCATGGGCATCGGTTAAGCCTGTTCGTCCGTTCCAGCGCGGAGATCCCGCGGATGTGGCTGGGAGAGCCGCGGGCGTTTTTCAGCGGCATTTACAGTTGGTCGTCGAAGCGGGCAATGCGAGAACTGCTCGCGCGGCAGCGGCCGGACATCGTTCACGTTCACAACCTTTACCCGCTGATATCCCCGTCGGTGCTGGACGCTTGCCGCATGGCGGGCGTGCCGGTGGTGATGACCGTGCACAACTACCGGCTCACCTGCCCCAACGGTCTGCACATGGTGCGCGGCAAGGTCTGCGAAGAATGTCTGGGCGGCCACGAGATGCGCTGCGTTGTGAACCGTTGTGAAGGCACGGTGTTGAAGAGCCTGGGCTACGCGCTGAGAAACGTGGTGGCGCGCAAGGCGGCGCTGTTTCGCCGCAACGTGACGATGTACGCCGTGCTCACCGAATTCCAGCGCGGCCGCCTGATCGACGCGGGCTACCCGGCCGAGAGGATCGCCGTGGTGCCCAATGCGGTGGCGGCGAACGGGAGCGAGGAAAACGGTCCGCCGGGAAGTTACGTGGGGTTCGTGGGGCGGGTCAGTCCGGAAAAGAACATCCCGGCGTTGTTGTTCGCGGCCGAGAGGTTGCCGGAGATTCCCTTTAAAATCGCCGGAAGCCTGGATCGCATGCCGTGGCTGCGCGATGCGGCGCCTGCCAATGTCGAGTGGTTGGGGCATCTCGACGCCAAGGAACTGAACGAGTTTTATCGTCAGGCGCGCTGTATTGTACTGCCCAGCACGTGCTTCGAAGGGTTTCCCACAGTGCTGGTCGAGGCGATGCTGCACGGCAAGCCGGTGATTTGTTCCCGGATCGGCGGATTGCCGGAAATCGTGGAGGAAAATGTGACGGGGCTGCTTGTGGAACCGGGAGACAGCGAGAACCTGAGGGCAAAGATCGGCTTTGCCTGGGAGCATCCGGAGCTTTGTGCCCAATGGGGGGGGGCGGGGCGGGCCAAGTCCCAGCGAGAGTATACCCCAAGCAGCTACTACGACCGCCTCGTGGCGGTTTATGCGGCCGCGGCGCGATTTGGGGCGGGCGGTGTCTGAAGATGGACCATTTGGGACAGGCCCCGCAGCCGATCGCGGGAATAGCCGACACTGCGGCTGTTTTAGAAGCCGGCAATGGCCGGGAAGGGCTTTTTTTCGGACCATTTTTTCATGGCGTCGTTTATACTATCTGTAGATTTGCGAGAGCCTTGTGGCCGCAATGACTTATCAACGCTGACGTCTCAGGGCGTCGGAACGAGTCGCCGCCAAAGCGGGTGGTAACCGTGTTTCTCAATCCAATTCTCGTGAAACCCGATCGCGCTGCGGATCTCCGCGATACTGCATACACCTTGATGAATACGACGATGCCTGTCCCCGGATCGCCGCAAGACGCAGCGTCGCCGTCGGGCGACGATGGTCGCATGCGCTGCGATATTGCCGGGATCCCCTTCGATTTCGTGGTCGCCACGGAAGTCGCGGGCATGATCGATACCTGGCGGCGGTCGGGCGTGCGAAACTATATTTCGATCACCAACGCGCACTCCGTAATGGTTTGCCGCCGGGACGCCGAGATGCGTCAGGCGACGACGCATGCGGCGTTGACGCTGCCCGACAGCATCGGAATTGTTCTGGCCGCCATGATTCTCGGCTACGGCCGATACCAGCGGACCACGGGGCCGGAACTGATGCTGAGAATCTGCGATCAGGGTCGCGAATATGGATTGCGTCACTTCTTTTTCGGGGGCGGCGCAGGCGTGGCGGAACGGCTTGCCCTGCGTCTGAGCGAGCGGTTTCCTGGTTTGGCGGTCGCGGGGACCTACGCCCCGCCCTTCCGTTATTTGGATGCCGCTGAGGATCAGGCAGTCGTCGATCGCATTAACGTGTCGCGGGCGGACGTTTTATGGGTTGGCTTAGGGGCGCCCAAGCAGGAAAAGTGGATTGCCGGCCACGCGGGGCAAATTCAGGCGACGACCATGATCGGGGTGGGAGCCGCCTTCGATTTCCATAGCGGGAAGGTGAAATGGGCGCCCACCTGGATGCGGCGGATGGGATTGGAATGGATCCACCGGCTGGTTTTGAATCCCAAGCGGATGTGGCGCCGCAACCTCGACAGCCCGCTGTTCGTCGGGTTGGTATGCTGGCAAAGGATGCGGATGGCACTGTACGGTCAGGGCGCCATGCCGGAATGCGGCGCCGCCGCGACGAGCGCGCCCGGGACGACCAATACGAATCGGGACAGCCGGCCGGATGGCGGAGTCGCACGAGACCTGCACCACACGGCGCGATAAGCGGCGCGCGTCCGTGGCGAGTTTTCCGCAACCGAAGCGGATTCAGGACGGCGGATGGCAAACAAGAGAGTGCTCATTGCGATACCCTGCCTCTGCGTCGGCGGCACGGAGATGCACACCTGGGCACTCAGCAGATCCTTGGTCGCCGGGGGATACGAGGTCACAGTATGCGTATATTTCGAATACGATCGAGGCATGGTGGAAGCCATCCGGTGCACCGGCGCGGCGGTAAGGCTACTGGGACTGCGGCGGAGCGGCATACGCTGGGATCTGCCGGCGATGTGGCATCTGGCGCGCGCATTTGCGGCGGTGGTCGGTGAAGTGCATCCTCACTTCGTGCACGTGCAGTACATGACGCCCGGAGTGGTCCCGCTGCTGACGGCTCGGCTGTTGGGCGTTCCCCGCGTTCTGGCGACGATTCACGTGCCGGCTTCAGAGTATGGTCGGCGACGCTGGTGGCCGCGGATCCTGGCCGAGCGGTTGTGCGACGCGTTCCTCTGCGTTTCTCGTTGCGTGGAAGATTCGTTTTTCGGTAACAGCACATTATTCGAGCCACTCCTGCTGCGGCGGGGAAGGAAGCATTTCACGCTGTGGAACTGCGTTGATCTTGAGGAAGTCGATCGTTTGCGGGCCCGGCCCGGGGGCCCGCAGATGCGAGAGTCGTTGGGTTTGACGGGCTGCAAGGTGATCGGCATGGTGTCGAGGCTCAGTCCGGAGAAGGGAGCGCACCACTTGCTGGCAGCGATGGCTGAACTGGTGGCACGAGTGCCCACCGTCAAACTGCTGATTATCGGCGACGGCCCGCAACGGGAATCGCTACGGCAACAGGCGGCTGAGTTGGGTATCGAGCGGCATATCGTATGGACGGGGAGGTTGTTGCACGGCGAGGCGATGGTCCATCTGGCATTTGCGGACGTGGTCGTGGTTCCATCGCAATGCGACGAAGGATTCGGCCTCAGCGCCATCGAGGCGATGGCCTTCGGCAAGCCGGTCGTCGCTTCGAATGCGGGGGGATTACGGGAAGTGGTGAGCGACGGCCAGGACGGAATGCTGGCTCCCGTCGGTAATCCCGGTGAGCTGGCCAATGCGATCGTTACCATCTTAACGGATGACGCGCTACGCGACCGGATGGGCCGCGCCGCCCGCAAGAACGTGGAATCGCGATTTTCGCTGGAGCGGTTTGCCGAGCGGCACCGGCAGTTGTATGGCGAGTTGGCAAAGTCCGCCTCGTATCGACGTCCTTAACATGACAGATAACGCTCGATTTGCATCATTCCAGGATTCCTCCCCTCAGCAAGGCTAAGTGCGCGTCTATGCTTTTTGTCGTACTTGCGGCGATGATTGTGGCGTGTGCGGTGGCAGCGGGGATCGCCATTCGCCGCCCCGCCTTGCTCATCGCGTTTTTGCTGTCGGTGGCGGCAATCCTCCGCTTCGACTCCGATATCGGGGACACCGTGGGCGGCCAGAGCAACTTGTCGTCGCTGTGGCTGTTGGTGTTGATTCTCTGTTGCTTGATCGCCTTGCCGCGACTGGGGATCTTCCGCACTCGACCAACCACGCCGGAGATTTGCTACTTGATATTTTTGGCCTGGTGCGGTTTGGAATCTTCGATAGCCGACGATCTTGCCTTTGCGCTGCGGATGTATCTTAAGGTGCTTTATCCGCTGCTGGCCATGTGTCTGGCCCGGCTTGCCATCCGGCATGCCGCAACGGCCGCACAACTCCTGCGGTGGATCACGGGGGTGGCTGCCATCGCCTACCTGCCACTGGGTGGGCTGACGACCCGGTTTGCACCCTTCATAACCATGACCGCCGCCCCATTCTGCTGGCCTTTTGGGGCCTTTGCCGATTATGCGGCAATGATGGCTCTGGTGGCACTGGTCTGCTGGCGACTGTTCCGGAGATGGTACTACTTGGGATTGGCCTTCCTCCTGGGTGTGAACGGTCTCCTGGCCAGCATCCGTACCGGTGTTTTGGCGACGGTGGTCGGCATCAGCGTCTTCCTCCTGTTGGAATTTCGGCGCAAGGGCTTGCCACTGGTGGTGGGGATGTACTTCGCCGTTGCCTTGGCGGCTGTGGCTCTCCCGGGAATCCGTGACAAGACTTTCATGGATCTGGACGACGCCGAGTTCTCCAAGGTCGCCCTGGATCCCGGCAGCATCGACGTCGACCGCATTGACAGTTCGGGTCGCACGAGCGTCTGGAAAACGGTGCTGGATAAGTTCTTTTGGCCCAGCCCGCTAACCGGTTCCGGGCTGGGCGCCAGTCAAGCCTGGTTCTACCGTGGCGGCTATGGGAGCTTAATGGTTGAGCATAGCGAGTATGTTCGGCTGTTGGCCGATACCGGTATTGTGGGGCTGGGCCTTTATCTGCTGATCGTACTCAGTTCCATGAGGAGCCTGTGGGCGATCTATCGTAGCGCCAGCCATCCCATGATCCGTCACCTGAGTCTTCTGGGGCTGTGCGTATTTCCCGTCTATCTGGTGTGTATGGGATTCGACAACGTTTTGAACTATGTTCTCCCCGCCGAACAATTTCCCTTTGCGCTTACCGGCGCTGCGATCGGCCTGCACCAGGCACTGAATCAGCCCTCCCAGGGTTTCCATAACGGTGATGAATGGTCGACAACGCTGCTGGCCGCGGACTCCGGCCAATCGGATGTGTGACGCCTTTCGCTTCGTATTTCGTTGCGGAAGAGCCTTTTTCGGTGACAGCACATTATTTAAGCCACCTTTACTCCGGCCGGGAAAGAAACGCTTTACTAGGGGAAACCGTGTTGATCTTGGCGAAGTCGATTGCTACTGTGTTAACGAAGGGAACGGAATGTGTGCGGATGGGTCGGGTGGCTCGCCAAAACGTCGCCGGGCGGCTTTCGCCGGGGCGGTTTGTCGAACGGTGTCGGCAATTGCGCGGCGAGTTGGCAAAGTCCGCCTCGTATTGACGTTCATAACATGACAAATAACGCTCGATTTGCATCGTTCCAGGATTCCTCCCCTCAGCAAGGCTAAGTGCGCGTCTATGCTTTTTGTCGTACTTGCGGCGATGATTGTGGCGTGTGCGGTGGCAGCGGGGATCGC
>Ga0302319_10001228_pt1 | contig 57622 bp, 58 predicted proteins | sample Bog_T0_2_FD_203319 | JGI IMG/M metagenome (GOLD analysis project Ga0302319, IMG submission 203319) | Peat permafrost microbial communities from Stordalen Mire near Abisko, Sweden - Bog_T0_2 | ecosystem: Environmental > Terrestrial > Soil > Wetlands > Peat | place: Sweden: Abisko, Stordalen Mire...
CTCGCCCAGCCGCGCCAGGGGTGGGGAAAAGTCATTACGACTGGCCGCAAGACGCGGCGTTAATCTTCAAACCGACCGGAATCGGCTGTTTTAGCCTCAATTCACTTCCGTCAACGGCATAGTCCCAATAATCTGGGAAATTTTGGTAAAAGGGGATTCGTTTCTTCTTCAGGAGATGTTTCATTCCATCTTGTTCAACAATCTCAATCTGCAAACAGTAATAACCCCAACTACACCATTCCTGCCACACGCGGACGGGGTTGCGGCTCACGTTTGTCAGCAATACGTGAAATTTGTTGTAGTGTCTGTGTCCGAAAGGTTCGTGCATGTCGTAAGAATCGAAAGGTATGGTTACAGCAATCGCCGGATTGGACGAAGAACTCATTTTGGTCGTGCTGCAACCGACAAAAATAACACAGCACACTACCAACACTGAATATACGCGCACATTCATATAAACTGATGGCCTAACAGCTAATGGACCGCGTCCCGCAATTGCGGGAAAGCCTATCCGGTTTCATGGATACGAACGGCATTATTGTCCGAGCTTCTTCGATTTTTCGGTCGCGGCGCGGACGGCGCTCATCACGGTGGCGCGCAGTTTGCCTTTCTCCAGTTCATGTAAGCCTTCAATCGTCGTGCCGCCGGGGCTGGTGACCTGATCTTTGAGCGCGCCCGGATGCTGGCCGGTTTCCAAAACCATCTTGGCCGCGCCCAAAACCGTTTGCGCCGCAAGTTTGGTCGCAATGTCGCGCGGCAAACCCGCCGCCACGCCGCCGTCGCTCATCGCCTCGATGAATTGATAAACGTAGGCCGGGCCGCTGCCGCTCAATCCCGTCACGGCGTCGAGCAGCGATTCCTTCACCGGAAACGCGATGCCCACGGCGGAGAGAAGTTTCTTCGCCAGTTCGCCGTCCGCCGCCGTCGCGGATTTGCCGAGCGCAAACGCCGCCGCCGCCTCGCCCACCAGCGCGGGCGTGTTGGGCATGACGCGAATGACCCGTGCGCCAGCGGGCAGCGCCGTCTCCAGCCGGGCGAGCGTCACGCCGGCGGCGATGGAAATCAGCAGATGGTCACTCGTGAAATGTTCGCGCTGTTCGGCCAGCACGCCGGCGACCTGGTCGGGTTTCACGGCCAGAATCAGGACGCTGGCGAATTTAAAAACTTCGGAATTGGACGCGGTGGTTTTGGCGCCGGTTTCCGTGGCGAAAGCGGCACAGGCCGCAGACGATACATCGCCGGCGATAATTTCCTTGGGGAAGACAATTTCCGCGCGGACGAAGCCGCGCGCCAGGGCGGTGGCCATTTTGCCCGCGCCGAGAAAGCCGATGGTGAGTTTGGTTGCCATGGAAATTGTGTAGCAGGCCATCTTGTCTGGCGAAAGCGAAAACGCGCTGCAAATTTGCGGATCATGTCCTCATTGCAGGTGGGCACCCCGCTAACGTGGAGCAGGTCGTCGGAAAGCCAGGTGACGGTGCCGGGTCAATTCCACCAGCGGCCACCACGTCGAACGCATCAAGGTCTCCAGTCATGCTGCGCACTTCCACGTGATTGCGTTTGCCGATGATGACCGGATGAAAGCCTTCGCGCACGAGCTTCGCCATTGCGCGATGCGCCGCATGCACGAGTGGACAGGTCGCTTCGATCACGTTTAGACCGCGTCCACGCGTTTCGCTCAACGCGCGTTCCGAAGCGCCGTGCGCCGTGACCATCACTGTTCGGGTGCCTGCGTCAGCAGGTTGCTGCGCCAGGCGGATGCCTTGCACGTGCAATTCCGCCAGGACGGTTTCGTTATGAACGAGGTCGCCCAGAATGGTGAGCGGCTCGGACTCGGCTTGCTTGAGTGCCAGCGCGATGGCATCGCGCACGCCAAAGCACATGCCCAGATGTTCGGCCCGAATGATTTTCATATTGAGTCAAGCACATTAACTTTGTGACAAAAAGTAAAAGACCATGGCGGACTGAATGTGTTCAAAGAAATATTATTTGGGCCGGTTTTGCCGGACGATTTGTTCCAGGAGGTTGATGTAATCAGCGAAGGCTTTGCGGCCAGGCGTCGTGAGCGAGCAGGTGGTGAGCGGGCGGTTGTTTTGATACGACTTGGTCACGGAGATATAACCCTCCTGTTGCAAGGCGCGGATGTGGGTGGTGAGATTGCCGTCAGTCATGGTCAGCGCGTCGCGCAGCTCGGTGAACGACAATTCCGGCGAGGCGGCCAGCATGGACATGATGGCCAGCCGGCCCTTCTCATGAATCACGCGGTCGAGCTGTAGAAACGGTTCCGGGTTCACGCCGCATTCTTTCCTTTTTCGGTCAGATACAAATACGCGCCGTAAGCCAGATGCAGCACGCCGAAGAAAAAGCCCATTAAATAATGCGCATAAATTAAAGGCGGCAAGGGGCCGGAAATGCTTTTAATCGCCAGTATTACCAATGCGGCCAGTCCGCTTAAAAAGAAACACCATCCTAAAAGTCGAATTCCGCGCGGTGCAAAAAATCCGGCTCCGTAAAGCGCCAAACCATACAACACCACCCAAATTGGCGGCAGCCACCAAAAGAGTTGTGAGTCGTTTACGGCAATCAGTCGAAACACCGATGCGCCTATCAATCCCGCCAGCCACGATGGCAGCATTGCTTGAACGACACGTCTTGCCGGAGGCGACAAGAAAGGTTCTTTAGCCTTGAATGCCTGTCGGCGAGAGATAAGAACTGCGCCCGCAAATGCAAACATTGCAGCATCCGTCCACAAATACTCAAAAGCGCTCGGCGAATCAAAATGGCATAGAAAACCCATTGCAGTTGCGAGCACACCCACCAAGCCGACAAAGAGCATGATGGGTGCAAGCGCCCGACGATAGACCGCGGAGCGTTCCATCAGGATGCGGATGGTTTGAAGTTGTTCAGCCGCCCAGTTCGTTTCCATACCTTGTAACTTTGCACCACAAAGCGATTGTTGGCAAGCCATAATTGCCCGGATAAATCGTTCTTGTTCTCGTCCTTCGTCCTCGGCCCCAAAGGCTGCCTGCTTGCTTTCCTTGGTTTTTCCACCGATCCTTTTTCCCGCTTGAAGCCGCCGTTCAAATATATTCCGCCACTGGGGTCGGGGAAAATGTCCTCCCGCCGCCGCGTGCTCGCGCAATGGCGCGGTGTGGACCTCACACCGCTCGAAGCCGCGCGGGCCGTGGGCGCACGCCGGGTCGGTGACGTGCTGCCGCGGGTGACGCAGGACCTGCACATGGACCAGCGCCGCGCCGAGGCGGAAGTCGTCAAGGTTTGGAATTCGCTGATTGACCCAAACATTGTCGCCCACGCCCAGCCGGTGGGCGTGCGGAAAGGCACACTGTTTGTGACCGTGGACAGCAGCGTGTGGCTCTCGGAAATCGTCCGTTACCGCCGCAAGGAAATTCTCGACCGGCTGCAGCACAGCTTCGGGCGGAATTTAATCCAGCGAATTTCGTTCCGTGTCGGCTGAATCGCGTTCAAACCATCAATTCCATCTGCCGTGGCGTGAGCAGCCACACCAGTCTGGCGCAGCGGCCGAGATACAGGGATTCCGCCTCCAATTTGCACAAGCCGCCCTTTTTGAAATCAATCTCCAGGCTGGTGTTGCCGGCAGCCAGCAGCGCGACGAGTTTGCCCAAGTACGGCTCGTGGCCAACGAGCAGGACATTCTCCGGTTCGGGGCGAAACTGGTTTAATTCTTGAATCAACAACCGGGGATTACCGGCGGGAGTCAGGTCGTCGGAGCAGGCCAGTTTTTTCCGCAATTTGAAATTCCTGGCGATAATCTCAGCGGTCTGTTTCGCGCGCCGGAACGGGCTGGACAGGATCAAGTCGAAGGACAAATCCAATTCCGCCATCGCTTTGGCGGCAATGCGCAGGCGGTTTTCCCCCTTGGCGGTGAGGGGACGCTCGGAATCCGGTTCAAAACCGGCCACTCCCGGTTCAGCGGCGATGCCGTGGCGCAGCAGGTAGAGATTCATAAATTTTTATTTTTCGCTTTTGCACTGGTTGCCTGAGACCGGGCGGCGGCCAGAAACGCCGCAACCGGCCAGCCGCGTTCAGATAAATCTGGATCAGCATCCGCCGCCAGCGCACCAGCTCTTTTTTCAACCGGCGGCCCGGCGCGGCGTTGACGGCATCTTTTTGCACGAATTTATCCAACGCCGCCAGTAATACTTCCATGTCCTGGATGTCACCCATCATGCACTGGTAACCGCGCAGGGCGCGGCGGTGGTCCTCCGTGACGGCGGGCAGCAGGGGCGACAGCGCTTGGACCATGTAACGGAAGTGTTTGAACGCAATCCGCGTGCGGTGGATGGTTTTCGTGTTGTCGGCCCGCACGAGCCGGCAACGTTGCACGACCCGGGCAAACGCCTGGTTTATGGCACGCCGGACAATTGCGAAAGCCCGCTCACGGGTGATTTGTTTGTGCTGGCACCGGATCTCCTTTTCAAATGCCGCGATGCGCCGGCCCAGTCGTTTCGTCCGGATGCGTTTGACGGCTTTGCGTGTTGTCCGGGTGAAACGGGCCTTGCGGTCCCGCAGCCAGTCGTAAAACGCGTGCGCGTCCGGAAAGGTGCCCGCCATCCGCCCCACGTAACCCAGTTGGACATGCGTATCACGAAGCTGGTCGAAGGTGTCCAGATGCCGCTTGAGTGCGCGGCGGACTTTCTGGATGTCACGTTCGGGGATGAACGCGCCGAGCAGTTCGATGGTTGAGAGCAGCCGGCGGGTTTCCACCCGCACATCATGCACCGCGTCTTGGGAGAACCGTTTCTGGCAGCGCCTGAGCCGTTTCCGATAACGCCGCCACTGCGTGTTCAACGAATCGCCGAGGTGCTGTAGCACGTCGGCGGTCTGGACGGAACCGATTTCTGATTGGCTGTGCCGGGGCATATCGTGATTCATCAAATGCTTTGACTGTGTATGTCTCTGCTCAAAGAGTCAAACAGCCCGCAGGGTGGAACCGCCCTTGCCGGTGGAAAGTTACAATCAAGTGACAAAGATTGCCAAGCGCGCAAATTCATGGTTTTAGGCTAATTATCCCCCCGTCCGCCACATCTTTTTCACTTGGGCCGCTCCCGGTGCCGGGCGTAATCTAAACGCGCTCATGCAATCGAACCGCCGCGCTGTAATTGACATTGGCACCAACTCGATCAAATTGTTGGTGGCTGACGTGGCTGGACGCAACGTGCAGCCGGTGCATGAGGAAAGCCGGCAGACCCGCCTCGGCAAGGGTTTTTACGAAACGCGACAGCTCCAACCCGACGCCATCGCGCGCACCGCCGAGGCGGTGGCGGAATTCGCCCAGACCGCGCGCGAGCACAAGGTTGCCAATATCCGCGCCATCGCCACCAGTGCCGCGCGTGACGCAGTGAACGCCGACGAATTGACCTCCGCCATCCAGCGTGCGTCCGGCCTCGAGGTTGAAATCATCTCCGGCGGGCAGGAAGCCGGGCTGGCATTTCAAGGAATAACCACCGACCCGGAACTGGCCAAGGCGCCGCTGTTGTTGCTGGACGTTGGCGGCGGCAGCACGCAATTCATTCTGGGCCAGGGCGAACGCACGCATTTCGCGCATAGCTTCCCGGTTGGCGCGGTGCGACTGCTGGAAAAATTTCCGCACAGCGACCCGCCGACGCGCGGTGAATTCACCGCCTGCCGCGACTGGCTGAAAAATTTTCTCCAAACCGAGGTTCGCCCCAAACTCGAACCCGCGCTGCGCCGGGAAACGGATTCCCAGTCCGCCGGGATTCAGCTAGTCGGCACCGGCGGCACGACGAGCATGCTTGCGCGCATGGAAGCGAAGCTCGACCGTTATGACCGCGAACGCATGGAGGCCACGCGCCTCAGTCTGGAGCAGGTGAAAGCACACCGGAAACGGCTCTGGAGCCTGCCGCTCGCCGAACGCAAGGAAATCACCGGCCTGCCAAAATTGCGCGCCGACGTGATCCTCCCCGGCGTCGTGATTTACGAAGTGGTGATGGAAGAATTCGGTTTCAAGCTGCTCCGCGTCAGCACCCGGGGCCTGCGCTTTGCGGCAGTGATGGACTGATTTTCTTTTCGGAGGGCGGGATTTACGAGGCCCGGCCCGCCGGATTCAGAAAGTGCTCGGTCCGCCCCGGGAGTCGCCCGGATTGCACCAAAGATCGTTGGGCACATCCGTCATTCCCTCGGGCGGCCCGCTAAGACCAGACCCCAATCCTCCGGACAGTTGATACAGTGCCAAGGCCGACATCCGCTTGGCGCTGCCGTCGAACATGCCAACGGTGACCTGGCTGCGGGTATCCTGGGTCGGATCGCCACCCCGGCTACCGCCATGCCGCCGCGTAAATCCTTCCGTCGGGAAATTCGCGCCGTCATTGAAAGTGCTCGGCTCGGTTTCATCGCCTTCCCATTGGAGGATTGCGGTGGGCTTAAACTGGTTGAGCTTGCGGGTTTTATAGCTCGAGGTGTCATAGCTGCTGACCGCGCCGTTCCAGATGTAACTGGAGATGTACATCTGGCGCTCGTAGAACAGCGAATTCACCTGGTCGCCGGGACACATGAGAACATCGGACGACTTCAAGTAAGGGTAAAGCTGGCCGGTTTTGACGGCTGCCAGTTGATTCGGAAGCCCTGCGTTATAATCTGCCGCCGTGGTGCCGCTGTTATACGGAAACTGAGCGCCGTAGACCCAGCAGGAATTCGTCAATTGCCAGCCCGGACGCGGTAGAAGATCCTCCGCATCCGCGGCATACATTTGCACGCTCAGCATGATCTGCTTGGTGTTGTTCAAGTCCGTGACCATGTAGGCGCGCTGCTTGGCGTTGCCCAAGGCGGGCAACAGCAGCGCCGCGAGAATGCCAATGATGGCAATGACCACCAGAAGTTCAATCAAAGTAAAGGCGCGCCGGGAGTGCATGCTTGATAAGACAGGCATAAAACCGGTTCGTTTCAAAGTTTTTTCGCAGCAAATTCGCCGGGTTGTGAAAGGGAAAGCGGACGGATCCCACTCGGTTGAGAGCTGAGAGTCAGGGTCGCTGGGAGGCAGAATACGGAACATCCAATTGAGCCGGCTGGGGCGTCATAACCGGCCGGTGGCAGACGGGGGAGGATTTTTTGAACCCTTTGCCTCATTCTGTAATTTCATCATTTCAGAATGTAATTGCTGCGCCAGCTCCTTGCGGTTGGGGTCAATGGATGGAATGGGGGCAAAGCGAACCGATGCCCGGAACGTGCGCTTGCTCAAAAGGTTCAGCAGGTGCGATAAAAACGTCGCGTCGCCCGAATAACAAACGTCCCGGCCCGCGTTACCATCATCAAGCTCGTACCGAATCAAGCTGATGGAAAGGGAATGAATTTGCCGCGTGGCCGGCTCGAGCAACGATGACTTGAACGGCACGATGATCTGGCCGTCCGAACTCGTTCCTTCGGGAAACACCACCACCAGCGCGCCGCCATCAAGCGCGGTCTGGATGGCGGCATTCACCGGCGCGACATCCATCCGCCGTTCGCGATCAATAAACAGCGTGCCCGCCAGCCGGGCGAGCCAGCCGATGACCGGCCACGATTTGATTTCGTGATTCCCGACAAAAACCGCAGGAGTGAGCGACGACAGCACCGGCACATCGAGGTAGCTCAAATGATTGCTCACGAGCAGGCCGCCGGACGGGACCGGTCCGGCGACTTGCGCTGTGAATTTGAAAATTCGCAGCGAGCGTCGGGAGGTTCGTTGCAGCCACAAGGCACGCGCGGCCAGCGCGGATTTTTTCGGACGGAAAGCGCAGTGGATCAAAAAATCGAACAGCGCGACAATTATTTCACCGGCAAACCAAAGCAACCGCCCCAAAACGCGGAGTGGATGTCGGCGCAGTCCTTTCATGCGCAAGTTTCAAACGCGCTGCCGGTGCGGTCAACCAAGAAAATGAAAGGCCGACCCGGACGAATTGCCGCAGCCAGGTTTCGGAGGCAAACTACCCAAATATCCGCTGAAATTTTTCGATCTCCCCACGAACATCTTCCCGGCTCACGACGGCCGAAATCGCGCAAAGGCCGTCCGCTCCCGACTGAACCACCTCCGGTGCATTGGCCAGATTGATTCCGCCGATGGCAACAAGCGGAATCTTCACCGCACGCTTGATCTGACGGATCAACTGAATCCCGGCGGGCCGACCGGCATCCGCCTTGGTTTGCGTGGTGAATATCGGAGAGATACCCAAATAATCCGCCCCCGCCGCTTCGGCCTGCCGGGCTTCGTCGAGGGAGTGGACGGTCAGGCCGATAATCTTTTCTCTGCCGAGCAGTTTTCGGGCAGCTGTGAGCGGCAGATCTTCCTGGCCCAGATGAACGCCATCGGCCTGAACCGCCAACGCGATGTCCACCCGGTCGTTGACCAGGAAAAGCGTCCGGTGGCAGAGTTTTCTTAAAACCACGGCTTCGGCAAACAGTTCCGCGGTGGAGGCAGCCTTGCGGCGGTATTGGACCACCTGAACACCGGCGGCAACGGCGTTTTGCACATCACTGACATTGCCGGCCCGGCTCAATTTCGTGTCCGTGACGAAGTAATAGCCTTTCATGCTTCGATGCGTTGCATTTTTTCGACGGTCGGCTGGTCCAGATTGTAGAGGCAGTCAAACAACGCAACTTTGAACGATGCGGGGCCGCGCGATTTTTTCGCGGCCAGTTCCGCGGCAATTCCGTAGCAGGCCAGCGCGCCAGCCGCCGCCTGACAGTAATCCGGCTCAACGGCGGCAAAGGCACCGATGACGGAAGCCGCCATGCAACCGGTGCCCACGACGCTCGTCATCAGAGCGTCTCCATTTTTGACGCGATAAATTCCCTGGTTGCCGGCCACAATATCCACTTTGCCCGTAATCACCACCGTAGCCTGACGGCGAACGGCAAGCGTTTGCGCCAGTGTCTCCAAATCCGTCCCAACTTCTGTGGCATCCACGCCTTTGGTGCGGATGTTGGCTCCGCTGACGCGGGCGATTTCGGAGGCGTTTCCCTTGATGACGTTGATTTTGACCTGATCCAGTAGTTCGAACACCTTGCGGTCACGCAATTCCGTGGCGCCCGCGCCGCACACGTCCAGAATGACCGGGATGCCTTTCCGGTTCGCGCTGGCCGCCGCCGTCTTCATCGCCTCCACAAAATCCACGGTCAACGTCCCGATATTGAGCACCAAGGCGGAGGCAATTTGCGTCATGTCGGCCACTTCCTCCGGCGCATGAGCCATGACGGGCGACGCGCCAAGGGTCTTGACGATTTGGGCACAATCGTAAATCGTCACCCAGTTTGTCAAGTGATGCACCACCGGACTTTCCCGGCGCACTTTTTGCAACAAATCGTATGCCTTTATTTTTGCGTTCATAACCGGCCTCAATAAGCCAGGGTTGGCATGGCGCGGATTGCTTCAAAGCCTTTGGGCCAAAACTTGCATGATGGCTTCCCGGCCTGGAACCAGCCCCGCGAATAATAAACCGACTTTCATTAGCGGCGCATCAACGCATTGATCAGTCCGGTGTCAGGGGCCAGCGAAACGTTCTTGTCGAAATCGAAGAAAAGAATTCCGAAGTCGCCTTTGTATTCCCAGTTGCACCACGCGATATGATTTTCTTCAAAGACCGAAACGATGTCCTCGTAATACTTCAGCCGTTCGGCCCGTTGTACGTGAGGCAGGCAGCCGAACTCGCCACAGTAGAGCGGCAGCTTGAGTTCCCCGGCCTTTTGAATGGCCGGTCGCAGTAACTCCGCGAGTTTTTGTTTGTTGAACACCTGCCGGGCTTCCGCCAACTGGATCTGAAGTTCCGCGTTGTTCGGGTCCAGATCTTTCGGGAAATCCGTCTCGGCCACGACTCGGCCGGGATAATGCACAGGGCCCTGGAAATCTTTGAATGCCATCCAATGAGCCCGATGGTGCGTGAAAAATAGCGGTGAATACGTATGCAGGCTCAAAATGATGTTGGGATCGTTCGGGGGAATTTTCAGGAACGGAAAATTCTCGGGCGTCTGCCAGCGGTTGGGTCCGATGAGCAGAACCCGCCCGGGTTCAAGCTGGCGGATTGCCTTCACCGCTTTCGCGATCAGCCGGTTCCAATCTTCCGGGTCCTCGGCCACGGGTTCGTTCATCAACTCGTAGGCAACCCGGTTTACCGGGTATTTTTTCAGGAAACCGGAAAGCTCGACCCACAACTTGATGAAATTGTCCTGCGCCGCCGGGTCCGTCCACAATGTGATCTTGCCACCCTCGTTGGCCACGTTGAAATGGTGGGCTTTCAAAATGTGGAGGTCCACCACGGCTCGCAGGTTGTGCTTCGCGCACCAATCGAGGCAGCGGGTGAGATAGGCGAACGATTCCGCGGAGGGTTTGCCATCCGGCAACCACATCTCGGGTTCATCAATGGGGATGCGCACGTGGTCGTAGCCGACGCTGGCAATGAACTCGATGTCCTTCTCGGTGATGAAGGAGTCTTTGGGCGACCAGCCAAAATTCTGCGACAGCCAGTGACTGAGATTGACCCCTCGTTTCAGCTCAAAGCCCGAGGGAGTGGCGGCCTTTTGCTGGCAGCACGCCGAGGCGGTAGCCGGCGTGGAAATTGACCGCCCTTCATGAGGCGTAGATGGTTTCATGCATTTTGTGCTGGAAAAGCTATAACCATACCGGCTCCCCGGCAAGCCGGCAGAAGCGGACCCGGGCACGTTTCCGGATCCGCAGCTGCCTGCCCCCAACCTTGACGCATTTATTCACAGCCGCTGACTCTTGCGCCTTGATGAAATGGTCCGGCTGCTGTATTAAAATCGTAAATCTAGAATAAAAGGAAAGCTGAACGCATATGACGAAGCCAAATAAAATCATCTCGACCGATTCCCTGTTGCAGGAAAAACGCACGTTCCCGCCCTCGCCCGAATCCCTGAAACGCGCGCACCTCAACGCCGCACAATTTGCCGCGCTTTACCAGCGATCCCTCCGCGAGCCGGATTCGTTTTGGCTGGAGCAGGCCGCGACGCTCGATTGGTTCAAGAAACCGACCGTCGCCGGCAAACATATCTGGGACACCGACGCCCGCAAAATCCAGCACACCTGGTTCGAGGACGGCCAGATCAATGTCACGGTCAACTGTCTCGACCGCCATCTCAAAACCGCGACGCGCGACAAGATCGCCATCATCTGGCAGGGCGAGCCGGAGGAGGAGGTCAAAAAATTGACGTACGCGGAATTGCACATGGAGGTTTGCAAATTTGCCAACGGGTTGAAATCGCTCGGCGTCAAAAAAGGCGACCGGGTGGCGGTTTACATGCCGATGATACCCGAGGCCGCCGTCGCTTTGCTCGCCTGCGCGCGCATCGGTGCGATCCATTCGGTAGTGTTCGGGGGGTTCAGCGCGGATTCGCTCAGCGACCGCATTAATGACTCCACCTGCAAGCTGCTCATCACCGCGAACGTGTCGCTGCGCGGTGGCAAGAGCATCCCGCTCAAAACCATCGCCGACGAGGCGTTGCAGAAAACCCCGAGCGTCGAAAAGGTTGTCGTTGTCAAACGCAACGGCGAACCCTGCAACATCGTTGCCGGCCGCGATGTCTGGTATCACGAGTTGATGGGTGGAATGAAGGTGGATTGTCTGCCCGAACCGATGAACGCCGAGGATTTCCTGTTCATCCTGTACACGTCCGGTTCCACCGGCAAACCGAAGGGCGTCGTTCACAGCACCGGCGGCTATCTCTTGTGGACGGCGCTCACGCACAAATACGTCTTCGACATTCACGACGACGACATCTATTTCTGCACCGCCGACATCGGCTGGGTGACCGGCCACAGCTACGTCGTTTATGGTCCGCTTTGCAACGGCGGCACCAGCCTGATGTTCGAGGGCATCCCGACGTTTCCCGACGCCGGGCGATTTTGGAAAATTGTCGAGAAATTCAAGGTCACCGCGTTTTACACCGCGCCGACTGCCATCCGCGCGCTCATCCGGCTGGGCGATGAATGGGCGGCCAAACACGATCTCAGTTCGCTGCGGGTGCTCGGGTCGGTGGGCGAACCCATCAATCCCGAGGCGTGGATGTGGTATCACCGTGCGATTGGCCGCAACCGTTGTCCGATTTGCGACACCTGGTGGCAGACCGAGACCGGCGGGTTCATGATCACGCCGTTGCCCGGCGTCAACACCCTCAAGCCCGGCAGCGCCAGCCGTCCGTTTCTCGGCGTGGAACCGGTGGTGTTGCGCGATGACAACACGGAATGTTCGCCAAACGAGGGCGGCAAGTTGTGCATCAAAAAACCGTGGCCCGGCATCATGCGCACCACTTGGGGCGACCATGACCGTTTCGTGAACACCTATTTCTCCACGTTCAAGAACATGTATTTCACCGGCGATGGCTGCCGGGTGGATGCCGACGGCGATTACTGGCTGCTCGGGCGCGTGGACGATGTGGTGAACGTCTCCGGCCATCGCATCGGCACGGCGGAAGTCGAGAGCGCGCTGGTTAGCCATCCCAAGGTGGCCGAGGCCGCCGTGGCACCTATGCCACACGACATCAAGGGCCAGGCGCTCTACGCCTTCGTCACGCTCAAGGACGGCATTTTCGAAAGCGAGGAATTGAAGGTGGAACTCGCGGCGCACGTGCGCAAGGAAATCGGGGCGATCGCGGTGCCGGACAAGATCCAATTTGCGCCCAGCCTGCCCAAGACGCGATCGGGCAAGATCATGCGCCGCATTTTACGCAAGATTGCGGAGAACCAAACCGACCAGATTGGCGACATCACGACGCTGGCGGATTCGCAAGTGGTGGAGGCGCTGGTCAAAGGCAAGCAGTAATTAATTTAGCGCAACCCTGAACGTCTTTCTGCTCAAATCGCAGGCGCGCCGAAACCGGAAGCTGGTCCGAAACGGCCCGGCTTGTACTGTCTTGCAAACGGAGTATTTTATTGGGTGTTGCCATGCGCAAGAGAGTTGAGGATCGAAAGTCGGGAGTCGGGTGCCGGCGAAACAGTGCGCCGCAGTTTTCCCGCTCTCGACCAGGCACGGCGGGCTTTTACGCTCATCGAACTGCTGGTCGTCATCGCCATCATCGGCATTTTGGCGGCGATGCTCCTGCCCGCACTTTCAAAAGCCAAGCGTCAGGCCCAAAGTATCGTGTGCTTGAATAATCTGAAACAACTCCAATTGTGCTTTCAACTTTACGTTGCCGATAACAATGACAGTCTGCCTCCCAACAATTTTGTTTACGACCTCACTACATATCAACCGCTGGATTCGGGGCCTTCCTGGTGCACCAATGTCGCCATCTTTGACACGAACTCGGCCGGAATCAGCGGTGGCCTGCTTTTTTCATACAACACTTCGGTTCCTATTTATCATTGTCCCGCCGACCCATCCACCGTCCAAACCCACGCTGGCACGAAATTAAGTCAACCGCGACTGCGAAGTTACAGCCTGAGCCAGTCGGTCAACGGCTTGGTCTATCCCACCAACATCGCTGCCAATACCCCACACTTCGGCAAATTCACCCAGATAAGAAACCCGACGCCGACGGGGCTGATTGCTTTTCTCGACGTGAATGAAGATGAAATCATAGATACCGAGTTCGGCATTCCGGTCGAAGTGGATGACTGGTATGGATATGGTTACTGGTGGGACATTCCGGGCAACCGGCACAATCAAGGATGCAACCTGTCTTTTGCCGACGGCCACGTCGAACATTGGAAGTGGAAAGTGCCCATGCTGGTCACCGCTCCACGTGGCTCGGTACAAGCCGTTGCCCCCAACCAATGGGATGATTACAACCGCATGCAAGCGGGCTTCCGCCAAAACTTCAACTAAGGATCTTGCTGACGAGTAGGCGAACCCGACGAAACGATCTCACGTCTCGTGGTTGTGAATTATTTGTGAGTAACTTTTTGGACGATTCCAATTTTGAGGCACACCATTTGCGTACTTGGACGGCATGCGTAACCATTCATTTGATGGTCCGGAAACCCGGGACGAGTTTGAAATAACGCTTGATGGCCTGCCGGTGGGATTGCCGTCCGGGTGCCGCTCGCTGAATGCCATTCGCTGCCGTCTTGAAAGGCTCGCCTTGGAAAGACAGCGCATTCTGTGCTCTTTGAACGTTGACGGCCAGCCGGTAAATCTGGCCCTGCCATTGCCGGATCAGAAAATATGTTGCCGCGTCGAGGCCGAAACGGTCGCCTTGGAAGAGACAGTCCTGCTGTTGCTGAAGAAGGCGTTTCAACAAACCGACTTTGCCAGGGAATGTGTTGAAACCGCCCTCACCCTGGTTCTGATCAATAACGGAAAGGTGGCGCGCGAGGTCTGGTGGAATCTGGCCTCAGCCCTCAAAGAGCCGGTGATTACCTTGAGCCTGTTGCCGGATAACGCTTGCGAGCCGTTTGACAACCGCACGTCGCTCGCCCAGCTCCGCAAGTGGCAGTTGGAACAGATCGCCGCCATTATCAGGGACGTGGACGAAGCCTGCCATTCGGAAGACACCATACCACTCTCCAATGCGCTGGAAAACCGCGTGCTGCCGTGGCTGCAAAGTCTGAGTGAAATCATCTGCCTGTGGCATGAAACGGTCCTGGCCGGTTCACGGCTTGGAATCAGCCACGCGGATTCTTGAACTCAGGGGGATGGTCTTGCCCTTCGCATCTTTTGCGATTTGAATCCGCACGGCAGTTTCGACTGAAACGACTGGCGGGATTTCCAGCACGGCAACGAATCGCGTGCGCTCATCATTCGAGCCCGATCAACGGTGTCACATCGGGATTCACCGGCCTCGACCGTCATCATTGCGGTTTCGGCTTCGTTGCGGGGGCGGAAACGTCTTCGGGCATTTTGGCAGTGTTCTGAATGACTTTTGACAGCGAGGCCAGAGCCTGTCGCGCCTTTTGCTCCTCCGGGGTCAGATTGCTGCCGTTGGCCAGGCGATCCATGCGTTTTTCGACTTCTTTCAGCGCCGCAGCCATCTCGTCAACATGATCTTTCAACGCCTGGCCTTCGACATTGTTTTTCAAGGACTCATTAATGACCTTGTCGAAATCAGGCAGGGTTTTTCGGATGGCGTCGCGATCACTGGCGTTCACCAACAAAGTCTTGATTTCGGCTTTGTGTTCATCAATCAGTTTGTCCAATTGATCGCCCAACTCCTTGTTGAGGGTATTGCAATACGCTTCATATTCCGTTTCCAAGGACTGCTGTAATTCCTTCCGGTAAACGGGCAATTCTCCGATCAAATAGTCCGGCGCCTCGTGGATGAGGTGGGGAATTTCCCACTCGATTCTTGCGGCGAGAATCGGGCCGTCAACCGCAACGCGCTGGGCCAGCATGCCGCTGGCGACTTCCGCAGCGGCCTTCGGTTGGAAGAAGTTGACCATGATGGTGCTGATGACGCCAATGTAAGCCGCAACAAATAATATCAGGATGATGCCGGTAATCCGTGTGCGTTTGAGGACTTGCCGGGCTTTGGGCAGTTCCTGTGCGAGATAAGCGGCGACAACTGCTTCCCCGGTCTGGGGCGTTGCGTCAGGAGCGGCGGCGGGAGAGGATTCAGTTTTCATTTCTTTTTCTCCTTGGTCTTCTTGGGTTGAACACCCTTGCTTCCAGTGGCCTGGGCATTGGCGGGTTCGGGCGGCCCCAAATCTTTGAATTCGTGGACAAATACATCCATGAACATGAAGGCCACCTGCCAGGAATCAAGGTTCTGGCTGGCAGCCACCGGCTCGGTTCTTTGGATTTTATCAAGATTGGTCAGAATGCTTTGAATGGAGTTCAAATGGGGGCTGAATATGTTCTCACCGCTTTGGGCAAGTTGATCCTGAGCTTCAAGGGCGAGGTTGTTCAGCAAGGTGTCTATCTGCTTGTCATAGACGTCCGGATACATTTGGCGCAACTTGCCTTCCCGTTTTTTTAACGTGCCGGTGACGGTCTGGTCGAGAACTTTCCCCGCTTGGACCGTGAGTTCGCTGCCCATTTCATCCAGCTCCCGCAGGGCGACATCGGCAACTTCCGGCGCACGCCCGTTGATTTCTTTCAGTTGCATCTCGACCGCCGGTTTGAGGGCTTCAACCGAGCGCCCGGCGATTTTCTGGACGGTGGGCAAAAGGTTGTCCTTCAGATCAACGCTCAGGTTGCTGATAAACGCCTCCTGCCTCGGACCTGCGAGCGTGAGACTGTAAACCGACTCGATGATGGCGCTCACGCCACTAATCACAATTACCAGCACGGCGATGATTGTGAGAAGGCGGAAGCGACGGGTTTGGACCCGGGTTTTTTCGAGTTCCTGGATGAGTTGTTTGGCTTCTTCTGTGCTCATAATTTAATTGTTTGGTGCAACAGTTTGAAACGCCATAACTAAATACTGGCCTGACGGGATTAGTATTAAGCAGCAAACATGCCTGCAAGTAAAATCCACATAAATTAATGCCGCTTAAAAAGTCATTTTTACCGTAAAAAAACGCTCATTTATTATGAAAAACCAAAGTTATTCCCAAAAGCTGCGCATTCCAACATCTGTTAAACAGGCCAATCCTCGTTGATGTCAAATGATGGGACACACGAATGTCCGATTGTCTCAAAGTAGCATTCTCAGGCTATAGAGCTTTTCTTCGCTGACTTTGATGGCCTTCCGAGTCGGAATAGATCAGTGAACATCTGCCGTTGACGATGTATTCCAAATCAGGCTGGTGATAGTGGTTGTTTATCGGTGCGAACCGGCGGCAGGCCATCGGCTTCAGCCAGTGTCCGATTGCGCGGGCGGCCCGACGATGGCCGATGATGTCTTGACGCCGGCCCCGGAGAATGACGCAAATGCCGTCGGCCGCGCTGCCGGTGAAAAACTATCGCCCAGGTGAAAACTCCCAGCGCCACCAGAAAAAGAGCGCCGAAATAAATAAGGGCTTGAGTAACGGTGGACCCGGAAGGGATCAACTCTCGTATGGCATTGTCCCCGTTCACCCCGGCCAAAAAACCTGGAGTAATCATAGTTAATAAATTGTTTATCCCGCCTGAACGGTTTTGTCTTGGTTGTTGGTGGTCATACCGTCTTCAGATGTAGCAACCCGCAAGCCATTATTTAGGGCTGATTTTCAATCGTCCGCTGGTTTTGACCGGATTGAAATGTTTGCGCTCAAACAGGGCTTCGTCGGGCCTTCTTCCGATAAGTTACGGGTTGCGCCTTCCCTTCCCTGGCCGGGACACCGCCATCCATCATCCGCTGGAGTTCCTTGATCTGGTCCCGCAACAGCGCGGCCTTCTCAAATTTTAGCTCGTTCGCGGCGGCGAGCATTTCATCTTCGAGTTCCTGAATGGTTGTCGTGAGGTCAACATCCATGCCGGCGTCCTTCAACACCGCACCAGCTTCCTCGCGCTTCGATTCGTAGGTGGCAAGGCTTTCCTCAACCGCGCGGCTCACGCTGCGCGGCGTGATGTGGTGCTCCTGGTTGTAGGCGATCTGCTTTTGGCGGCGGTGTTCGGTGACGGCCAGAAATTTTTTGATGCTGTTGGTCATCACGTCGGCGTAAAGTATCACTTCGCCGTTGAGATGGCGCGCGGCGCGGCCGGCGGTTTGGATCAAACTCGTTTCGCTGCGCAAAAACCCCTCCTTGTCGGCGTCGAGAATCGCCACCAGCGACACTTCCGGCAAATCCAGCCCCTCGCGCAGCAGGTTGATGCCCACCAGCACGTCGAACTCGCCCTTGCGCAACGCGCGCAAAATCTCGACGCGTTCGATGGCGTCAATCTCACTGTGCAGGTAACGCACATTCACACCGATGCCGTGCAGGTAATCGGTGAGTTCCTCGGCGGTGCGCTTGGTGAGCGTGGTGACCAGCACGCGTTCCTTCGCGTCGGCGCGCTTGCGGCATTCCTCAATGAGATCATCAATCTGCCCCTTGAGCGGCTTGAGTGTGACTTTCGGGTCAATCAGCCCCGTCGGGCGCACGACGAGTTCCACAATACCGGGAAGAGCGCCGGTCTCCGGTCCGGCACGATGCGATGCAGCCACAGAATTTGCCGGGTCGGAGACCGGCGCTCCAGCACTTGTCCGCGCCCACTCGATTTCCCTCGGCGCTGGCGTCGCGCTGGCGTAAATTGTCTGGTTTTGCATGGACTGAAACTCCAGAAAATTCATGGGCCGGTTGTCTAGCGCGCTCGGCAGGCGGAACCCGTAGTCCACCAGCACGGTCTTGCGCGAACGGTCGCCCTCGTACATCCCGCCGATTTGCGGCACCGTGACGTGTGATTCGTCAATGACGAGGAGATAATCCTGCGGGAAAAAATCAAACAACGTGCAGGGCTGCGAGCTGGGCGCGCGCCCGCCGATGTGGCGCGAGTAGTTCTCAATGCCGGAGCAAACGCCCATTTCCTCCATCATTTCCAGGTCATATTCCGTGCGCTGCTTGATGCGCTGGGCTTCGAGCAGCTTGCCGTGTTTCTCGAACCAGGCGATGCGTTCACCAAGCTCCTCGCGGATGGCGAGAATGGCGCGCTTCATCTTGTCGCCGGTGGTGACGAATTGTTTCGCAGGGAAAACGGTGACGGCGTCAAGCGGTTCAATTTTATTTCCCGTCAACGGCTCGAAGCGGGTCAGGCGCTCGATTTCCTCGCCGAAAAATTCCACGCGCAGCCCGTCCTCGCGCCCGGCCGGACGCAATTCCACCGTGTCGCCGCGAACACGGAACTGGCCGCGGGCGAACTCGATGTCATTCCGGTCGTAAAGCAAATCCACGAGGCGCGCGAGGAATTGTTCGCGCGACAATTGCATTCCGACGCGAACTGGAATGATCATGGCCTCGTAATCCTCCTTGCTGCCGATGCCGTAAATGCACGACACGCTGGCGACGACAATCACGTCACGCCGCGAGAAGAGCGAACTCATCGCGGAAAGCCGCAGGCGCTCGATCTCCTCGTTCCGGCTGGAATCTTTTTCAATGAACGTGTCTGTGCGCGGGAGGTAGGCTTCGGGCTGGTAATAATCGAAATAGCTGACGAAATATTCGACCGCGTTCTTCGGGAAAAAACCTTTGAACTCGGCATAAAGCTGGGCGGCCAGCGTCTTGTTGTGCGAGATGACCAGCGTGGGCCTGTCCACGTCGCGGATGACATTGGCAACGGTAAACGTCTTGCCCGACCCCGTGACGCCGAGCAGCACCTGATGTTTCACGCCGGACAACAGTCCTGCGGTCAGCTTCGCAATCGCCTGCGGCTGGTCGCCGGCGGGTTTGAAGGGGGCAGTGAGCTCGAACATGTCAGGCGAAAGTAGAAGCGGAGTCGCCGGGTGTCAAACGCCGGCTTCGGGATTGAAACGGCGGCGGGTTGGCGTAAGCTCCGTGTCAATTAATGAAAACCCTGTTCGCCATTGCAGCCGTGGCTGCTTTTCCATTCCTGCTTCGCGCGGAAATGCAGGCGCCCATCCCGCTCTGGCCGGACGGCGCGCCCGGCGCGCTCGGCAGCACGAGCAATGACATTCCCACGCTCACGCCTTATCTGCCCGACCCCACCAATGCGACCGGCGCGGCAATGGTGATTTGTCCAGGCGGCGCCTATGTGAATCTTGCGCCGCATGAAGGAAACGATTACGCGTTGTGGTTGAACCAGCATGGCGTGGCCTGCGTCGTCTTGAAATACCGGCTCGGCTCGCATGGGTACCGGCATCCGGCCATGTTTCAAGATGCGGCGCGCGCAGTGCGCCTGGTGCGGGCGCAGGCGGCGGATTGGAAGATTAATCCGAAGCGTGTCGGCATCATGGGTTCCTCGGCGGGCGGACATCTGGCTTCCACCCTGCTGACGCATTTTGATTCCGGCAACCCGAACGCCACTGACCCGGTTGAGCGGCAAAGTTCGCGACCGGACCTCGGCATTCTCTGCTATCCGCTCATCACCATGGGCCAATACACGCATTCCGTTTCAAAGAAAAACCTGCTCGGAACCAACCCGCCGTCGGCGTTGGTGCAGTTGCTCTCAAACGAACTGCAGGTGACGGCCAATACTCCACCGTGTTTCATCTGGACCACGTATGAGGACAAAATCGTGCCGATGGAAAACAGCCTGATGTTCGCCGAAGCGCTGCGGAAAAATCAGGTCCCGTTTGATTTCCACGTCTATCAAAAAGGTGGTCACGGCATGGGTCTGGGCGACAAACCGCCGTTCGCGCACCCGCATCCGTGGGCGGACGATTGTTTGTTTTGGCTGAAAGCGCAGGGGTTCGCGAAATAAACGGGCCGGGGTTTGCCGCTGAAAGAAAGTTATTTAATCCGGGAAAATGTTCCGGCCAATGTAATTTTGTTTGCCCACCGGTGGGTGAACGCGCAATTTCTACCGCAACTGGTTTCCACCTTAAACGCGCATGGCCTTCAAACTATTGGCGAAGCAAACGCGGGGCGTCGAGCTGCTTCAGCGCTCGCTCGCCCGCGGACGGCTGGGCCATGCTTACCTGTTCGCCGGCGATCATCTCGAAGAATTGGAAACGCTCGCCCGCACGCTGGCCAAAACGCTAAACTGCCAGCAACCCGTCAAAACCGGCGGCGTGGCCACTGATTGCTGCGACGCCTGTTCGAGCTGCCAGAAAATTAACCACGACACCCATGCCGATGTGCATTGGGCGCGGCCCGAATCCAAATCGCGCATCATCACCGTCGAGCAAACCCGCGAGTTGATGCGCGAAATCCAGCTCAAACCCACCGAGGCCGAATACAAGGTGGCCATCATCGCGGGGGCGGACCGGCTCAATGTTCAAGCCGCCAATGCCTTCCTGAAAACGCTGGAAGAACCGCCCGGCAAGTCGGTTCTGATTTTGCTTTCAACCGAGCCGCAGCGGATTTTGGAAACGATCCTGTCACGCTGCCTGCGCCTGAATTTTTTTGGCGAAGGCGTCCGCCCGCTCGATCCGGCGCAAATGGAATGGCTCGCGCGTTTTGACGCGCTGGCGGCCGGCGATCAAAAAAGTTTGCTGGGCCGCTACCGGCTGCTCGATGTGTTGCTGCAAAAACTCGGCGAAATCCGGGAGCGCGTGGATGAATCCCTGACCGCACGCTCGCCGTTGCAACAGCACGATGAGGTCGAAAAGGATTTGCGCGAAAAGTGGGAGGACGAACTCACCGCGGCCATCGAGGCCGAATATCGCCGCCAGCGGGCGGAGGCACTGCTGCTCGTACAATGGTGGCTGCGCGACGTGTGGCTGCGCACCCTCGCCGCCGGCGGCAGCCTGTTGAAATTCCCTGAAATTTCCGGCGCCGGAGCCGTCGCCCGGCGCATCACCCCGCGGCAGGCATTGGAAAATCTGCAAACCCTGGAGCAAACCCAGCGGTTGCTGCACACCAACGTGCAGGAAGCGCTCGCGCTCGAAGTGAGCCTGCTCAAACTGCATTTTTAGCCGGTTGCGAACCTGGCCGCGCAATGAATTCCGAAAAAACAACCGCCGGAACCAGGCTTTACGCGCTCGGATTCGGGCTGTTTCTCGGACTGGCGATTTTGAAGTTTGGCAACCCGGTCATCCTCGACCACAAAATCACGCCGCCGGTTTCGCCTTCTGAATTTTGGATGTACGCCTGGCCCATGCACTGGGGCAACTGGATTTTGCTGCCGCTTGCGCTGGCAGGCGCGGCATTGGCCTACATCGGCAAACCGCGCTGGCCGGGGACACGCTGGCTCTGGACGTTGCCGTTGCTGTGGTTCGGCTGGCAGCTTCTTTCCGCCACGCAAACCGTGGATGGTAATCTCACCGCGACGACGCTCTGGCAGTTTGGCGGATGCGTTGCGTGTTATTTTCTCGGCGCGCTGGTGTTGGGACGAGAACAGGCGGTGCGCTGGTTGCTGGCCGGCGTGTTGGCGGCATTCGCCTTTTGTCTCATCAAGGGAATCAACCAGCGGCTGGTCGAATTTCCGCAAAGTCGCCAGGTGCTGCTGGAAGGCGAGCGGACGGGATGGACGAACATTCCGCCGGAAATGTTTGCCGAAATGAAACACAATCGGGTGGTCATCACCACCAACGGCGTGGACGTGGCGAACCCCGCAATCCTCGCCAAATTCGCCAAAGGGCGCGTCAATGGCACGCTGGTTTATCCCAACGCGCTGGCAGGCTTGATTCTGCTGTTACTGCCAGTGTCGCTCGTTTTGGCGTTCAACCGCACCAAACGGCTGCGCACGCCCATTCGCGCCGCAGTCATCGCGCTGACCGTTTTTCTGGGTGGCTCGGCGTTTTTTTGGACCGGATCAAAGTTGGGCTGGTTGATTGCCATGGCCATCGGCGGCGCGTGTCTGTTTCGTTTGCAGTGGCCGATGCGATTAAAACTGGCAACGTTGATCGGCATTTTACTAATCGGGCTGGTCATTTTTGCGGTTCGATTTCACAGTTACTTTGCCGCCGGGGCCACTAGTGTCGGCGCACGGTTTGATTATTGGCGCGCGGCGGTGGAAACCACTGTTAACCATCCGTTGTTCGGAACGGGGCCGGGCACTTTTCAACGGCCATACGAACGGATCAAATCGTCGGCAGCCGAAATGGCCCGGCTCGCCCACAACGACTACCTCGAACAGTTTTCTGATTCGGGCATCGCGGGCGGAGCTTTTTACGCGGCCTGGATTTTCCTGTCGCTGGCAACTATCGGGCGGCGCACGTGGCTGTCCACCGACCTGATGACCTTTGCCATTTTTGTCGGACTGCTCGGCTGGTTCGTCCAAGAGTTTGGCGAATTTAGCCTCTACGTTCCGGCACTGGCTTGGACGGCCTTCACTTTGTTGGGTTGTCTGCTGGCATTGGCTGGAAATCGAATCGACAAAGTTCCGGGGGCAGGATATTTTTCCCGCCGCACATGAAGATTCTTTTTCTCAATGGGCCGAACCTGAATCTGTTGGGCCAGCGCGAACCGGATGTTTATGGCCGCACAACTTTGGCCGATATTGAGGCAAAAGTGCGCGAACGGGCGGCACAGATGAAGGTGGAAATTGATTTCCGGCAATCGAATCTGGAAGGCGAACTGGTGGATTGGATTCAACAGGCAAAGGGACAATTCGATGTGATCGTGCTAAACGCTGCCGCTTACACCCATACCAGCATTGCACTGCGGGACGCGATTGCGGCGGTAGGTGTGCCGACAATCGAGATCCATCTCTCAAACATTTACGCGAGAGAAAAATTCAGACACAAGTCGTTAATTGCACCAGTTTGCTATGGGCAAATTAGCGGCTTTGGACAAAAATCTTATATTTTAGCACTGGAAGCTTCAGTTAACGTTACAGTTATTAATAAATAGCAATTTTTGTTGTTTTTAAAGGCTGTTTTTGTTGCCTTTTATTTGAATTCAAACTTTTCTATTTTGAGACTTGACGATGGTTTTTAAATGACTAAAATACCTTTAATTAAATACTGATTCAAGCAGAGTCGAACTTCGGTGCTGCTTTTTTGGTTATTACAGATTAAAAGCAGGAATTCAAGCCAACTTTAACGAAAACGCATTGTGGATATCAAAGATATTAAGGCCATAATTGACCTGATGAAGAAAAATTCCATTACGGAGTTTGAACTGGAGCGTCAGGATTCAAAAATCAGGCTTAAGCGCGGCACTAATGGTGGTACTCCCGTCGTACAGTATGATGAACTCGCCACTGCTGGTTCTGTCTCGGTTCTGCCACCCGTTACTGTGGCCCCAACCCCGGTTGGCACACCACCGCTTCCCGTCTCAAACGAAATTGAGGTCAAGTCCCCAATGATCGGCACTTTTTATCGCGCACCATCCCCTGAAGCGGCGAATTACATCGAAATTGGCGCTGAAATCAACCCCGAATCCGTCGTTTGTATCATCGAAGCAATGAAAGTGATGAATGAAATAAAAGCCGAAGTCAAAGGCGTCATCACGCAGGTTCTGGTTGAAAACGCCAAGCCGGTGGAGTTCGGCCAGCCGTTGTTTAAAGTGCGTCCAGTCTGACTCTGGCTGAATAAACGTCATTTAAATCTGTTTGCTTTCACTGAAAGCCCATGTTCGAAAAAATCCTGGTCGCCAATCGCGGTGAGATCGCCGTTCGGATCATCCGCGCTTGCAAAGAACTGAACGTCCGTACCGTTGCCGTTTATTCGGAGGCGGACGCCAACTCTATGCACGTTCAACTGGCCGACGAAGCCATTTGCATCGGCAAGGCTCCGGCAGTGGACAGTTATCTGCGGATTGACCGCATCATCAGCGCGGCGGAAATCACGGACGTGGACGCGATTCATCCTGGCTATGGTTTTCTTTCGGAGAATGCGCACTTCGCCGAGGTTTGCGAGAGTTGCAACATTCGCTTCATCGGCCCGAGCCCGCGCGCGATGCAGGCGCTGGCGGACAAGGCGCTCAGCCGGGCGCTGGCCAAGAAAGCCGGTGTGGCCGTCCCACCCGGATCGGAAGGCGTCGTTGAGAAAGAAGCGGACGCGCTGGCCATTGCCAAACACATCGGCTATCCGGTGATAATTAAAGCCATCGCCGGCGGCGGAGGGCGCGGAATGCGCGTCGCGCACAATGACATTTCGCTGGTGAAAGGTTTTTACACGGCGCGAAACGAAGCGGAAAAGGCCTTTGGCAATTCGGGCGTCTATATCGAGAAATTCATCGAGAATCCGCATCACATCGAAATTCAGATCCTCGGCGACAATAAAGGACGCATCATTCACCTGGGCGAACGCGATTGTTCCGTTCAACGCCGCAACCAAAAACTTATCGAAGAGGCGCCGTCGCCACTGCTCGAGAATAAATTCCGCAAATTGCGCGACAAAATCGGCAAGGCCGCCGTGAAGATCGCCGAGGCCGCGCACTATACCAACGCCGGCACCGTCGAGTTCATCGTGGACAATCACGGCAATTTTTATTTCCTCGAAGTCAACAAGCGGGTTCAGGTCGAGCACCCGGTCACCGAGGAAGTCACGGGCATTGATATCGTGCGCTATCAAATTCTGCTGGCCATGGGCGAGCCGCTGCAACATTCGCAAAGCGACATTCAAATCAAAGGCCATGCCATCGAATGCCGCATCAACGCCGAAGACCCGTTTGACGATTTCCGTCCCAGTCCCGGACGGATTGAAATGTATTTTCAACCCGGCGGCCGCGGGGTGCGGGTGGACACCCATGCCTACGCGGGTTACACGATCCCCTCCACCTACGACTCGATGATCGGCAAGCTGATCGCCACGGGCAAGGACCGGCGTGATGCGATGGATCGCATGAACCGTGCGCTCGCCGAATACATGATCACCGGCATCAAGACCACCGTGTCCTTCCAGCAGGCCATCATGCAGGATCCAAATTTCCGGCGTGGCGTTTATTCAACCGGTTTCGTCGAACAATTGCTCGGCGGCGCACGGCGGGAATTGATTGAGGAAAAAACTTGATGGCGCGGTCGTTCTCCAACCGGGCTGGCGGATTCCTCCATCCCGGCTTTGGTTTTCAGAATTACATTTGACAGCCGCCGTCAGCCGTTTATCTTGAACCACTAAATACTATGGCTGATATTCCTTCAAACATCCCGGGCGCGCCCACAGGCGCTGTGCCGCCGGTAAAAAAAGAAACCGGCAAGGTCCAGCCCAAAAAAGAGACCGTCCGCATCAATTTGCCGCCGAAACCATCCGCTGCGCCGACCATCAAACTGCCGACGCTGCCGCCTGGTGGTCCGACCGGCGCCCCCAGCGCTGCGCCGCTGCCAGCCAGCGCGCCAAAAACTTCGCCATCCACTGCTCCCGCGCCACGAGCCACTGCGGCGGCGGCACCTGTTTCTCAAACGCGGCCCGCCCCGGCGGCGCAAAGAGCGGCAGCAGCCGCACCTGCGATGAGTGTGCTCGACAACATTCTGGTCATCGTCGCGACCGTGGCTGCATTGTTTGCCGTCGGCACGGTGGTTTGGATGTTCCTGATCCTCAAAGACGCAATCAGTTGAAACCGGTTTTGACAGCGTTGTTTCGTTTCTTGTGCCTAAAAACCACCCTATTTAACGTATGGCTTCTCCCTTGATTGTCACGCTCACACAGGAAAGTTTTGCCCAGCAGGTTTTGCAATCGCCGGTGCCCGTGCTCGTTGATTTTTGGGCGGAATGGTGCGGCCCATGCAAAATGATCGCGCCGCTCCTTGATGAACTCGCCGACGAATACGATGGCAAGGTGAAAATCGGCAAAGTGAACATTGACGAACAGCAGACGCTGGCGGCCGAGTACGGCATTCGCGCCATCCCCACACTGCTGCTGTTCAGCAAGGGCCAGGTCGTCGACCAGATCGTCGGCGCGCGCAGCAAGCGCGATTTCAAGACCAGCCTCGACCGCGTCGCGACCTGACCGCGCCGGTCCCGCGAGGCGGGATTATGCCGCTTATCGTCACGCCCCGCCAATTCACCCAGCGGGCCGAACTGTTTCAACAGCTTGCCCAGTTCACGTCTGCTGGCATTCCCCTCGTTCAGGCACTGGAGCAAATCAAACGCAGTCCACCCGCCCCTTCATTCCGCGAGCCGTTGCAACGCTTGCTCGATGGACTCACCAAGGGCGCAACGCTGGCCGAATCATTACAATCACTCGACTGGTTGCCCGCGTTTGACCTCGCGTTGATTGGCGCTGGCGAACAAAGCGGGCGGCTCGACACCTGCTTCCGACTGCTCGCCGATTATTACAACGACCGCGCCCGCGTCATCAAACAGGTGATTTCCCAGCTCATTTACCCGGTTGGACTGATTCATTTTGCCGCCCTCATTTTTCTGATCGTGCTTCCATTTGTCGCGTCGCAGTTCAACGCCAGCTTGACCGGCCTGTTCGCCAAAGCCGCGCTCATCTTTTCCCCGTTTTATGGCGCCGTCGTCCTGATGATTTACGCCACGCAGAGCAAACACGGTGAAAGCTGGCGCGCGCGGATTGAAGCTTTCCTGCGGCGGGTCCCCATTCTGGGCAAGGCCCGGCATTATCTCGCTCTTTCCCGTCTTGCCGCGGCCCTCGAAGCGCTCATTAGCGCCGGGGTTAACATTTTCGAGGCCTGGGATTTGGCCGCCACCGCCAGCGGTTCACCCGCCTTGCGACGCGCGGTACAGGCGTGGAAGCCGCAACTGGTTGCCGGTCAAATGCCCTCCGAAGCCGTGCGCCGCTGTCCGCTGTTCCCGGAAACCTTCGCCAATCTTTATGCCAGCGGCGAGGTCAGCGGCAAACTCGATGAATCGCTCCGCCATCTGAACCGGCTTTACAATGAGGACGGCTCACACAAGATGAACGCCTTCGCAACCTGGATGCCGCGCCTCATTTATATACTGGTCGCGCTGGCGATCGCCTACGAAATCATTCAGTTCTGGACTGGCATCTACGGTCCCCATGGTGAACTTTCCAATATCCTGAAAGGATTTTAATTCCGCTTTGCGCGCCGCGCCTTTGCCCATTACTTTCGTGCATGACATTGACCGAAATGCTCGCGAACGAGGAATTGCGCCGGCATGAATTCCCCGTTGCCCGCGACAAAATTTTTCTCGCGCACGCCGGCGTCTGCCCGCTGCCGCAGCGCGTTGCCGCCGCCGTTTCCGAATGCGCCCAACGCGGCACGCTCGGCGATCAGGAAGCCTTCGTCCTGCACCGCCTGAATGACGCGCGCCAGCTCGGGGCGCAATTGTTGCATTGCCAGCCGGAGGAGGTCGCGCTGGTCGGACCGACGTCGCTCGCGTTGAGCTTTGTCGCCGCCGGGCTGAAATTCAAAAAAGGCGACAACCTCCTCATTTATCACGACGATTATCCGGCCAACGTTTATCCGTGGATGGCGCTGGCCGAACGCGGCGTCGAAGTCCGCCTGCTCAACACGCGTGGCCTCGGGGTCATTCGCCCGGTGGACGTGATGGGACAGGTGGATGAAAACACCCGGCTCGTCGCGCTCGCGTCCTGCCACTTCGTCAGCGGCTATCGCATTGATTTTCAGGCCATCGGCAAGTTCTTGCGTGAACGCGGAATTCTATTTTGTCTCGATGCCATCCAGACGCTCGGCGCGTTCCCCACAACGGTCGAGCACGTGGACATGCTCGCTGCCGACGCGCATAAATGGCTGCTCGGACCGTGCGGCGCGGGACTGCTTTACGTCCGGCGCGAAATTCAGGATCGGGTGAACCCGCCGATTTACGGCTGGCACAACGTGCGCTGCCCGAATTTTGTCGCGCAGGAACAAATTGTTTTCCGCCCCGGCGCGACGAAATACGAGGCCGGCACGCACAATCTGCTGGGGCTCGTCGGCTTGATCGCCGCCATGGAACTCGCTTTGGAAATCGGCGTCGAAAACGTCGCCGCCGAACTGCTGCGCAAACGCGCCTGGCTCGTGCCCGCGTTGCAGGCCAAAGGTTTTACGGTATTGAACGCGGATGCAAAAATTGAAAACGCGGGCGGCATTATTTCCTTTCATCAGGCGGGTAAAGATCTTGCGGCGCGGCATAAGAAATTGACGGACGCCGGTGTGGTGGCGTCCTTGCGCGCGGACCGCAAGGGACAAAACTACATTCGCCTCTCGCCGCACTTTTACAACACGGATGCCGAGTTGCAACGCACGCTGGAATTACTGTAACCGCGGCAAGCAGCCGCAGTTACGACTCATCCTGGCGGCTGTAGCCGCGGATCGAGGCTTTCCACCACGGTGCAAGCGATTGACGCAACCAGGCTTCGTGATACAGCCAAACCATGGTGCGTTCGTCGGCCATGACTAACAGCCGTTCGGCGGGCGTCAATTGGTCCGGCCCGGCGGCCAGCAATTTTTCGCCGAGCGCGCGGACTTGCGGACTACCGACACCCATCCCGGCAAGCTGCTCGGCATAAACCGGATTGAGCTGCTTCTCGCGCAGCAGCGAAACGTGTATGGCGTTGACGTAAGGGTCGAGCACCGCCTCCGCCAGGCCCGCGTGCGGACGGGGCGGGGTGGTGTCCTCGGTGATTTCATGGACTTTCATGTTCGCCCGGAGCGCGACCAGTTCCGGCGGCGGCGCGATTTCCTCCGGCGTGAGAAACAATCCCAGCTTGCGCGCGCGGGCGCCGAGGCCGCGCCGGCTGGTGAAGACGCTCAAGGGGATGGACAAAATCATTCCCGCCAGCATGGGCGTGAACCACCAGAACAGCGACGGTCCGAGCCACCACATGAATGCGCCCCAAACCAGCCCAAACAATGTGTGGCCCCAATGCCGCCGGATGGCGTAGGTCCACGCCGTGCCGTCGGCGGCGCGTTTTTGCGTCCACCAACCAGTGCTGACGCCCAGCAGGTTGATGATGACAAACCGCGTGTGCCACAACATCAGCAGCGGCGCATGCAGCGTGGAAAAAATGGTTTCGCAAAAGACGCCGGTGGTTGCACGCGCCAGACCGCCGAACGCGCGGCGGCGTTCTGAATCATACGAAAGGTCAAGGAGCACCAGCGCCTTCGGCAGCATGATGACGACCATGCAGATGACAAAAATGAGCAGGGCGTGGGCGGTGGCGCTGAGGTTCAAATACGGTGTGAGGGCGTGAACGGGAATGTCCGACAGGCCGGTGTGTTTGTGAAACCAGCAAATCCAATTGAACGTGAGCAGGAACGCCAGCCACAGCGGCCCGGCGAGATACCCGCAAATGCCCAGCATCAAATGCAACCGGCTCACTCCGCGCAATCCCCTGGCAAAGAGCACCAGGCCGTGCTGCAAATTGCCCTGGCACCAGCGGCGCTCGCGCTGGGCATTTTCGATCATGGCCTGGGGCGCTTCCTCGTAGCTGCCTTCCAGGTCGTAGGCGAACCAGACTTCCCAGTTCTCGCGCAACAGCAGCGCGGCCTCGACAAAATCATGGCTGAGAATCTGGCCGCCAAACGGCTTGCGTCCGGGCAGTTGCGGCAAATCGCAGAATTGCATGAACGGCTCGGTGCGGATGATGGCGTTATGCCCCCAGTAATTTCCAAAATCAAGCGCCCAGTAGTTCAGGCCCGCGATGAAGACCGGCGCGTAAAGACGGTTGGCGAATTGCTGGATGCGGCCAAACAAAGACTCGGCGTTGACCAGCGCCGGCACGGTTTGAATCAGGCCGGCGGTCGGATGCACTTCCATCAATTTCACCAGGTCCACAAGCGTTTCGCCTCGCATAACGCTGTCGGCGTCGCACACCATGAAATAGCGGTAGCGGCGGCCCCAGGCGTTGAGAAAATCGCGGACATTCCCGCTCTTGCGGCCCTCGTTGTTTAACCGGCGGCGATAGTGAATGCGGCCAAGCGCATCGAGTTCGCGAACCAAATCATACCAGCGCCGTTCCTCTTCAACCCATTTGTCAGGGTTGGTGGAGTCGCTCAGGATGAAAAAGTCGAAGCGTTCCAACTGGCCGGTTTTTTCCAGGGATTCATACGTCGCGCGCAAACCTTCGCAGACGCGCACGGCGTTTTCGTTGTAAACCGGGAAGACAATCGCCGTGCTGATGCCGGCAATGCTTTGGCCGCGATATTCCTTCAGCCGCGTAATGCAGCGGCCATCGCCAAACATCCGCAGCACAAAACCATATAAACCGTGGACGCAACCGATGGCGGCGAACAAAAACAAAACCACAAACAAAACCAGCAGCACGGTGCGCGACGTGGACCATCCCGTCCGCCACAGCAGATCGGCAAAGAGCATCGAGACTAGACCGGTGAGCAGCAGGGCGCAGGAATAAAAGATGAACAGCCGCCAGCCGCGCGCGATGCGCGGAACCGGGGCCATCTTAATGTTCGGGGCGTCAGCCATGGCGGAAGAGGAGTTGCAAAAAATGGCCGACGCCCGAGAACACGATTCGACATTGTTCCCAAAACGACCGTTCGCCGGCATGTGTGAGCCAGAACACGAAAATGAGCAGCAGTCCCCAAAATATCCACGCGGTGAGCATGCGGACATAGGGTAATTTGCCGAGACTCTGGAGCGTTGTAATCGGGCCAAGATCAAAGGGGCGCGGTGTCATCTTGGAGAGCTGAAAATCCGGCCCGGCACGCAGGTAGGTTTCACGCATGGCGCTGATGAATTCCTTCGGCCACGGGCCGGGCCGCAGAAATTGTTCCTGCCAGCGGCCCGGCATGTCGGCGAGCAGCAGCGCGAGCCGCCCGCGCGTGGAGAGCATCTGGTCGGCGTTGGCCGGCGGCTCCTGCAACACCTCGGCGAACCACTCGATCACAATGCGATCCATTTCCTCGGCGGCGAGCTGGGTGGCGGAGCGTTCCGGCTCGGCGGGCGCGCGCCGCGCGGCGCGTTCGAGCACGCGTAGCACCAGCCGGCCAAGCAGGGGTTTGTTGCGAACGCGCAGGGCGTGGAAATAATTCTCCACCTTTTCATATGCCGCGTTCCATTCCTCCAGCGGGCGTCCCGCCAGATGGCCGGCGGAATCGGTCAGCGCGCCAAGGCCGTTCATGGCGGACTCCACTGGTAAGTCCAGGTTTCGCTTAAAATATTGGTTCCCTTTTGCAACGTGCAGCGCAGATCCACGGGATCGGTGTTGCCGGGCTTGGGTTGCATTTTTAAAATCACGCGCCAGGTGCCCAGCCCGTAGCAGCGCAGGACCTGGTTGTACACAATCGCCGCGTTGGCGCTGCAATTGGCAATCGCCTGCGGGAGATCGCTTTCGGGAATGGCGTCGAGTTTCGGCCCGTCAAAATCAATCACGAATTGCCGGACATTCGCTGACCCCAAGTCCAGACCTGTGCGCGTGGACACGACTTTCTCCTCGGACAGTTTGTAGGTGTCACTCATCCAGCGAAGCGTGTAGCCGAAGCGGCAGGGTTGCAGCGGCGCGGGTTTGTTCTTGGGATCCCAAAACACCACGATATTGTCGAAGCCCTCGTAATTCTCGCTCAGTTCCACCAGATGCAAATCGCCGTCGCCCCAGTTGCCGTGCGGCTCGACCCACACGCTGGGTTCGAGGTGATACAGGTTGAACATGTCCTGATACGCCGCGAAGGAACGCTCGCGTTGCAACAATCCAAAACCGCGGATGTTCGGGGCGGAAAAAATCTGGTGGCGCATGACGGAGGGATTGTCGAGCGGATGCCAGAACACTTCGCCGTTGTCCATGTGAACCAGCAATCCGTCGGTGTCATGAACTTCGGGGCGGTAATCATCGAATTTGCGCTCGGAATTTCTGCCAAACCAAAACATGCTCGTCAGCGGCGCCCAGCCGATGGTCTTGATAGGCAGCCGGTTCGTATTCACGGCGTAAATCGTGTTCGTTTCGCGGTAATACAGCACGGTCTCAACGTCCACCATGGTTGTTTCACCCGGACGGATGATTAATTGATACGCGCCCACACAACTGACGCTGTCGAGAATGGCATACAAGGTCAATTGCCCATCGTCCTTTTGCGGCTTGCCCAGCCACCAGTCGGTGAAAATGGGGAATTCCTCCGGCCGGTCCGGTTCCCCGCAGTCCAGGGCCAGTCCGCGTGCGGATTGGCCATAATGCTGTCCCTTGCCGAGCAGCCGGAAATAACTCGCGCCGAGAAACGCGCCAATTTCATCCCACTTGTTCGACTCGTTCAATTGATTCAACAGGCGAAACCCGGCGTAACCCGTGTCCGAAGGGATGTCGTTTTGAATGCGCAACGCGCGGTAATTGAAAAAGTCCTGCACGAACCGGATGGGCTGCACGTGCGTGGCCGTAAATTCATAGACATGAACCGGTTCATTGTAGATGTAACCCGGATGAAAGAACTCCACGTGAAACGGCAGGCCATCCGACGCCCACAATGCCCGGTCGTGCCGGAATTCAATCTCGCGGTACTTGTCGTAGTCGAGATTTTCCTGCCGCAGCACCTTCGGCAAATCGGCGCGCGGCGAATGGAAAGGCTGGCGGGCGCGCTCGAGAGCGCGTTGCGCCACATAATCCAGATTGACCTCGGCTGATTCCGCGCCGATCAACAGCTTGCCGGCCAGCACCAGACCGATTGTTAAAACCAGGCCACTAGGTCGCCACATTCTGATAAGGAGAACCGAAATCGGCCAAATTTGCAAGTTTAGTGCGAAAACCTTAAAAAACCGGCCAAATCTGGTGGTGACAGCTCCCCAGTTGTGGTTCGGGATCAGGCTCGCGCGGGCTGCTTCTTTTTCTCGGTTTCCGGGCGATATTCCAAAATCTCGCCGGGCTGGCATTCGAGATGGGCGCAAATGGCTTCGAGTGTGGAGAACCGGATGGCCCTGGCCTTGCCGGTTTTGAGGATGGACAGATTTTGCGGCGTGATGTCCACGGCGGCGGCCAGATCGTTCAGCCGCATTTTGCGCTGGGCGAGAACCACGTCCAAATTGACGATGATGGGCATAAGCTTAAACGGTCAATTCCTGTTCCTCCTGCATTTTGCAGCCTTCGTCCATGATGTGAGAAATCATGATTCCAAAAAGCCCACCGACAATCCACGGCGAGCCCAGGATGGCAAATAACAAACCTGGAAAATTTAACAAACCGGATGAGACGACTGGCGAAATAACACCAATTAAACCGTTGCTAAAAGCCAAATATCCCAACGCTCTGAACAGCCGAACATTTTGCGAAGCAAAAAAGATTCCTTTTTCGTAAAGATTTAGCAGCCGATAAAAGACTATCAAAGCCAGCATATTTATGCTTACAGACAGAATGCAGATTATTTTTCCGCCACCCGGTATATCATAAAAATCCGTATAAATTTGCCCGCCAAATCCCCATGTGGGTGTTTTTTTTACAGAAATCGCAAGAACAAATAGGGGCAGAACAAAAAAATAAATTAGGAGCATGGCTTTTAATATCCGGCTGATTTTCCTGATGTGGCTTAATCCGATGTCGGGCGTTGGTAGCTTGACAGGACTTGATGGAGTAATTTCAGTCGCATTCATAAATTTGAAAAGTGGGTTTGGTTAAACGGTTAGTTCCTGTTCCTCCTGAATTTTCCGGCCTTCGTCCATGATCCAAGCGATGAAAATAATTACGAAACCGGGAAGTAAAGAGAGGAACAGTTCAAGAGGAATCCCGATAAGAAGGCCGAGGATTCCTTTCGCCGACGAAGCGCCAACAAAATAATCAGTGCCAAGAAGCCGGAAAAATTTGTCAAAAATGCTCCCGACGCCAATCAAGACGGTAACGATTCCAATCCATCGAATATAATGGACGGCGTTGGCGGCAAAGAAATCGCCGCGCGCGTAAAAGGAGAAGAGTTTGTAGGCGAGAACACATTCCACAGCATAGGCAAAAAAGAAGAATCTCCAAGTCTCGGAAAAATTGCTCGGATTCAAGATGCTGGTGACGATATAAATTATGCCTAAAATCCAAAAAAGGAGCGCGGCAATGAAGAAGGTTGTTCTTAAAAATGCGCCGATTTTCTGAATCCGGTTCATCCGAAAATTGGCCTTTGGAGAAATTTCATTCGCATTCATGGCGCAAGGAATAAACCAATCAATTCTGTTAATCAAGTCTTTTTTATCGCAAAACGATAAATACTTACTTTTTAGCATGATTTTCAGTATCGGCCGCAGTGTGCCGATTCATTCGAGCCACCCGCCTGTGCCATGCTCCGGCGTGGCAAGCAGGCTCCGCGCGATACAAATCATGCGATTTCCAAGTAAATCTGGCGTTGACAGTCCGCGAAAATCTGGTTCAATATCCGACCCCTTGCGGGAATATTTATGTACGCCGTTTTAGAAACAGGTAGCAAACAGTATCGGGTCGCCGCGGGCGACACGCTGGAAATTGAACGTCTGGCCGTCGAGGCCGGCAAACCCTTCACTTTTGACCGGGTGTTGCTGGTGAACACCGACGGCAAGCTGGCGGTGGGCACGCCCACAGTCAGCGGCGCCACCGTTTTGGCCGACGTGGTGGCGCACAAGCGCGGCGAGAAAAAACTCACTTTCAAGATGAAACGCCGCAAGGGCTATCACAAAACGATCGGCCATCGCCAGGAACTGACGGTCGTCAAGATCACTGAAATCAAGGCGTAACCCGAAAGGCTCACTCAGCTCTCAGCTCTCAACTTTCAACCCTCAACTTTTTATGGCACATAAGAAAGGTCAAGGCAGCGTACGCAACGGTCGCGACAGCGTCAGCAAACGGCTGGGCGTGAAAACGTATGGCGGCGAAGCGGTCACCGCTGGCAGCATCATCGTCCGGCAGCGCGGCAGCAAATTTGTGGCGGGTGAAAACGTCGGCACGGGCCGAGATTGGACGCTTTTTGCGCTAGTGGACGGCAAAATCGCCTTCGACAAGGGCGGTCATCGCGTGAATGTGAAGACCGAGCCGGCCGCGAAGAATTGACCGTCGCCAATGAATTTCAGGGCGAGGCCAAACGCCTCGCCTTTTTTATTGTAGCGTCGAGCCTGCGGCTCGATAGTTCGGCGCACAGCGCCAACACTATATCTGAAATCGCAAATGTTCGTTGACGAAATAAAAATTTACGCGAGCGCGGGACACGGCGGCAAAGGCTGCATCGCGTTCCATCGCGAGGCTTACATTGCCAAGGGCGGGCCGAGCGGCGGCAACGGCGGACGCGGCGGCAGCGTGATTTTGCAGGCCGACCACGACCTCAACAACCTTATCGCCCAGTATTATCAGCCACGCCTCATCGCCCCGGTCGGCGAACCAGGGCTCGGCAAGGGCATGGACGGCCATGCAGGCAAGGACCTCATCATCAAAGTGCCATGCGGCACGCTGGTGTGGCGCTTGCCATCGGTGACAAAACCGGCGGGCAATTTCGAGGACGAGGAGGGGAACGAGGACGTGAAGCCGACGTTCAAAACCAGCGCCAGCAGGCGGCCATTGATTCGCAGTGCGAGTGGCGGGCAGGCGCAGGAAATTGATTTGAGCAAGGAAGACGCCGGAGAATTTTCCGCCAGTGATTCAGAAAAAGGCGAACTCGTCGCCGACCTCACTGAAAACGGACAGCAATTTATTTTGTGCAAAGGCGGCCGCGGCGGATTGGGCAACCGGAACTTTGCGACGGCTGCGCGCCAGACGCCGCGTTTCGCGCAGCCGGGCGAACCGGGTGAGGAGGGCGATTATCTTTTTGAGTTGCGCATCATGGCCGAAGTCGGGCTGGTCGGCTATCCCAACGCGGGCAAGTCCACGCTGCTCACAGCCATTTCCAAGGCGCGACCGAAAGTCGCGCCGTATCCGTTCACCACGCTGCACCCACAGATCGGCATTGTCGAATATGCCGACTGGCACCGGCTCACGGTTTGCGACGTGCCGGGTTTGATCGAGGGCGCGCACAAAAACGTCGGCCTCGGCCACGCCTTTCTGCGCCACATCGAGCGCTGCAAAATCATCGTGCTGCTGCTCGACATGGCCGGCACGGACAACCGCGCGCCGTGGGACGACTACCAACAATTGCTCAACGAACTGGAGCTTTACGACCCGGCGCTGCTGGAAAGGCCGCGCCTGGTGGTGGCGAACAAAATGGACGAGGCGGTGGCCGAAAAGAATTTGAAGCAGTTCAAAAAGAAAATCAAAAAAGTTACGTTGCTGCCGATTTCCGCCGCCTTTGACCAGGGCATCGGGAAATTTAAACAAACCATTCGCGAAGCGGTGAAGGAAGCAACGGGATAAATATGAGCGAAGACCCAAAAGCTCGACAGAAAATTATCAATATTCGCCCCGGAGATCGGTTTCCTCTTTTTTTGCTTTGTTTGATTTTTATCGTCGGGTTCGGCAGCGCTTATTATGCGATTAACGAATGGCAACCGTCTGACACATTCGAGCAAGTCGTAAAATTTCTAGGTCGAGAATTGAGCATGACATTATTGCTCTTTGCTTTGCTTGTAATCATCCGCTGTTTTGTATCAACGGTGCGCTTGGAAAATACATTGGCTTCCGTCACATGGAAGGTTCTCATTGCCATGATGTTCGTGATAAGCGCAATTACGGCGCTGCTATTTCTGGCGCTTTTGGCAGCTTTCTAATTTTAAGTTTTTGGCTGTTCAAAAAACCGCATCAGGCTGTCGCCATGCTTGAGCAGTTTCACCTCCGTCCAGGGCGCCACGATGTCCAGCGTGTCGCGCTTGGTGTGCCCGAGCACGAACCGCCCGCCGGGCGCGAGCACCTTTGGCAGGTTCACATCATCGAGCAATAGTTGCGCGAAGGAGGTTGAGCGGCGACCGACATTCTTTTCGCCGTAGGGCGGGTCGGCCAGAATCAAATCGAATTGCCGTCCGCCTTCCGCGAATTGCGCCAGCGCGGTAAACACATCCTGCACGCGCACGTCGAGCGAGCCGCCGAGATCCGCCGTATCCGCATTGGCGCGGATAAATCCGACGTGCTTGTGCGATTTCTCGATGCACATCGCCGACACCGCGCCGCGGCTCAGGCAATCCAGGCTCAACGCGCCCGTGCCGGCGAACAGCTCCAGCACGCGCGCGCCGACCACCCGCGCGCCGAGGCTGTTGAAGACCGCCTGCTTGACGAGGTCGGGCGTGGGGCGCACCGCCAGACCTTTCGGTGTTTTCAAAATCCGCCGTGCCGCGTTGCCGCCAGTGATGCGCATGGAAGGATATTAACCACGAAGGCACACGAATGCACACGAATTGAACCGGTCTCGGAGGGACGAGTTACACGAGTCCCCTTCTAAAAATTTAAAATCAGGGGCTAATACAATTCGCCCCTCCGAGCTGGATCACTTGAAAATTTCGGCCAGGAATTGCTTCATGGCTTCCCACGAGCGCCGATCCGCCTTTTCGTTGTAAGCCGCGCCCTTGGAATTGTCGTTGCCGGCCATGGGCTGGGTAAAGGAATGGACCGCACCGCCGTATTTGATGAGCTGCCAGTCCACTTTGGAATCGCGCATCTCGCTCTCAAATGCAGCCAGATCCTCCGGCTTCTCAAACGGATCATCCGCGCCATGACAAACCAGCACCTTGCACTTGATATTTTTGCCGTCCGTCGGCGTCGGCGAATCCAATCCGCCGTGAAAACTGACCACGCCCGCAATATCCGCGCCGCTACGCGCCAGTTCAATCACCGTGGTGCCGCCAAAACAATAGCCGATGGCCGCAAGGCGTTTCGGATCAACGAGCGGCTGCCGGCGCAGCGCGTCCAGACCGGCATTGACCCGGGCGCGCAAAAGCTGGCGGTCATTTTTGTATTTGCCCGCCTGGGCGCCGGCTTCCTGCGTGTTTTGCGGGCGGACGCCCTTGCCGTAGATGTCGGCGCAAAACGCGACGTAGCCAAGCTGGGCGAGCATCTCGGCGCGATATTTTTCGTAGTCGGTCAGCCCTAGCCACTGATGCACGATCAGCACACCGGGCCGGGCGCCTTTGATGGCGTCGTCATAGGCGACAAAGCCTTCGAGCGTGGTGTCGCCCTGTTTGTATTCAACGGTTTCAGTGTGGATGGCCGCGCGAACCGTTCCGGCGCAGGCCAGAGCGAGAAAAGTGAAGATAAGTTTTTTCATAACGTTCTATTAATAAATTAAAAGCCGTGCGAACGCCAGCGGTTTGCTTTTGTGCCGGCCCAATATCCAGTCGAGTTTCAGCCTTTCCGCGACGCCAACCTGCGCTATATTTGTCATCATGTTTCAAACGCAGGATTTGCATGTCCAGGAAATCGTCCGGCTGCTGACGCCGCGGGAAATGAAGGCGCAGTTGCCGACGACCGATGCGGCGAACGCCACCGTGGCGCGCAGCCGGGAGCGAATCATCCGCATTCTGCGGCGGGAAGACCCGCGGCTGCTGGTCGTGATCGGTCCGTGCTCGATTCACGACGAAAAGGGCGCGTTGGAATACGCGACGCGGCTCAACGCGTTGCGCCAGGAATTTGCCGGCCGCCTGGAAATCGTCATGCGCGTGTATTTCGAGAAACCGCGCACGACCATCGGCTGGAAGGGGTTGATCAACGACCCGCACCTGGACGGTTCGCAGGACATCGAGACGGGTTTGAAAATCGCGCGGCGGCTGTTGCTCGGCATCACCGACCTGGGGCTGCCGGCAGCGACGGAGTTTCTGGACCCGATTGTGCCGCAGTACATCGCGGATTTGATCACGTGGGCGGCGGTGGGCGCACGCACGACAGAATCCCAGACGCACCGCGAAATGGTCAGCGGTCTTTCGATGCCGGTCGGGTTGAAGAACGGCACGGACGGCGGTTTGCAGGTGGCGATCGAGGCGATGGGTGCGACGCGGAATCCGCACAGTTTTCTGGGCATTGACCAGGACGGCGTGACGAGCATCGTGCGCACGATGGGCAATCCGAACACGCACATCGTGCTGCGCGGCGGACGCGCCCAGACGAATTACGACGCGGAGAGCATCCGCGTCGCGGAGGAGAAATTGAAATCGGAAGGATTGCCGCCGGTGCTGATGGTGGATTGCAGCCATGCGAATTCTGGAAAACAACACGCGCGGCAGGAGGATGTGTGGCGCAGCGTGATTCAGCAGCGGGCGGGCGGCACGGGTTCGCTCATCGGTTTGATGGTCGAGAGCAACCTGAACGAAGGCAGCCAGCCAATCCCCAAAAACCTGGCGGACCTGCGTTACGGCGTGTCGCTGACCGATGCCTGCATCGGCTGGGAAACGACCGAACGGATGTTGCGCTGGGGGTTACGAGACGCTGGCGAAATTGGCGTAGCGGCGGGCTACGGCCAGGTCCAGGAGTAGGGAAAGTTCAGCCGGTAAAACCGGACCGGACCGGAAGACGGGACAAAGACTGATTGCGTCGTGTTGGTGCTGTTGAAGACGTTGGTGTTGTTGGAGAGCGTATTGGTCGTCCATCTCCCCAATATCAGGTTCGTGCGACCAAGCACCAAACCATTCTGGCCAACCGGAACATTGGCCATGTCCAACCGAATACTTTCCTCGTCATCGTCCATGGTGATGTTGCTGATTTGCACTGGGGAGATGAGTTGCTGGGCGAGATTGCCCATCCACATATGGACTTTCGCGGTCGGATCCTGCGGATCCCAAAAAATGTAGTTCGTGCCCGGGCCATTCGTGGTTGTGTCGCTCAACGAAGAATCAATCACATCAACGCTGTGACCTTTTGCAGAAAGAGCATTGGTCACGCTATAGCTGGCGGGATACGCCAGGATGTTGGTGAGCAGGGTAAAAAAGTCCGGGATATAAATTGTAAGCCCGGGATACAAAGTAAAATTTGTTCTTACCCGGTTCAAGGTGGCGGCAAAAGCGACGTTGTAATCAATGCATCTTTGGTGAACGAAATTCGTGTTGGCGGAAGTGTTGAACTGCGGAATCGTGGAAAGATCCACGACATTCGGTAAGACTAGTATGCGGGCACCCTTGGCATAAAGGTTGGTGATAGCCTTAAAATGGTTGGTCAAGGACACATTCATTGCATTGGTCCAAGCATGCAAGTCCGTACCATTGTTCTGTGCCGGATAAAACAAATCCGCGTTGTTGACCCAGATGACGAACAGGATGTTGCTCATGTTCACACCCAATGGAGCAGTAAAGTTGGCAACACTCGCTATTATGGATGTGCTGGTATTGCCGAAGTAGGAGTTGTTGTTGGTGGAGTAAAGCGTTAATCCCTGACGCTGCGCCAGCACCTCGACCCAAACCCGGCCGTTGGAATAGCGTTTACCGTAATAATATGGCCCCAAGGGAGCTGGATTGTCAGTTGTGGAGGAAATACTATCACCAAAAACGTAGAGGTTTGTGAAAGCAGCTTTGGCTGAAAAAACAACCGAACCGAACAACAAAATGCCGGTCGTGAAACAAATGAAGCCTTTCACTTTGCCATTTTACCTTATGCCGAACCGATGTAAAGGCGGGATGAGGTTGGTTGGAAACAATTCGTGCATATTCCCCAATATAATTACGGAATGAACAGGCCAATCTTTCACAAACCGGAGCCTCAACGGTTTTAATGAAATTGGATCCACGCCTGCCATGAGGGCGGATGTTCCGCCTGTAGCTACAATTTCGAGGCCGGTGCCTGGTTGTGTTCGTCGGTCGGGATTTGCTTGCTCCGGCGCGGCATCCATGCGTATCTACGGCGTTCGTTCTGTTGTTGGAACCCATGAATCGGTGATGATAAACCGACGTCTTACATTGCGGCTGCTGGCGATAATGATTTCAGGAGCTTTGGCCCTGAAAGCCTCGGCGAATGGTTTCCGGCTGCCGGATCAGGACGCCTTTGCGACGGCGCGCGGCGAGGCGTTTGTGGCCACGGCGGACAATCCATCGGCCATTTACTACAACCCGGCGGGCATCACCCAGCTCGAGGGCAACGAACTTCGGGGCGGCCTTTATGGAATCTATCTCGACTCCAGCTTCAGTCCCCCAAGCAGCGCCCCCAACCACGGCCATACTTATGACAACCAGGACAATTACGCCGTGGTTCCCCGAATTTTCTACACGTACACGCCCACGAACATTCCGCTGAGTTTTGGCTTGGGGTTTTACGCGCCTTTTGGAGGGAAATCGTCCTGGCCACAGGACACGGGCTTCCGCGCGGTGGCCTTGGGCGGCTCGCTAACTTACGTGACGATCAATCCGGTGGTGGCGGTGAAGCTGCCGTTTAATTTTTCAATTGGCGGTGGGGTGATGGTGAACTATGCGGACATGAGTTTGGATCAAGGTCTAAAGGATTCCTACAAGCCACCCGCCACCAACTTCTTCCGTTTTACCGGCAACGGTTGGAGCGTGGGTTACAATCTGGGTATACGCTGGCAACCGATGGACCAAATTTCTATTGGCGCAACCTTCCGCAGCTCGGCGAAGGTCACCTTGGATGGTCGTACGGAATACGAAGAATACCCGAATCCGCTTAACACGCACCAATCCGCCCAAGCGGATTTCAAATTCCCGTTGACCGCTGTTGTCGGCATTTCCTACCGGCCGACGCCCAAATGGAATCTGGAGTTTGATGCCGACTACACGGATTGGAGCAGCTTTGGATCGAATTCCATCCACCAAGCGGCTACCACGTATCCAGTAAACCAAGACATTTCTATGCAACTGGATTGGCAGCCAAGCTGGATGTATGAATTCGGTGTGACGCGGTATTTTGACAGCGGCTGGCACGCCAGCGCGGGTTTTGTTTATAACGAGAATTCTGTGCCGAATTCGTATTACACTCCGCTGGCAGCGGACATGGACCGTTATTTCTTCAGCGCCGGCACCGGGTACAAGGGCAAACACTTCAATTTCGACATCGCCTATCAACTCGGCTATGGCCCCACGCACACAGTTACTGGCAGCAAACCGTCATCAACTGTCATCCAGAACACCACCGACGAGAACGCTGACGGCAAATATGATTTCATCAGTCAGGCGGTGTCGGTGTCGGCGGGCTGGCGTTTTTAGTTCTGCGTGGCGCCTTGGCAATCATGCGGCCTAATACCGCGCAACTGAACTATTGCCGCCATGGCCTCATCCCCGTAGCATTCCGTGATTAATCACAAAAAGAAATGGAATCTTTGGCATGATTAAAATTGTTCATTTCGCCCGCGAGGCCGCCGGCCTGTTTGCGTTGGCCGGTTGCGTCACCGCGCCGAAACCCAAACCGCCGGCCGTCGGGGAATCGCATTTTGCCTCATTGGGCACGAACAAAATCCACTACGTCTCGGTCGGCGAGGGCCGGCAGACCATTGTTTTCGTCCACGGTTGGGCGAACAATCTCGGTTTCTGGCGCGAGCAGGTCCCGGCCCCGGCGGACCGGGCGCGGCTGGTCCTCATTGACCTTCCCGGCCACGGCCAGAGCGACAAGCCGCGCACCGCCTACACGATGGATTTTTTTGCCAGCGCCGTCCTGGCGGTGATGCGCGATGCGCGCGTGGACAAAGCCACGCTCGTCGGCCACAGCATGGGCGGGGCGATCATCTGCTGTGTTTACCGGCAGGCGCCCGGGAAGGTTGCCGCGCTGGTGTCGGTGGATGGACTGTTGCGCCGACCGCAATGGACACCCGAGTACGCCGGGAAATTTGCCGCGCAGTTCGGCACGCCGGAATATCGTGAGCATGCCAGGCAATTCGTCAGTTCCTTTTTTCCCGTTCCCGGCACCGAAGCGTTGCGCGACCAGGTGCTGTCCGAAACGCTTGCCACGCCGCAATACGTGATGGCCGGCGCGATGGCAGGAATGTTCGGTCCGGACCAGCCCGATTGGGGCTTGCAGGCGGTGAACGCACCCGTGCTCGTCATCAATGCCCGAAGCCCGCTGTGGAACGCCGATTACGAGAACTACGTCCGCTCGCTCTCGCCACAGACAGAATATCGCATGATGGATGGCGTGGGCCACTGGCTCATGCTGGAGAAGCCCGCTGAGTTTAATGCCACGCTCACGGGACTGCTGCGGAAGCATGATTTAATGGCGAAATAACCGGGCCGATCTGGCATGGATTCAGCATTGGACCGGCGGCCAGGGGAAAGGCTTGAATTCTTTAGCGGCTCAAACCAAGCTGAATTGTGGTTACCGGCTGGCGGTTATTGGGTTAAAGTGGCCGGTGCGAGGCACGATAATCGCTTTGTTTTGACAGAAAAATGTTCTATTCATGCCTCCGAAAATGAGCAGTCATATCACCAACGGCAATGGCAATGGAAAAGGCGCAAGCGGCCTGCTTCATCCGGCCAAGGCCGCCGCCCGGGAAGCGACTGCGCCGGACGCCCGCGACAGCAAAGGCAGCGTTGCCGTTTTTAAGACCCTTGACGGCGTGGAAATGCGCGGCCCCATCCTGCGGCTGGCGCGTTACGCGGTGGCATTTGAATTTTGCAATCCGGCCGTGGTGTTGCGCACGTCGGAAGTGCTGGAAAAATTTAAGATCCTCATCGACGGACGTTTGATTTATTCCGGTCGCGCCGTGGTGGGCGGTTTGATTGATGCCGGGGCCCGGATCATCTGCGAAGTCAAACTGGACGACCTGGGAGCGGAAACCGATTCTTTCCTACAGCCTTCCGGCGCCGGCCTCGATGGAGAGCAGGCCTACAGCCGCTTTTTTCTACAGTGGCAGAAGCACTACCGGATTGCACAGGACTTCAAGGTGCTGGTGACGGACATTCAGGCATTTCTGGTGGCCACGCGGCAGTGGCTGGAGCAGGTCGAGTTCGACCTGGGGACGCGCCCGGACAGCCGGCGACCCGAACAGGAATTGGAAACACTGGACGCCATCGCCCAGCGCGTCATATCCGCCTTCAACGCCCAGCATGAGAGGTTTGAAGAACTCGCCTACGCCATCCCGGAGGAACATTACGGAGCGCATCAGGAATTCGTCCGCCGCCTGTGGCAGCCGCTGTTTTTATGCGCACCCTTTGGCCAGCGCACCTTTTACAAGCCGCTGGGTTATGCGGGTGATTACGAAATGATGAACATGATTCATCGCAACCGTCCAGAGGGTGGAACGCTCTATGAAAAGTTGATTCATTTTTTGCTGGTCAGCCAATGGCCGGCCCAATCGGTGCGCAACCGGATCGCCCACCTCAAAAATCACCTCCAGCAGGAAACCGCGCGGGTGGCGCGTTCGGGCCGGCGGGCCAGGATTCTCAACATTGGCTGCGGCCCAGCCCGCGAAGTGCAGGATTTTATGAGGGAAACCCCATTGGCCAACGAGGCGGATTTCGTGTTACTGGACTTCAACGAGGAAACCCTGGGCTATGTCCGCGATCAAATCAACCGGGCCAAAAACCAGTTTTCCCAGCAAACTCGGGTCGAGACCCGGCGGGTATCGGTGCATCACCTCCTGCACCAGAACGCCCACCAGGAACATTTTGGATCGGGACCCGGCTTTGACCTGATTTATTGCGGCGGCCTGTTTGATTATTTGTCGGAACCGACCTGCCAGTCCCTGGTGAATCTCTTTTACGACTGGCTACAGCCGGGGGGGATGGTCATCGTGGCCAACATGAACGACTCCAAACCGTTTCGGAACTTCATCGAATTTGTGCTGGACTGGCAGTTGATTTACCGCGACAGCGGAAAGATGCGGGCTCTCGCCCCGGAGCGGATCCGGGACGCCGCCCGCGTAATCACCGAGTCGACCTCGGTGAATTTATTCCTGCATCTCAGCAAACCGGATTGACATGCAAACCATCCCCCAGGAATTTCGCGCCGCTTACCAGGAACACGAGCGGGAAATCACCATTCGCAAGACCCGGGTGGGATGTTTTTTGGGAATTGTGATGGTGCCGCTCTTCGGCGCCCTGGACCATTATATTTATCCGAAGCACGCGTTTTTCTTTCTCCTGTTGCGGTTGCTCTGCTCGGCATTGATGGCGGGGCTGTATCCCATTCTGGGGACCCGGTTCGGTCGGAAGCATTATCATTTACAGGGCATCTTCCTGTTGTTCCTGCCCTCGGCGACCATTGCCTGGATGATTCACGCGACCGAAGGGGCCGCGTCACCGTATTATGCGGGGCTGACCCTGGTGCTGATGGTGCTCGCCGTGGTGCTGGATTGGACGTTCCTGCAAAGCGTGGTTTCGGTTTTGCTGGTGTTGATGTTATACCTGCTGGCCAGCCTGCCTTCGGCCTCCGGGGCCAACTTCGGGATGTTCCTGAACAATCTATTTTTCCTGGTGTTCCCCGGCGTCGCCATCATCGTGGGGGCGTATTTTCACAGTCAGGTCCGGGTCAGTGAGTTTGTTTCCCGCTGCGAACTGGACCAGAGCCGCAAGGCGCTGGAAGCCAGCCTCCAGCAGCTCAAGGAAAACGAAATGCAACTGGTGCAATCCGAAAAACTGGCGTCGCTCGGCCGCATGAGCGCGGGCATCATCCACGAAATCAACAATCCGCTGAACTTCGCCACGACGGGCCTGTTTACCCTGCGCAACAAGGGCCAATACCTTGCCCCGGAGCAACAGGCGGATTACACCGAGATTTTGACCGATGTCGAAGAGGGCATCAAACGGGTGAAGACCATCGTCTCGGACTTGCGGATGTTCACGCATCCCGAAACTGAGAGCCGGGATCAGGTGGATGTGGCGGAGGTGGTTGCCTCGGCGCTGCGGTTCCTGAGCAATGAGTGGAAGGACAAGGTGCAGATCGTCCAGCAGATTGCCGGGCATCAGACGATTTGGGTGAACAAGAACAAATTGATCCACCTAGCCACCAACCTGCTCCAAAACTCACTTGATGCGCTGACGATGAAGCCGTTCCAGGATGAAAAACCGACCATCTGGATTGAAGGACGGATTGAAAACGGCAGCAGCTTTTTGTCGGTCCGCGACAATGGCCCGGGCATCGCCGCCGCCGACCTGGATAAAATTTTCGACCCGTTTTTCACCACGAAAGACGTGGGCGAAGGCATGGGACTGGGGTTGAGCATCTGCTACCGCATTGTGCGGGAGTCCGGGGGAAAGATTTCGGTGAAAACGGAGCCGGGAAAGTTTTGTGAATTTATTCTGGAATTCCCCGCCCAGGCAAACCAGGGGACGAACTGAAAACCGAATATGGAAAATCTCTATGACTATAAAAAATTCGCCATCCTCTACGTGGATGACGAGGAAAAATCGCTGAAGTATTTCGCGCGCGCGTTTGGCGATGAATTCCGCGTGCTCACAGCCGCCAACGCGCAGGCCGGGCTCAAACTGTTGGAACAGCACGCCAACGAAATCGGCCTGCTGCTGACCGACCAGCGGATGCCTGGCGAGAAAGGCGTCTGGCTTTTGGAACGCGCGCGGCAATTGCGTCCGCATGTTTTGCGCCTGCTGGTCACGGCTTACGCGGACATGGACGCCGCCATCGCCGCCGTCAACAGCGGCGCGATTTACAAATACGTCACCAAACCATGGGACCCGCCGCAACTCGCGCTCACGCTCCGGCAGGGCCTGGAATTTTTCATGGTGCAGGCCGAACGCGACCAGTTGCTCCGCGAAAAAATGTCCGTGCTGCGCAACATGATGATTGCCGACCGCATTGTGAGCCTCGGCTTGCTGGCCGCCGGCCTGAGCCATAATATCCGCAACTCGCTTGTCGCGGTGAAGACCTTTCTCGACCTGGCGCCGTCAAAAATGGCCGAGGAAAAAACGGATTTGGAAGGCCTGCGCAACCCTGATTTTTGGAAGGACTATCACCAGAACGTCCAGTCGCAGATCGAAAAAATCAACGGCCTGCTCAAAGACCTTTGGACCGCGTCGGAAAACAATGCCTCGGCATCCTTCGCCGACGAAGTGACGGTGCATCAAGCGGTCGGCACGGCGCTGGAAATGTTCCAAGACCAGCTTGCCGCGCGGCGGATCGAAATTGACAATCGCATCCCCGATTCGCTGCCCGCGCTGCATGCGGACAAGCCGAAATTTTGCCGGCTGTTTGAACTTTTGCTCAAGGACGAACTCGACATGCTGCCCAACGGCAGCCGGATCACGCTTTCGGCGGAATTGCAGAACACCGGGGCCAGACCGGAAATCGTCGTTCAAATCAGCGACAACGGCCCGGGCCTGCCGCAGGAAGCCCTGAGTGTCATCTTCGATCCCTTTGTCGTGCATGGCAGCGTGCCGTCCGAATACGGTATTAATCTGATCGCCTGCTTTTTCATTGTCCACCATCACGGCGGCAGAATTGAAGCCAAAAGCCAGCCCGGCCACGGCACGACGTTTATTCTCCACCTGCCCCTCAAGTCCGAACCGGCAACCCCGCCGCCAGACGGCGCAGATTTTCTTCAAAAAGCCCTGTTAAATGAAGGCCTCTTGGAAAAATTGCTCGCCAGCGGGTGATCGGATTTTGTCCGGATTGGCACCATAGAATGTGCACCAATTTCCAGAGCGGATTGACGCCGGCCGTTCAAGAGATTAGAATCCGGCGGAAATGAGCCATAAGAAAACCTGCGATTTGGCTGTGGCTTATCGGGTCTGTCCCCACATGTCACGCACACTCCCGCCGGTGTTTGCCGATTCAAAGTATGACCTGGCCGCCTTGTGCCTGCGCTCGTTCAAGGCCAGCTTGAACGGGCTGAGGGTTAAAATCTGGGTCATACTGGACAACTGCCCCAAGGAATACGAAGACCTGTTTGCTTCGCTGTGGAATGAAGATGATTTGGTTTTTGTGCATTGTCCGGGAATCGGCAACGAGGCGACCTTTGGCAAGCAAATCGAAATTCTGGCCAGTCAAAACGATGCTGAATTCGTATATCTGGCGGAAGATGATTTTTTCTATCTGCCCGGCCGCTTTCATTTGATGTTGGATTTTATCCGCAACCACGCCGGGGTTGATTTTTGTTCTCCGTATGATCATCCGGACTTTTATAACCATTCCTTCCACCTGCATCCCATGCGCATCAAAGCGGAACAGGGGCAAGTTTGGAAAACAGCCAATGGCACCATTTGCACATTCCTGACCCGTAAAACAACACTGCTGAGGACGCGCTCCACCCTGTTGAGCTATGCGCGCAAAAATTCTGACGCGGGCATGTGGTTGAGCCTTACCAAACAACATGTGCTCAACCCCTGCGATTTGTTGACGCAACCGTTTATTTGTCCCTATCGCGGCTGGAGCCTCGCCCGGGCCTGGTATTTTAATTGGCGACAGATTCTTTTTGGCCAACGATACACACTCTGGATACCGGTTCCCTCACTGGCCACCCACATGGCGGCGGCCTTTTTGGCGCCTTATGTGGATTGGAAACACGAATTCCAGCGGGTAGGGAATATTCCCCAGGAGAAGCCGGCGTCAGTGGCGACGGGCCGTTAGCCCTTCAAAAATTTCAATCATCCGGCCGGCCGTTTTGTCCCAGGTAAACCCCCGGGCGTGCCTTTGATTTTTCTCGATGACGGCTTGGCGCCTGTCTGGGGTCAAGGCTAGCAAGCGTTGCATCCTGTCCGCCATGTCCGCCGGATTGTAGGGATCAACCAGCCATTCGTCATCCGGCATGAGTTCCGGCAATGAACTCGCATTTGATACTATTACCGGACAGCCGCAGGCCATGGCTTCCACCACCGGGAGACCAAAGCCCTCATAGAACGACGGGTAGGCCAGAAATTCGGCATTCCGATAGAGATTGACCAACTGGCTGTCATTCGCATAACCAAACAACACAACTCTATTTCGAACCTCCAATCGGTCGGCGCAGGCAAGGAGTTCCTGCTGTTGCTCCTGACTGATCACCCCTGCAATGACATATTTCAACTGACCTTGACGGGCAAACGACGCAAAGGCCTTGAGCGCGCCCATCACGTTTTTGCGCGTGGGATGGGTCGTCACCGAAAAAAAGTATTTTTCCACAATCAACCGATCCTCGGAAGGCCCGGCGGCCTGGAGAAAATGTTCGGCTACCCCAAGGTGAACCACATGGATCCGCCCCTCTGGGATGCCGTAGAAATGGATGATGTCTTTTTTGGTGTTGTGAGAGTCCGCGGCGATGGCATCCGCCATCTTCAAAGACCGTGCCAACTGCCAGCCAAAGTACCAGCGGTGCTTCCAATCGTATTGCTCGGGCATGACTCGAAACGCCAGATCATGGATGGTCACCACATACTTGACCCCCGCACACTTTTGCAGCGGGAGGAAATGGGCCGGACCATGATAAACGTGCAGGTTGGCGCGCCGGATCAGCGGTTGCACCCGCAGCGTGTCAAACAGCGCCGCCCCCAACACTCCGCGCGGCGCAGCGGCAACCTCCGTTGCGCCCAACGTGCGGGACAAATTGGGCTGGAAAAAGACGTATTGATTGGCCCGGTCAACCTCCAGGCACTTGCGATACAGGCAGGCCACATAATTTGGCACACCGGTTCCCTGCTCCAAAAACATTCGCGAATTAACACCTATTTTCAAAGGGACAAAAAATTGACTTTTGATGCTGCACCGGAGGTGGCGGGTTCGTTCTCAGCCCAATTCATGCGCAGAGATTATTCTCGCGCCGGAGAACGTCAACTTGGAAATGGCCGCGGGCCAAGGCCGGCGACCCCGCATCCCCTTGACACTCAGCCCGGGGACACGGACAATCATTTCTTCAGCTTGATTTAAGCCGACGTCAATTTATGAAAGTTGCCAAACCAACCACGACAATTCCGGGCGGCGGTATTTTCTTTGCTATCCTGCTGGCAGTCATTCTGGCCGTGCTTTTTGGGAAAAGTTTTTTGCCGGGCTATGTTCATTTTTCCAACGACGGTCCGCTCGGCCAGCAAAATGCCGAATGGGTCCGCCTGCCTGCTGGTTTTACGGACTGTTGGGATGATTTGAATGACATCGGCGCCAGTGTTGGTTCGTTCCCGCTGGGTTTGAGCGCGCTGATACGCTGGACTTTGGGTTCGGTTGCCTTCGCCAAATTTTTCCCGCCCATTGCGCTATTTATTCTCGGTCTTGGCGCATGGACATTTTTCCGGCAATTACAGCTCTCACCGCTGGCGGCCGTTTTGGGCGCATTGGCGGCCGCGTTGAATTCCTCGTTTTTCGCCTGCACCTGTTGGGGGGTGGGGCCGCAAGAAATCGCCATCGGCATGGATTTCTTCGCCCTGGCCTTGGTGGTGTCCAACTCGCCGACAACCCCTGCTCTCAACCGTTGGCTGCGCCTAGCCATGGCCGGTCTGGCTGTCGGCATGAATGTGATTGAGGCGGCAGACATCGGCGCGATCCTAAGTGTGTTTGTTGCGGCATTTGTTTTCTACAAAGCCATAACTGATGAAGGCGGATCGGTCGTGGCCAAAGCCGGTCGCGGTATAGGACAGGTCGTGATGATTGCGGCATTTGCTGGTTTCATCGCCACGCAAACCGTCGTTTCGCTCGTCAGCTCTCAAATCAACGGCGTGGCCGGCACCGGTCAGGACGCGGCATCGAAAGCCGAGCATTGGAACTGGGCAACGGCCTGGAGTGAGCCGAAAGTGGAAACCTTCGGATTGATCGTGCCGGGATTATTTGGCTACCGGATGAACACGCCCGGGGACATGATGGGATTTCTCCAGGACAGTTACAAAGGTGGCAATTATTGGGGGACGGTTGGCAGCGATCCGTTGTTGGACCCGTATTTTGAAGGCGGGAGAAAAGGCCCGATGCCACCGGGCCAGATACGGTTTACGGGCGCCCAGAATTATGTCGGCATTTTGGTGGCACTGGTGGCGGCCTGGACCGTGGTTCAGTCGCTGCGCCGGCGGGACTCGGTTTTCGCGATGTCACAACGACATCTCATCTGGTTTTGGGCCGTGGTTTCAATCGGTTCATTGCTGCTGGCCTACGGACGGTTTGCCCCGTTTTACAAATTCTTCTATCTGCTGCCGTATGCCTCCACGATTCGGATTCCGACCAAATTCCTGCTCGTGCTTTCCATTGGGATTGTAACTCTCTTCGCCTACGGCATCCACGGTTTGAGCCGGCGTTACCTGGAAATTCCTGCGGTCAATTTCAATTCACCGTTGGCGCAATTCAAAAATTGGTGGATGAAAACACGCGGCTTCGACCGGAATTGGACTTTGAGTTGCATGGTGGCCGTCATCGGCAGTTTGTTTGCCTGGCTGATTTACGCATCGGAAAAACCAGACCTCGTTCATTATTTGCGAACCGTTGGGTTTGATGACGAAGGCATGGCAAACCAGATTGCCGCCTTCAGTGTTGGACAGGCCGGCTGGTTCGTTCTTTTATTTGCGCTGGCAGCGGGCCTTTGTGTGTTCGTCATGGCCGGGGTTTTTTCCGGAAAGCGGGCAAGGCTTGGCGGCCTGTTGCTCGGCATTCTGCTCGTGATGGATTTGGGCCGGGCTAATTTGCCGTATATCATTCATTGGGATTACAAACAAAAATATGCCAGCAATCCCATCCTTGATTTTCTGCGCGACAAACCCTATGAACATCGCGTGATCGGTTTGCGGTTCCCCTCGCCGCAACATCTGCCATTTTATGATGATTATTGGGGCGATCTTTACCGCATCGAATGGGCACAGCATCATTTCCCTTATTTCAACATCCAGTCCTTGGATCTTATCCAGCGACCCCGTGTGCCGGCGAATGAGGAGGCTTATGAGACGGCACTGGCTCCCCGCTCGGCGGATACATATTACCTCATGGCCCGGCGCTGGCAATTGACCAATACCCGCTATCTGCTTGGCCCGGCGGGTTTTCTGAATGAGTTGAATGAACTACTTGACCCGCTCCAGCATCGCTTTCGGATCTTCCAACGATTCGATGTCCTGCCCAAACCGGGAATCCAACAGTTAACCAGGCTCGAAGAAATGACCGCCATTCCCAGCAGTGAAGGGGCTTGCGCGCTCTTCGAGTTTGCCGGAGCTTTGCCTCGCGCCAAACTCTATTCCAACTGGCAAATCAGCACGAACGACTCCGCTACGCTCAAAATGCTGGCCGATCTTAATTTCGATCCGCAGCAACTGGTTTTGGTTTCCACGCCGCTGCCGGTTGCGCCGGTCGTGAACGCAACCAATGAAAATTCCGGCACGGTCGAATACAAAAGCTACGCGCCGAAAAACATTGTGCTCGACGCCAAAGCCGGTGCGCCATCGGTCCTCCTGCTCAATGATAAATTCGACCCGCAATGGCAGGTGTTCGTGGACGGCAAACCGGCGGAACTGCTGCGCTGCAATTTCATCATGCGCGGGGTTTATCTGACGCCGGGAACTCACACGGTGGAGTTTAAGTTCATTGTTCCGAACCGGCCTCTCTACATCAGTTTGGCGGCCATCGTTTTCGGAATCGTGTTGAGCGGCTGCCTCCTCGTCTGGCAACGCCGGACAACTGCCCGCCGCCCAAACAGAACTTGAAAATTCGGTCAGCCCGGCTGCTCCGGGTTTTCCATGAACGCATAGCAGAGCAGGTGGCAAATGGTCATCTGCGCGTCTTCCACCCGGCCATAATGCGTGTCATTGATGACAATGACTTGTTCCGCAATCTCAGCCATGCGTCCGCGCTTGGCGCCGACCAGGGCCACGGTGTGCAACCCATGCTGTTTTGCCCAGGCCAGGGCCTTGACGCAATTGGGTGAATTGCCACTGACGCTGAGGCTCATTGCCAAATCGCCCGGCTGGCCGTAATTCTGCAATTGCCCGACGAAAATGTCTTCGTAAGCGTAGTCATTGGCCAGGGCCATCACCCAGCTTACGTTGTCATTTAGCGAGAGAACACGAAAGCGCCTGCCCATTTTGTCCGAAGCGCCCTTTCCGAGATCCGTGGCAAAATGCGAAGCGTTGGCGGCACTCCCGCCGTTGCCGAACACAAAAATTTGCCGGTTTTCCTGCAGCGCCAAACGCAACCGTCCGATCAACTCCGCCACCGCGTCCACCGGAATGGAATCATGCGCGGCCTTTTGGGCGCGGAGGTGATTGGAAATCCATTGCTTCACTGCGGCAAATTACACGGGCGTGATTTCTTTGTCAGGAAGATTCTCAAGGCCGCTTTTGCTTTCGTCGCGACCTTGTTTCCGGCATCCTGCCCACATGTCCCAACCGGCAAACTCAAAATTGATCCCGGCGAAACCATGGCAACATGCCATCCGCTCACTGCCGGCTGAACCATGAATTGCGATGTCGTCATCGTGGGCGGCGGGATTGTCGGCCTGGCCACGGCCCATCGCCTTTTGGAGGCGCGCCCTCAAACCCGGCTGCTGCTGCTCGAAAAAGAGCCCAAGCTCGCTGCGCATCAAACCGGAAACAACAGCGGCGTGCTTCATTCCGGCCTTTACTACAAACCCGGCTCGGATAAGGCGAAACTGAGTGTCAGCGGCCTGCAGCAAATGGTCGCGTTTTGCCGCAACCACGGCGTTGCGCATGAGCAATGCGGCAAAATTGTCGTTGCCACGGACGAAAACGAACTGCCCGGGCTGGAAAATCTCTGGCAGCGCGGCAACGCGAATGGACTGCAAGGTTTGCGCAAACTTACCCCGGAACAGATCCGGGAAATTGAGCCGCATGCCGCCGGCATCGCCGGCATCCACGTGCCGCAGGAAGGCATCGTGGATTATCCGGCGGTTTGCGAGAAACTGGGCGAACTCATCCGCAAAGCCGGCGGCGAAATCCGGCTCAACACCCACGTATCGAAACTGATTCCCTCAGCCAATGGCTGGACGGTTGAAACCAACGCCGGCGATTTTCACACGCGCACCGTCATCACCTGCGGCGGTCTCCATGCGGACCGGCTGGTGCGGGCTTCGGGCCAAAAACCACGGGTCAAAATTGTTCCATTCCGAGGCGAATATTACAAAATCAAACCCAGCCGCCAGCATCTGGTGCGGAACCTGATTTATCCCGTGCCCGATCCGAACTTCCCGTTCCTCGGGGTTCACTTCACCCGCCTGATTCACGGCGGGATTGAAGCCGGGCCGAACGCCGTGCTGGCGTTTGCGCGTGAAGGCTATCGCTGGACGAACATCAACCTGCGCGACCTGGCCGAATCCCTTTGTTTCCCCGGCTTGTGGAAATTTCTGGCGGCGTATCCCAGCATGTGTGGCTATGAAGTCCGCCGTTCGTTTTCCCGGAGCGAATTCTGCCGCTCGCTGCAAAGACTCGTGCCGGACATCCGCCAGGACGACCTGGAAACCGGCGGCGCGGGCGTGCGCGCCCAGGCCATGACTGCCGATGGCAGGCTCGTGGAGGATTTTCATTTCGAAGAAGGCCGCGGCATCCTGCACGTGGTCAATGCGCCTTCACCGGCGGCGACCGCCGCGCTGGCCATCGGCGCGAAAATTTCCGAAAAGATTTTGACCCAACTAACCTGATCCGGCAAACAAGAGGCATGAAATTCACCGAAACGCCGATCCGGGGCGTTTTCACCATCGAACTGGAGAAACGCGGCGACGACCGCGGCTTCTTTGCACGCCTGTTCTGCGAACGCGAATTCCAGCAGCACGGATTGAACCCCCACATTGTCCAGGGCAACAACTCGGTCAGCCGTTATCGCGGGACTTTGCGCGGCATCCATTATCAACTCGCGCCCAAGGCCGAGGACAAGACCTTTCGCTGCGTGCGCGGCTCGCTGTTTGACGTGGTTATTGATTTGCGGCCCGAATCACCGACGTTCCTGAAATATTTCGCCATCGAACTTACCGCCGAAAATCGCACCATGATTCATGTGCCCAAGGGCTGCGCCAACAGCTTCCTGACGCTCGAGGACAATACGGAGATTTTTTATCTGGCCAGCGAATTTTATTCGCCGGAGTGCGAGCGCGGCATCCGCTACAACGACCCGAAGCTCGGCATCAAATGGCCCATGGAGCCGGTGGTGATTTCCGACAAGGACCGGAACCATCCGGATTTTGATCCGGCCATCCACCTCAAATGACCGCGCCATGAAAATCCTTTTCACTGGGGCCAGCTCGTTCACCGGCTATTGGTTTGTGAAAGTCCTGAAGGAGGCCGGCCACGAAGTCGTCTGCCCGCTGCGGGGCGCGCCCGATCGTTATGACGGCGTCCGGAAACAGCGCGTCGGAAAATTACAATCGTTGTGCCGGCTGGTGCCGGAAACGCCGTTCGGCACGGAAGCATTTTTCAAATTGATTTGCGAAGGCGGCACTTGGGATATGCTTTGTCACCACGCCACGGAAGCGGCGAATTACCGCAGCCCCGACTTTGACATTCAGAAGGCGCTGCAGAACAACACGCTAAATCTCCGCGCCGTCCTCGCGGCGTTGAAAGCCGACGGTTTGAAGGGCGTGGTTTTGACCGGCAGCGTGTTTGAAAATGACGAAGGCGCGGGGGAGGAACCGCTGCGCGCCTTTTCCGGTTACGGCCTGTCAAAGGGACTGACCTGGCAGATGTTCCGTTACCATTGTGGCGAGGCGCACATACCGCTGGGCAAATTTGTGATTCCCAATCCGTTCGGGCCTTTCGAGGAACCGCGATTTACGGCCTATCTGATGCACTCCTGGAAGGAAGGCAAGCCGGCGGGGGTGAAAACGCCGGATTACGTGCGGGACAACGTCCCGGTGGACCTGCTGGCCGCCGTCTATGCGCAGTTTGCCGGGCGGGTTTTGGAATCAAAAACCGGCACGCTCAAGATCAATCCCAGCGGCTACATCGAGAAGCAGGGCGACTTCGCGCAGCGCGTCGCGAACGAAGCCCGGAAACGGCTGGGCTGGGAATGCCAATTGGAACTGGCGCGGCAGGAAGACTTCAGCGAACCGCTGCGTCGGGTCAACACCGATCCGGCAGCACCGCTGGTTTTAGGCTGGAATGAAAGCGCGGCGTGGGACGCCTTTGTGGAGTTTTATTCGCCCAAGCAGCCGCAGTAAAAATGATCACCTGCCCGTGAATCTCCTGGGAGCGCCAGCGCTCCTAGGAATTGCGTCTTTGCGTTAAACCCGGGCTTCATTCAACACACGAGAACCAGCAGAGCGGCTCGCCCGGCGGACTGGACCGCATCTGCAAACCCAGTTGACAGCTATAACGTAAAGCGTTATAGTCTCCTCGCATGATACGCAGCTTTGCCTGCCGTGAAACTGAAAAGCTGTTCAATGACGAGTCTTCGCGCCGGTTGCCGGTGCAGATTCAGCGCGTGGCGCGGCGGAAACTGCTGGTGCTGCATCAGGCGCGGAGCCTGAATGATTTGCGCGTGCCGTATGGCAACCACCTGGAAGCGTTGAGAGACGACCGCAAGGGGCAGCACAGCATCCGCGTGAACGATCAGTGGCGGATTTGCTTCCGCTGGCACGGGGAAGATGCGTTGGACGTGGAAATTGTGGACTACCATTGACAATTATGAAAACGAACAAACTGCCGCCGATTCATCCGGGCGAAATTCTCCGCGAAGAATTTATGAAGCCGCGCGACCTCTCGCAAAATGCGCTGGCGCGGGCATTGAACGTCCCGCCGCGCCGGATCAATGAAATCGTTTTGGAAAAGCGCGGCATCACGGCGGACACCGCCTTGCGGCTGGCGCGGTTCTTTGGCACCAGCGCGGAACTGTGGACGGGCTTGCAGGCGGACTATGATTTGCGGCTGGCCCGGCAGGCAAAGGCGCGTGTCATTGAACGCGACGTTGAACCGCTGGCCGCGTTGGAACCGGCTATGGCGTAGCGCGGGCATCAAAAAATCCCGCCCCTTGGTTCAAAGTAAAACGCCCGCGAACGAAATTGACATTGCTGGCGGTTTGGACAATTACTGCCGGAACGGGAAAATTGAAAAGGCGCTTTGATGAAAATAAAAATTGTCCTCACTGGAATATTGGGAATTGCATTGCTGGCGATGGCCGCGCCCCACACTTGGACTTTCAAACAGGGCGGGGCGTTTGACGGGGATTATTTTTCATCCGGCACAACTGTAGTAGTGGTCCGCAAAGACGGCACGAATTACACTTTCAAAATTACCGACCTTTCAACGAATGACCAAGCCTACATTGTCAAAACCAAAGCCGATCAAAAACGGGCGCGGCTGGACGCAGAAGTTAAACAGATGCAACAAACGGGAATGATCGAACTTACAGCGCAGTTGATAGAGAACTTTCCTGAAAAAGTTCACGAGAAAAGCGGCTGGATGGATGCTGAATTCATAGAACTTGACGCCTCAGCAAATCCACTTGGTGACGGCGAGCAATTCGCTTCTATTGAATTGGTGCTTCGCGTGCAGGATAAAAACCAAGATTTATTTTCGCATTGTGTAGTTCCAAAAGAACTGCACGGAAACAACTATTTTGAAACGCATGATCTTTCGGATTCAAAACCCAATCCTTTGGCCGATGTAGTCGCTAACTTAAAACGGTATGACAAAATCAGGCTCATAGGGAAGATGTCCGCGCCGGGGACGGGTTATAATAGCTTCTCTGTCGGCGCGTTTTTGAATCAATGACCTCAAGCGCGGGGTAATTACGCTACAAGGTCGGCGGGCATTGTTATATGGTTATTGGTTTCTTGTGTGCCGGTTTTCTGCTTTTGATTTTCTTCCCGGCGCCG
>Ga0302319_10001229_pt1 | contig 57597 bp, 32 predicted proteins | sample Bog_T0_2_FD_203319 | JGI IMG/M metagenome (GOLD analysis project Ga0302319, IMG submission 203319) | Peat permafrost microbial communities from Stordalen Mire near Abisko, Sweden - Bog_T0_2 | ecosystem: Environmental > Terrestrial > Soil > Wetlands > Peat | place: Sweden: Abisko, Stordalen Mire...
TATGCTTCTTCATCGCGTTTCTCGCAATCGAGAGCAGGGTTGTTCGCAGGCTGGTCCAATTTTCCTTGCCTGCCGCGTAAGTGCGTACATAGTATCGCCCGTTCTTATGACGATAAAGAAACTGGGTTTTGGTCGGTTTGAAGACGGGGTCCGCAGAGGGCTCCGTTATGGCGGTTTTGTTCGCTTTCACACGATGACCGTAGTACTTGACCGTAGTACTTGCAAGTCTGGGATTTTGAGTAGTTGTAAGTCGTTGTAAATCAGTAGGAAGGGTGGCTGAGTCCGGTTGAAGGCACTCGACTCGAAATCGAGCGTGCTGTTAAAGGCACCGTGGGTTCGAATCCCACCCCTTCCGCCACAACGGGAACGACTTACAGAAGTGGATCCTTTGGCTTTTTGTTCCGCTGAAAAGTCGTCTTGCCCCCGTCTTGCCCCTTTTTGAACTTGCTGGAAATATTTTGTTTGGGCGGGAGGAATTGTGAGTGATTTAAGAACTCAAGCCCGGCTTCATCTGGCAGCGCGTCCAAACCAGCCTCAAGGGGCGAGCACTCCATGCGCAAAAGAATTTCCTCTGCCTTCTTCCGGCTGTAGCCCTCGCTCTCCAATGTTTTTTCTAAAAAATCTCTGAGTTGATGATCGCCTAGCGCTTTCATCGCGAACTGCTCAAATTCAACGCGCAACGCAGCAAATTTTCCGGCTTTCATCGCGGCCATAAAAATTAGGCTAGTGGCTTTCGCCGCACCATCTGGGAAAATGACTGAGACAGGTTCTCCCAAAGAACCAAACCGCTTTGAATGAGCCTGAAAATGACTGCTCGTATATGGTGCTCCTGAGATGGGTAATTTCGGTTCTACTGTGAAAACGACGCGCCCTTTTTTATCACGATGCCGGGAGACAATACAGCCCAGCATCAGCTGCAGTTTCAATCCTAGCCGTTCTGAAATTGAAAGTTTATCGTTTTCAACTTTCTCGATGGTTTCTTTGCTCACACCCACAAGGCGAGCCAACTCAATTTGTGTCAAACCGGCTATCGCTCTGATTTTGCGAAGCGGATGCTGGAATTTCGGTGGTCTAGGCATATTTAGAATGTGAAGTGAGAATATCGTAAGAAAATATTTCTTGCAATAAAATAATACGTAGCGCATACACTACGTTATGACGTTTCATACAGAAGGTCAGATTGCAGGCTTTCAGGGCACGGAAATTCCGCTCCCTGAAAGCCATTTTCGGCGGCTGGGAATTGGCAGCCGAACCACTTTTTTCCGCTGGGAAAGAATGGGGCTTGTGGTGATGAAGATCGGGGGGCGGAGGTTCGTTCGTCCCTCTGACTTGAATGCGTTCATCGAACGCATGAATGATAAAAATAAGCAGACAAAAAAAACGGCTAAGGGGGAATTACCATGAAATCCGTTTTCAACAGCGAAGTGCCCCTCCTGCCTCTTGACGAAAATGACGAGTCTCGGGAACGGCTGCTGAATCCCCGGTTCACGGCGGTCATGGCGATGAATGAGGAGCCTCTTCAGCCATGTGAGGATGTGGATGCAAGTCGAGCTCCGGACGGTTCGGACGGTCGATCTACACCTCTTTCGATTTCGCGACCATCAAACGGTGCTGCCAAAACAACCGATGAAAAAACGAACATTGACTCACTGGTTGATGATCACGGTCCGCTTTTCATCGTTGGCAAAAAAACCACACAGGGGAACCAGATTGCTATCGCTTCGAAGTTCGCAAATGACTACCAAATTCGGTTTGATCCGGAACTTGCCTCGTTCGTCCAATATAATACCGCGTCTGGCCTGTGGGAGACAAAAAAAGATCCAAATGTAAATGTTACCCTGGCCAAGTTCATCAAGACTCAGGCCGAGAAGAACGAGGCAACGGACTTCATCCCAAAACGGACAAATGCTTTCCTCGGCGCGGTGCTTGGACTTCTAAAGGGATTCACACTCGGCGTAGATAAAGAACGCTTGCGCCGAATTATCCACGTCGGCAACGGCATGCTAGCCTTATCGGTCAACTCGCCGGTGTTACTGAAGTTCGATCCCAGCTTCTTCTCCCGCCGGGCGTGCGGCGTCGAGTACAAGGCGGGTACTCAATGTCCACGATTTGTAACGGAGCTGTTGAAGCCGTCGATGTCGGATGATGACATCGACCTCCTCCAGCGGTTTTGTGGTGCCACCCTGATGGGCGACAACGCTGCCCAACGCTTCTTGATCGCTTCCGGAGATGCGGCCCGTGGTAAATCCACGGCGGTCACGCTGCTGGAAAGGATCATCGGAGTGGAAAATGTTGCGCATTTGCGGACCGAGCATTTGCCGGGACGCTTCGAATCTCATGCTTTTCTCAACAAGCTGTTGTTAACGGCCAAGGACGTTCCTGGCGACTTCCTGGCGCGCCGTGGTGCTCAGATGATTAAAGCGCTGGTGGGCGACGACCTGATCGAATCGGAGCAAAAATATGGCGGAAAATTCCGTATGCGTGGTAATTTCAACGTCGTTGTCACGAGCAACAACAGATTGCGACTTGCCATGGAGGACGACGAGCCGGCATGGCGTCGCCGGCTGATCGTGATTCGGTTTGAAGGGCAACAACCTGTCAAACGCATTGCAAATTTCGGGGAAATACTTCTTCGCGAGGAGGGCGAAGGCATCCTCGCCTGGATGGTGCGAGGTGCAATCAAGCACTTGGAGGAATTGGACGACACCGGCGACTTCGTAATTACGGAAGATCAGAAAACCCGGATTGACGACCTGTTAGAGGAGTCCAAGAGCCCTGCTGTGTTTATTTCAAGCAGGGTCACTAAACAAATCGGGGCCGACGTCACCGTCGATGAGTTGAAGGAGGCGTACCTCGAATTCTGTAAAGTGAAACATTGGGAGAGTTTCAGCATCAGGCAGTTTGAAAATGTTTTGGCAGATGTCATGCAAAAATTCCACGGCGTCCTGCGTCGCAACGACATCACCCGTGGAGGAAAATCCCTGCGCGGGTTCAAGCACGTTGCACTGATCAATCGAGTGAAACAGTGGTGTGTTTAACGTACAAAAGCTTCGTAATAATTTACAATGCCGGCAAACCCGCTCTCAGAAAATATCCTCCATTGGATCAAAGGCCTCAATGAGGATGCGATCGTCATCCGTCGTGCTTTTATTGATGTTTGTAAAGGGGATATTATCGCCGGGCTGATACTCAGTCAGGTTTTATATTACCACCTTCTGGATAAAACTGGGAAAACACGGTTGAGAGTAATTAAGAAAGGAAAATTCTGGCTCGCCAAGCAGTACACCGATTGGTGGGAAGAATGCCGGATCAAAGCAACCCTCGCGAGAAACAAAATTAATGAATTAGTCGAGGATGGAATCCTCGAGAAGCGAATTTTCAAGTTCAACGGGATGGCGACAGTGCATCTACGTGTTAATTGTGAAGTCCTGGAGTCGCGGATTAAAACTCGAACTGGAAAAACATCTTCCAATACAACGGAAGCAAAACCCGCAGACATGCAAAATGATGCAAACGGATTTGAGGGTACTGAGCAAACCGATATGACAAAAACCAATACAAACGGGTGTGATGAACCGGAACGAAGCGGAGTGTCTAATTCCGGCAAACCTTTAACAGAGATTACTTCAGATACTACAGACATAAAGAGAGAGAGAAAAAAGGCCAATATTTTTCCGGGTAAAGCAGACTTTGCTAATTGGGATTATGAATTGAACGGCCCTGCTCCTGGAAAAGTTTTTGAATGGCCTGAAAACAAGTTTATTGAACATCCTATTAGCCAACGCTACGCCATGTACAGTACCGATATCAGATGTTACGATCACGAAATCGGTTCTATTTTTGAACTCTTGATATTGGGATTCCACTGGGGGGAAGATGAACCATCGGCCCGGTTGTATTATGAGATGCGAAAGAAAAATATAATCACCAATAACTCAGTCCGCATCCTGTACCGCTTTTTACGAGAAGCTTACCGCTCTTGCGACTCAGACGCAGAACCATTGCCAGCATCAATGGCAGAACTGCTCAACAGATTTGCAGACATTTATGAAGTCGTGTTTGAGCATGCGGAAATGGAACTGAGTATGCTGTTAGAAGATAAGGAAAACGCAGGCAGCCTTGATTTTCATCGGAATGAATATGAAATGATGAAAGATGCATTACCCGACTTTGAAAAGGCCGAAGGAGCATTATACTTTATTTATTATAATGTTATAGCGATGGAAAGCCAATTGCTCTGGATATTTCTAGTTAATCTTTACCTAACTAGACAGGAGGAGTTGGATTGGCCAGCAGTGTTGAAAAAGGTTCGAAAACATCTCGTTGATGAATTCAAGTATCGGTGGCGCGTTAAAGACTTCGTAGAAACTGGGTTGAAGCTCAATTTTCACGATATTTTCGGGATGACCAGAGGTGAATACGACAAAATTGTCCAAGATGGGCAAAATGAAAATACACGCAAAACCCAAGAAAATGAATTACTTCTCAATCCTGAGAAATGTCCGCGTACCGATGTTTCATTGTCTGATGATGCAGATGTCGGATGGCCGGATGAGGATTAACCGCAATGAATTCAAACCCTCAACCCAGCTACAGCTGGCCCGTCTCTGCCATCTCGGAAAGTACAGGCATCTGTTTTGAAGCCGTCGCAATCGCCATGACATCGATCCTCGGCGGCATCGCCGGCCCGTTCGCGGGGATTGAGGGGCCGGCTGGGGAAGTCATTCGGCCCGCGACCAATATTATTGCTGCCTCCCAGTCACCGGGGTGGACCCGTGCAATCGAGCTGATGTGCTCGCCCGTGGAATCCGCGCAACGCCGACTCCGCGAATTAAGCCGCAGTCTCGACGTGCCCCTTCTGCTTCAACTGGAAAAGAACAAAAAGCGCCTCGATCGAACCTTGGAGTTTTACGAAAAATCCGAGGAAAGCTTGGCTTCGGTCGATGCCCATTTATTCGCTGCCACCGAGCAGCGAAAGAGTGAAGTGCTGCGCCAGCCTACAATTTATTTGCGGTCACCAACACCCAAAGCACTCGCAAGCATGGAGGAGATCCTGGATCGGGCACCACTTTTGGTGTACTTCAACGGCGAACTCCTCGCACCCTGTGCGAAAACCGACGCAGTAGCCATCGCTGTCGTCGGCAGCGACGATCTTATTGACCACGGTGAAGATTCCACGGGATTCGGTCACGTAGAAGCTTTGCGTGCCACGCTGTTCATGGCCTGCTCCCGCGCCCAGTTGCAGACCGCTTTGGGTTCCGATAATGCATCTCTGACCCGCATGATCAACCAGTGCCTCATCATTGACGCCTCGGAGTGCCCGATGCAGCCGGATTACGACGAGAACGATCTACGGCGTGGCTTTAATGAATATAGACGGGCTGTGAACGATGCCGTATTCGCGCGTCGAAATGGCCGGGGCATGAGATTCGGCGCTCGTCCCGGTGCCGCCCAAGATCTTCGCGTGGCCATTGCAGAACTCGCCACTTGGGTTGGCAAGTTGCCCGACCAAATACAGCCTTATTTTAGGCACGTCCTGACCTTGCCTCACCGCGTGATGTGGATGCTATTGGCAACCTGTCCGAATGCGGATGACAACCAGGCCCGGGAACTCTGTCAGGGGGCTATTAGCGCATCGTGGTGGGCCGTGGAACGCCAACGCTTTCTCGTCCTGGACCTGGTGCAGGCCGAGGAGAACAAACGTCAGGATGTAATCCGTGCGAAGATGCTGGGCCGCTTGCGCCGCAGTCCTTGCAAGCTCAGAGATTTGGTCAGGATATTTGCGGTTCAACGCACGGCACTGTACCAGCCGATTCTTGAAGAGTTGATGAATGCCGGCCTGGTGCTGAGCGACGGCGGTGTCCTCAGGCTCGCCAATACCGTTTATCAAACCCCGGAGTCACAATGAAGATTCCAGCATCAACTCTCTGTGGAAGTCCAACGACTCTTTCAACATGGCGACTTTATTGCCGTCGTCAGGCCAATCACCGCGCTCATCAAGTCTGGCAAATAGCGGTTTCTGTTCCCGTCGTGCTAGAAACGCCCGAACACATCCACGGAGCGGGGATGTCAATCGGCTTTCAAATATTCTGCGCACTGCATCGACGTTGGTTTCCATACCAAATTGAAAGCCGATGCCCGGCGGCATTTCCGCGAGCAATTCCAGGATCATGTCATCGAATTGTATCTCGGCAATGCGCTCTCCTGTTCCCGTCTCCAACACAACATGCACCCGAAACCTGACATCGTTACTAGATTCCATACCTGATATTCTGATATGTGCGAAACCCCGTCAACCGTAGCGACAGGTGATTTTTCCAAGGACTTCTTCCCGATAGCCGAAGAGCCGCTATTACTTTGTCCCGAACCAATCCGCGCCATTGTCAGCGACCTTGTCCGGGAATGCAGTGCCCCGGCAAACGCTGCAGCCGCAGTTGCCTTCGCGCTTGCAGCGGCGGTCATTGGACCCCGGTGTAAAATCACCGTGGGAAATCGGCCTGCATTCACCGCCGGGCTTCACGTATTGGTAGCTCACACTGCGATCAGACAACTGGATTGGTTTGATCTGCTGCAAGCCCACTTCATCGGAGTTGTTCTAAAAATGCAGAAAGCCAGGCAACAGCGTGGAGATCAAGTTCTGAAAGGACTGATCGACCAGCACCGAAATGATGCCGAGGCTGCCCGAAAATATTGCCCAACCGAGGCACCCATGGTTGAAGAACAATCCGAACTCGCCATTGTCAGCCTTACAGCGAAGTTAAAATCGAGCATCGTGCTCCACTCTGCCGCACCCCTGGAAATCACAGCTGCACTTCCCCAGGCATTTGATGCTTCAATCCTTTGCGCGACCCTTGGCAGTGACCCCTTGGATGATCTCGCGTTGCTGTCACCTCAAGACCGGCGCAAGCTGGCTGTTATGCTTAACACGTTGTGGGAGGGACGCCCCGGCGTGGAGGCACCATCCATGCTTTCGCTATTGTGGAATACTCCATACACCAGTCTCCGGCATCTCGCTCAGTGGCGGGAATTTCATGCCGGTGCCCTGCCTGTTCCGCTGCTGCTCCAATTCAGTTTGTGTCCTCGCTCCGTCGATCCCCAAATTAAACTGCCTGGGGAGGCCGAATGGAATGCCTGCATCGACCGTCTGTTCGAACTCCGGATCAACGCCAAGGAAGCCGTTTATTATACTGTTGAGGCACCGGCTCTGACCGAGTTCGAGGCCGGCATCACCAAGAATTTGGAAACCGTGCCGGAATGCTTTCAAAAGCATGTTGGATGGCTGAGCAGCCTGCCATCGAGGCTGGCCCTCGTTATTCACGTAATGGAGGGCGGCGGTGATAAAATCCCCTCCTGCACCGTGGACCGGGCCGTTGGCTTAGCTCAATGGTTCGGTGCAAATCACCTGAAAACAATGGTGTCAGCACTTCCAGTCCGAATCTCCTTTGACACCACTGCACGCCCTGACGCTGAAGCCATCATGCTGGGCAAAATAACGAAAAAGGGACCGATTACACGTCGCGGCCTGTGGCGGAGCTACAATAAACCACGTTCGGAGACCTTCGATAATACCCTGGATGCCCTGCTTGCTCACGGGAAGGTGACTTGGAATGAAAACAATGAACTCGCTGCGGTCAAATAATGACAGTGAGGCGGCGGTGCGGCGTTTTGGCGGTGGCGGCAAATCATTCCTACCGATGAAATCAGGAATTCACGTGAATGCTCCGCTGACGACGCTGCTCCATTAAATTCATCGCCTTGACAACGCGCATGATTCCAACTTCATTAATTGCACTCCACATCGCTAAACGGAACCACGGACTCTCGGGATTTGCCCACCTCGTCATCGGTTCCAGTGCATAGGGAGACTGTCATTTGCCCATCGGGCCGGACTCAGCATCTGCATCCGCGGTTCACCGCCTTACCCGGCTTCACCGCACCGTGTAGGTCCACCATGAACTCGTCCACGGTTAAACCATCATGGATTTTACAGCTTAATAGTATGACATCCAAAAACCTTACGAACGAATCCGAATCCCATTTAGTAACCGACATGCAGGTCGTAATTGAGCGCCTGAGAATCTCGAAAAGATTGTCCGACGCAAAATTCAAGGACACCGGAAGGATTGATGGCCGGGGTTGGGCCAAATACAAAGCTGAGGCTATTGAACTCCAGCGACTCGAAGAAGCTTTCGAAACAGAAATGGATTGGGCCTATTGTGAACCCGGTGCCAGCTATTCCGCTGCTGAGAAGTTTTTCTTCATCATTGCCCCGGAATTCGCTGGCAACCGTGCTGCAGCTGCCGCCTTTTGGGAGGTGGTCGCGGTGGAGTGTGACACAAACGATTATTATGCTCTGCATTTTGCATATGGTGCGATGGACATGTGGAGAGACGTCAAATGGTCCGTCCTGCACTAATTTTTCTCAGGCTCTGCTTCTGTTTCAGGGCCGCAACGACGTTGGAGATCAAGCCACCCGTCTGAACTGCTCGAAGCGTTCGGCCAGGTAGTCGCGATTCGGCCGGCACTCGCGACTGGATGGTGCCGTCATCTTGCTGCCTTGGATTTTTTGTAGCGCCTTGAGCATCGGGCCGTCGTGGATTTCCAACAATTCACGTTTAATATGCACCCCTCCATCGGGATCGATCCCCATGAGGTTCGCATCATACGCCGTGTGATGGAGCGCGCTCATAGCGATCCCGTTGGGCACCTCGGGTTGCCCGCGCCGGTCGCGATCCGGGATGATGTGTGCCGCCACCAGCAGGCGTGGTTCAGGCAAACCACTCACGGCGCAGCAATTTCCGTAAGCGTCTAGAACGATTTGGCGGAACACGGCCTGGTGAAGCCGCTGTTTGGCCTGAATCACCGCGTAGCGACGCAGATCCTCTGACTCTGGCGCTGTAGGGGAAACCATCGATTCACCGGGTACGACTTGGGCTGTCAGGCTTTTCGCATCCCAATTCGTGATAAATACGGGCCAAATCGCTTGGTAGAGTGCGGGTGCCACCCCGTGAAAGTAAATGAGTGGTGTGCGATCCAGCAAGGATTCCCGCAATGCCCGGTTGTCAGAGTGATTCGGGTCCTCGCCCATGAAGCGGTATTCAAAAAACCCCTCATCTGATGCGATATCGTCATAGCGCCTATTGCGTCCCATGCGCGGCACCGTTGTCTTGATGCTGAGGACGCCGCGTGCCATTTGGCGCGGTCGAAAAATTCCGCGAGCCCTCCCCGCTAAAAGTACTTCCTCACCTGCGATTGTGATTGAAGTAGTGATTTCGTTCCATGGAATCGCGCAGCCGTATCGAGCCCCTAATTCGCGAACCCGTCGAAAGGCTGCCATGCGAATCTGATTGTCATGTAACATAAATTTACAGTTTGAACTCCTGCTCCGCCCGCTCATACGCCCATACCGCAACTTTCGCGGAAATCCTGGCGTCGCACGGCAACCCTATTGCATTCGCCTCCGCAACCAGGCGATCACCGCGGATCGTGTTTCGCTCAAGCCATCGGTCCAGTGCCTCCGAAGGCGCGAGGTTATCGCTCTTTTTAGAATTGCATCGCCGGCAGGCGAGAACGAAATTGTGGGCGAGGTCGTTGGGATAGAGCGACCATGGGATGAAATGATCAAGCTCCTCGTTTCTTGATAAGGGGTCATCGCAGTAAAAACACTTCCCGCCTTGAATCTCGCGGAGTATAGGGCGAATTCCCGGCCACTGGTTCCTTTCGCTTCCGAACATGAATTCGGCGAGGTCCAACGGCGCTCCGGTTGATTTGGGGTTCCGCTTTCGCACCATTTCAAACCATTCCCGCCGGACGAGCCTGAGAACGATTCCGTGGAAACGGCGGAAGCAATCCTGCACGCCTTTGCGCAAGATTATTGCCCCTTTCTCCAGATGATTAGCGTAAAGAGAGTCGATGTGCTTCCTGCCGATGGTTTGTAGTTTGAACAAGGGCATCGCTTCCACCTGGCCAGCGACGTCACCGACGAGTGAATTCCAAGGTTGTCTTGATTGTTTCATCAAACCAAGCGTCCGAAACGCAGACCGCGCTTCAGATATCAGTCTGATGACCGAAATATTGCGCGGCCCGCTGTTTTGCCGGAGCAAACCGCTGGTTCCATCCGCAAAGTGAAACGGTGCGGCGTGTTCCCAGTAGGAGGAAATGAATTTTCTGGCGATCTCATCGAGCGGAATGCGGGTGCTGCCGTCACGGCTTGGGTCCAATTCCAGAGACAAATCCGACAGGGCCTGAAGCAAGGCGAATTTGTACGTGGAAGCGAATTCGCCGTGCTGGAGCAGGGACTGGATGAAGTCGAGAAATTCCACTTGCTGAAACGGATCAGCTTCCGCCGGATTCCAGTAGTTGGCCTTGCGGGGAATGACCCAGCGTATGCCACCCCGGGGATCGGGCACGTCTCCGCGATAGCGCGGAATGACGTGGACATGGGCATGTGCCACGGTTTGGCCAGCATCGATTCCGTCATTGGGACCGACATTAAAGGCGTCCGGTGGCACGGCGAAGCGCTGGCGCAGCCGGTCCCGCACCTCTGTGACAAGATTCCAGATGCTCGTCTGCTCCTCGCCGCCGAGTTCAAAAATAGAGGCCACATGCCGATGCGGTACAACCAAGGTGTGCCCCTCACTGACGGGGTAGCCATCTAAAAATGCCGTCGCATGGATGTTGGATGCGATCCTTTTGCTGGTTTCGCACACATCATGTCCTCCGAGGAAATCGCAGAACGGGCAAGTGATCACGGATTCATAGTCTGGCGGGCGATCGCCGCATTGGCGAGCAACAAAGGCCTTCAAAAGTTTGCTCTGGGCAGCAACGCAGTGAATCTGAAACGCAGCACACTCGATACCGAAAAATAAGGCGCGCCTGCACCTGGCTATGAACCGGTTCAGTCCAGCGCTCGTGTATTCGAGGAAATTATCCGCCGATCAGTGCCGCATGGAGTTCCGCTCACGATGCTTTCACTTTTAGGCCTGAGCAATCATCACCGAGCTTTTAACTGCAGCCCGCAAAGAGCTCATTCCAGTCGCAACCCAGCGTTTTTCGAATTTTAACCAAAGTCGGCAGAGTCGGAAAATACTCCCCAGCCTCCACGCTTTGGATGTACCTTACGCTAAGGCCTGATCGTTCCGCCAGCTTCTCTTGCGTGAGAGTTTTCACCTGCCGTAAACGGGTGACATTTTTCCCAAATCGGGATCGAGTCAAGCAAGGGGAGGGTTTTTTCGAGGGCACCCACGGATGTTGGCAAGTGCCCTCGGAATCGAACACGAGGCTTTACCTCGTGCTGCAAACCTGCTTTGATTTTCTCAATATCAATGCCGGATAAGCCGCAACGCGTTCAACACCGGTCACTTTGGAAGATGGAAGAATGTGAAACGGAGCCGGCATCCCGGAATCCATTATATGCCACGCTTCAGTCTTGCGGCGAATCCGTGGGGAAACAATTCCTCAATACCCACACCAAGAACTTGTGCAATCACAAAAAGTTCCACGTCCGAAATTCCACGAATTTCGGCCTCAATTTTGGCGAGCGTTCCGCGCGTGATGTCACAGCCTGCGACCCCACATCTGGCAGCCAGAACCTCTTGGGTCCAATTCTTTGCGTTGCGCAATCTGCGAATCGTCGCGCCGACGAAGTTGTATGGGCGTTGCTCCATTTCGGAGCTTGACCATAACGCCTGTGATCAGCATAAATGCTCTATAATAGAGCAAAAAGGGCATGAGGTATGAGCGATGAACCCGAACAAATTCCCGATGCGGTAGCGCACTGGTTTTATGCAAATACCGGGGAATCGGTGGGGCCGTTTTCATCGGAGCATTTGCAAGCACTCCTGCTTGCGGGTGTGATTCAAACCAACACCCTGATTGCCCAAGCAGGATGGGAAGAATGGCGGGAATATAATCGGGTCTTTGGATGCATTCAGGAGCACGAACTATCGCAAACCCACGCTGAGGTAGCAAATTCGCAAACTGAAACAGGATCTGCATCGCCTACTGATGCGGTTGGATCTTCCTTTTCTGAAACAATGCCTCAGCTCACCGTCTCTCGAGCGACATCAAAGGGTCCAAGAACATTGCTGCCACTGCTCATTTGCGTGCTAGGATTTGGCTGGTTAACAGCGTACTCAATTTCGAATCGGGTTTTAGCTTCAAATGCTTTGGTACCTGTCGCACTGTTGGCTTTCCCTTCTGTGTTTCTAATTTTTTGTTCGGGATACTCTTTTCTCCGCCCTCGAAATATTAGCCTTAAAAATCTGAAAGCGCTGTTTTTTACAATGTTCGCAGGATTGGCGTTCCTGTTGATCTTCCAAGCGGCTGCGCAATGGTCCTTGAACAGCCGCCTCAGACCAATAGGACCTGCAAAGCTGATAGTCATCGTTCTAGATGTCATGGCATGGGCTTATCGAGCGTCAGATAGCCCGGCTTTCTGGTCTAGACTTGGTGGCTGTATTTTCGGTGTGGGAATTTGCGAGGAATTCACAAAGCTTCTCCCCTTATTTTTCATAATTGTGAAAGCAAAAGAGGTTCCTCTTGATCAACGCATTTCCTATCGTGAATTTTTGTTCACAGGATTTTTGTCCGGAATGGGATTTGGGATCGGAGAAGCGCTTTGTCAATATTCACCTTGGTCAGGTAATGTTGATTTGGCCTCAAATGTATTGCGCTGGTTTGCCCTGGTTCCTTCTCATGCGATATGGACTGTAACGAGTGCCGCATGTTTATGGGCATTGGCACCGAGAATTCAGCGGGAGTCGAGTGCCAAGAAGATTCTGGGTTGGTGTGCTTTATCGACCGGTGTTGTTGCTGTAGCACATGGAATCCTGTCAGGGCGACCCGATCTTTAAATCGGACTTTTTAGACGCCCTCTCAGACCCTGATCACAGAGGATTTGTTATCTCGGGGGAGGTTGTAAAAAGGGTATTTCCGGGTCAACCGTCCCTCCGGCAGGGGCAGTACGGGCTACTCGGGTACAAGGAGTCCACTGCGCTCCGACTGCTCGTTAACCGGTTTCTACTCCCGCCTTGCCTGCCGAAGTTCACACCACGGCAATTCAATCGTTTACAGGTCTTTCTAGCACGATCGAAAAGGTAAACGAGGTTTCCTCATTCGGACCCAATTTTTTCAATGGCCCGGAAACCTCCGCTTCGCAAAACCCGGTTTTCTGGTCGCAGTAAAGCATCACAGGACTCCCGCCGTGAGGATAAGTCCGCTTGGGACTTGGGACCGGGTCCAGGGCCGTGACGCGATAAGCGCAATCATCCTTGGTCAGGAGAATCTCCTTTCCCATGAAACCGATCTTGTAAATGGATTCCTGAAGGCGGCGATCGAGGTCGAGCACCACTTTCGTTTTCGTAATCTGGCAAGCCGGTTCGGTAGGCGGTCCGCCATAAGACCAAAAGTGAAAGTTGAACGCGGGCTCCGCCGGCATCGGCATCGGGACAGCTTCCATGCGTCCACCCGGCTCAAACGAGACAGGCCACCAGCAGCTCGTTTCCTTTTCTACAGTGCCTACATTTTGTAAAACGCTCGTGATGGTGATTCGCGGCTCGTGCTCATCCAGATGAAAATGAATTCTCCCCTGCAACCCGGAGCCAGGATCGGGGTCCAGTTGCGCGTTCAGGTCACCGCCATTCCGCGTGATGCTTCCGGAGAGGAGCCCGAATAAATGCGAGCCGGGAACCTCGGGCGCATACCACAGTTTCGCTCCCACGATAAACTGCGGCCGCAGATCACCGGGATTTGGCGTCTCAAAGTTCAGGAGATGGTTTTTCCCCCCGATAAATCGAAAACTGATCAGGTGAACAAACGGTTTCACGCAGATCACAGCCTCGCAGGCGGGATTACTGAGTGTGATTGTTTCTGGTTTCATAGGTGATGGTTCCGAGGCGTCGGTCACGGGCAGACACGGCAGGGCCATTAGTCCGATCATTCCAAGCAGACACTTTTGAAACCGGATGTAATTTATCTCCATTGTGCACTAAAATATTGTTCCTCACCCCTTTTACTTGACTTCTCACGTCACGCGTTATGGTATATTTGTATGTATTATATTGTCAACCCCCGGCGCGATGGCGTGTCGTTTTTGATGCTGCTTTTCGCACTCGCTGCCGTGGCAATCTCCCCGCTTTCCGCTGCGGAGCTTGTTTTCCCGGGTGATGTTTTCCGCCCTCACTATTTTGTGGACGTCACCAAGCCTCCTTACAGCGTGGACAATACGGGCAGGGAGGATGTCACGGAAAAGCTCCGCCAGGCGATCGTGGACATTTACAACGAGGGCCTGCCCGCCATGCGCCAAAAGACACTCTACTTTCCCAATGGGACCTACCGCATATCCGGCACGCTCGATGCCGTCGCGCTGAAAAAGGACGGTACACTGGGCAAGGTCCACCGCCTTATATGGATCGGCCAGAGCCGGGATGGAACCATCATCAAGCTCGATGACCGCCTTCCGGACTTCCAGGACCCGGCCAAACCCGCGGGTATGATCAAGACGGAAAGCATCGGCAATAACGGAAACGATGCTTACGACAATTGTATCTGGAATATGACCTTCGATGTGGGCGCGGGCAACCCCGGTGCCGCGGGCATCGATTATCTGGCCAGCAACACCGGATCCATTCACGATGTCAGGATCAGGGCCGCCGCCGGTTCCGGTGCTGCCGGATTATTGATGACCCGCATGTGGCCCGGCCCCGATTTTGTCAAAAATCTTGAAGTGGATGGGTTTGACTACGGCGTGCACATTTCGCGCATGGAGTACAGCATCACATTCGAGCACATGCTGCTTCGTGGTCAGCGCAAAGCCGGCTTCTTGAATGAGGGCAACGGCGTTTTTATCCGGGACATGGATAGTGTGAACACCGTGCCGGCCATCCAGAGTACGGGCAAAGGCGGGCTGCTGGTTTTGCTTGATTCCAAATTAAAAGGCGGCTTGGCGAATGTTGCCGCGGTGACAAACTCCGGCGGAGTGTTCCTCCGGAATATTGAGATCGGGGGCTACGGCCAGGGGCTTGCCAATACCGACTCCGCCGCCGCTCCCGCCCCTCCGGCGGGAAACATCGTGGAATACCGTTCCGGGCCCATTACCACCGCGAAGGGATTTTCCACCGCCAGGACAAACTCGCTGGGGCTCGAGATCCGGGAGACCCCTGTCTTCGTCGATAACGATTTTAAAAATTGGTATGGCGTCGGCAACAAGACCCAGCCGAACGGCACCCCTCCGGTCGATCAGGCGGACAAAATACAGGCCGCGATCGACGAGGCGGTTAAGGAAGGCAAGACCACGTTTTACTTCCTTCCCGGGCAGTATTTGATCAGCAGGCCCATCGAATTTTACGGATGTATCCGGCGTGTTCTCGGTTTGGGAACCGTTCTCCGTCCGAAAGCCGGCGGCGCCTTTATGGATCCCGCGAATCGCCAGCCGCTCATCATCGTCCGCGACCTCACGGGGGAGGGGATAGAATTCAGCCAGTTCACACTTTGGCGGCCCGCCGATCCGGGGGTGAATGGCTTCTGCGGTATTCAGCAAAAGACAAACAAGACGCTGGTGCTGCGCAATTTTGAGTCGATGAATCCCGTGTATGAAGGCTCCGATGGAGTCGGCGATCTCTACATCGAGGGCGGTGTGGGCAACCAGTGGTACTTCGACCATCCGGGCCAGCATATCTGGGCGCGCCAGCTTGATCCGGAAGGCAATGCCGGCCCCAAGGTCACCAATGTCGGTTCGAAGCTTTGGATTTTGGGGCTGAAAACGGAAAGGCCCGGAATCATCATCGATTCGAGCAAGGGCGCGGAGACGGAAGTGTTGGGAGGACTTTTCTATCCGGTGATCAAGCCGACCGATGATCCGATGTTCCGGGTCGATAATTCCAGGTTCTCGGCCAGTTATATCACGGTCGATAATAGCATGAGCCCCGACTGTCCCAATCAGCTTCTGGAAATCAGGGATGGCCGGCAACTCATGATCAAAAAGGAGGATGTTCCGCCCCGGCCATCTTTCGGCGGCGCCACCTCCGCCCTTGCCACCCTCGTGGTCGCCGCCCCCGGGGATCCCGTGAAACCTTCCGGTGCGATTGCCGCCCCCGTTTCTCTCAATACCAAATGAATTAATCCGGTCATCACTTGGAAATCGGGAGCCCGTTCACTCCGGTTTCAAGGACATGACGCCACACCCCGGCTCTTCCAAATAAATACCTCTTCCCGTTCAGAACCTGAATTATGAATTCCAATTCCTCCCTCATTCTTCCTTCCAAGTGCGATATTTTGATCGTTGGCGCCGGTGTTGGTGGCGTTGCCGCCGCCTTGGCCGCTTGCGAAATGGGGTATCGGGTTGTGATGACTGAGCCCACGGTCTGGATCGGCGGACAATTGACCCAGCAGGCCGTGCCGCCCGATGAAAACCGCTGGATCGAGCAGGGAGGTGGCACGCAGCGTTATAGAAACTACCGCGATCAAGTCAGGGAATTTTACCGGCGGCATTATCCGCTCACGCCTTCCGCCATGCGGAAATGGGATCTCAACCCCGGGAACGGAACCGTGAGCCGGCTTTGTCACGAATTCCGTGTGAGTGTTGCTGTTCTTGAGGCCATGGTATCGCCTTATGTCGCATCCGGCCTGCTGGTTATTGCCTATGAGTACGAGCCCGTTCATGCGGAGGTGGCGGGCGACTCGATCAGGTCGGTGACCTTCCGGCATATTCCCTCCGGTCGCGATCAAACCGTGGCCGCAGCCTACGTGATCGATGCCTCGGAGACCGGCGATATGCTGCCGCTTGCCGGGGTGGAATACGTCACGGGATTCGAATCCCGTGCGATGACCGGGGAGCCTTCCGCAAGGGAGACCTACGAACCGGACAACATGCAGGCGGTTAGCTGGTGTTTCGCCATTGACCATATTGCCGGCGAGGAGCACGTCATTTCCAAGCCTGCCGATTATGATTTTTGGCGCTCCTTCACGCCCGATGTGAAGCCCGCGTGGGGAAGTCCTCTGCTTTCCTGGTCGGCGACGCACCCGCGCACCATGCTCCCCGAGGAAAGGGAATTTTTCCCAAACGAGACGCAGCTCAAGGGCGATCGCAACCTTTGGACATTTCGCCGGATCATAGACCAGTCCCAATTCACGAAGGGATTCTACAAGAGCGACATCGTCCTGGTGAACTGGCCCCAGATCGATTATCTGCTCGGCCCGATCATTGACGTGTCAGCCGCGGAAAAGGAAAAGCACCTCAAAGGTGCGCGGCAGCTCGCTCTTTCGATGCTTTACTGGATGCAGACCGAGGCGCCGCGTCACGATGGATCTTCGGCCGTTGGTTTCCCGGGCTTGAGACTGCGTCCTGATGTCACGGGCTACGGCCCGGATGGCCTCGCGCTGCACGCCTATATCCGGGAATCGCGCCGCATCAAGGCAAGGTTCACCGTTTGCGAGCAGCACGTTTCCCTCGGCATTCGCGGAAAACACGGCGCCGAGTTCTTTCCGGATACCGTTGGCGTCGGTCATTATAATATCGATCTTCACCCTTCCACGGGTGGGGACAATTACATCGATGTTCAGGCATGTCCTTTCCAGATTCCGCTCGGTTCCTTGATTCCGGTCCGTGTGCGCAACCTCCTTGCCGGGGCAAAAAACCTTGGCGTCACTCATATCACGAACGGCTGTTACAGGCTTCATCCCATCGAGTGGAACATCGGCGAGGCAGCCGGTGTACTTGCCGCCCATTGTTTGAATACCAAGGCTCCCCCGGCAGCGGTGTATGAGGACAAAAACCGGTTGCGCGAGTTCCAATCGGAGCTTTCGCACCAGGGCTTCGTGCTGGAGTGGACCGGCAGGCCGTATCCTTTTGAACCCTGACGATCATCCCGTGCCCATATTGATTTAACTGAAATCCCTGTATCTCCCAAAAACCACGTCTGCATTTATGAAAAAGTGTATCCTCCTGCTCGTCTCTTTGGCATTTTCGCTCGCAATATCGCGCGGTCAGCAGGCCGCCGGCGTTCCCGTTACTGCAGGGGTTCCCTCTACCGAAGGGGTTCCCGTTACGATCCCGGCTTATTCGATCGAGGGTGCGTCGCAACCGACCGATCCAAATGCCACCGGCGTCCTCGCGCATTCGGCGGGTAAGGAAATTTTCATTCCGCCCTCCGCGGATACCTTCATCGTTAAAGAGACCCCCTCTCCGCAGGGAACCTCCATGGCGGTGGTTCTGCGCGACGGAAGGTGGACTCAGGGGTTGATCAAGCTCGATCTCGGTTCGCTTCCGGCGGGAACCTCTATCGATGACGCCGCGCTTCGCTTCAAGGTTGCCGCACCGGAGCGCAGCGGGAACGCCGTGTTCGAATGCCATCGGATCCTCGTCGATTGGTCGGAGGGCGCCACTTGGTTTAAACCGTTTCCCGACAAGGAGGGGGCCTGGAATGGCCTCAAGGCAGGTGTCGATTTCGATCCCCAGCCATTCGCAACCTTCAAAACCGATGACCTGAAAAAGGGGGATTCAATCGTGATCCCGGGCTTCGAGAGCGCGATCAAATCATGGCAGGACGGAACCTGGAAAAATTACGGATTTCTTCTCACTTTCGCCGGCAAGTCATTGCAGACTAGCCTGCCTAGCCGCGAGTCGGCGGCAAATGCGAGGGATTTTACAATCGGCGGTGCGACGAATGCCCATGTGGTGGCGAAGTTCGACCCGGCATTGATTGCGCGTATATTGCTCCAGCCGGAAGATTTCCTCGACGCGACTCTCCGCCTGCGGTTGGCCAATCTGAAGAAAGCGCCTCCGGGAGCGACTGTGCGCGTATTGTCGCAGCGTGATAACAAAGTGCTGGCCACCATCCCTGTGGCATCCGCTTCGGTCGATGGCTGGATCGAAGTCAAAAACATAGGCGCCGCCATGCGCGGGGACCCGTCGGTGGTCATCGAGGCATCGGCGCCATTGCTCCTCTATGCGGTGGTTGACGAAAAGTCGCGGCCCCAGCTTGAGATCTCCGTGCGCGACAGGCCGAAGACAACATTGTTTGACCACGACCTCAAACCACAGCCCGGCGTTTACAATGTTGTCAAGGATGGACACTTTTACTATGGCGGCAAGCGCCTGCGCCTCTGGGGGATGGTGGGCTACGGCGAGGTCGATCGTTTGCGGAAGATGGGGTTCAACGCCCAGCGCGTCTGGGATCCGAGCCTGAACAAAATCTTCAAGGCAAAGGATTATCCGCCCGACTTCGCGAAGCGCGGCGAGCTTGCTCCGGCCGTGCAGGGCGATGGATCAAATCTGGACAATGGCGACAAACATTTCGCCGATCTCAAGGCCCATGGGATGTTCGTCATGTTCGCAGCCACCGCGGACTCGATTCCACTCCAGCCCTTGCTCGTCGATGATTCCTTCATCGCCGGGGGCCCGGACTGGGCGGAGTGGAAAGCGGCAGTGGCGGCGGAAAAGGACGATGGCGACATCAAACGAATGGCCGTTTATTTTGACGAACGCGTCCAGAAAGTCCGCATGAAAGGTGCCGAGGCGCTGCTGCACCACGTGAATCCCTACACCGGCAAGAGCTACGCCGAGGATGAGAATATTGTCATCTACGAGGTCTGGAACGAGAACGGCGGAGTTTACCGTTTCCTGAACGACGCCAAAAAACTCCCTCCCTTTTTCGAGCACGAGGAACAGGTGCAATGGACCGCATGGCTGCGGGCGAAATACAAGGACGGGGCCGGGGTCAAGGCCGCATGGGGCAGGCTGGAACCCGGCGAAACCCTGGAGAGCGTGAAGCTGGCCCCGTCACTTGCGGAGCGTACCGCATACCCCGACCGGCGGGGACGCGACTACTCGGAGTTCCTGTTTGATGCGGTTACGGCCTTTGATAACAAATACCGCGATTATTGCCGCTCGCTTGCTCCAAAGGGAGTTGGCGTGAACGTGGTTCCGTTCTCCTTCGACACCCAGTATCGCCCGAGCATCCCATGGGTCCATGTGGATGCGCAGGGTGACGTGAACAGCCACGGGATGTATTTCTGGAATTTGAAATCGCTGCTCGGCGCGCCTCCGGCCGCTTTCGTCATTGATAGTCACACCGTTGATAACATGCCCACGGTGCTCTACGAGACCAACCAGGGCCGGCCGAATCCCAATCGCACAGAATACCCTTTCAAGCTCGCTGCAATGGGCTCGTGGCAGGATTGGGATGGCATCTTCTGGCACTATTGGGCTGCCGGTGACATGAAAAACGATGAGGAATTCATGGCCGCCACCATGCCGCACGTCGCCGTGACGCATTTCTGGCTGGGAATAGATCAGGAGAGGGATCCGGTGATGACTTCCGCCATGGCGCTGGCGGGCCGCATTTTTCTGAACCACGAAATCAAACCCGCTCCACAGCCGGCGATCTATCACATCGGACGCAAAGGAATTTTCGGGTTCGATTATGCAAACGGGCTCGGCCTGACGCGGGCAATGTTTCAGCGCGGCGCGAAAATCAAATTCGAGCCGCAAAGCGATACCCTCCTCACAATTGATAACGAAGTGCCGGATGAACCGGTGGCCGGGCCCGTGAAATCGGGCGACGAGATTTTCTGGGACTGGCCAAACGCACGGCTCATCATTGACACCCCGAGCGTGAAGGCCTACGTCGGCAAGGTGGATTCGAAGCCGTTTACTTTCAGCGATGGCACGGTGCTGAGTGGCATCAACACTCCGTGGATTTGCTGGGGGTTTGCCAGTGCGGATGGGAAGCCTCTCTCCGAAACGAAGAAGGCTTTTGTCACAGCGGTGTATGACGCGAGAAACACAGGGTTCGATTTCGACTGGACGGTGGCCGGCAGCCCCGTGGACCAGGCCAGGGCGATTCGTAACCGGGGTCGTGCACCTGTGATTGTGGATAAGGTGGACTACACACTCTCGCTTCCGGCGCAGGCCGATTTCCAGTTTTCCGGCTACGATTTTGCGACACGCAAGGTCATGGAGACCAGCGGCACAAATTCAAACGTCCTCCGTGTGAAAGACCACGAATTATGGATGGGGATGCTCGATTTTTCGAGTCACGGAGCCGCCGCTACTGCGGTCGTGGATGCCAACACCGGCGCGCAAAAGGAGTTGGTTGGTGCAACCCCGCAATTGGCCGACGACAGCGATCCTAAACTTGCAACGGTTTGGAATCCCCTTCCCGGTCTGCAATGGGGCGATAGCTATGAGCGCACCCACAAAACCCTGCGCGATGCAAGCGTGGCATTCACGAGCATAAGCCCGGAGGACAAAAGCAACACGCCCGACAAGACGATCACATGGTCTGAAGCGCAGGTGCTGTTTGCGTCGCCCGCGAATTTTGATGTCAATTTTCAGGGAGGACACATGAGCCGGATCGTAGCGACGTTTACACGGCCGCCGAACATGAAAGAGGTGGTGGCCGCTTACGAAAAGCAATTTGGTCCCGCTATCGAGAAGGTTTTCAAGGGCCAGGAGGAGCAAAGTGTCGCGCGTTGGACCGTAAAACAATCGCCTGCTGGAACGGTTGATATCAAAGTCACGGAAGCCCAGGGTACGCAGGTCATCACCTATGACCTGAAAAAAGAGTGAGGCAACCTCTGTCCAATAATTTCCACACCGCATGCAACTGATCGACTGGCTGTTCGTTTTCATTCCTCTGGCGGTCGTCTTTGCACTTGCTGCGTACACAAGGCGTTATCTTCGCAGTGTGGCCGATTTCATGGCGGGTGGCCGTCTCGCGGGACGCTACCTTCTCAGCACTGCCTTCAGCGAGATGGGCGCGGGGGCGGTTGCCTATATTTCGTTGTTCGAGATGTTCGGCCACGGAGGATTCTCGATTGGCTGGTGGGGCCAGATTTCAGGGCCCGTTGTTCTGATTTTCGCGATCAGCGGATTTGTGATTTACCGGTACCGGCAAACCCGCGCACTCACTTTGGCCCAGTTCTTTGAGATGCGATACAGCCGGCGCTTCCGCTTGTTTACCGGCGTGCTGGCAGTCTTTTCGGGATTGCTCAACTTCGGCATCATGCCGGTGATCGGCGCGAAGTTCATGGTCTATTTTCTTGAGTTTCCCCAGATCGTCCACATTTTTTCCCTTCAAGTCCCGACTTACCTGTTGGTGATGGGATGTTTTCTGACAATTTGCACCTTGCTGACCATCAGCGGCGGCCAATTGACGGTAATACTCACTGACTGTGTACAGGGGATGTTCTCGCAGATCTTTTATGTGATCATCATCGTTGCTGTGCTTATAAGCTTCAATTGGTCGCACACCACTGAGATGCTGCTTGCCCGGCCCCCTGGTCAGTCACTCGTAAACCCATTCGATTCGTTCAGCACCAAGGATTTTAACATCTGGTATGTCCTCATGGGACTTTTCGGGGGCGTATACGGAACCATGGCCTGGCAGAACCGGCACGGGTTTAATTCGGCAGCTTTGACGGCGCATGAATCACGCATGGGTGGCATCCTCGGCCAGTGGCGCGGTTTCGCGCTGGCTCTGTTGATGATCGTCCTCGCAGTGGCGTCGATGACTTATCTCAGCCAGCCCGCGGGAGACACGAGTGTCCGTCAATCGCTTTCCAGGATTTCGGACCCGCAGACCGCGGAACAAATGAGACTTGCGATAGGCGTGTCACAAATTCTTCCGGTCGGAATCAAGGGGCTGTTGGTCGCGGTGATGATCATGGGAATATTCGGAGGCGATGGAATGCACCTTCATTCATGGAGCAGTATTTTTGTGCAGGATATCATCATGCCATTGCGGAAGCACCCGCTCGGGACCCGCCAGCATTTGATCCTGTTGCGATGCGCGGTGGTGGGTGTGGCACTTTTTGCATTCTGTTTCGGGGCCTTGTTTAAACAGACGGAATATGTAGCGATGTGGTTTCAGGTGACGATGGCTATCTATGTGGGAGGGGCGGGGGCCTGCATTATAGGCGGATTATACTGGAGCCGTGGCACCACTGCCGGGGCATGGACCGGATTACTGACGGGGTCGGTGCTTGCAACGGGTGGAATTCTCTTGCGGCAGCCGGATTGCCCTGCGGTTTTGCAGGCGGTTGCAGGTCACCTCGGTCTCGGTTCAGTGAATGTATTTTTGCTCCAGCACCTGGGACGCAGTTTCCCGCTCAATGGCACCGAAATCTCCTTCTACTCGGCACTGCTTGCCATTGGCAGTTACGTTGCCGTTTCACTGGTCACCTGCCGCACGCCTCATAACATGGACCAGCTCCTTCATCGGGGCAGGTACGCCGTGGAACCCGAGGCACCGGGTGAATCCATTGTCGATTCTGCGAAGCCCGCCCGGGGCCGTTTCCACATTTACAATCTGGTCGGCATCGATGAACACTTCACTCGCAGCGACCGCTGGGTTTCGATCGGGATTTTCCTGTGGGGAATTCTATGGTGCCTGGTTTTTGTAATCGGCAGCGCATGGTATCTCGTTCGCCCTTGGTCCAATACAGCCTGGCTTGATTTTTGGCTCGTGAAAGTCCTTCTCCTGCCGTTGATCATCACCCTCGTCACCACGGTCTGGTTTACCATCGGTTGCTGGAACGACATGATGGCTTTCTTCCGTCGCTTGCGTACGGAAAGAATCGATCCCAAGGATGACGGCAGGGTGGAACGCGCTCCAGCGGAAAAAACCGGCGAATTTGCAACTAAAACACCGATCAACTCATGACTAATAAAAACACTGTTATCGCCCAGGGCCCGTTCAAGGCCGAGTGGGAATCACTGGTAAACTATCGCGTGCCGAAATGGTACGAGGATGCAAAATTCGGCATCTTCATCCATTGGGGCGTTTATTCCGTGCCGGCGTTCGCGAGCGAATGGTACCCGCGCATGATGTACCAGCAGGGGACTCCGGAGTTTGAACATCATGTGAAGACTTATGGCCCGCACAAGAAATTCGGCTACAAGGATTTCATCCCGATGTTCAAGGCGGAGAAGTATGATCCCGCCGACTGGGCGAAACTTTTCCGGCAGGCAGGCGCAAAATTTGTCGTGCCGGTGGCGGAGCATCACGACGGATTTCCGATGTATGATTGCGATTTTACAAAATGGTGCGCGGCGAAGATGGGGCCGAAGCGCGATCTCATCGGCGACCTTGCGACCGCGGTCCGCAAGGAGAAACTGGTGTTCGGCCTCTCGTCCCACCGCATAGAAAACTGGTGGTTCTACGACGGCGGCATGAAGTTTGACTCCGATGTCCGCGACCCGCGCAATGCCGGCTTGTACGGTCCTGCAAAACCTGTGGCGGACGGCCATCACCATCTGCATCGTAAAAGCCTCCCGATGCCGGATCGTAAATTCCTGAACGACTGGCTGAACCGGACCTGTGAACTGGTGGACAAATACCAGCCACAACTGGTCTATTTCGACTGGTGGATCCAGCACGTCGCCTGCGACCCTTATTTGAAGAAGCTCGCTGCTTATTATTACAACCGCGCCGCGGAGTGGGGCAAAGGCGTGGCGATCGACTACAAGCACGACGCTTTCCCGGAGGGCGCGGCCGTATTCGACATTGAGCGTGCACAACTCGATTGCGTGCAGCCGATGCTTTGGCAATCGGACACCGCGGTGTCAAAAACCTCATGGGGTTACGTGCACAATCATGACTACAAGACAGTGACCGCCATCATCGGCGACCTCGTGGACGTAGTCAGCAAGAACGGCGCGCTGCTGCTGAACATCGGCCCCAAGCCGGACGGAACCATCCCCGAACAGGAGCGTCAAATGCTGCTGGATGTGGGCGAATGGTTGAAAATAAATGGCGAGGCGATCTACAACACACGCCCGTGGCAGGTTTTTGGCGAAGGCCCGACCGGCGTTGTGGAAGGCCGCTTCACGGACATGAAGAGGCCGGATTTTACATCCGAGGACATCCGGTTCACCCGCAAGGGCAAAGTCGTGTACGCCATCGCCCTCGGCTGGCCCGCGAACCGCCGTTTGACCATAAGGTCTCTTTCGACTCTGGATACCATCAGCAACGTCGAATTGCTGGGCAGCTGCACAAAGCTGAAATGGAAACGCAACGCCACCGGTCTTCTTGTTGATCTTCCTGCCAGGAAACCGTGCGACCATGCGTTTGTGTTGAAGATCACGTAATGATAACGGTTTGCGGGATAACTGACGGTTGGTAAGGGTTGGCAAGGGTTGATTCTCCTTGCATCCCTGCAAGCACCTACTCGACAAGAGGAATGGCCCGTTCGGGAACAGTAATGTTCCAGCCGGCCGTTCCTCCCCAATGGATGGTGCCGTCCTTGCTCCATTTCATCGCCATCGGTTTTGGCAGGGCTGATGACGCGTTGATGATCTCCACCCCGGCTGCAATACGGACCGGAGACAGCGTCTTGAAGTCAAAGGCCTTGCGCTTTCCATGATAGAGGACAGCATCGACTTCCACCCGGTCCTTTTTTTGTTCACCAAGCCATTGCACCGGCGCACCACCGAACAGGCATGGAGCCGGCGTGATGACGGCCCGGCATTTTCCAGACGCAACAACATAGCGTCCATCCTTGAGATACTGGACATCCAGCCCCGGCCCAATGAACTCATAACGAACCCGGAAATCCTCCGCCTGAAAAACATTTGCCTCCGGAGCGCCCCACATCGGGTGGAAATCTCCCCGATCAAGAAGCAGATGCACCGCGCTCAACACCTTCGATCCGCTTTGCCGGTTGAATACGTAACAGGAGGCAAACTCCCGCCCATCATGGAGAAAGCGGAGGCGCATGGAGACGGGCGTTCCTCCGGCCCCGATCCAGTACGCCTGCACTGCCCGGCGCTGGTCCCAGATGAAATCCCGGTTCACGCTTCCGAGGCACGCTTCCTTTGAGAACCAAGTGGTGCCAAAGGTAGAGGTTTCCGCATTTGAGCGCCGGATGAAACGGCGTGTGATTTCATAAGTTTTCGCGGGCGGATTCCCGAAGAAACCCCGGAGATCGGCGGGACAATCGAGCGCAAAATCATCCTCCGGCATCTCCACGGCCGCACTAGCATTTTTCCATGGATGAATGGGGATCGCGATGCGCGTCCTTTGCGAGAGCCACCGGGCGATTTGAGGGGACAGGAACGTGTGATAGCTCCGGCTGTGAGGACCGGCCCATTGGTGCGTGGGAGCATGATAGTGCCCGGCGATTGTTTCCCAGGCCGCCCGCCAAAGGCGCTTTGTCAGTTGCTTAGCCGGACCGAGCGACATCATGCGAAGTCCCCGCTCGCAATCGCGCAAGACCACCATGGTATAGGTGGGACTGTTGTACTCGTTAAATCCCCCATGAAATTCGAAATGTTCCACGCATTTTTCCAGCCGGCGTTTTCCGTAGGCAATCCACCGGGTGTCGTTGAGAATTTCTCCAGCGAGCGAAGTCACGATTCCGCCCATGATTGAAATGTTGGTGTAGTGAGGCCCCATGTTTCTCCGGAAAATAGAGGCCGCAGCGTGATCAATGCTTTGCGTAATGGTGCGTAGCAATGCACCCGGGAGAAGATTCCCATGAATCCGGTAAATCTCCGCCAGATAGAATCCGCAAAAATCCGCCCAATTCCAATCGGGTGGAGTCATTTTGTCCAAAGGCTCCTCCATGAGCCAGGACCAGATGCCGTAGGTCGGGCTGGTCTTGTCCTGATCCTGCAGGGAGATCACCTTGCGGATTATATCGCACGCGCGTTTAACCCTCGAAGGCGATCCTTCTTCAAGCAGTGAAACAGCGTAACCGAGCGCCTCGCGGCTTGGGTGCACCCATTTTCCGTTTGGCACATTCGTATGGTAACCGGGACTTTTGTGAACCAAACCCAGCATGCGATGTTTGGAACTGTAGTCGCCCTCAACGCTACCGAGATATTCTTTTAGATTCATTTTGCTCCCACACGAACGAAACCCTTTTTCACCCGGCCGCTTCTGACTTCATCGAATGCAGTGATGATTTCTGAAAAATCCCAAGTTTGGGAGATAAACCACTCAGCCTTGATCCATCCGCGTCGCAGCAGGTCGCAGACCCAGGCCTGGCTGAGGTGCTCCTCCACCGGCAGATTCTTCCACCGGACGTCATAAGCGACTCCGGTGGGAGGGACGCCATACGCGGCTGCAAAGCCGCCCTCCGAGAGCGCCTCGAGCAAATGGTTTGCGAATGGCGCATCGCCTGTCGCCTCGATCATGCCATCGACGTTGCCTATATCCCGCAAATTCTCCACGAGGTCCCCGTGTGTGGTATCGAGCGCCAAGTCCGCACCGAGACGCAGCGCCTCATCCAGCCGCTCCCTGCGTCTTCCGAGCGAGATCACGGTTGCCCCCGCCAGCTTGCACCAGAGAATGAAAGCGAGTCCTGCCACGCCTGTGCCCGCCACGACCACTTTGCTTCCACGAAGGTTTGGCAAATGCCGGAGAAGGCTTGCGGTTTCCGCCAGACTGATCGCCAGAGCGGCTTCCACCGGCCCTATGCCGGCAGGGACGACCAATTGACGCTGGGTATTGTAGTCATCCAGCAGCGAGGGATCACCATCGGCAGCCATCGCTACGGCGTCACGGACGATGCCGTATTCCGCGAAGCCGCCCATCGCCACATTCAGATTTTTATGAGATCCCGGCCAGAAAGCCAGCGTGCGCGTTACGCGGTCGCCTATCCGAAACCGGCTAACCTTGCTGCCCGTCTCAATGACGGTTCCGCAAGACTCATGACCAAGGACAAAGGGGTAGGGAGGTGCCCAGAACATTTTTCCATCGATCAACTTTGTGTCGGTGCTGTTGCATATTCCGCAATATTCATTGCGCACCAGCGCATCGTAAGGGCCGATTTGCGGGTCCGGTATCTCGCGAATTTCCAGCCGTCCGGCTTCGGGGACAACCAGCGCCTTCATGACTGTGTCCAATCAAAAACCACACCGAGGAATTCCGGATCGCCCGATGCAAGACGGGGATAAATTTCGGGTGCCTGCTCAACGGGTACGAAATGGCTCACTAATTCACGAAGTTTCAATTTCCCATGCAGCGATAGCTCCATACAGGTGGAGGCCTCCTTGAGGTCAAAACCGCAGGTGATTGCCACCCGTGGCTTTTTGAGATGGGTCGCATGAAAATCAAAGGTGACCGGCTTTGCATACCATCCCTGCATGAGCAGTTGCCCCTCCCAGCGCAATAAATCGACGCAGGGCGCAAATTGATCGGAGCGACCTGTCGTTTCGATGACAGCATCCACGCCCTTGGGACGCAGCTCGCGCACAATACTGCCAAGATCCTGTTCCTTGATGTTTACAACAATGGCCGCACCATTTTTTTTGCTCAGGGCGAGCCGGCCCGGTATTATATCTGTCGCGATCACGATTCCACCGCGCAGACCCGCAAGTTGTGCGCTGGACTGACCGATCAAGCCCTGTCCAGTCACCACAACCACGTCGCCGAATCCGATATCGATCATCCGAATCCCCCGAAGGCTTACGGCGGCAAGAGCCGACACCGCTGCGCCTACGGGATCGCAGCCTTCGGGCACGAGGACAGCATCCTTCGTCACTACATGGCTGGAATGCGCGCCCATCCACGTATCCGGAAATGAAGAAGGGAGCCGGCTTGAGGTCACCATCACGCGTTGTCCCGGTTTGAAATTTACAACCTTGTTTCCTGTTTCCAGCACTTTTCCGATCGTCTGGTATCCCGGGACCGTCGGAAACTTAATCTCAGGACGCGTTCCCAGGTAAGTCCAGATTTCAGTGCCCTGGCTCACACCGCTGTATTCAGTTTTTACGAGGATTTCATCAGGCTGCAAGGCCGGGGCTTCGAACGACTGGATCTCAACTTTCCGCGGTTCGGGGAAAACGATTCCTTTGATTAACATATCATTTCAATGATTCAAACCGGGCTTCAATTCAAGGATATATATATGTATTGTCGAAAAAGAAGTTGACGCGACCTATGAATAATACTATTTAGAGGGCGTTCCCTGAACAAGAATGGCAGCAACCCCCTGGCTATTTTCTTCCCGTCCCGAATATGAGCATCCGAACCACCTCGTTTGTTTCAACTTTCAAAGCAATTCCCAGATCTCATCTGAGAGAGGTGTTCCACGCCCGAAAATTCGCCGGAGGTTCTTTCCTTTTGGTTTTCGCAATTCAAGCGCTTTTGCTTTCCAGTCGCTTCGCGCTTGCCGATACGGCGGAGACCACGTGGAACGGCAGCAGCGTTACATGGAGCGGGGCCACGAGTTGGACACCGAATGGCGTGCCGGGCACGGGTACCAGCGCAGTGTTTAATTCGTCGTTCGCAAACCAACCCACCCTGACGGCGAATCAAACGACACAAGGCATATGGGTGACAGGGAGTACGGCGACAACCGGGGCCAGCGGTCTGACCACGATCGGAACTACCAGTAGCGGCACATTGACGATCGGCTCAACGGCGGTCATGGACGGGGTTACAGCCAGTATTTTACTGGATGGGGCAGGAAACAACAGCCTGACCATAAACACTGCTGTAGCCGCGAGTGCCGATACTTTTCTGGTCAACAATGCCGGAACGCTGACATTGAACGGCACTTTGAACGCAACCGGAACGATAACCTTGGGTGGATCGGGTAACTCCGGCACATTTAATATTGCGAACACATCCGCGGGTGGGGCTCTCGACATCACCACGGCAGGCACCGTGAATCTCACGGGCTCAATTGGTGGGTTCAGCACTACCGGTATTGCGATTACAGGCGGCACAACAAATGTGATTGGCTCAGGTTCGATAGTCTCGACGAAGGGAGTTACTGTCAGCAACAGCGCAGCCACATTAAATTTAAACACTGCAAATGCACTGACGACGACTCTTGCCGTATCGGCTGGCAACGTCACCGAAAATACAACCAACGCACTCGCTGGAAACGTTTTGAATATCAGTGGTTCAGGCACGGTTAATCTCAGCCAGGCAAACAGCCTTTCGGGGACGACCACGCTTAGCGGCGGATCGCTCATCCTCGGAAACAACGGAGCTTTGGGAACAAGCATACTGGTGGTTAGCGGCGGCAGCCTCATTTCGGCATCTGCTCCTCTGAGCGGCGTAGTCAACGCATTCACCATCGGCACAAGCAGCGGCACTATCGCGGGCAGCAATAACATTACATTCAGCGGCAACGTCACGAATTCCGCGGCGAACCGCACCCTTACCGTCAACAATTCAGCAACGACTTCCTTCACAGGTGGGAATATCTTTCTCTCCGAAACCAGCGCAACGGGTCGCACGCTCACGATCACCGGTTCGGGTAATGTTGTTATCGGTGATGTGATTTCAAATTATAACGGTGCCGGGGGAACGGCGGGAAGCCTGACGTATAATGGAAGCGGAGTGCTGACGTTGGGAAACGCCAATACCTATACCGGTCTCACCACGATGAATGCAGCCGCCGGCACGCTGATTTTGAGTGGCAGCAACAGCGGGGGAGGCGGCGTTACGCTGACAACCGGCACCCTGGATATCAATAACGCAAATGCGCTGGGAACCGGGACATTCACCATCACCGCAGGCACGATCGACGCCACCAACGGCCCCATCACGAATGCCGTGGCCAATGCCATCAGTTTCGCGACCCTCAATTTCGGGGGCTCGAACAACCTGAATCTTGGCACGGGAGCAATTACCCAATCACTGACCAGGACCGTCACCCTGAACGGGAGCGGGAGCATTCTGACCCTCGGAGGAACATACACAAATAACAATGACGCAGCCGACACGCTGACGGTCAACGGAACCGGCAACACACTGGTTCTTGGCAGCCTGGCTTTGGACGGCACCGGCACGACGGCCAGAGTCCAGACCCTGGCAGGTTCCGGCAACCTGACAATCACCGGAGCAGTGGTGAATGGCGCATCCAGTGGGACACAGTCATTGACGATCACCGATACGGGGACCACCACATTATCCGGCGGCTACAGCTACAATGGCCTTACGACGATGAACGCGCCGGGCGGCACTTTGATCCTTGCGGGCAACAACACGGGCACAGGAGGCATTACGATGAGCTCGCCTGGGGGCGATCTGGTTATCTCGGGCAGCAATTCAGGAACAGGAGCCCTCACAGTATCGTCCGGCACAGTGAGGTTGAACATCACTCCGGCCACGCCAAACGTCCTCGCAAGCGCCACGCCAGTAACACTTGGGAACAGCACGCTGATCGTTTCCGGCAGCGCTTCCAGCGCTACTGCAGTGACGCAGAATATCGGCACATTCACGCTTACCGCCAATTCCTCCAGCGGTATAATTCTCACCGACGCTGGAAGCGCCACGGGAAGTTCGCTAACCACGGGGACATTCACTGTTCCTGCTGCGAACACATTTCTCTACCTGAACCTGAGCAATGCCGGCACAGGCGCATTGACGCTCGGCACAACCGCCGCCACAGCGCTTACCCCGTGGGCCATTGTGACCAATGCATCCAACACCGTGGGATTTGGGCAGATCAACAGCTCCCACCAGCTTGTGCTGGCTTCTGTAAGCGACCTGTTCAACAACTCCAACTCCAGCAGCACGGATTACTATACCGATTCCCTGGCTGATACCGCAGGCGGGCAGTATAGCGGCGGCACGCTGACGATGAATGTGGGATCGAAGACCCTTGACTCGTTGTTCATCCTTGCGAATGCGACCGGCGCGCTGAACCTGAGTGGTACGCTAGGGCTGACCACTGGAGCGCTGGGCGTGAGCGGCGCGTCCAATTACACGATCACCAATGGCCAGCTCGGAGCCGGCAACACGTTGCTTACCGTAAACTCAGTCGCAAGCGGGACGCTCAACATCAACAGCCAGATCAGCACCGGCACTGGAAGCTTTACCGAGGCTGGCACCGGGTTCGTGGTTCTTGGAACGACTAACGCCTATACCGGTTTGACCACCGTGGCCGGTGGCACGCTGCAACTTGCGGTTGCGAATGCCATCAATAGCGGTAACGCCCTCACCACCAACGTTGGAGGCACCGTCGATCTCGCCGGCAACTCCGAATCCCTGGGTGCGGTCAACAACAGCGGAACAATCACCAACAGCGGTGCGGCGACCACGCTCATCATCGGCGGCGGCGGCACGAGTGGAGGCCTTTTTAGTGGATCAATGACCATCACTGTCGCAGGGAACACACTAAATCTGAATGATAATGCGAATACGTTCAGCAATCTCATTGTCAATGGCGGGACGGCAGGGGCGACAACCTCCGCAGCCGGTTCAGGCGCCTATACTTCTCCCACAAACCTCGGAACTCCATTTGGCACTGGTACGATCACACTAAATGGCGGCACGCTTGTGCTCGGGTTGAACGTTTCCTCAGGCGATACGAATGGGTATACTGCTTTGAATAATAACATCACACTGACTGGAAGCGGCGGGATTTCAGTAGGAGGCCAGAAGCGGGACGGTGTTCTAACCGGACTCATCAGCGGATCGGGACAATTGACGCTTAATGGTAGTGTCCAACAGAACGGCCCATTCGCTTCCATTTATTTAACAAATGCGGATAATACTTACACGGGGGGGACAAATCTGAATTTCACAGATTCGAATTTCACATCAAGCTTTGGCTTCGTTGCAGCCGCGGTGAACGCATTGGGAGGAGGGACTGGCACGGGTGGAGTAGTTACATTCGTAAACAATGCCAATGCGGTTATTACCACGCCAAAATCGTTTCTGGTGTTGATGGCCAATCAGTCCATCGCCGGGCTAAACAGTTCGACTGCAAGCTCCAACGGGCTGGGACCGGATTTCGTCACAGGGTTCAGCGCGACGACCGCTCCAACGTTGACGATTAGCAACACCTCCGGAGGCACTGGCGATGGATCCAATTACTCAGGGGCCATCGGTGGCACGCCTCCCGCACTTTCCGGAATTACGAATTCATCTGCCGCTGGCAATAACATCAATATCGTGAAGGCAGGAACCGGCAGCCAAATATTCTCTGGAACGAATACTTACACCGGAACGACGACCATCAATGGCGGTAAATTAGTCATCAACGGAAACAATAGTGCAGCCACGGGGAATGTGCTGGTGAACGGGGGAGGGACACTGAGTGGAACCGGGAGCATCGGAGGAGCGGTGACGCTGGCCGGGGGAACCACCCTGTCCACCCAGGGAACGATCAATCTGCAGGATGGGGTGATCGGGACATTGACCCTGGGCAACGGATTGACCATCGGCAGCGGCGGGAATACGTCGAACCTGATGTTTGATCTCAGCGGAGGCCTATCCGACGAACTGGCAGTCACAGCGGGAAGCATCATCACGACGGGAACCGCGGTGATCGGAGTCGATGGACTCTCTGCATTGACCCTGACATCGGGATCGGCGAACTACACATTGATTACAGGAGCAGGAGGGCTGGGAACAGGGAATTTCGTACTTTCAGGCACGACGTTGACGGTGGGTGCATCGAGCTACAATTTGTCGCTGGCCAACTCAACCGGCACGCAGGAAATACTGACAGTGACCAGCTCCGGCAGCGTGGCAGCGCCGGGGACAGCCTACTGGCAGGGATTATTGAGTGGAACATGGGCGACGGTGACCAGCGGCTCGACGAACTTTGTGACGAGCGCCTCGGGAACGGCGAACACGTTCGCATTGCCCGGAGCGGCCACGAACGTGAAGTTCACGGCGAACAGCGCGAGCAACCTGACCACGGTGCTTGGGCAGAACTTCACGATCAACAGCCTTGAGTTCACGGGGAGCAGTTCCACCGCGGCGACCACATCGGTGACAATCAGCGGCAGCACGCTGACAATCAACGCAAGCGGGACCAACGGGAACACAGCGGGCAGCGGCATCGTGGTGGACGCGGGGTCTGCAACGCACACGATCAACAGCAACGTGGCGCTGGGATCGAGCCAGACATGGACGGTGAATGGAATCACGCTGACAGTGAGCGGGAATATAACCGACAGCGGCAGTTCCTATAGTTTGACGAAGTCGGGAATGGGAACGTTGGTGCTATCGGGCTCGGAAACATACACTGGCGCGACATTGGTGGGATCGGGAACGCTTGAAGTGGACGGATCGTTGTCAGGAAGCACCGCGGTGACTGTGGATGTGGCGACACTTTCCGGGACAGGTAATATTGGAGGAAGTGTGGCGCTTACAGGCACGAGCAACCTGAGCAGCGCCGGGACATTGACGGTCGCAAGCCTCACCGTGAACAACGGCGGCAACACGATCAGCAGCGGCACGGTGAATGCGACCGGAGGGACGACCTTGAACACGAACAGCGGCCTTGCTGTGAACGGAACCTTGGAAGGAACAGTGGCTATCGGCAACGGTGCAACATTGTCAGGCACCGGCACGGTGACGGCGGGAGTGACTGTGGGAGCTGGAGGCGTGACAAGCCCGGGCGGGACTGCGCCCGGCGTGATGACAACGGATCTTGCGTATAACGGGGGCTCGAAGGCGAACTTCAACGTTGCGGCCAGCGGGAGCGGTGCCCCGCAGGGACATCTTTCGGGCCTGTATTACTCACAGGTGATCGTGACCGGTGGATCGGGCACGGTGAGCCTGGGAATCGGGACGGGAGTGACGCTGGGAGCCAACAGTGCAACGAGCGTGGCGCAGACGGCCAGCCAGATTGTCAGTGGGACGAGCACCTCGGGTGTGACCTTGAAGGTGAGTCTCACGAGCGCGGATTACAGCACGCTGGTGGATAATGCATCGACCAATTACGAGGCAAAGGCCGGGAACACGGGGTTGGACAATTACTTCGTGTTCAATCTTGGATCGACGCTTGCCACGGGGCGGTTTACTTCGCTGGAAGTCGATGTGACCGGGGGAGCGGATCTGACAGGCATAATCTACTACTCGGGATCAAACGACCGGTTTGCTGCGGACGGGGTGGGGAACACTGTTGGCGATGTCTATATCGGAGGCCAGGAATATGCTCTCGCCTATACGGGCAATTTTGGAACCAACTCAACTATTGGGGGAAACGACATTGTGCTGACTGCCATCCCCGAGCCGGGGACGTGGGGGATGATTTTCGGAGGATTTAGAATGCTGACCGGCATCCAGAGGTTGCGCAAACGCCGGGTGGGGGGATCTGAGCTAGCGCAATCGCATCCGGCAGCCCCCCCGATGGGGATCGGGGGGGCTGTCTTGCGTACCGGCAAGTACTTTCGAGGTCCATGGTTTGTTATCAAGACATGTGAAGGAGTTGGCCGCTTTTTGCGGAGGGGGGTGCGGAATAGCTGATGCTTGGTAAGGGTTGGCAAGGGTTGATTAGCCCTGGTTAATGAAACTGTGAGGGAGATGGGTAAATATCGCGGAGTTCAGCCAATGCGTTCGCGGTCGCTGCATTATTCCATAATATTAGTTTCGGATTACCGGTGGATTGCATTTGGAACCTTTGCGGTGTTGCGTTTGATAGGAGATCAGGAATAGATATGTTTTATGGAAATAATTGGATGACCAGATGATAAAAATATTTATTTCAGGAGGCAGGAATTTTTTTCGGGGGAAATTCCCCTCTGTAAAGCGGTTGCAGAACACAGCACTAATATGGCATTGCGCATTTTATGCCGGGGGTGGGCTTTTATTTATCTGCGAATTGAGCATGGAAAGCCGCTCCCTGATGAAATGCTATAGTAATGGTTTGGTTCGCCATTACGCCGAAAAATTATATATGTTTTATTTTTTTTATTGACGTTGATAATATAAAACTATTACTGTTCGAAAGTTGCAAACATCCCCACCAACTTCGTTGACTCCCTGTCCCTTGAAATCCGTACTTATGCGCACTCCAAAATTCTCAGGCGTAACATCATCCAACACGAGCCGCAACGCGCGACTTTTGACCCGGTGCAATTCGAAAAAATCCGGTTATGGTTTGTTTAAACATCTTTTTACCGCACTCTGCCTCGGGTTTTTCCTCATGGCGCTGAGTCCCTCTGCAAACGCGCAGACAACGTACACCATCAGCAGCGGGACCAACGGACCGTGGAGCACCACAGCGAACTGGAGCGGCGGCCTGGTGGGCAGCGGCGGGGGCAATGTAGCAACCAGCGGCACGGGCATCGGAACTTCCGGGTCGCTCGCGCTGAATGTGAGTGAAACCCTCGGCCAGCTTACCAATACCGGCACGACCAGTTTTACGGTTACAGGCAGCGGCGGCGTATTCACGTTCGACAACACCGGCGGCGCAAACAATGTTTTTGGCAACAGCGACGCGGCCATTTCCACCAGCGGCACGGGATTCCTCACCGTCAACCCGAACATCATCTTCCAAAATACCAACTTTGATGTCGGCTCGACCGGCGCCGGCGCGATCACGCTCGGCACCACGGCGGCATCCACGATCACTGCCGGCACCAGCGGCACCCTGAACTTCCGTGCAAACAGCACCGGAGCCATCACGGTGAACAGCAGCATCGGGACCGCTGGCAGCAGCATCGCCATCGCGAATCTCGGCACCGGCACCAATACCGTCACACTTTCCGGCGTCCTGGGCACGGACGTGTCTGGCGTGACGGAGAACGCCGCAGCCGGCACTCTCGTTCTTGGTAGCGCGAACACCTTCACGGGCGGCGTGACCCTTACTTCGGGCACCTTGCAACTTACCAACGCGACTGCGGCCGGGTCAGGCACGATCGCCATCGGCAACGGAGCCGTCCTGTTGAATCAGAACGCGGGGGGATATATTGGCAATTACGCGAATGCGTTATCCTTGAGCGGCAGTGTCAATATTTTCGTGGGTACCAAAGCCCCCGGCTATGCGGGCAATATCCTGCTTGGGGGACCGACAGTAGTGGTGAATGTTGGCGGCAACAGCGTAACTACCCATGCCGTGGTGTTCATTGGGGTGATTTCCGATGGCGGAGCCGGTGACGGCCTCACGGAAACGGGAGGCACGTTATATTTGGCGGGGGCAAACACCTACACCGGCTTGACGACGATCAATTCGGGGGGCACCCTCATACTCGGCGGCAGCAATAACGGTGGCACTTCTCAAGTCGGAGCGACCGGCTCACTGGTGGGCAGCGGCACCATCCTGGACAATGGCCTCCTGGATTTCGGACGCACGAACACCATCACGCAGGGCACCGACTTCGGCACCATCAACGGTACGGGTTCGGTGAACCAGATCGGCGGGGGGATAGTGATACTTTCCGGCAGCAACGGCTACAGCGGGGGCACGACGATCACCACCGGCGTTCTTGAATTTGGAAACACGAATTCGATGCCGTCTTCGGGCACCGTGACAACCACCGCCGGCAGCACCCTCGCGGCCGCCGTCGGGGGAGCCAATCAATTTACGACAGGGACATCGGGTCTAGGCAGCATTGGCGGCCTGCTCAGCGGTACTGGCAGCACGGGCGCTCCGATCACATGGGTCGCGGGAGCGGCGCTGGGAATCGACACCACGTCCGCGAGCGGGACCTACACCGGCGTGATCGCGAACCCGGGTGTCAGCGTGGGCTTGAACAAGCTTGGCGCGAACTCACTCACCCTCACCGGCACGAACACCTACAGCGGCCTCACGACAGTGACCTCCGGCACATTGATCACGGCTGGCGCAAACACTTCGGCGGGCGCCACCACGGTCACCGGCGGCACATTGTTACTCGACAGCACCAGTAATGGCGGTCTTGCCAGTGGTGTGCTCTCAGGAAGCGGCGGCGGCAGCATCCAGTCGGCCCTCGCGAACCTCTCGCTTTCCAATGCGTTTTTATTGGCCGCCAATAACCCGACGACATGGGGCGGCACAAACAGCATCACGTTGAATGGCGCCGTTACGGAAAACGGCTCCAGGACCCTTACCAACGCCATCACCAGTGGAACGTTGACCATCGCGAATACCCTCAGTGTCGAAGCCGTGGATAACACCGCATTGACGCTGACCCTCAACGGCGGGGGTAACACGCTCATCAGCGGCGCAATCGAGGACTACGCCGGCGGCGGCACGAATCTGGCTACCACGCCAGGCACATTGGCGATCAACGCCACGGGCGGCACCATCACGCTGGCCGGTACGAACACTTTTAGCGGCCTGACAACAATAGCCAATGGCACGGTAATCATCACCGGCTCGAATACCACCGCGGGAACGACCACGCTCACCGGCGGCACATTGGAGCTCGCCAGCAGCGGCAACAACGGCGGGCTCGCCTCCGGCGCATTGACCTTGAGCGGCGGGACTGTGCAGGCTCTCAATGCGGCGCTTTCGCTTTCGAACACCGTTGCTTTGACGACCGCCAGCACAATCTCAGGCACGCAGGGTATCACCCTGAATGGAACCTTCTCGCAGACAGCCAGTTCCAATTTGGCCAGCAGTATCAGTATTACTGGCGGCAACACGTTGACCCTGGCGAATACCGTCAACATTGACGCCGTGACCGGCACAGCCTTGACGCTGACCCTATCCGGCTCGGGCAATACGATCATCAGCGGGACGATCGAGGATTGGAGCGGCGGCTCCGGCAGCTCGCATGGCGCGTTGACCATCACCAACACCGGCACCACAACCTTGTCCGCTGCGAATACGTACGGCGGCACCACTACTTTGATCGCGGGCACGTTGATCGCGAAAAACAATGCCACGGCCCTGGGAACCGGTGCGCTTTCCCTGGGTGGCGGCACGCTCGACCTTCAAAGCAACACGGGACTAACCTACGGAAATGCAACGACAGTGACAGCAGCCACAACGATCGAGTCGGACGTCGTCACGAATGGCAACGCCGGCGTGACGCAAACGCTGGGAACTTTGAGCATTGGCGCATTCCAGCTCAACATCGCCGCAGGCGGAAACGTGGGCAGCGGCACAGCGGGCGTGACATTTGGCGCCGTGACGCTGACCGCCGGCCCTGCGGTGTTTGACACGGCGGCGGGGACGATCCTGACGCTTGGGGGATTGGGTGGCAACTTCGCCATTACCAAGCAGGACTCGGGTATTCTTACGCTGTCAGCGAACGCCACGAGGTTGGCTGCCGCGGCTACCACGAACTGGACGAACTTGAACGGAGGCCGTCTCAATGTGGACACCCTCAACGCATTGGACGCGAATGCCGGCCTCGGCGCGCTGAACATCAGCAGCGGCACCCTGGCATTGGAGACGGGGACGGGCGGCGCCTACCATGTTGGCAATACGACCATTACCGGCAACGCCACCATCGAGTCGAACGTGCTCGGCGGCGGGGCGGGCGTGACGCAGATCCTGGCCGCCCTGAGCATCGGCGGGCAGCAGTTGAACATCACCTCCGGCACGGGTGTTACCAGCGGCACCGCAGGGGTGACGTTCGGCGCGACCACGCTTACCGGTAACACAATATTCGACACGGCAGCCAATACGCTCCTGACGCTGGGCGGGCTTACGGATAGCGGCACGGCCCGGACGATTACCAAGCAGGACAGCGGCGTACTGACGCTTTCCACCGCCGCGACCAGCCTGATTGCGGGAACGCAGATCAATATCACCGGAGGCACATTAAATTCGAACATCGCGGCCGCCCTGGGAACATTGGCGACGGTGAACATCACGAATGGATCGACATTTGGCGTCGGAGCCAGCCAAACCATCAGCGCATTGACCAACACCGACAATTTGAGCACAGACAGCGTCTCCATTGGCGCGTTTACCCTCACGATTGGCAGCACGGATAATTTAAGCTCCAGCTTCTCGGGAGTGATCAGCGGTTCCAGTGGCGCGGTCACCAAAGCCGGCACCGGCACGCTGACGCTCGGCGGCAGCAACACGTACGGCGGCCTTACAACGGTCAGCACGGGCACTCTGAAGCTTGGCCCGGGCGGCAACATCAACAGCGGTAATAATCTCACGACAGCCGCAGCCGGCACGCTGAATCTCAACGGGAATAACCAGACCATCGGCCTCCTGACCAATGGCGGACTCGTCACCAACAGCGGTTCGGCCACGACACTCACCATCGGGGCCGGCTCGACGGGCGCGGGCGCTTTCAGCGGCTCGATGAACATTGTCTGGGTTGAGGGCAACACCACCAGCACGTTGAGCGGTTCGTTCAACAACACCGGCACGATCACCGACTCCGGCACAGGCACCGGCACGGCGACGATCACCGGTACTATCGGCTCCGGCGTGAGCAGCATCATCCAGACGAGCACGAGTTCGCCTTTCACGGCCAGCACCAGTCCGATCACCATTGGAAGCGGCGGATTGACTGTCACCTCGACGAACGCGGCGGCCCTGCTCACCGTTTCCAGCGGCATTGCCGGAAGCAGCGGCGGCAACCTTGTTTACAATGACAACGGTTCCGGCAACATCACCGACTCAGGCTCGATCAATCACAACGGCAACATCACCAACTCCGGCGTCGGCTCGGGCACGACTACCATCAGCGGCTCCATCGGCGCCAATGTTGGCACCGTCACGCAAAACAGCGCCACTTCGACACTGGCGCTCACCGGTGCGAATACTTTCGCGGGCGGATTGTTCGTCAATACCGGCACGGTGACAAATAATGCGGTGACGGATGCCACGTTTATGGGGTCCGGAACAACCACTCTGGGCACAGCCGCGGGCGGCACGGGAACTCTATTGATCGGGCAGGGGGCCACGACTGTCTATGCCAATGCAATTACGCTGGGAGGCGGCAGCGCTGCCGGCGTCATCATCGACAATGCGGTCAGCAACACATCCGAAACCTTGAGTGGGAATATCTCGCTCAACGGCCAGAGCCTGACCCTCGTTAACAACAGCTCTACCTCGAACTCGACCCCTCTCTCAACCACCGGCACCATATCGGGCGGCGGGAATCTCATCCTCACGGAAACCGGCACCAATGGTCCCATCAATGTCGGAGGCGCTCTCACGATGACCGGCACGATCATCGTGAACGGCACCGCGTCAGGAAATATCTTGACCGCAGGCCAAAACGCAACGATTAGTGGCTCGCTTCCTGGGAACGCCACGTTGATCGTGAACAGCGCGAACGGCCTCGGCGGGCTTATCCTGAGTGGCAGCACTCCGACCGGCACCAGTCCGAACTATGGCGGTAACGTCCTGGTTCAGTCCGGTATTCTGGAACAAGCAAGTGGGTCTACGCTTGCGACAGGCACCGGCGCACTTACCCTGGGTGTTGCCAACAGCAGCAACAACGCCTACTTGTCAAATTTCCTTTCCTCCACCCTCACTGGAACCTGGGGCAATTCTTCGATCAACCTGGCGCCCGGAGACACCGGCACGCTCAGTTACCAGGCACTTTACACCGGCGGGGCTAACAATTCAGTCGTTAACAGCCCGATCAACCTGAATGGCGATACTTTCCTGATTTTTGACAATGGCGGAAATATCACACTGAACGGGACCATTACGGGAGCTGGCGGGAGTTTGATCGTCCAGGACGGCACGAACTCATGGTCTGCTGTTACCGTCCATGGCGGCAGTATCACCGAGAACGGCGTCATTAATAATGTCGCCGGGATCACGATTGTCGGCGACGTTGGGGCCACCTCGGCCGTTACGTATGCGTTCAACGGGCTGGTTACTATGACAGGTACCCTCGCCAACCTGGCCAGCGCCGCCTACAACCCGGTGAATTTTAACGCGGGTGTGAGCGGCCCGTCCGCCATCATCCAGAGCGCCACCGGGTCGGCGCTGACGATTCAAACCGGTTCGTTGACTGTGAACAGCGCAGGCACCACCATCACCAATAACGAAGCAGCGGGCGGCACCGCCCTGCTCACCGTATCGGGTGGCGTGGTTGGCACTGGCAACCTGGTGCTCAACAACAACAGCGCGCTTGCCAGCGGCATCACGATTTCAACAGGGACAGTCAACATGTCCGGCACGCTAACCAACTCCGGCAGTGGCAGCGGCACCACGCTGATCAGTGCGGCGATTGGTTCCAATGTTTCGCAGATCAACCAAAGCGGTTCCTCTGAATTGGTATTGAGCGGCGTGAACACCAACTTTGCCGGACCTGTAGCGCTCAACTCGGGCACGTTGTCGATCAACTCGGCCACGGCGCTGGGAGGCGCGGGAAGCACGAGTGGAACCGGTGGCGCATTGACCATCGCAGCAGGGACGACGCTGACAAGCAGCGGTGTTACTGAATCGACAGTGAACGCCGAAATCTGGAATGGCGACTTTACCTACGGAGGAGCCAACAGCTTGACTTCGGCAGCCAATTCGACAGTGAGCCTCGGCTCGAGCGCCGCATCGACCCGCACGGTAACCTTCAACTCCACGGGATCGCTTTCCATCGACGGTATCGTAAGCAACAGCAATGGAGGCACGACTCCCACGACGCTGATCAAGGCGGGAAGCACAGGCACATTATTCCTGAACAATTCCTCGAATTCATTCAGCAATCTGACCGTCACTGGCGGAACAGCCGAAAGCATATTTGTCCCCACTGCGACCGGCACTCTGCTCTCCCCTCAAAATGCAGGAACCCCGTTCGGGACCGGGAATATCACGCTGAACGGCGGCAGTCTCGCCCTCCAATTCGGAGCCTTCGGCAGCAACCCGACATTCGTGGCGATCACGAACAATATCGTACTGACCGGAAGCGGCACAATCAGTGCGGCGGAGGCAGGACTTAAGCGGTTCGGTATTGTGTCCGGGACCATCAGCGGAGGAGGGTTATTGACCCTTACGGCCGGCGGCGCCAATACCGGCTACATGGGAGTTTATCTGACCAATAATGATAACACTTATACCGCGGGAACCAACCTGAACTTTGTGGATAATACTGGCACTTCCCTATATATGGCCACCGGTACCAATGCACTCGGCGGAGGCACGGGAATCGGCGGGGTAGTCACGTTTGTCAACAACAACAACGTGGCAGGCCAGGGAACTATGCAGCTGGTGCTCATGGCCAACCAGTCGATCGCAGGCTTGGAAACAGGCACAGCGTCAAATGGGATAGGCGCAACCAATGTGCTTGGCTTCAGCACGTCCCTGAGCACGACTCCGACGTTGACAATAAGCAACACAGCAGGAGGCACGGGGGACGGATCGGTTTACGCAGGCGCCATCGGTGGCGCAGACAGTGCGGAGGCCGGAGCTAGTGGTGGGTTCACGTCAGGTTCTGCCGCAGGGAACAACATCAATTTTGTGAAGGCGGGCACGGGCGCGCAAACACTCTCCGGCTCGAACAGCTTTACCGGGACGACAACGATCAAAGGAGGCACGCTGTTCCTCTCAAGCACGACGAGCAGCAACAACATCGCGAGTTCCACGAAGATCGTAGTGGGAGACACGCTTGCGGACAACGGGGCGGTGCTGGATGTCACGGGAATCAGCGGCGGCTTTGCGACGCCGGTCGCGCAGGCACTGAGCGGATATGGAACAGTGAACGGAGCGACGACAGTGAACGGATCGTTGACGCCGGGAAGCGGAACGGGCGGCGGCACGCTGACATTTGCCAGCGGACTGACCATAGGCAATGGGGTGGCCCTGAAATACGGCTTGGGATCGACAGGAGATCTCGTGGCGGTGACCGGAAGCCTGACATTGAGCGGATCTGCGGTACTGAACTTTGCGCCGGCAGGAACCTTGGCGACAGGGACAGCGTATGACCTGTTTACCTATACAGGCTCGCTGACAGGTTCTTCGAATCTCGCGACCTGGGTGATCGGCACAGGAACGGCACCCGCGGGAACGACGGGGGAGACGTTCTCGACAGTGTCGCTGGGCGGAGGCACGAGTGCAATCACGGTGACATTCAGCGGAAGCAGCAGCCTTATCACGCCAGCAATCGCTTACTGGACGGGTTCACTCAGCGGAACCTGGAACACGCTCGCCAGCGGATCGGCCAACTTCACGAGCGACGCAGCGGGAACCCTGAACACGGGCACGACCCCCGGATCGGTCACAAATGTGAAGTTTACAGCGAACAGCGCGGGCAACCTGAACACGGTGCTTGGGCAGGATTTCACGATCAACAGCCTCGAATTCACCGGCAGCAGTTCCACGGCGGCAACGACGCCGGTGACCATCGGTGGCTCGAACACGCTGACAATCATGGCGGGCGGAACCAACGGCAACACAGCCGGCAGCGGCATCGTAGTGGATGCGGGTTCGGCGGCGCACACGATCAGCAGCAAGGTGGCATTGGGATCTAGCCAGACCTGGACGGTGAATGGAAGCCCGCTGACAGTGAGCGGCAATATCACCGACAGTGGCAGTTCCTATAGCTTGACGAAGTCGGGGACGGGCACATTGGTGATCTCCGGCTCGGCCAGCTATAGCGGAACGACCGGGGTGAACGCGGGAACATTGGAAGTGGATGGTTCCACCTCCGGAAGCAGCGCGGTGACCGTGAACGCGGCGACCTTGTCGGGAACCGGGACGGTGGGTGGAACGGTGGCATTGGCGGGATCAGGCACCCTGGCAAGCGCAGGGAACCTGACACTGGCACAAGGGTTCAGCGTGAGCGGCTCAGCCAACGCATTGAGCAACGGGACAATCACCGGCAGCGCGGCACAGAATGTCGGTTCGACATTCGCAGTGAACGGCACCTTGAATGGAACCGACACACTGTCAGCCGCGGCATCCCTCTCCGGCACAGGGTTTGTGGGTGTGACGACATTGAATGGCACGGACAACCTGAGCAGTGCCGGGACATTGACGGTGGCGAGCCTTTTGGTGAACAACGGCGGCAACACGATCAGCAGCGGCACGGTGGATGCGACCGGCGGAACGACATTGAATACGAACAGCGGCCTTGCGGTGAACGGGACATTGGAAGGAACAGTGTCCATCGGCAGCGGCGCAACGTTGACAGGCACCGGGACCGTGACGGCAGGAGTGACCGTGGGAGCTGGAGGCGTGACAAGCCCCGGTGGGACTGCACCGGGCGTGATGACCACGGACCTTGCCTACAATTCGGGAGCGACAGCGAACTTCAACGTGGCGAGCAGCGGCAGCGCGGGAGTGCCGCAGGCACAAAATTCGCACCTGTTCTACTCGCAGATGATCGTGACGGGGTCTGCCGGGCAGGTAAGCCTCGGGATCGGCACGGGAGTGACGCTGGGGGCGGGCACAAACACCACGACGAGCCAGGCGGCAACAGCAGCGCAGATTCTGGGCAATGGAACGAGCAACTCGGGGGTGACCCTGCAATTGACCATCTCAAGCGCAGACTACGCTACGTTGCTGGCGAACAAGACGACCAATTACGAGGCAAAGGCCGGGAACACCGGACTGGACAACTACTTTGTGTTCAACCTCGGGTCGACCCTATCGACGGGCCGGTTCACGGCGCTGGACATTGATGTAACCGGCGGGGCGAACGTGTCAGGAACGATCTACTACTCGGGAGCGAACGACCGGTTTGTGGCGGACGGGGTGGGCAACACGATCGGTGATGTCTATATCGGAACGCAGGAATTTGCATTGAGCTACACGGGTATGTCCGCATCGAATTCCACGATTGGCGGAAACGACATCGTGCTGACGGCGATACCCGAGCCCGGCACGTGGGGGATGATTTTGGGCGGATTTGGAATGCTGATTGGTTTCCAGAAATTCAGGAAACGCCGGGACGTTTAATGGCAGGGGTAGGGGATAGCTGACGGTTGGCAAGGGTTGGCAAGGGTTGATCAGCCCTTGGCAACGGAAGGTGCAGGTCGTCACAATTCCTCTCCTGATTGGTGATTGACCGGCTCCTTATTGGCGGTCAATTGCGAATTGAGTACCATGCGGTTTGAATCATGCACGATGTGTTTCTTTGTGATGTCATTACAAAGTAAAATGGGTATTTTATTCTTTCGTTTTGCATGCTTTTGAACCGACTCTCTGAAGACGAGTATCAGCCCCATGATATCCGATGGGTTCAGCCTACAAATTTCATGTTTGGAATGGGATTTATATTGTATATATGTTTTTGTATGGCAGAATAAATCCATGAGCTTTCCGCAAAACACCCCAGCTCCGCCTGTGTCGCCTACCCGCCTCCTTGGGAAGCGTGCCGGAGCCTTGCCGGCCTTTGCGGTTCAGGGGGCGTTTTCGCTGGTGGAACTGCTGATGGTGGTATCCGTGATGATCGTGGCGATGGCGTTTGCCATCCCGGCATTTACCGCCATCAAGAGCGGTGGTGATGTGACAAAAGCGGTGTATGACATTTCAGGCGCGCTTGACGAAGCACGGACGTATTCGCTGGCGAATAATACGTATACGTGGGTTGGTTTTTACGAGGAAAACGAGTCCCAACCGAACAATCCGGCCACAGCCGGCACGGGACATATCGTGATCTCGATCGTCGCATCCGAGGATGGCACGAGCTATAATGCAAACAGTCCCGCGGCTTTCGGAGCCAGCGGCAACACGGTATCGCTGGTCGCGGTTAACAAACTCATCAAAATCGACAACATGCACATGGCTGTGGCGAATACCGGTGTGGCGAGCACGAACACCCCGTACCGGCCGCCTGTCCAGACCGCGTACCAGATAGGCTCGACCGGTTTTCAATCCGTGGTGACGTCGTCGGGGACGGAAACGAATCCAGTCACTTTTACATACCCGCTTACGGCAGGAAGCGCGCAGGCGCAGTATACGTTTACCAGCATCATCGAATTCAACCCCCAGGGGGAGGCCAGCAAAATTGTCGATGGCGTAACCAACGGTCCGCAGAACTGGATGGAAATCGCCATCCAGCCGACGCACGGGAACACGATTGATCCGAAGTACGCAGGAACAACGGAAGCTGACGGCGCCATCCTTATCGAAGGCATTACGGGACGCGTGGAGATATTCAGGCAATGAAAATGCGTTCCTCCAGGGCATCTGCGTTCTCGCTGATTGAAGTTACCATGGCGATTGGCATTGCGTCATTTGGACTGCTGACTGTTTTCGGGCTGCTTCCGGCGGGATTGAACACCACGCAGGCATCGATCCAGCAAACCGGAGCCGGGAACGTGGTCGCGGGAATAGTTGCCGATCTCCAGGAGGCGCCGACGGCGGGCCAGATTGCCTCGGCGAGCGCGGCGGGCAAGACACTGTCCGCGAGCTCCCCGCGATACGGCATCAATGTTTCGAGCGCTTCGTCCTCGCCTGTCAAAATCACCCCCTTTTACCTTGATGAAGGTGGCACGAAGGTGACGAGCGCGAGTTCCGCCACAGCCCGCTACCAGGTGAATGTCACGATCATGAATCCGCAATCCACGACGCTCCCCGTGTCGCCGCCCGTGAGGACGGCAACCATGGCGCTCGTTCAAATCAGCTGGCCGGCGGCGGCGACACCGGCCAATGCGCAAGGATCGCTGAGTTCGTTTGTTGCATTGGACATCAACTGAAAAGCATTTCCGGCTGATGGATTCCCCCCGTATTCCGATAGTGAACTCCGCGCGCGCATTCACGCTGGTGGAAATACTGGTTTCCATCACGGTGCTTGTCCTCATCGTCGTGCTCGTGTCCCAAATGACTGGAGCAGCTACCAAAACGGTGACCGGCAGCCGGAAACACATGGATGCCGACACCCAGGCGCGGCTTGTGTTCAACCGCATGGCCGTTGATTTTTCAAATATGATCCGGAGGCAGGATCTGGACTATTCGTTGTTTAAACAACCGGGTGGCACACTTCCGGCAACCTACGGCAGCGGCGCGATAAGCGCCAACCTCCAGGCGGGGACGGCCAGCGCGCCGGTCAATGATTCACTCGTGTTTTACGCAAAGGGAACGGGCTTTTTTTCCAGCGGTTCCGCCCCATTGCCATCTACGAAAGCCCCGCTGGCCCTGGTCGGGTACAATGTTGCGGCTGATCCGTATTTAAACAACAGGAACGACCTTCAGCGGATGAGCCAGGGACTCGGATGGGAACCAGTGAACGGTTTCCCAAACATCGGCTATCTTCCAACGCTGATCACCACGCAATGGGGAAGCAGCCTTTTCAGCACGCCTTCTTATTGGGATGCGGTGGGAGACCAGGTGTTTCGTTTTGAATACACCTACCTGTTGAAGGCGAACACGAACCCCACAAGCCTGCATGCGGCTAAATTGTCGAATACTCCCTATTGGGACAGTGCTACGAACGGGATGTCGCCGACAACCCCCCACACATCCATCAATGGTTTCCAGGATGTGGCTGCGATCGTTGTCGGCATAGCGGTGCTGGACACCACCAGCGATGCGATTCTTACCGGCGGCACGAACACTTCCCTGGTAAATTCCCTTCCTGACGCTGTAGAGGGTTCCGATATAGAGTCCGTGTGGCTACCGATCGTCACGTCCGGCAGCTTTGCCAAGGCAGCAGGCATTCCCAAGGAGGCAGCGTCGGCAGTCCGTATTTATCAACGCTACTTTTATTTGCCAGCCCCGCAATAAACCGTGAATCCCATGGTGCCCAATAAACCCAATCCATCTCCCAACGAAGCTCCCAGCAATGGATCGGCCATCGTGGTTGTACTCGCGTTCCTTGTGCTGTTGACCGTGCTGATGATCGCGTTTTTTTCACGCGCAATCACGGACCGCCAGGTTTCCAACAGCAGCGTGAACCAGACCAGCGCGGAGCTTTTTGCGCGGAGCGCCGCAGAGATCGTCGTGGGCGACCTCAAGCAGGAAATCGTGGCGGGCTCGACGCAATTTACGTTCAGCGGGACAACGGGCGTTACGAATATCTATACGCCGCTGCCAGTTCCGGGAACGGCGCCGCAAATCACCACCTCCGGCGAGTCGCTGATTTCCGGCGTCCCGGCGGTCGCAAGCGGCTCCTCCCCGTTGATTCCGAATCTTATCCGGCGCAGTGTCCGCGCCAGCGATCCGACCTCGGGGACATTTCCCTCCTATTATATCACTCCTCCCCCGAATCGCGCCGCACCCGTGAATTCGACCACGGACGTGTCAGCAAACGGGAGATCTGTAAGTCTCACCCGGTGGAATCTGCATTACTTGATTCCCACATCGGGCACCACCAGCAGCGCCCCAATTTCCAGCTTTGTAGCGCCTGACTGGGTTTTGGTGACCAGCAGCGGATCGAACCCGACTGCGTGGAGCCCGGCACTTCAGAAAACAGGCACGAATCCCGTGATCGGCCGCTACGCATACGCGATCTACGACGAAGGAGGGTTGCTGGACGCGAATGTGGCGGGCTGCCCTTCGTTGGTGACGAGCACCGGCTCATTATCCGCCGCCAAAGGATTCGCCGCCTTTGCGGACCTGACGGCGCTCGGGCTTTCCAGCCAGCAGGTGGACAATCTCGTCGGCTGGCGTAATTATGCCACGACGCAACCGAACGGATCACTTTCCGGAACCAACTATACTTTCACCGCAACCGGCGGGATCAATTACTACAACTACATTCTCGGCGGCACATCGGGATTTCTAACCACCAATGGCTATAATTATTCGGCAAGCGGAACCGCCGGGATATTTACATCCACCGCGATGGCATTCGGATCACCGGCCCGGACAGACCAGATTTTTCCAAACCGCCAGGCGCTGATCAAATTCTGGAGCGAGAATTTCGCGGGGAACATGAATGTGCTCCAATATCTCGGCACGTTTACACGCGACCTGAATGCACCCAATTTCACCCCGCTCACGAATCCTCCTGTTGCAACCACGCTGACTCCCGCGCAGCTTACCTACTCCGGGACAACATCGGGAACGAACCCGATCGTGCAAAATGTCCTTTATACCAACACAGCGGCTACGAATTGCGGCCAGCCTGTCGTTTCCCAGCGGTTTCCCCTGAGCCGTCTTGCGCTGTTTGCGAATCCGACGGCGAATGCCGCGGCGATCCAGACTTATTTCGGCCTTAGCCAAACCAAAGGGACAGTCAAAGACAGCTATACATGGAATTATAATCCCACCCTGGCAGCAACAAGTGCGAACACGATCAACACCCTGGCGCAAGTTGGTGCACTGGCCCCCACTTCCGGGACCACACGGCCTCCTAATTTTTTCGAGATACTCCAGGCTGCAGTACTTCAGGGCAGCATCTCGGGGTACAACTACACCACTATAACTCCTTCCCCGGACATCATCATCCAAATGGGGGTAAATCTCATCGACCAATACAGTGCAAATCCCTATCCGACTGTCATCAGTTTCAATGGCCAGACTTTTGCAGGTATCAAGAATCTCCCTTATTTTAGCGAATGTTTATTCTGGCCTTACAGGCCGCCAAGCGACCCGACCGGATATACCTTGAACGGTTATGCGCTGATCGAGGTTTGGAATCCCCATCAAAACGCCGCCAATATTTCTGCGGCTCCGCAGAATCTTATGGTCACAATTGGAACAGGCGGTACAGCAAGTTTTATCTCCGTCACGGGAACCTATGTGATTGCAAGCGGAGGCAACGCTGTGGGTGCGTCCAGCGGGCCAATAAATATGGCGCCTCTCCTTGCTGGCTCAAACAGTGGCACGTTTACCAATTCTAGCGCCTTTCAAGAGCCGACTGTGCTGGGAACCCCTGGTGACAATGATAATGCAGGGGGGCCTCAGTTCGTTACTGTTTCATCGGGAACAGCGCCGGGTTCTACGACACGGTCAGGTTTTTTGCTGGGAACGATGGATCTGCCCGACCACAAATTGGCTGTCCAAAACGGCGACCCTAACGCTTCTGCATACCCGGTCGCGTACGCTTCTGGCGCCGCTAGTGGCACCAACAGAATTTCATGGGTAGGAGGCAGTGGAGTTCATCCAGCAACGATCCTTTCCTTCCAGGATACGAGTGGAACATGGCATCCCTATCAGGGGAATAATACCATCACTGATACCCTCACGAACTGGGTTGGTCTCAATGTTTCACAGGACGAAATCAATACCGTAGTGAATGTGAATAGTCCGTTCCCTCCAAACAACACACCCATAACAAATGACGTCGCATTCACTACGTTTAACTATATAGGACGCTCGTCGTTTCAATTAGCTGATCCACGTACCCAGAACGGGAGCGGATGTTTTAGCGGGAATTCCACTTACGGTTACAGTGTGCGGCCTTTTACCACCGGCACTGGCACCCTAGTTGCCGGAGCTACCATGGGTCGCTATCTCGGTACGCACTATCCGAATTATTCCAATCCTTATTCAACAGATACGGATTCCTATCAAACCATCGCTGGTGTGCTTATGCATCCCTACCCCGGCATGTTCAACGAAAACGACATCAATTCAGTTTACGCCTCCACTTTTGGCGGCGCGGCGCAGAATACTTACATGGTCGATCTGGACGGCGTGTTACGTCACGGGGACGGCTATTACGGGGGCAATCCGCTTCCCTCGGGCTCCACGGCCCCACGCCCTATCCTGCTGGAGCGGCCATTCCGCAGCGTGGGCGAGATGGGGTATGCCGACCGCGGGTACGGGCCTTGGAAGAGCATTAATTTTTTCAGCCAGGAAAGCGGTGATGCAGGGCTGCTGGATTTCTTTTCCATCGATCAAGCGCCTGTTTCCGCCGGAAAAATCAATCTCAACACACGCCAGGCCCCGGTATTGCAAGCCATCCTGCAGGGGGCTTATCGCATAGAACCCCTCGGGAGCGGCACCACGGACATTTTAACCGGCACCGATGCCAGTAACCTTGCCACGGCGATCGTGGCTCACACGTCAGGCACCTCTGCAGCGTCCTCCTATATCGCGGGGCCGCTTGTTTCCCGCGCTGATCTGGTGAGAAGTTTGCTTGGTGATCCCGCTATCACCACTGTGCTTGCGGGTATCAAAGGAACTGCCACCCCGACCACGGATCCCACCAATACAACCAAAGCTAGACGGGAAGCCTTCGTTCGGGCGCTGGCGGATGTCGGAACGACCCGGACATGGAATCTGCTGATCGATGTCGTGGCGCAGACCGGAAATTATCCGGCAAACGCCGCAGGCCTGAGCCAGTTTATAGTTCAGGGGGAGAAGCACTACTGGCTGCATGTGGCGCTTGACCGTTACACCGGAGAAATAATTGATGAACAATGGGAGCTTGTGAATGAATAACTATAAAATTGCTTTTCCGGCTTGCGTGGCTGTTGCGATGATTTTTGCGCCGGGGTTCCGGCTTGCCGCCGAACCGCCGCCGGCTCCACCCTATGTAGCACCGGCGCCTGATCCCGGCGGATGGGTGATCGATGTGCAGCAGAAAAAGCCGCTCCCGGCCCCGCCTTCAGATCCCAAGTGGTTGAATGCCTACAAACGCGCGCTGGATATTTATCCCCGTATTGTGAGTGTGACCTCGGAAAAAGCGGACGGGAACCGGTATGAGGAGACCTTGTATGAAAACGGAAAAAAAAGAGTGATGTACATTTACAAGGGGTGGGTGGTTTATCGCCCGCAGGACTGGCCGGAGGACAAGGCGCTCGCTCTTCCCATAAATCATCGTGACTCCCCGGTGAAGGGGGGGCTGGGGCCTGATTTTGCGGATTTGAGCTGGATTCGACCGGAGGTGTTTGTGAAAACCGTGACCTATCACGGGCAACGCTGTCATTACTATGAGGACAATGAGGCAGCGCCCCTGGCGGGTGGTGGTAATTTGAATCCTGCGGCTACAAACGCCAAAGGGGTCAAGGCGTGGATCGATGCCTCAACCCATCTGCCGGTTGCCGTGGAAGACGATGCCATGCTCAAGATATTTCATTTTTTGAAAGGAGCGCCTGTTTCCATTGAACTTAAGGGGATTTTTGCGACTGCCTATGACAAAGCGACAAAACGCGTGGAATCCTCTCCGCCGGAACAATAAGAGGGGAACTGTAAAAAATGGGAACGAAGTTTGAAACCACAAAGAACAGCGGGTATTTCCGCTTTCCTGCACTCCTCACAGCCTGCCTGCTCCAATTGCGGCTGTGTGCCGAACCTCCGCCGGCTCCGCCCTATGTAGCAGCGGCGCCCGATCCCGGCGGATGGGTGATCGATGTGCTGCAAAAAAAGCCGCGGCCGGCCCCGCCTTCAGATCCAAAATGGTTGAATGCGTACAAACGTGCGCTGGATATCTATCCCCGTATCGTACGTATCACCTCGGAAAAAGCGGACGGAGACCGGTACGAGGAGACCTTGTATGAAAACGGAAAAAAAGGAGTCATGTATATCTACAAGGGGTGGGTGGTATACCGCCCGGTGGCATGGCCTGAGGATAAGGCACTGGCTCTTCCTGTAAATAGTCGTTACTCCCCGGTGAAAGGCGGTTTGGGACCTGATTTTGCGGATCTGGATTGGATTCGCCCAGAAGTATTCGTGGGAACCGTGATGTATGAGGGGAGGCGCTGTTACCAGTATGAGGACAAGGAGGGGCAGCCGATCTCGGGCGGAGATGCCTTGGACACCGCAAAAACCAAAGGAGTAAGGGCATGGATCGATGCCAAAACCCTGCTTCCCCTCGCCGTGGAAGACGATGCCGTGCTGAAGAGATATACCTATAATCAAAAGGCTGTGTCTATTCAACTCAGCGGTGTTTTTGCAGCGGCCTATGAAAGTGCTCTTGCCGCTGCGAAAGGGCAGGCTGAACCGCCATCGGCCCGCCACTGATAATCCCGCCTTTCCATCATCGACTTACTTGCAAATAAACCCATTTACCTATAAAAAATATAAATCATTGTGAGCAGTTTTGCGGGTGAGGCAGCCCCTCCACTGCCAGCCGCGTAAAATGTCGACCAGATGCAGCTAAACATTTCCGGACACAAGCCGGGAAAATCACTTTTTATGAACGTAATTAATACCACAGAAGATTCGAAGATTTTTGGGATGCCAATGGAGGAGATGCGCGATTTCCTCGTGCGGTGCGAAGGGGAGGTGAGCGAAGAGCGCCAGATGCTGAAACGCCGCGTGCAGGGGATCGGCTACCATACACGCTTTACGGACCAGGATTTTGCGCATCCCGTGACCGCAAATTTTGATTATGCATTAGTCCTCCTCGCCGTGGACGGGCCGGACAACCGTGACCGGGCCATCGCGATTTTGGAGGAGCTTCTCGCTTTGCAGGATGTTGATAGCGATAGCAAGACTTATGGAATCTGGTCGTGGTTCGTGGAGGAACCGCTGGAAAGGATGAATCCCCCGGATTGGAACTGGGCGGGCTTTTGCGGCATGCGGATCATCCAGGCGCTGGTAAAATTCGGGGATGATCTGCCGGCTGACCTTGTGGATTCGTTAAAAGTGGCGTTGGGGCATGCGACACGCGCGATCATCCGGCGGGACATGGGACCGCATTACACCAATGTCGCATTCATGGCCGCCCATGTCTGCCTGGCTGCCGGAGATCTCCTTGAGGAGCCCGCCTATGTGGAATACGGGAGGACGCTGCTTGGCAAGATTTTGGAATCGGTCGAGTACCACGGAAATTTCAACGAGTATAACAGCCCGAATTACACGACGCTGCTGCTCCAGCTTTGTGATGCGATTTTGGAAACAGCGAAGGACCCCGCCGCGCTCGTGACGGTGGAGAAATTGAGACGCTTCACCTGGAAATCGATCGCGGATTATTTTCATCCGGCGACTTCGCAATGGGCCGGGCCGCAAAGCCGGTCGTACGGATCGTACCTCCGCCCCAATGAGATCCATGAAATCGCGAGCAGGCTGGATTTTGATTTTCCGTGCCATGCGAAGGAAAAGCAGACACCCGAGCCGAGCCTGGTGCGGCGAAATCCGTGCCCGGCCGACATGGCTGAGCGGTTTAAAAAGCTGCCTGCGGATAATTTCGAACTGAGGTCCCGCTACTGGCGGCGGGAGCCCGATGCCGCCTCCCTGTATGGGACGACCTGGTTTTCCGACGAGGCCTGCATGGGATCCATCAACCATGGTTTTTTGTGGACGCAAGCCCGCCCGCTGCTCGCCTATTGGGCGGTGAGCGGGAAACCTCCGCTGCAATTGCGCCTGCGGTTTTTGCATGACGGGCAGGACTTTGTGTCGGCATGGTCGTCGAACCACCAGCACGGTGCGCAAGTCCTCACAGCCATCTCCTTTCTCAATAACGGGGGTGACACCCACCCGATTTTTTACAAACCGCCGAATGCGGAATTTGAAGCGGGCGATTTCCGGCTTCGCTACGAGTTGCTGGGAGACGGGATCGAAGCGCAGGAACTGGGCGACGGGAGATACGAGCTAAGGGCGGGGAGAACGCAGGCATTGATCCAACCTCTGGGGGGTGAATTTGGCGGCGAAACCGTGAAATGGACCCTGGAGCGCACGGAGGGTGGAGTGGTGCTGGACGCGGTATGCTACCACGGACCCAAAAAGGGTTTTCCATTCCTGAAAATGCCGGCGGCTTACGTGGCTGCCAGCCTTGAACTGCTCAAGGAGGACGAGCCAACCCCATCGGCCGGCAAAGGCGTGGAAACCGCAGTGGATGGGAAAACCCGGCTTAAGTGGACGAATGAACAACAGGCGTTAAACGTGGTTTTTTCAAAGACACCCCACCCCCAACCAGTCTAATGATCCAGATTTTACCAACAGGTCAAACGCCGGACAGCGGGCTGAAGCCGGCAGGGCAGGAGGTGACGAAGCTCAAAATTCCAGGCACAGAGCAGAAGATTCCTCAAACAAATGACATTGCAACTTTTCAAAACCCGACCATAAACTTCGGGGAAGTAAGAATGTCACCATCGATTTCCGATCTCAAAATCCAGCCGGGGGAGGCGCTTCACAGGCAAATCTCGAACCATATCCGCGCGCTGATTTACAGCGGAAGCCTGCAGCCCGCATCCAAGCTGCCGCGCATGCATGATCTTGCCCATGTGTGGAATACCAACTATTTCACCGTGCATACGGCACTGACCACGCTCCTGCAGGAGGGGCTCCTGGAGCGCAAGCCACGCCTGGGCACATTCGTCCGCAAGCGGAGCAAAGCATTGAGGACGGTAGGCATTTATTATGGAGATGAGATCCTGATCAAGCATGAACGCATGTTTTACAGATCGCTGCATATGCAACTGCTCGGTCTGCTGCAAGCGGAGAACATAGCCAGCCGTGTCTATATCGACTGCCGCCCGATCGGGCGCAAGGGTGAGCCCCTGGTGGAGCTTTCCGAGGCGCTGCGCGACCATGCGATCCAGGGACTGATGGTCCCCCTTGTCACCGGCCCCGAGAGAAAATGGCTGGGGAAGATCCCCGTGCCGACCTCGTTTTTCTCCTCCGGGCTGAGCATGATCCATGTGAATATCCGGCAGATGTTTCAACTGTCGCTCCGGGCCTTGAAGGAACAGGGTTGCGCGACGGTCGCATACATCACCCCGGACCACCGACCGACCCCGGCGGAGACCAAGGGAAAGGGGAAAACCAAAGTGCCCGTGGATGACTTCGTGGATATTTTCCTGCAATGCGTGGCGGAAGCCGGATTGAAGACCCAGAAATCGTGGCTGAGATTCCCGGAGGTTACCCAGAGGGAACAGGAAATGTACGGCTACCGCGAGTTCCATAAACTGTGGTCGCTCAAGGAAAAGCCCGACGGCCTCCTGGTGTATCCCGAAAATGTATCGCGCGGCGTAGTGCTCGCGGCGCTGGAGATGCAGGTGAAGGTGCCCTCGCAGCTAAAGCTCGTGCTGCACAAAAACCAGAACGTGGAATTTCTTTGCCCGCTTCCCGCAAACTGGGTGATCACCCGGGAGCGCGATGTGGCGGAAGCTCTCATGCAGCAGATGAAAGACAAGTTTGCGGGGCTTGAACCCCGCTACTACGAGATTCTCCACGAATTCATCCCGGCGTCCGCTCATCCACTTGCGGAATTTGCGGCTGGAAAAAAACAGTGACTTTGCGCTGGAGGCCCATTTCCTCCTACGCAACGATGATCCTGGAAAAGCAGGCGGATTATTGACCGGGATTTGCTCCAAACGCCTTCTCGATTTCCTCCGCGCTCGAGCCCGGTTTGCCTGAGAGGATGAGGACCTGGTTCTTTGACTTGAGCACTGCTTTTTCCAGCGGCAGCACGTTTCCCATGACGTCGTAGAACTCGTATTTCTGCCAATCGAGGGAGACGGGGAGATCGATGTCGGCGGGAATCTCCCTGGAACTCCAATAGACGGCTACCGGCATATTGTCGCGCTGGTTGATGAAGAGATAGCCTTCCATGCCGAGATCGGGCCTGGATATTTCACTCACAAATCTGGAGAGGCCGAGGAAATGAATCCCGACGGCATACGGGGCCAGTGTGACACGCGGACGCTCCTGTTCATCGTACAACTGGACGGGCCAGCGCGTGCAGGCGGTGAATGCTCCCATGAAGTTCTCCTGGTATGCAGCGTGGTGAAGGATGAAGTGCGACGTGCCGTTGCCGAATGCAGTCGCAAAAGTTTTCATCATCGAATCGGGGATTTTACCGTAATCAATCCTGGGGCCTCCTATGGGATCCGCAGGGTAATCCTGCATCCAGCCGGAACCCCACCCGGTCTCGTAGTTAAACATCGGCAGAACCTTGCCACCCAGTTTGAGCATGGCGGCATTGATCGCCGCAAGCGGCGCCTTTGGAGTGCCGGAGACGACATAGCAGTCGAAGTCCCACCCGAGGTAATCCATGTCGTTAAGGCCGCCCAGTTTGATCACGTCGGCCCACCAGTCCAACTTTGTCCAGATGAGGCTGGCGCCGATTATTTGGACGCCGGGATCGATCGCGCGGATATCCAGCGCAATGCGGTGGCAGAGCTTGCAGGCGAGCTGCGGATCAACTGGCCTGACTCCCGAAAAGTGAGCAGTATGAGAATGTAGTTTTGTCCGATATAAAGGACAAAACAAAATGAAGAAAAGTCGGCATAAAGAAGAACAAATAGTAGGGATATTACGAGAGGCGCAGGG
>Ga0302319_10001230_pt1 | contig 57553 bp, 52 predicted proteins | sample Bog_T0_2_FD_203319 | JGI IMG/M metagenome (GOLD analysis project Ga0302319, IMG submission 203319) | Peat permafrost microbial communities from Stordalen Mire near Abisko, Sweden - Bog_T0_2 | ecosystem: Environmental > Terrestrial > Soil > Wetlands > Peat | place: Sweden: Abisko, Stordalen Mire...
GTGCCGCCCACGGGGGTGAGAATGAAATTCTTCAGGGCGCATGTGGGATTGCCGGCCAGCGATTTTGCAAAGGTCTCGTCGTTCATGCACATGAGCATGGTGATCGGCTTGCCGGTAACCGGGCTGATTAGCGAATTGGTTGCGGTCCACTCGCCGGAGCGGAGGGGGAAGTGCTGTTGTGCGGAAGCCGCAGCGGTTGTCATGAGAGCGAATAAGGCTATTGTCGCCAATTTAGGGAAAGTCATCGGAACCCGTCCTTTTAGATTAGGTCTGGGCTCTAGGCTGCTGGTTCGATGGCTTTCCTGTCAACGACAAAATGACAACCGCCGTGGCGGAGGTGATTATCTTTCAATGAACTACACGCCAATGACGGCGCAAAGCTCCTTGACCGCTTCCGCGCTCCGTTTGAGGGCCGCATCTTCTTCCGGAGTGAGCTTGATCTCGATGATTTTTTCCAGACCGGCCGCGCCCAGTTTGCAGGGAACGCCGATGTAGAAGCCGTCGATGCCATACTCTCCCTGCAGGTAGGCGGCGCAGGGTAGAATCTTCTTCTTGTCTTTCAGAATGGCTTCCACCATCTCGGTGACGGCCGCGGAGGGCGCGTAGTATGCACTGCCCGCCTTGAGGTACTTCACGATTTCGGCGCCGCCGTCGCGGGTGCGCTGCACGATCTGCTCCAGCCGCTCCGGCTCGATGAGCTCGGTGATCGGGATGCCTGCGACAGTGGAATAGCGCGGGAGCGGGACCATGGTGTCGCCGTGGCCGCCGAGGACGAAGGCAGTAACGTTTTCAACGCTGACTTTGAGTTCTTCCGCAATGAATGTACGGAACCGCGCTGAGTCCAGCACGCCGGCCATGCCGATAACGCGTTCGCGATTAAAACCTGCTTGCCGAAATGCGGCCTGGGCCATGGCGTCGAGCGGATTAGAGACGATGATGAGAATCGACTCTGGTGACTGCGCGACTACCTTCGCGACAACGTCGGACATGATTTTGAAGTTAGTGTGCAGCAGGTCATCTCGGCTCATGCCGGGTTTGCGGGGAATGCCTGCGGTGATAACGACGATGTCGGAGTTGGCGGTGGCAGCGTAGTCGTTTGCGCCAATCACGCTGACGTCGCGCTTCTCAATCGGCATGGCTTCGAGCAGGTCGAGAGCCTTGCCTTGCGGGATGCCTTCGACCACGTCGATCAGGACTACATCGGCCAGTTCCTTGGAAGCGATCCAGTGGGCCGCGGTGGCGCCTACATTGCCGGCGCCGACAATACTTACTTTCTTACGCATTTCAAAGTTCTCCTTTGTTAATGCCAGCCCGTGAGCGCGACTGGCTTGTCAGCTATTCAATGGCTTGAGAAGGTCCTCGGGAATTGTTATGTCCGATCCATCGCCGAACTCAACTGTATACGTGGTTGTTCCGACAGGGTGTCCAAAAACATTGAATTGTTCCTCCGTTTCAATGGATGTCATTCCAACGACGGCACACGGTTGGTCGGCGCGAGATTCGCATCCTGCGTCCCCCACCACAACGGCTTCATCTCCGTAGTCGAATTTCATCATTCTCCACTACATGTTGCCAATAATCCGCGTCGCGAATTCGCTTGTTCCCACCTTGGTTGCCCCGGCGGTCTGGCGCTCGAAGTCGTAGGTGACGAACTTCTGCTGGATGGTCTTCTCCATGGCCGTCTCAATCAGCTTCGCCGCTTCTTTCCAGCCGATGAAATCGAGCAGCATCACGCCGGACAGAATCACAGACCCAGGATTGATGACATCCTTGTCCGCATATTTCGGTGCAGTGCCATGCGTGGCCTCAAACACCGCGAAGCCATCGCCAATGTTTGCGCCGGGAGCGATCCCGAGTCCGCCCACCTGGGCCGCGGCGGCGTCAGAGATGTAATCGCCGTTGAGGTTGGTGGTGGCAAGGATGGAGTAATCCGACGGACGGATGATGATTTGCTGGAAAATGGAGTCGGCAATTCGGTCGTTGATGAGGATCATCGACTTCCATGCGCCGTTGCCGTGGGTTTTGCCAATGGAGTCGAGCACGCCCTTGATCTCGGCATAAAGCTCATCGCGAAAAGCCTGGTTGCCGAATTCGAGGCCGGGCTCAATCAGGGCCGCGTTCTCTTCAACCGTGATTCCGGGCTTGGCGTCGACGTTGCCGAGAATCCAGCTTTCACGCTCAGTGACCACGTGCTCACGGAATTCCTCAATGGCGACTTCATAGCCCCACTCGCGGAAAGCGCCCTCAGTGAACTTCTGGATGTTGCCTTTGTGGACCAGGGTGACGGTTTTGCGGCCCATTTCAAGTGCGTTTTTGATTGCGTATCTAACTAACCGTTTCGTCCCGAAGATGCTGATGGGCTTGATGCCGACGCCGGAATCGGAGCGAATCTTCTTCTTGCCGCCCTTGAGCAGATCTTCGTTGATGAATTCGATGAGGCGGGCAACGTCGGCAGAGCCCTGTTTAAACTCGATGCCGGAGTACACGTCCTCCGTGTTCTCGCGGAAGATGACGATATCGACGTTCTCAGGGTGCTTCACGGGGCTGGGCACGCCCTGGTAATACTTCACCGGCCGCACGCAGGCATAGAGATCGAGGAGCTGGCGCAGGGCCACATTCAGAGACCGGATGCCGCCGCCAATGGGCGTGGTGAGCGGCCCCTTGATGGAAATGCGAAGGTCGCGCGCGGCGGCTACAGAATCGTCAGGCAGCCAGGTGGAGAACTGGCGATAGGCCTTTTCGCCGGCGAAAATCTCAAACCATTTGATGGCGCGTTTGCCGCCGTAAGCCTTTTCAACCGCGGCGTCGAAAACCCGCTGCGAGGCCTTCCAGATGTCCCGGCCTGTACCGTCGCCTTCAATGAAGGGAATGATGGGATTGTCAGGAACTTCAAACTGGCCATTTTTGTAGTCGATGGCCTGTCCGTCTTTGGGCAATTCAAGCCCATTATATGTGGTCTGCATGGCTTTCAGGGTTCCTCTTTCCTTGCGGCTTCAAGGATGAGGCTAACACCTGCAAATTAGGGGTGGCAATTCGGTCCGGATCTCATCTATTTGTCTTTGGCGTCTTTGAAGTCGCTCCCATTGAAACTGGGAATGCCAAAGTGACCGCGAAGATGCATAAGATCGACGGGGCTCAGGTTGCCGGAGACGGTTACCAGTGTGAGGCTCTTCGCCGTTTCAGCCAGGACGACAGCGCCACGAACGTTGGCGCCATCGAGGACCAGCCAGACGTCAGTGGTGCCATTTTGCAGCGGGCCCTTGTTGGCGGTGTCGGTGGTGACCAGGTGTTTCCAGCCGCGCAGGTGATATGCCTGGCGAATGGAATCCACGGACGCCTCATCGGCAATCCCAGCGGCTCCGAATCGTAGTGAGTGGACGCTGACACCATCGATCTTGGAGATGGCCTGCCTGGTCTCGGCATCGGAGTCGGGCATCAAGGCGGTGGCGACACCCAGCATGTTCCGGTCGAGCGTAAAGCTTGATTTGACGGCAGCTTCCGAGCTCAGTTGCGCAAGCGCAGGCGGAGTCCAGTCGAGGACAACGGGGCCTGCGGCAGGGTCGGGAGTGGCTTGTGCCGGGGCGAGAGCGCAGGTCACCGTGGCGGCTAAGACTGCGATGGAAAGCAAGGTTTTCCTGTTCAATTGCTTCATGATTGCTTAAACGCGATCTGCCGCAAAAAGTTACGTTTCGGGCCTTGCGGGAAGGCCATTTTGGGAGAGATGCGGGTCCGCTAAGGGAAAGCATCCGGAGGCCAGGGTTGTGAACGGAAGATGAAATCACCGGAGTTCCTGTTTCAACCCGCCCAGATGCGATAGACTCATGCGGGAACGTTCTACAGATTCGACGATTTTGAAACTCATGGAGGATACATAGAAATTGGGAAAAGCGATGGTCCCGAAGAAGATTTTCTTCACCAAGGGCAAGGGTACACACAAGGAACGGTTGACGAGTTTTGAGCTCGCCCTTCGAGATGCGGGGATTGCGTCGCAGAACCTGGTGCGCGTGTCTTCCATCTTTCCGCCGCAGTGCAAGGTGATTCCCCGCAAAGAGGGGCTGAAATACCTGCATGACGGCGAAGTGGTTTTTTCGGTGATCGCGGAGAACTCAACGCGCGAGCCGCACCGGCTGATCGTATCGAGCATTGGCGTGGCGATTCCGGCCGACCGCAATACCTACGGCTACCTGAGCGAGCACCACAGCTTCGGCGAGACCGAGGACCAGGCTGGCGAGTACGCCGAGGAGTTGGCCGCCGAAATGCTGGCCACGACGCTCGATGTGGACTTTGATCCGGACACAAGCTGGGACGAGAAGAAGGAAATCTACCGGATTTCCAACAAGATTGTCCGCACAAGTAACATCACGCAGTCCGCGGTAGGCGACAAGCGCGGGTTGTGGACAACGACAATTGCGGCGGCGGTGCTTATTCTGGACGAATAGCATTGCATTTGGAATAAGTCCGAGGCCAACTTCGCCGTGCGGGGTTGGCCTTGCTGCATGAGAGAAAAAACCGCGGAGGACGGATCAGGGAGCGATGAGCGAAACTCGCAAATATGTGGTAGGGCTGGTACAGATGCGCATGGGCGCGCATCCGGAGGAGAACTTCGCCTCCGCGGTGCGGCATATTGAAGAAGCGGCGCGGCTGGGTGCGAATGTCGTCTGTCTGCCGGAGCTGTTTCGCGCGCAATACTTCTGCCAGCGCGAAGACATACGACTCTTTGATCTCGCCGAGCCGATTCCCGGGCCCTCGACAACGAAACTGGCCGAGGTCGCGCGCAGGTTGAGGGTTGCCATTGTCGCGTCATTATTCGAGCGCCGCGCACCGGGCCTTTATCACAACACGGCGGTCACACTGAATGCCGACGGGGCCATCGTCAGCGTGTATCGCAAGATGCATATCCCGGACGATCCGCTGTACTACGAGAAGTTCTACTTTGCGCCGGGCGATCTTGGCTTTCAGGCCGTCGACACCGCATTCGGACGCATCGGCACACTCGTCTGCTGGGATCAGTGGTATCCCGAAGGCGCGCGGCTCACGGCTTTGCAGGGGGCGGAAGTTTTGTTCTATCCGACCGCTATCGGCTGGCATCCGGCGGAGAAGGATGAGTTTGGCGCGGCGCAATATGATGCATGGCAGACCATCCAGCGCGCACACGCAATCGCCAATGGCGTATATGTGGCCGGGGTCAATCGGGTGGGAGTGGAGCACGGCGATGTGGAAGGGAATCGTGCCACCGGGCCGGGACTGGAGTTCTGGGGCGGCAGCTTTCTGGCGGACCCATTCGGCCGCGTGATTGCCAAGGCATCGCACGACAAAGAGGAGATCCTCCTTGGCGAGATCGATCTGGCGCACATTGAGGACACGAGGCGCAATTGGCCGTTTCTCCGCGATCGGCGCATCGATGCATATGGGCCGATAACCAAAAGGTTTCTCGATCCCACGAGCGCCTGGCCCGCAGATGGAGACCCGAAGTAGAGATGCTCCACGATCCAGAAGAAGTACCTCAAACGCAGCTGCACAGTGGGCTTCCTGTCGACTCGGGCTACCGCATGCCCGCCGAGTGGGACCCGCATGCCGCAACCTGGCTTGCGTGGCCGCACAATCATTCAGATTGGCCGGGGAAATTCGGGCCAATTCCGTGGGTGTACGCGGAGATTGTTCGCCTGCTGGCGGCGCACGAGCGAGTCCATCTGCTGGTGCAGGATGAGGCTGCGGAAAAGCGAGCAACGGGAGTACTTAAGCGGGCCGGGGCAGATTTGTCGCAGGTGGACTTTCATCAGTGGCCGACAAATCGCGTGTGGCTGCGCGATACCGGGCCGATTTTTGTGAAGGACTCGGCGGGCAAGTTGAATCTTACCGACTGGAAGTTCAACGCGTGGGCCAAATACGAAGACTGGCAGCTCGACGATCAGATCCCGGCGCACGCAGCAAAGTTGTTGAATATGCCTGCGCGGCAGCCTTCTATTGCGCTTGCGAACGGTGAGAAATATCGCCTGGTGCTCGAAGGCGGTTCTATTGATACGAATGGCGCGGGGATTCTGTTGACCACAGAGGAGTGCCTGTTGAGCGAAGTGCAGCAGCGCAATCCGGGCGTGAGCCGCGAGCAGTTGGAGCAGGTGTTCCACAACTACCTAGGAATTGACCAGGTCATCTGGCTGGGCCGCGGCGTGGCGGGCGATGATACACACGGACATGTGGACGACATCTCCCGGTTCGTTGGTCCAGAGATGATCGTCACGGCAATCGAGCCAGATACGAAGGACGCGAATTGCGAGCCGCTTGCGGAGAATCTGCAACGCCTGAAAGCCGCGCGAACGCTGGATGGAAAGCAGTTCACCGTGGTTGAATTGCCGTTGCCGAAGCCGGTCGTATTCCGAGGGCAAAGGCTGCCGGCCAGTTATGCGAATTTCTATATCGCGAATGGTTTGGTGCTTGTGCCGACCTTCCACGATCCGAATGATCGTGTAGCGTTGAATATTCTGGCGGAGGTTTTTCCTGAGCGTGAGGTTATCGGGATACATAGCGTTGACCTGGTATGGGGGCTGGGAACGCTTCACTGCATGACCCAGCAGCAGCCGGCTGCATTCACGGCTGCGGGGCATGCATGATCACGGATGTCGAAGCCATGCACGCGGCTCTCGCCGAAGCGCGGCTGGCCGCGGAGGCCGGCGAGGTCCCGATCGGCGCGGTGGTGGTGCGCGAGGGAGAAGTCGTTGCACGAGGACAGAATCGTGTTCTCCGCGACCTGGATCCAACGGCTCATGCTGAAATTGTCGCCCTCCGTGCCGCAGCCACCGCGGTGGGCAATTACCGGTTGAATGGCTGCACACTCTACGTCACGCTGGAACCGTGCGCAATGTGCGCAGGAGCGATGATTCATGCGCGACTGGCCCGCCTGGTGTTTGCGGCCAGTGATCCAAAGGCGGGCGCGGCGGGGTCGGTGCTGGGTGTACTGAATCATCCGCAACTCAATCACCAGATGGCAGTAGAGTCAGGGATTCTGGCGGATGAGGCGGCGGAGTTGTTGCGGAGTTTCTTTCGAGAGCGGCGGTAGTCGTATACAATCGGGGTCGATTAGCCAAGGGCTTTTAGGATTAGATGAAGAGCTCCCGGGGGAACTAGTGGAAGAAAGCAGAGCAAAATCGGTGGGCTGGGGACTCAGTTCATTTCTGCTCGTTGTGCTCATGTTGTGTGTCGAGGGGCGTTTCGCGAATGAGCTTTGGTCTCGCCTGCATTCCTATTTCCTTTCCTCCACGCGTCATAAGGGGGACCTTGTGTTCTTCATCGCTACAATGTTGTTCATCCCTGTGCCTCTGTTGATTGGTTTTTCAGAAGTTCGTGCTACTGGGAAGACTTTGGGAAGCCTGGGAGTCGATGAGAAGGCAATTTCGTCTCGGCAGAGCTCGATTATGGGCATTCTATTTTTCAGCTATATGACCCTCAACTTATGCGTCGGGGCGATCTCCGACCTTTTGCCCTTACCGTAGCCAGCGGAGCCAGCGCGAGCAAATTTGCGCCAGTTTCTCACGTGCAGATCGATGCTCAAGGCGGACTCTTACTCGCAATCTTCAACTGCGAGTAAGAGTCATGATTCGTTGTGATTCTCCCGGCCATTTTTCAGCTAACTCGCCATAACTCCCGCTTCGGTAATCGGCAAAGTCAAACCCGGGAGTTACGTTGCATCCCAGCAACGCCACTCGACCGTCCCCAATGAGCCGCGTGCCCTGCCAGACGCCCGCAGGCACAACGAGCTGAACGTGCTGATCGTCCATTAAATCCTGCCCAAGCGTGAAGATCGCGGAGCTGCCGTCCTCGTAAAGTTGCAGCATCTCCACCGGGTCTCCAAGATAGAAGTGGAAAATCTCATCGGAGGCGAGAACGTGCATTTCGGAAAAGGTTCCCGGCTCCAGCAGGTAGTAGATGGCAGTGCCCATGGGGCGCATGCCGCGAGGCAGGTAGAGAGTGTTGGCGCATGTATAGGTGCGGCGGAAGTGGCCGCCCTCAACAGGGTGCGGCTCCAGGCCAAGCAGGGCTTTGATTTCGTCGGCGGTCATTTTCAACGATGCTAACGGTACCAGCATGACGCTGTAAAATGGCTGTATGACGGTTGTGGTCTATACAGCGGCGTGGTGCAGGGATTGCCGCGCGGCCAAGCAATTTCTCGATACGCACGGGATTTCATACACTGAAATCAATGTGGACACCAATCCGGCGGCTTCCGACGAGGTACTGCGCAACGTCGGCAAACGTGCCATTCCGCAACTGGTCATCGACGGAGAGTGGTTTCAGCCCTACAAGCCCGGCAAAGGGCTTCTCTTCGATGAACTGCACGTGCGTTTGGGCATTCCTCGCGGATAGACACTTTCTCCTCTACAATCAAGTGTTGCTGCAGGGCGCGGAAAGCTGCCTTGATCAGGAGTTCTCCCGTTGATTGAACGTTATACGCGCGCGGCGATGGGCCGCATCTGGACAGAAGAGAACAAGTACACCTGCTGGCTGAAGGTCGAGTCGGCGGCAAGCACCGTGCTGGCTGAAGACGGCGTGATTCCCGCTGCAGCGGCTGAGGCGATCGCCGCCAAGGCGAGTTTTTCCGTGGCGCGCATTCAGGAAATTGAGGCGGAGGTGAAGCACGACGTCATCGCCTTCACCACGGCTGTTGCTGAATCGCTCAAGAACCAGGGCCTGGATGCTGAGTCCCGCTGGTTGCATTACGGGCTGACTTCGAACGACATTGTGGATACGGCGCAGGCGCTGCAAATCAAAGAAGCCTCGGTGTTGATTTCTGCAGGGCTGGACGCGTTGCTGGCCGTGCTGAAGCGCCGGGCCATCGAGTTCAAGCACACGCCAACCATCGGGCGCACCCACGGCATTCATGCGGAGCCGACCACCTTTGGCTTGAAGCTGCTCAACTGGTATGCGGAGATGGAGCGAAATGTCGCTCGCTTCAATGCGGCAGCCGAAGATATGCGCGTTGGCAAGCTGTCTGGCGCCGTGGGGACATTCGGCCACCTGCAGCCCGAGCACGAGGAGCGTATTTGCGCCGCGCTTGGGCTCAAGCCGGCTCCAGTAGCGACGCAGGTGATTCAGCGCGATAGGCACGCTGCGTATATTTCCACGCTGGCCATTCTGGGCAGCACGTTGGACAAGATCGCTGTCGAAATAAGGCACCTGCAGCGGACCGAAGTGCGCGAGGCGCAGGAGTACTTCAGCGAAAAGCAGAAGGGCTCCTCGGCCATGCCGCACAAGAAGAATCCCATTACTTCAGAACAGATCAGCGGGCTTGCGCGCGTGCTGCGCGCCAATTCTCAGGCGGCCCTCGAAAACATTCCGCTTTGGCACGAGCGTGACATATCGCATTCTTCGGTGGAGCGAGTGATCTTTCCCGATTCCACAATTCTTGCGGACTACCTGCTGGCAAAGACGACCGACCTCATCGACCGTCTGCTGGTCTATCCCGCGCGCATGCAGCGGAATCTTGAAAGCACAGGCGGGTTGATCTTCAGCGGGCAATTGCTGCTGGACCTGGCAGAGGCGGGAATGATGCGCGAGGACGCGTACAGGCTGGTGCAGGGACACGCAATGAGGGCGTGGAAGGAAGATCTTGTGTTTCGCGACGAAGTCGCCCTCGATCCAGTAATCACCTCGTCACTGAGCGAGGAAAAACTCAAAAAGACCTTCGATTACACGCGGCAGCTGGGGAATGTGGATGCCATCTTCAAGAGAGTTCTTGGTGAGTAGAAGCCGATGAGCGATCCGACGGAAGGAACGCACCCAAAGGTCTTTGAGACCATCAGCCAGGTTGTTGAGCTGGTCGCGGACAATCGGGTTCCATTGGCAACGGAGCGGCTGGTTGCGCTCGTTGCGGAGTTCCCACACGAAGGGCTGGCGCACGCTTACCTTGCTTGGGTGCTCTCGTACAACGGCAGACACCGCGACGCAATTGAGCATGGCAAGGTGGCTGTGCAGATGTCACCCCGCTCGGAGCGCGTTTCGCTTTTGTTTTTTCGCGTGCTGTGGAGTGCGGACGAGCGTCCGCAGGCACTGGATGAGATGCGGCGATTTGTTGCGCTTGAGGACTCGGAAGAGTACGCGCAGATCATTCTTGAGTTGGAACAGGCAGGAATGTAGAGGCAGCGCTGTTTTGCCAGGGAGCGAGCTACGTGCATAGTCTGAATCTTACCGTCGCAATTACGGGCGCTTCCGGCGCGGTGTTTGGCAGGGAACTGCTGCGCGCACTAGAGGCCGACGAGCGCGTGGGTCGCGTGCATTTTGTCGCTTCAGAAAACTCGATGCGGGTGATGGCCGAAGAACTCGGCGTAATTGGGCGGAATGAGCTGCTGGAAAAGCTGCTTGGGACTCCCGCTGTGAAGACGGTGCAGCATACGGACGCGAACATCGGCGCTGCAATTGCGAGCGGAAGCTATCCGTCCAACGGGATGATTGTGTTGCCGTGCTCCATGGGAACGCTGGCGGCAATCGCGAATGGGCTAGCCAATTCGCTGATTGCGCGCGCGGCAGATGTGACGCTCAAAGAGCGGCGACCGCTCCTGCTGTGTGTGCGAGAAACACCGTTCAACCGTATTCATCTGCGCAATATGACGCTGGCCGCGGAAGCGGGCGCGGTCATTTTTCCGGTGATACCAGCGTTCTATAACCGGCCTCAAGATTCGACCGAGATGGGGCGGCAGTTTGTTTGCCGGGTGCTTGCGCACATAGGTCTTCCGCAGTCTGATGCCTATGTTTGGAAGGCCGACGAGTGATGTTCTTAGAGAGAATTAAAGTCATTTCTTTGTAAAAGAAGCTGAGATTGCGTGTAAAATCACGCAAACTCAGCCGTGAGTGCGCCATGAGAAATTTCCCGGTGAAAAGCCGTGGCTGAAGCTCTTGGCCGGATCGAAAGGAGTCCCATGGGCGACAAAAGCAAGCAGAAGAAAAAGGAAGTGATCGGCAAAGAGAAAATTCCTCAACCGCAGCCGAATGGGGTAGCTCTCGCCCCGCCGGTTGATGCCAACGTAAAGCGGATTGGCAAAGACTGCGATTACGAAAAGGAGCTGAGCCGACTGCAGGTTGAACTGGTGAAGCTTCAGGAATGGGTCAAGCTCGAACATCTGAAAGTGGTGGTGTTGTTTGAAGGCCGCGACGCGGCAGGCAAGGGTGGCGCGATCAAGCGGATCACGGAATCGCTAAATCCACGTATTTGCCGGGTTGTAGCACTTGGTACGCCAACAGAACGCGAAAAATCTCAATGGTATTTTCAACGCTATGTTCCTCATTTGCCCGCAGCGGGCGAGATTGTTCTTTTTGATCGCAGCTGGTATAACCGGGCCGGCGTGGAACGGGTGATGGGATTCTGCACAGACGCTCAGTATCAGGAATTCATGCTCACCTGTCCGGAGTTTGAACGCATGCTGGTGCGGTCGGGAATCGTGTTGATTAAGTACTGGTTCTCGGTAAGCGATGCAGAGCAGGAACGGCGGTTTCAGGAGCGGATGACGAATCCAACGAAGCGGTGGAAGATCAGTCCGATGGACCTCGAATCGCGGAAACACTGGGCGGATTATTCGCGAGCGAAGGACGAGATGTTCAACGCCACAGACCAGAAACAGGCGCCGTGGTTCGTCGTGAACTCGGAAGACAAGAAGGCCGCCAGGCTCAACGTGATCAGGCACTTGCTGTCGAAAGTCCCGTACAAGGATCTAACGCCGGAAGTGCTGGAACTGCCTCCTCTGGTGAAGTCGGAATACGTCAGGCCGCCTTATCAGGAGCAGCATTTTATCCCGGTGGTCTACAAGTAGGACGAGTTGTCAGTTCTCAGTTTTCAGTGGTCAGTCCTGAGGATCAAATGGCTGCATAAAGGGTTGCGCTACATAGCTGAAATGGCTGCTCAAGTGGTTACAAAACGTGCGAAAGGGTTGAACCTGCGGTTGCGACTCGTTGAGACACGTACCTTGGGGGCAGCCCCGCGCAGATGTTTCGGTTGCGGAGATTTTCCTTTTTCGAGGTACGGGGTTGTGGAGATTTAGCCATTTCTTTGGAGAATGCGCTGATTCCCCATGAGATATGCCAGTAAGTTACTGATAATGTGTTATTTATTGCGATTTTCTTGTCTGTGCACGTCCGTGATCAGTTGTCAGTCATCCGTTGTCTGTTCAGGCCCTAGATAAATCCCCGGCCTACCCCTTGATTTAATGTTGCAGGTAGCCCATGAAGCAGATTCTCACCCGCCTCGCGTTGACGCTTCCGGTTGTCTGGCTGGTGGTGTCGCTGGTGTTTCTGCTGATTCACCTTGTGCCGGGCGATCCGATTGAACAGATGCTGGGCGAGGGCGCTGCGCCCGCAGACACAGCATCATTGCGGCACCAATACCTCCTTGACCTGCCTCTTCATGAGCAGTACCTGCGGTATTGGAACGGCGTCCTGCATGGGGATCTTGGGTCGTCGATTCGGTTGCACTCAACTGTGAGCAGTTTGATTTGGGCGCGGTATCCATACACGATGGCGCTGACGCTTTCGGCGCTGGGGTTGGGGATTGCGCTGGCGCTGCCGGCGGGGATTCTGGCGGCGGTTCGGCGCGGGCGCTGGGTGGATCAATTGCTGTCCGTGGTGAGCCTTTTTGGGCTGAGTGTGCCGGGACTAGCGCTGGGTCCGATTTTGATTCTGGTCTTCTCGATTGGGCTGGGGTGGTTGCCGGTGTCGGGTGCAAACTCGGGCGGAAGCGGGGCGATTGAGTGGCAATATTTGGTGCTGCCGTCGATTGCCATGGGGGCTTCGCTGGCGGCGATTCTGACGCGGATGGTGCGCACGGCGATGCTGGAGGAACTGGGGCAGGATTACATTCGGACCGCGCGGGCAAAGGGTTTGAGCGAGACGGCGGTGGTGTGGCGGCACGCGCTGCCGAATGCGCTGGCGCCGATTGTGACGGTGGTGGGATTGCAGTTTGGCGCGCTGCTGGCTGGGGCGATTGTGACGGAGACGATCTTCAGTTGGCCGGGGCTGGGACGGCTAACGGTGAGCGCGATTTCGAATCGGGATTACGCGCTGGTGCAGGGATGTCTGCTGTCGATTGGGCTGACTTATGTGCTGGTGAACCTGCTGACGGATGTGGTGAATCGATTCGTGAACCCGAGAATGCGGTAGGACAGGGATCAGGGGTCAGGGATCAGACAAGCAGGGATCAGGGAACAGAAAAACAGGGATCAGGGAACAGAAAAACAGGGATCAGGGAACAGAAAAACAGGGATCAGGGATCAGGGAACAGGGAACAGGGAATAGACAGCCCTCGGTGTCGTTTCTTCGACGTTGAGACAAGACCGCATGCTGTTTTTTGCAAGATGTTCTGCACGAGGTTGTTGCTTTAACTTATTGATATTGCTTTCTTTGATCCGATTTAAAATTCTCTAAAAAATGCGCAAAACTTATGGTTGCAGGGCGGCAGAAATCCGGCAGATTGTCCGGCTGGGATGGGACAAACGGCGAAGTAGGGGTCGGTGGAGGGAGAATGACGGGTTGCAGGGGTACATTCGGATGCAGAATGTCCTATTTGGAAGAGGCCATAGGGTCGCAAATCGGCCTATTTCCGGCGTTTTTTCAACGTAATTCGGGCTGATTTTTGCGTGTTTTGACGCGCGTTGAGACCTGTTTGGCGGCGGGAAGCGGGAGAGACAGTTCCCCGTTCCAAGCTGTTGGCCATCGCGGAGCCACCTGCCTTCCGTCCCCGGTCCCGACCAGCGAGGGAGCGGGGGCACCATCGCTGTGGTTTTAGCGCGTCGAGACCGAGGCCGCCCGCTGACCAGGTCGCAGGAACATGGGCCATCTGTCCACTCGACTTCGGAAAACCTTGACAACAGGCTATCCCAAAGCGACAATATGATTCCCTTAAGTTAAAGCATTCGGTATGTGGGAGGCTTGAATGCCGACTGGTAACGTGCCCTTGACGGCCGCTGATATTGCTGTCCGTCTCGATGCAGTCGAGCGGCTCACCAAGATATACCAATTTGAACGATTCTTCTTTTTGGGTGTAACCACTGTCTCCGTTCTGATGCTACTCGCATGCGCTGGAGTCGCCCTTGTGAAGGGAGGCGATCCGGCGGCGGTGACAGGTTTATTTGGCTCTTCCGGGTTGATCACTTACTCTACCGGCCGGATTCTCTTCATGTGGAGTAGAGCTCTCAGCATGCTCGGAGCTCCCGATGAGGGAGCTAAAGCATGAGTCTCCAGCCTCAGTTTGATTCTCAACTTGAACAACTAGGAAGAACTTCGCGCCAATCAGTGCTTTTGAGCACCTTGGGTTTTTTCCTAATTCTGGCAGCGATCGGGTATGCCGTTTATCAACTCCGCACCATCGAAAGGCAACGCACCGATCTCTTGAACCAAGTGCAGGACCTTAGGTCCCAATTGGGCGTTGCGCAGGAACAACTCAAGAAAGCGCGCTGGGAGCTCGAAGACTCTTTGCGACAGACGATAGCAACAAGGGATGCAAAAGTTGCCCTCATCGCCTTCCACGCCGGCCACTATCAAGAGGCGGTTTCGCTCTGTGACAAAGCCCTCGCCGCAGACCCGGATAATGCCTACGTTCAGGATTTGCGTGCTTATTTCCTTTTTAAACTTCGACGGATACCTGAAGCGATAGCTGGTGAGCAGCGCGCGATTTCGGGGGACCCAAATTATCCTTGGAGCTATCTGAACTTAGCTCGAGCTCAATGTGCAGCTTCTCCACCCCTCTTGGATGATGCGAGAAAATCCGTCGTTGAAGCCATCAGGCTCGACCCGCAAATCGCGCAATTCATCAAGCAGGACGGTGAGTTTCAAACCGTGTGCAAGGGGCAAATTCCCTAAAAATCGGCGTGTGGCGGCGGGTAGCCACGATCTCACGCGAAGTCACACTAAGTTGGGGGTGCCCCGGTGTGGTCATATTGTGTCGGGACCGAGGCCAAACGCCGATGGAGGATATTTGCTGCATTCCCAATTTCTGAAATTCCGGCACCCCATCACTGGAGAACAAGTCGATCTTGAGGCACCTTTGCCGTCCGCATTCTCCCCGGTCCCCAACAGCGAGAGACCGGGGGTACCCTCAATTTGATAAAGTATGGCACGAGACCAGGGCCACCCGCTGAGTGAACGATGAGTGATGATGCAGAGATCGTGAAAGCTGTAGCCGAAGGAACAATGAACGGCATTATGGAGCCGTTCAAAGATCTGTTGGGCCTTCTTTTTAGGCCTGTTGCCGGCGAGATCGGCGAGGATCTTCGTGATCGATATGTCACTTTTCGACGAACGCGCACCGAGCGGTTACTGACGCGAACAAGGCAGTTTATCGACGAGCGCATTTCCGATCCGCAACCGGTGCCCCCAAAACTATTGGCTGCAATAATCGAGAACGGCACACTGGAAGAAGACGACTATCTTCAGGACCGATGGGCAACTCTGTTAGCACATAGCTCGGAGAAGAGAGGTACCGATCGAGACCTGCTTCCATCAGCAGTCGAAATTCTCAAACAGATCAATAGATGGGAGGTATTGCTTCTGACAAACTGTGACGCTTGGCTCACGATGGACGACGTTTGTCCTGTTCCTCATCCTGAGAATAGGTCGCAGTTGCCAGTGATTCGAGATTGGCAGAATCATTTGAGATTTGAACTGGGGTTTGATGGGCCCTCGATGAGGGCGCAATTCGATACAAGTCTTATGCTTGAAAATCTTCTTCGTTTGGGTTTGTTGCGGCAGAACTCTCCCGGACCAAATGGGGAGAGAGATATTGTCTTAACCTACTTAGGCTACTCGTTTATTATGCTTTGTGGCAGTCCCTTGACAGTACGTGCTTCGGACTCAGTTCCCAGTGAGCCACCTGACCCACTCTCGGTCCCGACCTCGCCTCCGCCCGCAACAGATCTAGCTCTGTAATCGTCCACGCGTCGATGGTGTCTGACAGGTTGTGAAGGTACGCCGCCCATCCTATGCCAAATCGTCAAGTGACCACGATCTCACGCGAAATCACATTAAGCCGGGAGAGCCCCCGGTCCCTTGCTTTCGGGGACCGGGGAGGTCGGCAAGCTTCAACCCTCATCCCATTCCGAACCGGAGTATCCTCGCAGTACATGAAGGGCCAGCGCATCCGTTACCAGCAAACGGGGGAGTTCCACTTCCTCACCTTCAGTTGTTTTCATCGCCAGCCCTACCTGTCCACCCCTGCGGCCATGGAACTTTTTGAAGATGCGCTCGAACGCGTTCGCCTCCGTTATCTCTTCGTTGTTGCCGGCTACGTGGTTATGCCGGAGCATGTGCATCTGCTGGTTAACGAGCCCGCGCGCGGGCTCTTGTCGCGATCGATTCAGGCGCTCAAATTGTCCGTGTCGATGCGAAGCCGGCAGAGACCCTTCTGGCTGGCTCACTATCATGACTTCAACGACTGGACACACGAGAAGTTTGTAGAGAAGTTGCGGTATATCCATCGGAACCCGGTGGTACGAGGATTGGTGTCCAAACCCGAAGATTGGAAGTGGTCGAGCTTTCGCCACTACCAAACCGGTGTGCGTGGAACAGTGGAGATTGAATCGGAGTGGACGGCACGCGAGAGAGGTTGGCAGTTGCCGGAGTGGATGCGGAATCGTCGTTCCGATTCTTCGACTCCCCCCGTCCCCGGGGAACCCTCGTCTTAGTTTGTAGGTGTTGAGATCGGGGTTGTCTGCTTGTACGTCCCCGGTCCCCAAGTGCGAGGGACCGGGGGCACCCACTTTGTAGTTTTAAGAAGTCTTGATCCAGGACACCCACATTTTGGTGGAAGATTTCATCTACTAGATCCGGGGGCCACCCCGTTCGGTTGGAAGATATCACCTAGATCCGGGATACCCTTGTTCTGTTTGTAGGTGTTGAGATCGGGATTATCTGCTTGTACATCCCCGGTCCCCAAGTGCTAGGGACCGGGGGCACCCATTTTGTAGTTTTAAGAGGTCTTGATCGAGGACACGCACATTTTGTTGGAAGATTTCGTCTGGATTCGGGGGACACCCCGTTGGGTTGGAAGATGTCATCTAGATCCGAGATACGCTCGTTTTAGTTTGAAGGGTTTGAGGTCGGGGTTATCTGCTTGTACATCCCCGGTCCCCAAGTGCCAGGGACCGGGGGCACCCACATTGTTGTTTTAAGAGGTCTAGACCGGGGCACCCACATTTGTTGGAAGGTTTCATCTAGATCCGGGGTGCCCTCGTTTGGTTGGAAGATTTCATTTAGACGCTGGGACACCCTCGCATTCGTTTGATCGCACGCGGTCTTCTTACGAGCTTGTATCGGAGGAAGGATTGCTTGGTGTGCTGTCGCGGGTGATGCCTTTGAGGTGGGTTTTGGTTCCTTGAAGGAAGAGATTGAAGCGCTGTTTGGCGACATCGATTTTCGCTTCGAGGCCCTCCTGATACTCCTTCTGCAATCGCTGATATGCCTGGATGGCTTGGTCGCCCTGGTGATCCATGGCGGCGTCGAGATAACGGCCAAAGGAGAGGAGGCCCTGCTCATGATTGGCTACGGAAGTGGAGTCGCCTGCGACGGGGACCGGAGCCGTTATGGACGCTTGAACGCTGGTGGGCGTGTCGGCTCGGGGGGGACTGTTGAAGTCGAGCGCCTGGGCGATGGAGTTGGCGGCGGCATCACGCGCGTTGAGTGGTGGACGGCTCCATTTGTCTTCTGCGTAATGCAGGATGCTGGTGTGATCGAACACAGTGTGGACGACACCTTTGGGCGCCATGGGGGAGATGAGGATGGCGGGCACCCTGGGTCCGTATTGATCGAAAGAATACTCCGCGGTCTGCGCATCGGGAGGCACGGCGGTGGGCGGCACGACGTGGTCGTAGAAGCCGCCGTGCTCGTCGTAGGTGACGACGAGAAGACACTTGTTCCACATGGGTGAGGATCGAACGGCGTTGTAGACATTGGCGATGAGCAACTCGCCATTCATCACGTCCGCGGGAGGGTGCTGATCGTCTTCCGCATCGCCACGAAAGGCGGGCTCGATGAAGCAGTACTTCGGCATGGGGTAGTCGGGGCGGCCGGGGTTCTGGCACATTTCATAGAAGCGCTGGATGGGGTGGAAGTGGAGGGGATGGTCCCAGAGCTTTTCGAGGAGGAGGGCCTGCGAGAGTCCGTTGTGGAAGATGCCCCAGGAGATGCCTTTGTCCTGGAGGCGGTTGTAGATGGTGTCCTGTGGCTGATGGAATGCGGGGATGTCGGGATGATAGAAGCCGTCGGGCATGGAGACGTGTCCGTTGCAGGATGCGCTGTGGACGAAGAAGCGGTTTGGCCACGTGGGGCCGGGGAGCGAGCAGAACCAGCGATCGCAGATGGTGAAGTTTTTGGCGAGGGTGTGCAGGACGGGCAGGAAGTCCATGGGGTAATAGCCCATGACGGCTGGGTAATCGTCTGGTTTGGAGCCGGGAACGGTGGCGTAGTCGTCAATGAAGCCGCTCATGTTGTTGGAGATCTGGAGCAGGACGTCGCGCTGCTCGTGGAGTGGGCTGGGATTGAGTTGGCGCTCGGTGTTGGGCAGCTGCTGATAGACGATGCCGGTGTGGGAGTCGGTGTCAGTGTGCGGGGAGCCGCCGGGTGGGATGCCGTCGAGATCGGGATTGAATTGTTGGAGGTCGCCGAGCATGTGGTCGAAGGAACGATTCTCAAGCATCAGGACGATGACGTATTCGATGGGGTCTGCAGGCATGGGCAACATGGTACGCAACATCGTACCTGAGGCGATGGGAATGCACACTTGAAAACTGCGGGACGTATGAAGCCGTGGATAGGAATGGCGAGGGCGGATGATATCTCAAGAATAAAGAGCGTCCTTATGCCCTTTCCTTTTAAGTAACTAAAGCGAAAAGAAGTGCTGTGCAGAATTATTTCTTTGTTGTATTTTTCTGGCACTGAGATGTGTTATTAGTTGTTCTCGCTTAACAAAGAGTTGTTTTTCGCTCTCCGAAAAGTGCAGCCGTTTCCCCCAACTCCCCTTGTTCGCCTAACCCGCGAACGCAACACGGCAATCTCGACGCAACCCTGGTCACTAACACATCGAGCATGGTTGTTCTTACAGCTGTGCGGATAGTCTGAATGGCTTGATTGAACGATCTGGCCAAATGACACGACTCGTTCGTGAGGTAATCTCCCATGGCAATTTATCAGGCACTTGGAGCTGGCCCGGTCTCGTTTGTAGACAGCAACATGAATCAGCAGGAACTGCCGTTGAGCGCGGTTTTCTTTACGGCGAATGGATTGGATGCATCGACCTCTCCACTGAACACGGCCGCGAACCAGGGAGTGATTACAGCCCTGTTGCAGCTGATGGCGGCGCAGGGCTACCTGGCGCCGGGGTCTCAACCGCTGTCTCCGCCGACACTGGAGTTTACGGCTGTGCAGGCGGGGCCGATGGGGAACACGATCAGCATTGTGATTTCGAATCCATCGCCTTCGCTGGGGAAAGTCGACATTGAGGTGACGGCGACGGAGGTTTATGCAGGGCTTGCGCCGGCGGATCTGGAAGCGGCGCTGGGTTCATCAGCGGCAACGGCAACCGGGCTGGTGTATTTTGTGTCGGGCAGCGGCAATATGCCTGCGGCGGGATCGAAGCCGATTCCTGCTGGTTTCGAGGTTGCATTTCTGGAAGCTGCGGACGCAACGGCTACGGCATTCACGGTTGCGGCGACCAATCAAAGCGATGCGGCGGCTGCGGAAAAGGTGACTGTTGCTGTGACGCCAGGGTCTGGAGCAAGCCCAACCACTTTTGATCTGACCGTAAGCTGGTCAGCTTCTGCAACGGGAGTGACACTGGGTTCGCTGCTCACCACGAATCCATTTGCTTACCTGGTCTCGGTCACCGGGCAGAGCGGGCCTCTTCCGGCTGCCGGCACGGTGACGCTCAAGGGAGGCGCGGCAGCTTCCGGGGCTAATCCCGCGGTTGCCGCATCGGCCAGTTTGCTGGCTTCATCATGAGGCAGCGGTTATGCAGTTTGGAATGCTGACTGACGATCAGTTTCGCCAATCAACTTTCAGGGTCTGCCAATTTTTTTAGGTTTGCATGTAACAAACGCTCGAGAACAAACACTATCCAGTTACGAGGTCCGCGCATGTCGACAGCAGTGAGCTACCCCGGCATCTACGTACAAGAGTTGCCGCTCAGCACGCAAACTATTTCGCCGGCACCCACGTCCATTACGGCGTTCGTGGGCTACACGCATCCATGGAAGACGTCCGCGTTCAACACCGCCGTGCAATTGTTCAGTTTTACCGACTACCAGACTTACTTTGGGGGGCTGTACTCGAGCCTGATTTTGACCTCGGATGTGGCGCGCGCGGTGTACGCATTTTTTCTGAATGGCGGCAACAATGCGTATGTGGTGGGCTTGCAGCCTTCGGCACAGGGAGGGACGCCGTTGCAGGCGTTTGGCACCCAAGCAGGCCAGATTGCGCCTGTCGGCACGATTACGCAGGCCAACATAGGGATCCAACTGAACGGCCTGGAACCCACGGATTATGTCACGATGACAGCGACTGTGACGAATTTGCGGCAGAAGTCGGGCTCGTCGGACTACACGATTTTTGATTTGGTGATTACGTATGGCACGCGCGTGGAAGTTTACCGAGGCGTGGACGTGACCATTGCAAAGGGGCAGCCGAAGAGCCTGGACTCGCTGATCAATGGCATTTCATCGCTGGTGACAGTGCAGCCGAGTTCCGGCACATCGTATGGAACTAAATTTGCCTCTGGCACTGCTCCTGCGCCGGTCCCGATCCAGTGGACGCTGCCTGTTGGATTCAGCGGTACATTTGCCGCGGGCGATTTTCTGATTGGTCCTTCCGGCTCTGTGCCCGTGTTTCAGGAAAACTCATCACTCGACAATGTTGAGATCTTCAACCTGCTGCTGGTTCCCGGAGTTGCCGACAATAATATTCTGAGCGCAGCGCTGTCGTTTGCCGAGCGCAAGCGCGCATTCGCGATCATCGATGCGCCTGCGAACGCGACGGCCTTCCAGATTCCGGGGAGCCTGATGCCGCCCATCGACTCATTCATGAGTCCGAATCCGACCATTCCGCTGAGCCAGAACGGCGCACTTTACTTTCCGTATTTGAACACCACGGACCCCATCAGCGGCCAGCCGTGGGCAGTGGCACCGGGGGGCTTTGTCGCGGGCATTTATGCGGCGACGGATGCATCGCGCGGAGTGTGGAAAGCGCCGGCGGGCATTGCCACTTCTCTGCTTGGGACTACCGGGCCTGTATCCACAGGACTGATGAACGATATGCAGCAGGGCGTGCTTAATCTTGACTCCATCAATTGCCTGCGCAGCTTCGCAGGCACAGGGACTGTGGTTTACGGGGCGCGCACCCTGGTTGCGAAAGATACGGCATTTGCGCAGTCAAAGTATGTTCCGGTGCGGCGGATGACGCTGTTTATTGAGCAAACGCTGGTGGCCAATCTGAAGTGGGTGGTGTTCGAGCCCAATGACGAGCCGCTGTGGCTGGCGATCAAGAGTTCAATTGAAGCGTTCCTCTTGGCGTTGTTCAATCAGCAGGCACTGCAGGGCTCGACGCCGAGCGAAGCATTTCAAGTGAAGTGCGATTCCACTACCACGACGGCCGCGGACCAGCAACTGGGCATTGTGAACATTGTGGTGGCAGTGGCGCTGCTGAAGCCTGCCGAGTTTGTCGTCATCACGATTTCGCAACTGGCGGGGCAAACCGCCTGACGACGGCGCCCGGCCTTGTGAATTGAACTTTCAGCTATCAACGAAGTTGAGTCAAGGAGAACGAACCTCATGGGAAAGCCATTCACCGTCAACGTGAATCGTTTCGATCCGTACAAGAGCTACCGATTCCTGGTGTACTTTGGGACCTCGACCCAACCGGTGGCGGTGGTGAGCAAAGTTGGATCGCTCAAGCGCTCGTCTGAAGCGATTGAGTACAAGTCTGGCGGCGACCCGATTATCCGCAAGGGAATTGGGCGCACCAAGTACGAAGCCATTACGCTGGAGCGTGGCCTGACGCAGGACCTGGACTTTGTGGCCTGGGCGAATTCATCGCAGGTGCTTGACAAGGGGTCGCCAAGCCAGTCGCTGGCGAATCTCCGCAAGGAGGTGCGTATCGATCTGCTCAATGAAGAAGGACAGCCGGTGTGGCGCTTCTTTGTGCATCGGTGCTGGGTGTCTGAATACCAGGCGCTGCCCGATCTGGACGCCGGGGCAAATGCCGTGGCCATTGAGCATATCAAGCTGGAGAACGAGGGCTGGGAGCAAGACACTACACTCCAGGAACCCAAGGAGACCTAGCGATGGAGTTGCCTGTAAGTGGAATGGAAGTGGTGTTCCGCGCCCCTGACGGCAACGACGACCTGGCGACTCTGGAGGCAGCAGGCGGACCGGTAGAGCAGGGACTAACGCTGTTGAAGCGGATGGCTCGGGTGCAACCGGGCGAAGGCGGGCCACGGGAGAATGGCCTGGACCGACAGTCTCAATGGGCCGAATTTACGGTGACGGACTTCGAGGCCGCGCTGCTCGGCCTGCGTCGATTTCTGTTTGGCGACAAGGCCGGATGCGTATTGCGCGCGACCGCTCACAGTTGTGGAGTGCCGATGGAACTTGAGTTCTCAATCGCGTCGTTCTTGCAGGATGTGAAGCCTGAAATGCCGCGTCGCGTGGAACCAAGCCGCGAGCATCCAGGCTGGTTCACATTGGAAGGCACCGATAAAGAGCAACTGAGATTCCGGCTGCCGGTTGTTGACGACCAGGTGAGGGCATTGAATCACCCGGACGGCGTTGCGCTGCTATCCAAACGGTGCATCAGCGCGGTCAGCCTGAATGCGCGTACGCGCGCAAAAGTGGAGCGGGCCATGGAGGCTATGGCTCCGACGGTTTCGCGCCCTGTCACGGGCAACTGTCCGGATTGCGGTGAAGCGCTGACCATAACGCTGCATGTGCCGCGGCTGGTGATTGACGAGATGCGCAAGTCCGCGGCCGGTGTTCATGAAGAAATTCATGAAATTGCCGCAACCTATCACTGGGACGAGGCAACGATTCTGGCGATGCCGCAAGTGCGGCGGCAGTCGTATGTGGCAACCATTCGACGCCAGGCGCGAGAGGGCGTATGACGGCAGGCAAGGCAATCGCGCGTAGTTACCTGGCTCAATTGGCCGAACCCGTGCCGGCGGGGGAGCCTGTGTTTACTGCACGCCGCGGCGCGTCTCCTCGTGAGGGTCGATTGCCGGTGGAAGCACCGGTTATTGAGGATGTGATCGAGAGCCGTGAGGCACCGACTCCGCGGCCTTCGCGTGTGGTGAGGCGAAAGGCGGCTGCCGTATCGGCCCACACGACGCACAGACCTGATGCCGTGCAGAGGACCGATGCGGCAGTTGCGGGCTCTGGCGGGCAGAAGGGAAGTGCTGCGATTCAGCCGCGAGAGACAGCGCGCAGGCAGGAGGGCGGCGATCTTCCCAATGCGCCAGTTGTTCAGCTTGCAGCTGCTCGTCGTTCATCGCATATCAATCGCGTGTCCCCCCGCCTGGAAGCGGCGGAAGCTCGGAGTGCGGAGCCGATTGATTCGAATGCGGAGCGTCGCTATGAGCGGCTAAGGGGTGCTGAAAAGGCGACGAAGCCGCTGGTTGAGGATGTCGTTTCCGACGCTCGCAATGGCAACACAGAGCCTGTACTTCACGAGTCGTTTATCAAGCCGGTAACGAGTCCCCATCACAGCATCAGCCAGCATGCAGACAAGCAGGAGGTGCTGGTTGAGCAGGTGTTTCGGCCGGTGATGCAGAGTTCAGTGCGACCCGCGGAGGAGTCGCGTTTGGCTGAGGCACGCACGGCTGCTGCCGATGAGCCTTCTCGAAATGCACGCACGCTGCCTCGCGAATTTGTTGCCGGCGCTGGCGGCAAGAAGGCCGGCGTGAGTGTGCGCATCGGGACCATTGAGGTTCGCACCACCACTCCGCCTCCGCAGCCTGCACAGGCCGCAACACAGGCACCAACTGAGGCTCAATCCAAACCTGCCGAATCGCACCTCGGCCCGCGCCCCACGTCCCGGGATTCGCTTTCAAGCGGGCTGGCATGGAACTACGGACTGGTCCAAGGATAACGGGGATAACGGCGATGCCATGGGACGTTCAGGATCTCGCGCAAGTCACTCACCTGCTGATTCATCAGCTGAGTGAGGCGGTGAAAGCTTCGCCGCGCTACAAGCAGAATCATTTTCAGTTCGAGGTTTCAGGTCTGATGCCTGCCGTCTCCCGCAACGATGGGCATAACGTGCTGAGCTTGTATTTGTTGCATGTGGGACGCGATCCGCATTGGAGAAATACACCGGTCAGCGGCCAGCGCGCCCAGCCGAACACAATTCAACCGCTCAGCCTCAGTCTCTCTTATCTGCTTACGAGCTTCTCTGAAAAGAACTGGGCCATGGAGCAGTACCTGATGAGCGTGGCGCTCGAGTATTTCCACGCGAATCCCATTTACATAAGTTCGACTGCCGAGTTCACTGTGACGGTTGAGGCCGATTCGATTGAAGAGATGAGTCGCTTGTGGCAGGCCATCACGGTGCCTATCCGGCTTTCGGCGATGTTTCGGGTGGCCGTTGTTTTCCTGACGCCGGAGCTACCACTGCCTGATCAGATGCGCACGCCCGTCGAGGTGCAACTCAGCATTGCGCCGGATCTTAACGCCCCCGATCCCGTTCCCGAGCCGGACCCGCGGCTGTTTGAAGTGGCCATGCAGGTCGCGTATCGCGTGTCGCCCAACGCGACAGATCCCACGCAGATTACGCCAGTGCTGTCGCAACCGGGGGCAGCGGCCGGAGAGAGCTTGCGACTGCGCGGCAGTGGCCTGGATGGCGCAGATGCGGCAGCTGTTTATCTGAGCGAGGCAGGGGTTGTTGGATCTGAGTGGCCGATCACTACCTGGCGCGTGCTGGGAACCTCCGCATCCGGCACCGCCGGCGATGCCGATGAACTGGTGCTTGCCTTCCCCAGCGCATACGGAGCACTTCCCGCTATCCACACGGTGCTGACCGCAACACCTCCGCCGGGGAATTACTTCATCACAGTAGGCAGTACGACTCCGGCGTTCCGCAGCAATCCGCTGCCCATCGCAATTGCTCCGCAAGTGATCGGCATCGGCGCCGCGCAGCCTGTGCTGACTACCACTTCCATCCCGCCGTTTATCTTTTCGTTCTCTGCAAGCGGGCTGATCGCCGGAGAAGTCTCCATCCTGATCGACAACACTGCGCTGACCATCGCCGCTACGCTGGCGCCGGGAGTTGCCACTGTTGACATCGCCACCGGAGCAATCCAATTTGAACTTCCCGCGACGGGCTTCACCTCTGGAACGTATGTCGCGGTGCGCGTGATTGTGAACAGCATTGAAGCCCCGCCGGGATGGTGGGTGAAGGTTCCCTGATGAGTGAACAGTCTCCAATTCGGACCTCGGCTGCAATCGCGGCATACGTGCGGGCTTGCGCGCAGTTGCGCACGGCATGGATGGAGCGCCTGTGGAGTGAGGGGCTCACAAGCCCGGATCAGGGATTGGCCATTCAGCCTGGAGAAGTGCGCCGTATCCTGGTTGATCCCGAAATCGAAGTGGCGCGGTATGAGAGTTTCCTGCTTGAAGAAGGACCGTCGCTGTTGGCCGCGGCGGCAAAAGCGGCTGAAGCGGAACTCGCTGCAAACACCTTCTGGCGTTGGATTGTGCAGACCTTCGCGCTGACTGCGATGGAGCAGGGACTACTGGCGTTGTGCGTTGCTGTAGAACTGGACCCGAGGCTGGGCAGAGTGCTTGCCTACCTGGCCGACGATACACGCGCTACGCATCCTACGCTTGCTGCCGCGGCTGGGTTGTTAGGCTGGACCGACAGTTTGCCCGCGCAAATGACAGGGTTGTTGCGCTGGCGGCTGGCGCACACGCTGGCTGGTGAACTGGATGCGCAGGCGTCGCTTGCATGGCAATGCGACGCTGCCGTTGTGCTCTCGGTGCAGAACGAAAGCTGGGTTGATCCCGCGCTGGACCGGTGCGCACAATTCATTGCTCCCGAAGAGGCGGCGAGCTTGCCAAGCATTTATCCGGAGCTTCTGGCGCGCATGGTTGAAGAGTTGACTGCGAGTATGCGGGGCGCGGGCGACCCCAATGCCGAGGTTGCTCTGATTGGACCGGAAGGCTCGGGGCGGCAAACGTTGGCTGCGCAGTTCGCTGCCTCGCTGGGTCTGCGGCTTCTTGCCGTCAAGGTACCGCTTCTTCCAGTTTCGAGCGCGACTGAGTTGAAGCCTGCGGATTCCAGAATCGATGGGCTGATTCAGGCTGCGCGATTGGCGCAGGCCACGAGTTCGATTCTCTACTTGCGCGAAGCGGAGGCTGTTACTGCGCCGGACTGGCTTGATCTGCGCCGTCTGGGATGCCGCATGTTGCGCGGTGCTTCGATCACGCCGGCTCGAACCACTCACGCCTACACTATGGCGCCGCTGCCCACCTCAAAGCGGCTTGAAGTATGGGCCAACATCAGCGGCGAGCCGGCTCCGGCCATGGTACGTACACAGCGACTCACTCCCGCTGAAATTCGGCTGCTGGCGAGCTCTGCGCAAGGCGGTGGGGTGAATGTGGCACTGCGGCAAGCGATGCAGACGCATGGGGAACTGATGCAGCCGCTGGCTTGTCCATATACATGGGATGATCTTGTCGTCTCGCAACATCTGGAGCGCACGCTGAAGGACTTTGAGGCCCAGGTGCTGTTGCGCTGGGAGGTTTACGAGAAGTGGGGCTTTGGCAGGCTCACTCATCTTGGTCAGGGTATCTCGGCGCTGTTTGGTGGACCCAGTGGCACGGGCAAGACGATGGCCACACAGGTGCTGGCGCGCTCGCTTGGACTTGAACTTTATCGCGTGGACCTGGCTGGCGTGGTGAACAAATACATTGGCGAAACCGAGAAGCGGCTGCGCGATGTTTTCGACGCGTGCGAGCGATCAGGGGCGCTGCTGTTCTTCGACGAAGCGGATGCGCTGTTCGGCAGCCGCATGCAGGTGAAGGACTCGCACGACCGCTTTGCCAACATCGAAATCGACTATCTGCTGCAACGCATTGAGCAGTTCGACGGCATTGCCATTCTTGCCACCAATCGCAAGAACGATCTGGATGCTGCGTTTCTTCGCCGTTTGCGCTTCGTTGTTGATTTTCTTAACCCTGACAAGCGCGAGCGCCGCATTCTGTGGGAGAAGTCGCTGCCTGCCTGCGCGCCCGACGGGGAAAGAATCACGGAGGATCTGGACTTTGCGGTGCTGGCCGAAGAGATGGATCTGAATGGTGCGCAGATCAAGGCTATCGCGCTAGGTGCTGCGTTTCTGGCACGTGGTGCGGGTACACGCATTGGCATGGAGCACATCGAGCTATCGGCCCACAGAGAGTTCGCAAAGCAAGGGCAGATGCTGCGCGCCGCGCTGGGCAAGGGGGCATTGCTATGAGCACTGCTGCGTTGCGAAGGGAGGCGAGTCCGTGGACGACATTCTGATTGAGCGGCTGGTTCTGGATATACCTGGGCTCACCCCTGCGCAGGCTGAGGAAGTTTCCAAGCGTGTGGGGAAGGGGTTGGCCGAAGCAAAGATTCCGAAAGGAGACTTCGGCAATTTAACGATTGATTTGAACGAGCAGGCAACAAGCAGGAACCTTCCGCATCTTGCGGACGAAATCGTAAGCTCTCTGCTGCGGCAGATTGGATAGGCACTTATGGCTGGTCAATATCTTCGCGGCGCGCTGATCGAGTTCACGGAGAGCTTCCCTATCCCTCTGCCCAACGTGATCCTCTTTCAGTACAACCCGGAGACGATGACGCACACATGGACCCCGGCGAAGACCGGCGGAGTGAGTGCGCCGGGTCAAAGTCCCAGCAACCCACTCGCAATCACGGGACCGCCGGAGGAGTCGTTCTCTTTCACGGTGATCATGGATGCGGGCGATACGATTGCCGATGGCAACGCCATTACCGCGGGCCTTGCGGAGATCAGCGGCGTCTATCCGCGCCTCGCAGCGCTGGAGATGTTGCTGTTTCCAACCGCGCCGCCTGGGGGCGGACTCATCGGCTCTGTTTCGTCCGCGCTGGGCCTGGGCGGAAGCACGCCGCCTGCAACGAGCGTTCCTTCTGCGCAATTGCCTACGGTTCTGTTTGTGTGGGGGCCGGGCCGCATCGCCGCTGTGCGTGTGACTGCTTTGACGATCACGGAAAAGCTCTTCGACGGAACCTTGCTGGTTCCTACGCATGCCGAAGCGCAACTCGGGCTGAAGGTGCTGACGCAACCTGAATTGCAATATGTGGATGGTCCGCTGGGCATTCTTGCCACGGGTGCGGCAACTTACATGACCGGATTGCGCGAGGCCTTGGCGATCGCCAACCTGGCCAACAGTGTGGAGTCGATTATCGGCATGCTGCCGGTTTAGCCAACAGGAATTCTGATCTTTGGGAGAAGCAAATGTTCGCCAGTAACAGCCGCTATGCAAAGCTAGCAACCTACACCGTGAAACTGCCGGATGGACGCGTTGTTACCGCAACGCGGTTGTGGGTGTCTCCTGTGCAGTTGCCGCTTGCCGGTTATCACCCACGAGTGCAGGGCGACCGGCTGGATAATCTTGCGGCGCGGTATCTGCAGGATCCGACGCTGTTCTGGAAGCTGTGTGATGCGAACGGTTCGCCGGTTGCGGCTGCGCTTGAGGCTCGGCCGCTCATCGGCATTCCGCTCGGGGGGCAGTAATGGGAAGCAGCACTTATTCGATTCTGATTGGCGGCGACGATGCAACGGACCTGACCGCCGCCATCGTGGAACTCGAAGTGGAGGAAAACGTGGATATGCCGGGCGCCTTCTCGATTTCGTTACCCATCAGCCGTACGCCGGAAGGCGACTACGACATGGTGAACGATACGCGGCTGGCTCCGCTTGCGAACATCTGCATCACCACCGCCGGTAGCGATGGAAACACACAGTGCATCATGGACGGCTATGTGCTTGCGCAGACTGCGCATCTCGATACAGGCACCGCCAAAAGCAACATCAAGATCTGGGGCCAGGATGCGACATGGCTGATGAATACCACCGAACAGGTGAAGGAGTGGGTGGATGTGACGGATGGCGCGGTGGCCAACACCATCTTCGGAAATTACGGCATGACACCGGACGATGCCAACCTGACCGATGACTCTCCGGCGCACACTGCGGATGGGCATAGCCTGATGCAGCGCGCCACTGATGCGCAGTTTCTACGCCGGTTGGCACGCCGCAATGGCAAGCTGTTTCGCGTTTTCTGTACGGACACGCCGGGGGAGCGGACCGGATCGTTTGCGAGGCCATCGCTTGGCGGTGATCCGGTTGCGGTGCTCACTTTGAACGACGCCACTGCGGCCACTGTGGATGCGGTCGACATTACATGGGACGTGATGCGGCCTTCATCGACAATCGCATGGCAGGAGCTGTTTACGGATAACGATCCGCAAGGCGCCGGCGGCACTACCAGCGACTCCGGCCTGGACCCGCTGGAAGCACGCGGGCTGGCGGATTTTGCCGGCACTCCGGTGACATCGTTGCTGACAACCACTGTAGACGATGGCCAGGAACTCACGGAACGGGCGCAGTCCGTGCTGATTGAAGCCGGATGGTTTGTGCGCTGCACAGGAACCGCGGATGTAAATCGGCTGGGCACGGTGATGCGAGCGGGCACTGTGGTGCGGCTGGATGCGGCCGGCTCGGTTCACTCCGGCGCTTACTTTGTGTGGTCGGTGCGGCACAAGATTACCGCTGAGAAACACACGATGGACTTTGTGCTTGTGCGCAACGCCGTGGGCGCTGCTGCAAGCGGGGGACTGCTGCCGGGAGGGCTGGGCCAATGAACGATCCCTTACTGCAGGAGTTGATGGACCGCGTGCGCAACCGCTTCTACGGAAAGTATCGCGGCGTGGTGACGGATGTGGATGCTTCGACCATGCGCGTCAAGGCCTCGGTGCCATCGGTGCTGCCGCAAGTGGGCACGGGATGGTGCATGCCGTGTGTTCCCTACGCGGGGCCGCAGGTGGGAGTGGTGATGCTGCCGGAGGTGGGCAGCGGCGTGTGGATTGAATTTGAAGGCGGCGATGTTTCGTACCCGGTGTGGGTGGGTATGTACTGGCACTCCGGCGAAATTCCGTCGCAGGCCAGCGCAACGGTGAAGAGCATTATCACCACGGCTGGCTCAATGGCCATGGATGACGACGCAGGAAGCATTACGTTGACGGACGCGCAGCAGAATACGGTGGTGCTCAGTTCCAGCGGAATCACGAGTACATCCGGAGCCAGCAGCGTGGCTATCGGATCAAGCGGAGTGAGTGTGAACAACGGAGCATTTGAGGTTTCCTGATGCCGGCATTGCTGACAGCTTCGAGCACGATGATGTGTCCGCACGGGGGCACGGTTACGGCTGTGCCTGGGCAGTCGCAGGCGGTGGCGGATGCGCCTGTGCTGCGGCTTTCAGACACCTGCATGATTGCCGGATGCGCATTCAACATCAGTGGAGCACCAAGCCCATGCATGACCGTGCAGTGGGTGCAGGGCGCGGCGCGAGTGAAGGCCGGAGGAGATTTTGTATTGAACGAGTCGAGCGTGGGGCTTTGCCTGGCAGCGACGCAGGCTCCGCAGGGCACGGTGCTGATTGCAGCCACGCAGGCAGTGGCATCGGGGCTTTGAGGATGGATGAATTGGCAGACGGCCTCGCTGAAGTGCGATGGCCGCGGAGGGTTGAATGATTCGTCGGGACATACGATATCCGTTTGCGATCGACGCCGCATCGGGCCAGGCGGCGCAGACCGACTACGCCTCTCATGTGGCGCAGATGATCCAACAGGTATTGCTCACCAATCCCGGCGAGCGCGTTTGCATGCCAACCTTCGGAGCGGGCCTGCGCCGACTGCTGTTTGCGCCGTTGAATGCATCGCTTGGAGCCACGACCAAACTTGTCGTGACTACGGCTCTTAACCAATGGCTTGGCAATCAGATCACGGTGAAGGACGTCGTGGTGCAGACGCCACAGGGGTCAACTGGGCAACCGATTCCCGGACCGCTGCCGCCCGATGGCGCCATTCTCATCCAGGTGACATACGTTCTTATTGAAACGCAGACCGTAGCCCAGACCCAGGTACAGGTGATCTGAGATGACACAACCCCTCACGGAGCCGCGCAATCGCCTGGTGCTGGTGATTCAATCCAGCACGGTGAACGGCATCGACTTTGTCGAGTTGCCAGCAGTGGATGCGACCACGCTCTTCGTGCATTTTCTGAACACTGTCGCGGTGCCGCCAGTATTTCCGGCCGTTGTGTCGGCTACTATCAGCGGTGGCGATCGCATTCAGGGCATTGTGGCGCAGCCCGTGGCAGCAGGGGACTGGACGGTAGATGCGGATGGCAGGCCGATTCTTGCGGTACACGTAAACCGGCCTGGCGATTTTTCGAATTACACGCTGACACTTACAACGGGAACACCAGACCCACAGGGCCCTCCTGGCTCGCTGGCACCGTTGACGACGCTGGACCCGATGTATCGCAGCGCGACGTTTTCATTCAAGGTTTTGTGTCCATCGGATTTCGACTGCGCGCCGAAGAGCTCCTGCTGCACACCGGACGAGCCGCCGCTGCCGGCGATTGACTACACGGCCAAAGACTTTCAGAGTTTCAAACTGGCGCTCTCCGAGTTTTCGGCGCAACGCTATCCTGGATGGCAGGAGCGATCGGAAGCCGATCTCGGTGTCATGTTCATGGAGGCGCTCTGCGCGGTTGCGGATGAACTCAGCTATCTGCAGGATCGCGTGGCTGCCGAAGCGACTCTGCGTAACGCCACGCAGAGACGCTCGCTGGTTTCGATGGCACGGCTGGTTGACTATGAGCCGACTCCGACGCTGTCCGCCAGCACCGTCATCCAGTGCAATGTAGCAGGGAGCAGCGTTCCGGCAGGCGCGCTGATCACTGCTACCACTCCTGATGGCGCGGTGATTCCGTTTGAGATTGGCGTGGGACTCAACGACAAAACGATCTACACAGTCTCGCCATTGTGGAACGACGGCATTCAACCTTACTGGTTCGATGACAGCCAGCAGTGCCTCAGTTGCGGCGCGACGTCGATGTATCTTCTCGGCCACGGCTACGGCTTCGCCGCGCAGATTGCAGCAGGCGGCATGGCGTTGCTGATCCAGACGGATCTCCCGGGCGAGAGCATTCGCGAAGTGGTCCATCTTACTTTCGCCACTGAGATTCTCGATCCTATTTATCAGACGAGCGGCGCCGATACGCCGGTCACACTGATTGAGTGGGGCGCAGCCGACGCACTGCAGCGCGCGCACGATTTGAACCACACGCACCTGGCGGGTAACTTGCTTCCCGCTACGCAGGGCCAGCGCTTCTCTGAGTCTTTTGCGGTGGGCCATGCGCCGGTTGGGAGCATCGGAATTTCTGTAGCTATTGCCCGCTATGGACCGAACGGTACAGCGTCGCAGCCGAACTGGATCATTCGCTATCCGCTGGCGCGTTCCAGCGCGACATTGGGACGGCTTACCTGGCTGCCGTCCGCATTGACGGGCGATTCATCGGTAGATCCGGACGTAGCTGAGCCGCAGCCCGAACTCATCGTCAGCCGCACGCAGCCGGAGCCGGCGAGCTTTCAGTTTGGCACCAGCCTGCTGGATGCAACTTCAACCGAGGATGCCTATACGGTTGACCCTGCGGCGTGGCGAGTGGTGGCCGCAGATGGCTTCGGCAACCCCACGCAATGGGAGTACGACGGCGACCAGGGCGACACGCTGCGCTTCGGTGACGGCACGTTTGGAGCTCAGCCGGAAGAGGGCGATGTCTACACCGTCGAATACCGCATCGGGCTTGGGTCGGCCGGCAATGTGGCGGCGGGCGCTATTCAAAATGTGGACCCCAGTGCCACGGCATGGCTGAACAGCGTGCGCAATCCATTCATTGTGACCAATGGCTCCGACGCCGAGACCGCGCAGCACATTCAGCGCATGGCACCGCAGGCTTTTCGAGCGGTGCAGTATCGCGCCGTGACGGCCGCGGATTATGAAGCAGCCGCCGAGACGCTGCCCTGGGTTCTGAAGGCAGGCACTGCGTTCCGCTGGACGGGAAGCTGGCTCACCGTCTTCACGACGGCCGACCCAACTGCAGCCGGGACGGGGGGCGCAACAGTTACGCTGGGCGAGCAGGAGGATCTGATCGACCTGCTCAATCGGAGGCGGCTGGCAGGGTACGAATCGTACGCGCCTCCACCCACGCTTGTATCGGTCGACCTCTGCATTACTGTGTGCGTCGAAACCGGCTGGCTGTCGAGCGACGTTGAGGCAGGCGTGCTTTCGCGGCTTGCGGACGCCAAGCAAGCCAATGGCACTCCGGGGTTCTTCTACGCTGACTGCTTCACTTTTGGCACGCCGCTTTACCGCAGCAATCTTGAAGCGGCGATTCAGGGCGTGGCCGGAGTGAGTGGCGTGCTCGACGTGGAGTATCGACAGCGCGGCGCGAGCACGGTGTTCCAGCCGCTGCCAGAGGTGCTTGAATTTGGCGCGGGTGAGATTCTCCGCGTCGCCAACGACCCCAACTTTCCAGAGCGCGGCTCGATCCGCGTGACAGCGGAGGGCGGACGATGAGCACGACCTCGATTTGCCCATGCGATGCGGCCAATCCCGATCCCATCAGTAATTTGCCGGGGCTTCCGCAGATCGCGTATCGCGCGGGAGACTTCAACTCTTTTCGTCGCGCACTGCTTACGCCGCTGCTCGCTGATCCGGGGCAGCCTCCGCTTGAACAGGCGCTGACGACGTGGCAGTCCGGCGTGGGTGCGGACCCATCCGTCGTTGATCTGGCAGTGATGATGGTGGAGTGGTGGGCGTATCTCTCCGACATTCTCACCTTCTACAACGAGCGCATTGCGAATGAAGACTATCTGCGCACGGCGGCATTGCCCGAGACGCCGGGCGAGCTGATCCAGTTGCTTGGCTATCGGCCACGCCCGGCTATTGCCGCAACGGGCACGCTTGCCGCCCTGCTTGCGCCGAGTGTGTTGCCCGGGCAGACCGTGACCTTGCCGAAGGGCCTGCAGATCCAGAGCAAGCCGGGACCCGGTGGCGCTCCGCAAACTTTTGAACTTTCTTTCGCCACACCCATCGCTCAGCCAGATCAGGTTGCGGCTGTGCCGCCTCCCAATCTGATTGCCGATCTGGGCGACAGCTTTGTCTATAGCCCGTTCCAACTGAGCGTTGCTGTGGAAGCCCGGAAGCTAATGAAGGGCAAGGGAGGTGGCGGATTTGGCGTTACGCCGGTCTATCACAGTTCTGCGCCCAACTACGCTGTGCTGCTGCAAGGGAGCGTGACTTCGCTGAGTAATGGAGCGGCTTTGCTGCTGGGCACGCTGGATGCGACGGTGGCTCCGACACTAATAACACTCACGGCGCCTCCGGCTGTGCGGACAGTTGCGGTCGGCAAGCAGACAGTGCTGACCTTTACCTCTGCTGAGGCTCCGCCGGCAATGACATCTTCCAACGCTCGGCTGCAAAAAGCCAACCAGAGCGCGGCGCTGTGGACGGTGAATGGCAGCGCCTTCAACTCGACCAGCGAGGTCATTCAACTGGCCACGCTTGCACGGCAGATTCGCCCCAACGACTACCTGGTATTCACTGCACCTGGCCGCACTCCTCAGCTTGCGCAGGTGCGTTCCACGACGGACAAGATGGGAGACGCCAGCTCCGCTGGCTCGCCCACTACTGTCAGCGGCGGTGGTACCGGCAAGCCGACGCCGGTTCCGGTTCTGCATACGCAGCTAACATTGACTAGCGCTTCTTCACCGTCTCTGAATACGTGGCTGAAATCGGCAGGCGCGGCTGCGGTGAGTGTGCTTTTTGGATGGGTCGATGCAGGCGTATTAGTCGACCAGCCGCAGGCGCCGTGGGACGGAGTGTCAAGCAGCCTCTCGGCCGTGCAACCTGCGCATTTCGCGCCGGGTAATTCGATTCCAATCCTGCTGGCGGACAGTCTTGGCAATGGGCAACAAGCTCTTGCGACCGTCGCCTCCGACGGCAGTCTCAGCTTGAATTGGCCATCGACCACACCACTACCGTTGACGCCTGGGCTTCAAGCGCCGATTGAGGTCTACTACAATCTGCTGCCTGTCAGTTGCGGCAAGACTGTGGCCAACGAAATCCTTGGCAGCGGTGACGCGACGCAGGCAGGGCAAAGCTTCAAGCTATCGAAATCGCCCGTCACTTATCTTGCCACTGGCTCAAGCTTTGCAAGCACGATCACCATCACGGTGAACGCCCAGCCGTGGAAAGAAGTGCCGTCGTTCTACGGCCAGACTGCGAGTGCACAGGTCTTCGTTACCAGAGAAGACGCCAGTCAGAACACATGGGTCGACTTCGGGGATGGCATCAACGGAGCACGCCTCACGACGGGCAGCAACAACGTCGTCGCGACTTATCGCATCGGTGGCGGCGCGGCCTCTCCACCAGCAGGCAAGCTGACGGTGATTGCGCAGAGCTATCCAGGATTGCAGTCGGTGGTGAACCCGGTTGCTGTGGCCGGTGGAAGCGACCCTGATCCTGCCGGCTTACTGAAACAGTATGCTCCGCGCTCTGTGCTTGCCTTTGGCCGCGCGGTTTCGGTATTCGATTTTGAAGCTCTGGCGGCGCAGGCCTCCGGTGTCACCATGGCTTCTGCAACGTGGTCGTGGGATGCGGTGAATCTGCGCGCAAGCGTCACCGTGTATGTGGCGGGACAACCCAATGTTGCGGCTTCCGTGCAAACGCTGCTTGCCGCTGCCGGAGATCCGAATCGCCCCGTCAACGTTTTGCCTGCCACTGAAGTGCCGGTCTCGCTCACCCTTGGGCTGATTACAACTCCTGGCATGGACACGACCGCGATTCAGAATGCCGTGCAGACCGCACTCTGCGATCCCACTGCAGGCCTCTTTTCTCCGGCTGGCATTGCTATCGGACAGGGGCTCTTTGACAGCGTGATTGAAGCCGCGTGTCTTGTGGTTCCCGGAGTGGTCGCGATCAAGTCGCTGCAATTCTCAATCAATGGCGTCGTGGATGCCCTCGCGCTGCACAGCCCAGGGGAAGGCGCTTACTTCTCGCTCGATCCAGGCGATTTCTTCCCGAGTTCGGAGGTGGCCGCCAATGATTAATGACGGTTACGCACAGTGGTACGCCGCCCGGCTTTGGCAGTTGTTGCCCGCCGTCTATCGGACCATGGATGCTGGGCCTACGCCCGGTGCGCCCGGCCCGCTGCAGGAGCTGGTAAATCGCATTGGCGCGCAGGCGGCGGTGGTGCGACGCAGTGTTGATCGCATGGGCGAGAACCAGTCGATCGAGACGTGCGATGACTGGGTTATCCCGTACATTGGTGACCTGGTTGCGACGCGGCTTGTGAGCTGCCTGGATGCTGCCGCGCAACGCATCGATGTAGCCAAGACTATTTACTACCGGCGCAGAGCAGGGACGGTCGGGCTGCTTGAGGAGTTGGCTGCCGACATCGCATCGCACGATGCGCGCGTGGTTGAGTTCTTCCGCCGCATGGGCCGGACGCGTCATCAGTTTGACCCGCCACTGAGTTACAGCATCGAGAGCCAGATCAACGGCCCGGTTGGCTTTACCGGAGATGCGCTCGAGATTGCCGAAGGACTTATTGGAGCGTACAGCGGAACTCCTGCAGGAGGATTCGCCGACCTGCGCAATGTGTATGCCGCGTCCAACACTGGCAGCGCTTTCGACGAATATGCGTATACGGCAGACCTGCGCGCAGGCGGACAGACGCTGGGCCACTTCAACATTCGCCATCTCGGCGTGTTCATTTGGTGGCTGCGTGCGTTCCCCATCTCCGCGGCTACGCCGGTGAGCAGCGGAGGAGCCTCCCCTTGTTTCACATTCGATCCGACGGGACGCGATATCCCGCTCTTCGCACCGTCGCAGCGAGTGGCTGAAGCTGGTTCATGGGGAGAACATTGGGTATCGCCGGATGAATGGGAACTGCCGGTGCCTATTCGCGAAACGCTTTGGAATACGGTTCCGGACAAACTCTTCCCAACCACATTTGCACCGCAGGCCTTCTCCGTGGGAATGCTGGCGGGAGGTTCAGGCGTACCGTTGCCACTTGCGCAACTCTCGATTCATCCGGAGAAGGGCCGCTTCAGTTTCAATAGCGGTGTGCCGATCGGAAACCTTGCCGTGTGCTACAACTTCGGCCTGCTCTCAGAGATTGGTGCGGGCAGTTATAACACTGCGATCCTCAGCAGCCTGCAACTGCCTGACAAAACCGTCAGCATCGCAAACGGCGTCTCGCTCAACAGTGCGCTGGCGGCGGTTTCCGGCGATGTCAACATCGAGATTACTGATTCGCTCACTTATGCCGGACCGACCCAGTCGCTTACGGTGCCCAATGGATCAACGGTCGCGGTAAGTGCGATGAGCGGGCAGCGGCCTGTCGTTCGGTATGCTGCAGGCGCGCCAACGACGTGGACGATCACCGGCAATGCCGCGACTTCCGGAGCACCCACGGTGCTTGTTCTTGAGGGACTGCTGGTGCAGGGCGCAAACATTGTGCTGCAAGGGGGATTCGACAGCGTTTACCTGCGCATGATGACGCTCGACCCAGGAACCATCGGCGTTGCGCCACCCAATCCGCCGCCGCTGTTCTCCACCGCGATTGATGGATTGCCGCTGACGCCAACCACGCTCTTCATCGAGGGATCGATTACCAACCTCATCATCGAGCGTTCCATCTGCGGCCCCATTCGCACAGCCAATGGCGGCGCAATCCAGAATCTGACCGCCACTGACAGCATTATTCAGTCCATCCCCACGCACCTGGTTCCATCGACTGGCACGCTGACTGACCCGACGATCTTCGACCCCGCGAGCCTTGCCGCCTCGCTCAAGTTCGGAGTCAGCGCACAGGCGAAGCAGGCGGTGCCCGCGGGCTCAGCGCTTGCTGATGCATTGAGTACATACACACCGGGCTCTGCGCCGGCCACTTCCCTTATTACCGAGATGACTGCGGCTATCGCGCAATTTACTCCCGCTGAGGCTGAGGCTGCGTGGCCGCTGGCGCTTGCCGATCTGGCGCTCGGATTCTCAGAGGGAACGGTTTCACTTTCCCGATGCACGGTTCTTGGGCCGACGTACACACATCGGCTGGCTGCTTCTGAATCGATCCTCGACGACCTGGCTACTGTCGAAGATCCACAGACCGGGTGCGTCCGATTCACTGCATATACGGCAGACAGTAATTTACACCAACCGTATCGGTCGGTTGAGATTCCGGCGCGGGCTCCGTTGTTTGAGTCGCACAGTTTTGGTCAGCCGGAATATGCCAAGCTGCGCAGCGATGCTGACGCATGGATTCTCATCCCCGGCAACGGCGGCTCCGGATGCAGTTGTGGCTGTGCGGGAGGCGATGGCGCGCACGCCGCAACTATTCTGGCCGGCGCACAAAACGGATCTGAGATGGGCGTTTATTGCCTGGAAGCTATTCCCCTGAAGCGCCGGGGACTGGCATTGAAGTTTGAAGAATACGCTCCAATCGGCCAACTGCCGGTCTGGATCGATGTGGACTAGAACGCTTAATCGGCGTTCGGAGGAATAACGTGGGAAGTGATCGCGCACGCATCAGTTTCGATCCATCGCGCGGCTACCGTTCGGTAGTTGCACAGCAAGGCCGCGTCACGCTTGAGGCGGATGTTAACGAGCAGGCATCCATAGCCAGCGAGACCCTGCGCCTGGAGACCATCGATATTATTGGGCCGGCCGGCACGCCTGATCCCACCGGCTACGAGGTCTCTATTCCGGGCGGCGAAATCACCGTCGCGCCGGGCACGATGTACGTTGGTGGATGGCGGTTGACGCTGGATAACCCGGTCCCGCTGAACAATCAGCCGGATTGGCTTGATCAGCCGGTATCCAACAGCAAGGTGCACGCCGTCGGCAATGAGGTGGTGGCGCTGTTGGTCACTGAGCAGAGCGTCTCCGCCGTGGAGGACCAGTCATTGCGCGAAGTGGCGCTGGGCGGCCCGGATACTGCCGCGCGGACTCGGCTGATGCAGCATTTTGTCGAGTTGCAAACCACGGCCTCGCTTTGCGATGCCGCGGAGACTGGGCTGGTCTCTTCGCTTGCGGGCATGGGCCTGATTCTCAACCCAGCTGATCTGTCTCTGGATTTTGATGCCAGTTTGCAAGTCAGTTTCTTTCCGCCAACCACTCCAACCGATCCGTGCTGCCCACCTGCGCAGGGCGGCTACCTGGGAGCGGACAATCAGTTGGTGTGTGTGACTGTTGCCAGCTTCAACGCAGGCGCGGGTACATTGCTTTGGGGATGGAATAACGCATCGTTTCTGTATCGCGCCAGTGTTGTGAATGCACAAGTGCTGCAACTAAGCCCGGCGCCTGTGGATGCAGCCCATTCCCCGCAGCCCGGGCAGGTGATCGAAATTCTGCGAACCAGTGCCGTGCTTGGAGACCCCGCTGACGACAACTACATCGCTGCTCCGCAGGGGCTGCTTGTCACACTGGGCGCGGGAACCATCTACGACAGCACCACGCAGCAGCTCACGCTGCCTGCGGGCACCATTTTGCCCACCGATCCCAATTCGCTGTTTGTACGGCTATGGCAGGCGGAGGTTCCTTTCACCGCGGGTGCCAGCACGAAGCTCGATACTGTCTCCGGACTCGCCGTTACGGTGAACATCAAGGCTCTGCCCACCGCTCCACTATTGGCGCGGCCCTACTGGTCATTCGCGGTTCGCCCCAATACGCCGCAGATGGTGTATCCGGAACGCTACTACGATGCTCCGCAGGCGCCTGACGGTCCGCGGCAATGGCTCTGCGATCTGGCTGTCCTCAATTTCAGTGCCGGCGGCGGTTTTCAACTTGTGGCTGATTGCCGGGTACCTTTTTTACCGCTTACTGAGGCCGGGGATTGCGACTGCTGCAATCTTGTGCTTGATGCTTCGAAGAACTGGCTCAGCACGCTCAACAACGCACTGGCTTCCGGAAGCACGAGCCTGAGTATCTGCTTCACGCCTGGGCGATTCATTGTGGAACAAAAGATCACATTCGCAAACATCTCGGTGAAGATTGTGGGCGCGGGACTCGGAACTGTGATTGCTGGTAGTGGCCTTGAGGCGGTGCTTGAGTTCGACACATGCAACAGCGTCACGGTGTCTGATATCTCTGTTGAGGCTGGAGCGGCGGGCTACTGGCAGAGCACTAACACCCTTGGACTGCAAGGCGCTGTGACGGTCCGCGCTTGCCGCGAGGTCGACATTGAGCGGGTCAATATTGCATGTGCTGACGCGGACCTTCGCTCCGCTTCCTGCATTGCGGTTTACAACCCAGCGCCTGCGGTAGCAAGCCGTACATTCGAAAACGAAGCAAGAAATCCTTTGCCAGTTCAACCGCAATACAACATTCGCGTGTTGAACAGCCAGTTCAAAGTCGGCTATTGCCAGGTGGGGATTCTCCTGATCAACGCCGACCGCGCTCAGATTGAGGGCAACCTTGTCTTTTCTTCACAGGCGGCACTTGGTTTGAAATACAGTGACCTCGCGCTTCGTCCCGCCGTTCGTGCGCGGCTTGAGAAGAATCTGGTGCAGGCGGTCACCATTACTAATAGTGAAGCCGTTGTCACGAAGAAGGCGGCTCGGCAATTGCGCAAAAAGCAGCGTAAAGCTGCAGCAACCAAAGTGCCCACGCAGGCCAACAAGACTGCGCCCGTGGAGGCCAAGACCCAGACCGCAGCAGAAGCTGCTCCCGCGTCTTCAGCACCATCTGCGCCGGCTCCGGCTAGCGCAGCGGGAGCCAACGCAACAGGAACCGGTGCTCCGATCCTCATTGACACGGGCGCGCTGCCAAAGCTGCCGCATGTAAATCTGGGCGCGGTGGGTCGCGCTCATGTCACGGCTGCATTTGGCCCCGTGAGTCTGCAATTTGTGAGCAGCAACAAGCTCACCGATGCGTGGACAGAAGCTCTGAATAACTCCGGGCTGACAGCGACCAGCAACGAAGGCGCGGTGCATGCGACGGTCAAGGATATTGCAGCTAAAGTCTTCAAGACACCCGATGCAGTGGCGCCCGCTTTCCGTAACTATGTCAACGGGCTGCTGCCTCAGCTCTACTCGACCTCCTCGCAGGGCATTGTTGTCGGGGGCAATGTGGCCAATGACATTCGCATTCTCAACAACACCATCGACAGCACTGTGCAGGGCATTCATGTGGGACTCGGCAACATGAAGACTTCGCCCGCTTTGACATATCAGCCCGCGACACAGGTGCAGATATGCGGCAATACGATCAATATCTTTCTCACACCGGAAACCAACGGCGACCGTCATGGCATCTTTGTGGGCTCAGTCACCAGCGCCATCATCGACGACAATCACCTGCAGCTTACGCGCTCCCGGGATGCAGGCCAGGATATCTATGCGATCAAAGCCGTGGGAGTTTTCGGTCCGAAACTTCTGATTGAACGGAACACCATGTTGCATTTCACTTACGGCATTTACGCACAGCCTGCGACTAATCCGTCTCCCAAAGCAAGCCTCTGGAAGGCATCCGACAATGCCTCCACATCTTCCAACATCACATCATCGTTCCGAGTTATGGATAACATTCCGAATTAAGAAGAAATGCATTGACGCAGTAATCGGATTGGGGTAATGTTCAGTTGTTGCTCTCACCTCCGGAGAGGATAACGCGTTCAGCGTTAGAGGGTTCGATTCCCGTTAGAGCTTACTGAAAGGAGCTGTTCGCGGCTCCTTTTCCCCTTTCTCTTACAAAACTGAATACTTTGCTGCGACGCCTTATTGCTAGTCCAGCAATGTAGCAAGAATGTTATTGGCGCGCAACACTGGAATCTTTCAGCAGGTTTCCCTCTACATGCGGGGTATGACAAATGAGCAGTAGCAAGCAAATGATCCCGGGCATCGAGAACAGTCCGGCGCGGATGGCGCGCCCTTCGACTGTGGTACACAACAACCGGCCGCGCTGCGAGAGCCCCGGCAATCAGACGATGTTGCGCCGCATTACGGCCGCCGCGCCGCAGATGCAATTCAAGCTCACCATTGGAGGGGTTAACGATCCGCTTGAAGCGGAGGCTGACAATGTCGCCAACCGCGTAATTCGCATGCCCGCGCCTGCCGTGCAGCGAGCCTGTTCCTGTGGCAATTCCGAAAGTGAATGCACCTCATGCAAGCAGAAAAAGCAACTGCAACGTTCCGGCTCCCAACCTGCCACGAGTGCGCAGGCTCCCCCGATCGTCCATGACGTGTTGCGTTCCCCCGGCCGGACACTCGATCCTGCTACACGGGCGTTCATGGAGCCGCGGTTTGGACATGATTTCAGCCGGGTACGGGTGCACACGGATGAAAAAGCCGCTGCGTCAGCACGAGCGGTTAACGCGTTCGCGTACACCGTTGGACAAGACGTAGTATTCGGCGCACAACAATATCAACCCAATGATTTGTCTGGGCGGCGGCTACTAGCGCACGAGCTGACGCATGTAGTGCAACAATCGGGTGTCGCCCCCCAGGCCGTTATGCGAGATGACGCTCCGCCGCAAACGGATGGCGAGGACGAAAGTAAGAAAGCACCGGCAAAGGACCCCAAAGACTCCGGGAAGAGCGGTGTATCCAAAGTCGTTGAAAAGATCCCCGTGATCGGCGGAATTTATAAGAAAATCGAGTGCATTCTATCTACGAGGAAAATCACTGGCTTGCAAAACCAATGCCGAGACGAATACAAGAAACATTGCAGTGATGACATACTTAGCGACGATTGCCAGGCCTTTATGGGTTCGGAGGGAAACCCCTCTGACGCAATCAACAAATGCGTCCAGAAAAAGGACCCAGTCGCTTGGAAGAACTTTCTTCAGGACTGCGCAAAAGCCGCAGCGGATGGAGCAGGCTCCGGACACTAACCAACATCGCTCATGTCCAAAATAGCTTTTCTGGAAAATGAGCGGTTAATTTGGATGTATAGAGGCATCTTCTACCGGCAAATGATCGAGCAGAAGCTCGACTTCATCTGCAGTTAGTTCAGAATAAGCATGGCGATCAGTCCCGTCCAGATCTGCGTCTTCGCCGCATCGGCGGCGATGACCAGAAAGGATCTACTCCATTCGGAGTCGAGATGCTGAACGCCAACGTAGAGAAGCCAGCCACAACCACCGCGCACTCCGGCCAGGAAGCAGAGCGCAGTCAATCTGCCGAATCCAGGCTTCGGTCCCCGTCTGTTTATACCGGGAACCGAACAGCGCTGCACCGGCTATCTGCGACCTCGCCGCATTTGCAATGCAAGCTCACTGTTGGAGCCGTGAACGATCCGCTGGAGCATGAAGCGGATCGCACTGCGGAGCAGGTGATGCGCATGCCGCTTGCGCCGCCAGCCCCTGCACCACCGAAGACAAATCGTACGAGCGGCAAGCGGGATGAGGAAGAAAGGAAGACTGACGCACCGCAGGAAGAGACAGGCGATTATTTGCGTCTTCCCTCTCAGGCTGAGCGACGGCACTCATTGCGCTCAGGGGCGCATCGCGGGTACGGGAATCAGGCGATTCTGAGAATGCTTGGTCACACCTCGTCGCGTTCTGCTGTTGCCTCATCGCAGAGCAACATTGCTGTCTCTCCTCAGATGGACCAGGTGCTGAACTCGCCCGGCCACCCTCTTGATGCTGCCGCACGTGAGTACATGGAACCGCGCTTCGGTCACGATTTTGGCCATGTTCGAGTGCACACGAATTCGGCTGCGGCGGAATCGGCGCAATCCATATCTGCTGTCGCCTTTACTGCGGAAAACAACATCGTGTTCAACTCTGGGCAATACTCGCCGGGGACAAGCGAAGGACGAAGGCTGCTGGCACATGAGCTTACGCATGTTGTTCAGCAAGAGGGCGGCGTGCCTGCCATCCAGCGTGCGGAAAAGCCGTTTGATTTAGCTGCTACGGTGGACGAAGTGGAAAAGCTGGTCCGTCCAGGAAACGATGAGAAAGGGGCGCTCGCAAAGTTGAGGGGGCTTGCTGTGGCGCATCTTTTGGACGTGGTTGCGCAGATTTACGACGATGCCGATGCCACTAGCCCCGATGAAGGGAAGCAGAAAGCCTATTTGCTTCTTAACGGCGATCTGGCGTCCGCTGCCGCGGGAGCCCCGGATTCTCCTGGGAAGGATTTAAGCGATGACGAACGTAACCGCCTGAAGTCAGCCTTTGACGCCGCGCCCAGCAGAAAGCTGAACAACAAGACGCCACCCGGTAAAGACAAAGGGGACACTATGTCTGGCTCTCGCGACATGTCTGCCGCGCATGGGCCCGCCCGTCCCGGAGACTGGGGAGAGGATACCGCGAAGAACACGTGGGTCGCACACACCGATGGAATTCGAACTTACTTTGGCAGCACTATTGTTGGCGACCAGCGATCATCGACTTGGCTGGGCAAAAATCCCAGCAATTTTGATTACACGCCGGATTTCACCAAGCGGGCAATCGGCTCGTTCCACTGGGGAACCGGCGTTCATCACTTCGCGATTTACCTGAAGGAGGAGGATGCTATCGCCGACCTGAAGCAACGGATGGATAAGTTCGCAACGATGCTTGCGTATATTGGCGTGCACCTGGGCCCCAATGAGGCGGACCACAACAGGAGTCCCGAAGATTACATAAAGGAAATGCGGCGAAAAGCGCCCATCAACGAGAGTGATCAACCGTCGAAATGGACAACCACCCAAAATCTGCCCGCCCTGATCGAAGGATTCAAGGCTGCCGAAGGATGGAACCCAGGTACCGTCATTACAGCCGCAAAGCTCAAGGAACTTTCGGCGGATCCCAAGAATGCCGATCTGGTTGACTACTACCAGAAACTGCTTGGCACGACGCCGTAGGGCGCTACCCCAAGTGTGGAGACGGTTCAAGGTAAATGATCCGCGCTTCGAGTTCGCCATCTTTGGAGGCGGTGAGCAGGCCGATGGTGACGGGCAAGTCGAAGCGGCGGGGGCCGCAGGAACCGGGGTTGAAGTAGAGGACGCCGCGTTTGTGGGTGATGCTGGGTATGTGGGTGTGGCCGTAAAGGACGGCTGCGAATCGCCCGGCCACGGGATCGAGGTGGAGGGTCTTGAGGTCGTGGAGCATGTAGATGTAGCGGGCAGCATGCTTTGGGACTTCGATGGGGATGACTTCGGTTTCGGGGAGTTCGGCGCAGGGGCCTTCGCGGTCGACGTTGCCGCGGATGGCGGTTACGGGGGCGATTTTGCGGAGGTCTTCGAGGATGGAGATTTTGCCGACGTCGCCGAGGTGGAGGATGCGCTGGACGCCGGTTAGGGCGGGGAGGACTTCGGGGCGGAGGAGACCGTGGGTGTCGCTGATTACGGCGATGCGCATAGCTATATCCATGAGAATGAGACTTCTTCCGCCGCGATGTAGAGGAACGAATTCCAGTCTTCCAGGAAGAAGCGATATGCGCTCGCGCTCGGGGACAGCTTCTTGAGAACATTCCCGGCCTGCTCCGACACGAAACGAGACCGCTCAACGTCGACGGAATCTCCTTGTGCCGCGATTCCTTGCCCATCCAATGGGAATGGATAGGTTGGATCAGGGGGCTCTATGAAGAAGATGGATACTCCCTGGACTGTGACCGCAATTTCGCGATAGGCTTCGGGGTTCGGATCGTCCATTGAGCCCACCCAAAGGGAGAATCTCATCGTAAGAGTCCGAGTCTTAGCATCGAGCGAGAAGTGCAAAATCTTCGAATCGTGGAAGCCATTGGGGAGCAAACTCTCGATATCTTCGAAGGTCATTTCTCAGTCCTTGAAACAGACTCCATCATAGCCCCAGCTTGAGGCAGGCGGGGCGGGGAGGACTTCGGGGCGGAGGAGGCCGTGGGTGTCACTGATGATTCCGATTTTCATGAAATGAGGGCCTAGCAGATCTTGGTGAATTGGCCCACGGAGTGAGGTTCATTTCTTGAGCGTCAACACCAAACTGCCGCACGAGAACAGGAACCCCACCGCATAGAGCATAGCCCGGAGGTGTGTTCGAGTGTCCTTGGGATCGAGCAGGGCAATGATCAAGCAGGCGAGGATGATCGAACAGGATGCTATCCTCCGCCAAATGTTATATTTTCGTTCGCACATGAACCGCCTTCCGTGGATATCCCTGCATTGTTGCACAGGAGGCGCAAGGCTGCCTGCCTGTTGACTCAGGCGATGGCGTCTTCAGTTTGGGGTCCAGGTTAATTCTTCTGGGGTGTACCACTTCTCGCTCAGATCGATCCAGGTGGGATTGGTTCGCTTGATGAGTATTATCTTTTTTGCACGCGTCCAGCCTTTTAGTTGCTTTTCTCTTGCGATGGCATTGCTGGGGTCGATGAAACGCTCGAACCATACCAGGCGATTGCAGTTGTACTTTGCTGTGAAGCCTTCGTGAAGCTTGCGCTTGTGCTCGAACATGCGCTTTTGCAGGCTGCTGGTTATGCCGATGTAGAGGGTCAAACTGCGACTGGCTACGATATACGTGAAATAAAGTTCTTCGTCCACGTCGGAACTCTATGCGTGTGAGGTGAAGGAATCAAGCCGGGAGAGGCGAAAAGAAAATGCAGGTCCTTCGACTCACCACCCCCAAACTGAAAAACGTTTGGGGCCCCGTTCGCTCAGGATGACCACTTCTAGCTTTTAATCAGATGAGCATTTCTTATTCTTACCCAAAAGGCACTCTTCACTACACTAGAGGCCCAATTCCAGCCGTGTGCGCGGATCCAGCCGGTCGCGGAGGGCGTCGCCTATGAAGTTGAAGCCCAGTACTGCGGCGGCTACGGCGACGGCGGGGAAGAGGACCAGGTGGGGTGAGTCGAAGAGGTGGGAGCGGGCGTCGTTGAGCATGGCTCCCCAACTGGGAGCGGGGGCGGGAATGCCGAGGCCGAGGAAGGACAGCGTGGCTTCAGCAAGGATGACACCGGCCATGCCGATGGCGGCCTGGACGACGATGGGCTGGATGATGTTGGGCAGGATGTGGCGGAAGAAGATGCGCGGACCGCTGGCCCCGAGGGCGCGGGCTGCGTCGACATATTCGCGATCACGGACGGCCATGACCTGGGCGCGGACAAGGCGCGCGTATCCGGCCCAGCCTCCGATGGCGAGGGCTAGTACGAGGTTGGAAAAGCCGGGGCCGAGGAAGGCGGCGAAGGCGATGGCGAGGAGAATGCCGGGGAGGGCCAGGAAGGTGTTCATGGCGACGGTGGTGAGGGCGGTGTCGACCCAGCCGCCGATGTAGCCCGCGAGGCCGCCGATGCTGAGGCCGAGGGCGAGAGAGATGGAAACGACACTGACGGAGACGGCGAGCGAGAGGCGCGCGCCCCAGAGCAGGCGGGAGAAGGTGTCGCGGCCTAGCTCGTCGGTTCCGGCCCAGTGAACGGCGGATGGGGATTCGAGACGATGCAGGAGATCGATTGCGGCGGGATTGTGGGGTGCCAGCCAGGGGGCGGCGAGTCCACCGAGGACAAACGCGGCGAGAAGTAGAATGCCGACGGCTGCAAGGGGCTGGCGGCGGATCTGGTTGGTCCAACGAGATGCGGGCGGCGGGTTGGATGAAAAAGGCACTGGCATGAAAAGAATACCGCGACACTGGCACGAGGGCGGGGTTTACTAGAGTATGCGGTGTTCAATTAAGGGATTGATTTTGATTCTGGTGCTGGCTGCGCCTGTTGTCTACGGGCAGGCGCGGGCGGTTCCATTGTGGCAGGGGGAACGGCGGCAGGCGCTTCAGCCTGAGGCGGAGCAGTTGCTGGCGCTGGCGAATGAGTCGCGTGCGGCGCATGGGGCGGGGCGGCTGAAGTGGGATCCCGAACTGGCGATGGCAGCACGGCAGCATTGCCTGCGGATGGCTGCCGAGGGACCGATATCGCACCAGTACAAGGGCGAGCCGGAGGTGTCAGAACGGGCGGGACAGGCGGGCGCGCACTTCAGCCTTATTGAGGAGAACGTGGCGATTGGGCCGGATGCGGCGGCGATTCACGAAGAGTGGATGCACTCGCCGGGACACCGTACGAACCTGCTGAATCCGGATGTGGACCGGATGGGGGCGGCGGTGGTTGTGAGCCGCGGTGTGCTGTATGCAGTGGCCGATTATTCACATGCGGTTGCGGAGCTTACTCCGGCACAGGTAGAGAACGAGGTGTCGGGATTGCTGCGGGAACAGGGAATTGTGACATTCGGCGATCGGGCTGAGGCGCGTGCCTATTGCGAGCGCGGGCAGAGGATTTCAGGCGCGATAGACAGTATCGAGCCGAGATTCCGGATGCTGTGGCAAAACTCGGACGTGAGCGAACTCCCGAGAGCGCTGATGGGCAAGCTGGCTACGAGAGGGTACCGAAAAGCTGCGGTGGGAAGTTGTCCAGCACAGAACGTGGCAGGGGCGTTTACGGCTTATCGCGTGGCGGTGTTGCTGTACTGACCGTCCGAGGGCCAAGGCCAACCAATTGTTAGCTTCTGTGCATGATGAAGGGAACCATGACGGAGGCCATGCCGGCGGCAGTGGCGGCCTGAATGCCGAGTTGGGTGTCTTCAAAGACGAGGCAGTCTTTTGGGGCGACGCCGAGGCGTTGGGCTGCGAGCAGGAAGCAGTCGGGTGCGGGCTTGGCTTGGATGTAGTCGCCGGCGGTGACGATAGCGTCGAATCGATCGAGCAGGCCAACGGTGGTGAGCGAGCCAACGACTGAATCTTTGCGGCTGCCTGAAGCGACGGCGAATGGAATGCGGCCGTGCTGCGCGGTGATGTGTTCGACCACTTCAGGAATGGCTTTGAGGCTCGGAAGCTGGGCGAGGTAAAGGGCTTCCTTGCGGACGGCGAGGGAGTCGATGGGCATAGCGAGTGAGTAGATCTGATTCAGGTCGGCAATGATATTGCGGACCGGCTTGCCACCCCAGGAGTAGAAGAGGTCTTCAGGGAAATCGCAATTCCATTCGGCGAGTGCGGCCTTCCAGGCGCGGTAGTGCAGGGGCATGGAATCGACGACAGTGCCGTCACAGTCAAAGATGTAGGCGCGGAATGGGCCGGCGGGAATTTCAAGCTGCATTGGAATAGGGATCTCCTGGGTTGCGTGCGTTTTTGGCAAAGTTCAAGCTCAAGGGCTAGAAGGAACTAGCGGGGAAGGCGGCATCAGGTGGACCGGCGTCAGGCGGGGCGGCGCAACCGCCTTCGCCGGGCTGGGTCGGCTCCATTTGCAGGGCGTTGTTGAAGCGGTTGAAATAGTTGAAGAGGCCGATGGCGCAGAGGAGTTCGACGATTTCGCCTTCTGAATAAAAGGTTCGCAGTTCGGCGAACTGGGCGTCGGTGACAGCGTGGGCGTCGCGGGTGACGGTCTCGGCAAGGCGAAGGGCGGCCTTTTCGGCGGGAGTAAAGTCGTCGCGCTGGGGCCAGTCGGCGAGGTGGTCGAGCTGGTCGTCGGACCATCCAAGCCCCCTGGCGAGGAGGGTGTGGCTGGCCAGGCAGTAGGGGGTTACGTTGACCTGGCTGGTGCGGACGATAATCAGCTCTTTCAACTTTGTGGAGACGGTGCCCGTATTGAGAACAGCGGCGAAATGGGCCTGCATGGTGGCAAAGATTTCAGGCCGGTGGGCCATGACGCGGAACATGTTGGGCACGTTTCGGCGGGCGGCAAAGGCCTTGTCGTAAAGGGCGGCCATTTCAGGGGCTACTTCAGAGCGATCGAGCCGGGAGATTCTGGACATTGGCCCTCCTGAGGGTTGATCTAATGGTATCGCCCCGCGCCGGGTCAAAGCGCGCGTGGGATTTTGACGCGACCCGCCCTCTCTGCTACCTTTGTAGAGGACATTTTAGAGAAATCACTCCTCAGTAGCTCAATGGCAGAGCATTCGGCTGTTAACCGAAGGGTTGTAGGTTCGAGTCCTACCTGAGGAGCCAAAAAGCCAATAAAATCAACAAGATGCGCGGCAGCCAAATCGGCTGCCATTTTTATTTTTGGCGAGTGGCTGTTTTGGTGGCTGTTGGCCAAAAATAATTTGGCGCATGGATGAAAAGCCTGGCCCCGCCATCACCCGCACTCTCCGAGAGTGGAACCGGGAATTCAGGACCGAAGAGGATTGTCTGGCGGAATTGGAAAAGGTTCGCTGGCCCGAGGGTGTCCGATGTCCTACCTGCGGCGCTGAGGAAATATCGCAGATCACCCGCAAGCCTGAAGTCAAAAATAAGCGTACTCGGTCCTTCCAGTGCCTTGAGAAGACGTGCAGGCTTCAGTTCATAGCTACCAGGGTTCGTTATTGCATTTTGTAATTACGTCCCGTAATATATGTTGCTATGAGTATTTGGAATCTTCCTGCGCGCGCTGAAGGCGGCAGGAAGCCGTCGGAAGATCTAAAACTATTTCGGGGATTCCTTGGCCTCACGCAGACGCAACTTGCCGAGAAACTGTGCACCACTCAGACATCGATAGCGCGCTGGGAGTCGGGCATCGAGCCGATCACTCTCAAGAACATGGCGCATATCCACGAGGTCGTGCGGGAGCGGGTTCAACAGTCAACGGGGCAGCTATTCAAAGAACTCTTGCCGAGGCTCTTGCACTCAGAGTTTGTCGACCTGTTCAGCAGCTTTTCCACGCACATCACGGAAGACATAGCTGGAAATCTCTATCTTGGTTCCGTGGTGATCGGCGGATACAGGAAACACAGTCTCTCTATTCGAATTGAAGACGGCCGCTGGTATGGATTGGACAGGGATGGGAGGGCGGTACTGGTTGACCAGGATTTCCTTCAAGAGGTCGCCCAGGCAGGAAAGTCGACTTTTTAAGATCAGGCCGGGTGCCCGACCAAGATTGAGCTTTCCTTAAGGGACTTTCCACCAAAGATTATGTGCCCCTGGTGGAACTGCCGTGCAACACAGAGGATCTATGGATCGAAGTAGGGTTGGGCGGGCGCTGGACGCGATCATCGACGAAGAGGAGGGGATGCGCTTTCAAGGACTTGCCGTCCACCTCGCACAGCAGCGCTGTCCTGCCTTAATCGCTTGTGAACGCAAGAAAGATCTAGGGCTTGACGCTTACGCCTCCTCGGCCACAACTGGTGACGGCGTGGGAGTCGGCTTGATGTGTTCAATTACGCCTGAGATCGGCAAGATTCGTTCTGACGCCGAAAAGGTTCAGCGGCATTTCCCAGACGTAAAGACGGTCTATTTTGCCACACCCCACGCTGTTACGAATTTGAGATCTTCTCCCTGGAAGAAGACGATCATCGAGGAGTTTGGCCTAACACTCATCCCGATGACAAGGGAAGAGATAATTACTTCGCTCCTGCGTCCCGAGAATGCCAGTCTCCTCGCAGACTATCTTCACCTCTCTACAGTCACCCCGGTCGCAGCCAACATGGAAGAAGTCGCAGCGAGAGTGTGTAAGGCGGCCACAGAGGTCAGTACAGCATGGCGTCGCCGCACAAAAATAACGCCTTTGATCGAGCTAAAGGCTGCGATCGTAAAGGGGGAGACTGGCGAAGTTTCCACTGTTGCAGAGCTAAGCGATCTGAAACGCGAATTGGATAAGAACGGCCGAATTGTCCTTGAAGCGCCTGCAGGCGGAGGAAAGACAACCACCCTGTCACAACTTGCTGACATCCATAGCGCGGCCGGGGGCGTTTCGATCCTTGTCGAGCTGCCACAATGGATGGACGGTGATCCGTCGATTCTTGATTTCGTTTCGAAGACGCAGGCGTTCCGTGTACTCGGGATTAAACCCGAGGACCTGGCTTCCGTCGAAAAGGAAATCGACTTCCTTTTTCTCATCAACGGCCTGAACGAGGTGGGTTTCGATAAATTGCGGCAGGCCGCAACACGGCTGAGACAGCTCGAACAAGAATTTCCTGACGCGGGCATTATTCTTGCCACCCGAGTTTACCAGCCTTCCGCTCTGCCAAATATGACACTGCGAAGTCGTCTACTCCCACTGGATCGTGCACAACGGAACGAGTATTTGCGGAGAAGGTCCGGGGATCGCGCCGCAGCGTTATCAAAGAAGATCGATTCAGACCCTATTTTGCAGGAGCTGACAAAAACTCCGCTCATTCTTAGTCATATCGCAATGCTCGACGAAACAGAGAAGGGCATGGAACTCCCTGAGACAAAGATGGGTATCCTCCGCGAGGTGGTGCGTGTGCACGAGCGCCAAGATAACCATCGCGTTGCATTGGACAGTCCTCCCCTTTCGCGAATGGCGAGCATATTTCTTCGCCGACTTTCTGTGTGGCTGACTGCCCGAGGGCAAATACTGATCGGCGAAACCGACGCGCGAGACGTTATCGAAGATGCACTGAGAACGTTGAAGCAGCATGGGAATCCAGCAGAGATCTTGAGTGAACTTTGTGCTCATCATCTCTTGGAACCAGTGGAGGACCCAGCTTCGAGCTATCGATTCGTTCACCAGCAGTTTCAGGAGTTCTTTGCCGCGGAGTACCTGATCGACCGGTTGACAACGCTTGAAATAGGTGGAAATGCCACCGACGCGCAAACATTTGCTGCCGTATATCTGAATGAGCCGGCGTGGTCTGAGCCTTTCTATATGGTCGCCGATGAGATCGGCCACGCATTAGCTAAAGCTGACAGTCCGAAACTCTTGAAGGCGGGGAGCGTCTTGGTCGATCTCTCACTCAGAGTTGACCCTGTTTTTGCCGCCGAGTTGTCTCACAGTTGCGGCACCAAAGTCTGGGCAGAGGTACGCGGTACGATTAGCAAACGGCTCCACGAGTTATGGGAAAGTCAGGTCCCTCAGTTTCGTGAATGCGGGCTTGCGGGAATGATTGCCACGGGTGCTCCGGATTTCGCCGAGATTCTCATACCGCTCCTCTCAGGGGCGAATCGCCACACCCACTATGAGACGTACCGAGCGTGGAGCGACTTCCGCGTTACATCACTGGGTGCAAACTGGCAAGCATTGATCGCGGCTTGGCCAGAAGCAGCGCGTATCGACTTCGTGGCCGAGATGTTCCGCTTCAAAAGGCCGCAAGATGCGGTGGTTTCTTTCGCATTTTCGGACCCCAGTCCCAGGGTTCGCGCGAGCGCGATCTCGGGACTGACCTGGTTCGGCGAATTCCGAAATAATCCGGAGGTCATTCAAAACATTGACGACGAGAGCTTCCGAGAATACCTCCTTCACCATCCGCTTGAAGCCGTCCCGTTTGCCCTTGAGGCAAGGGCACTTGCGCTCTATCGCGAAAGATATCAAGGGGCAACCGATCCTGTCGAGAAGTTGAAGATAATTAGAGACATGTCAAGTCTAGGCTGTCCGTCAGCACCTGTAGAGATGAAGGCCGCGCTCGCTTCGCTCACAAGGGAACAGACGCTTTCACTGGAGCAGCGCACACTTGAGCCGCTCCTCAAAGAGCTCCTGGATAAAGATGGACCAGAATGGTCGAGCGCGTGGGTTCTGAGCCGCTTACTGGAAGGGGCATTGCATTCAGATCGTTGGCTTCCGATGGTGACGTGCGTGGGTGGCGATCAGATTGAGCAACTCCTGAGTCAGCTTGAATCTGAAGATTTCACGGTCGTTAGGCATCCCGGAATTATTCCGATTCTCAGAAGCCGCGCAGACAATGAAATGGTTCAGAGAATCTTTGGCCGCATCCGCGAACTCAATGGCCGGGTTGCGGCCGCGAACCACCGCAACTGCGAGACAGAAGTTCATATTAGGACGCAGCTTGTCGAATTCCTGCAGTCGTTGGCACTCGATGTCGTCGTCGCTGGTGTCTTGGGGGCGGTTAACCCCGTTGCTGATCTTGCAGACATCGAGATTGTCACCAAACTTTGGGGGAGATGCGGCAATAATGACGGTCGATTTCGAACTGAACTTCCAGATCCATTGCGCGATGAGTTAAAAACCTATTTGCAATCTTCTATCGCTCTTGTGGTTACAGCAGAGGATAAGTTCGGCGAACTGAAGAGCGGCCTCGCCACTGCCTTGGCACAGGTCGGCACCGCGGCGGACGTGCCATCGATCGAGGTTCTTATTAGAGCTGACATCGAGCGAATCCGTCGCGATCACCGAGTCATTCGTTACACTCCCTGGTACTTACTGGCGGCACAACAGTTGGATGAGAATGGGGCTGCGGAACTCTCCATCAGATTTCTGAATGAACCAGAGTACGAGAGCGATGTCGCTTGGAGCCTAGTGCGATTGGCGAGTTTCGCCGATCTTCCCCCGGGCGTTTGGATGCTCGGGTGGGGAACCGGAGACCGAGAGTATAAGGAAATCTGGACCGCTCGCGGGGCGGGGTCATCTTATGGATTTGATCAAGTTCGACGCGACCGGTATGCACGCGTTCTCAGACAGCACGCAGAGGACCTGTGGGATCGCGCATCAGATCCGCGCACGAAGAACGTCGCCGAAGCTCGCCTAAAGCAACTGGCGGGTCCTCTGGCAGCGCTCGATGCGCATCATTCGCTGGATCTTATCCTGAAAATTCTTGAGATCCCAATGCCCAAACAGGCCTCTCTTGATAGCCAGAACCGCGTCGTCGTCTCGCGTTTGCTTCAGTTCGCTGGAGTGAGATTGCCAGCGTCTCGGACCATTGAGATTCTGTCGCCCTTATTAGATGTACCCGTTGGACAATGGCGTTCTGATCATGAGAAGGAACTGACCGTCATGGCGCTAGCGCTTCTACCTTTCCTCGACGATCCAGTTCGTGGGATTGGCGAGGCGTCGGATTGGTACAGGGACCATAAAGCGCACTACTATCCTCTTCGTGAGCTAGTGAGGGCACTTGGCAATAGTAAGGCAAAGGAAGCTCTTTCATTGCTCGTGGAGATACTGCGGAACGAGAAGTACGCCCGTAATTTCGGTGACGAGTGGATTAAAGCTGTATTTACGCTGGATATGCCGGAAGCCCATGAGCTGTTGCTGAGTTTTGTTGATCCGGCCCTGCCCGGAATACCGGAAGCCAATGAACCTGGCCGCGATGACATCTTGGTGAGCAAGCTCGCCGATATTGCAAATGGCGACGCGAATTTCCGTCACCGGCTCTTTGCACTCTCTCATGTCAGGCTTCCAGACAAACGGAGGAAACTTCTGGCTGAGACGTTGGCGAAGATCGACGACCGCGAAGCCTTGATATCGGCATTGAATTTGGTCGATGACCAGGTGTCGGGGTCACTACCATATGAAGTCCAACAGCAGATTGAGCGCGCCTTTGTTGAGCATAAGTCGTCCCAGAATTCAGCGAATATGTTCACACTCTCTCCGCGCAGTGCGAACAAGCTGCGCCTCAAGCTCATACAGATGGCAGCCGGGAATGGTCCCGGTAAGGAGTCGGCGCTCTCGCTGCTGGCCGAAGCCGAGAAGTGGCGACTCGAATATGGCCGGCCCCCCGGCGAGTTGAGAAATCCGCTGCTTAATAGGGGAAAGCAATGGCCCCCGGCAACCGCCGAGGAAATCGCAGCTTTAGCGGGCCCAACAAGCCGCCGGGGAAGAGTCTTGATCTTGGGCAAGGACACTGGAGATGGGCTGACAAGACTCCGCAGTGTACAGACCCAACTTATCGCACTCGGCTACGATGCCATTCTCATTAAAGACCAGCCCGATGTAAGGGGAGAGTCGGTAATTCAAAAAGTGCTGCACTACGCAACCTCATGCAGGTTTGTCGTATTGGACAATACAGAGGCGTCCGGCCATCTTTATGAGCTGCCCCATGTGTCCAAGTCAGCGGAATGCATTACGGTTGTACTGCAGGAGCGTGGTCGGGGCTCTACGTGGATGCTTGAAGATGCCTTCTTCAGGCACAACCATTGGAGGAAATTTGAATTTGACCTCAGCGAACTCGCATCTGTCTTGGAGCAGGCGGTTGCATGGGCAGAAGACTTCAAGGAAAGATTCGCTGAATATCAAGAGGCCGTTCTCCCCTGGCTTGGGAAACCCTGAGTCACTAGTTAGTATGGAGCGATTGAAAAGTGTGGGCACCAGTGAAGCAATGGGCCAAAATGTTTGAAGGGCAGACATTGCTATTAGTCGCCAGAGTAGTCCCCATATGTCGGCCAATGTTGATCCAATTCGACGCAAGAATGTCGATTGTTGCCCTTTGCGCTCAGGAGAAACATTTTCGTTTCTCCCATTCGAGTTTCAGGCTTTTTGCCAGCTAAACAGGTGATATCTGGAGGGAGTGCCAGTTCCTGTCGCACGCTTTGATTGCCGTGTAACCGCTCGCTCCTTCATAAAAATGTCACCGTTCGCTCTCTTTACATAGTGTCACCGTTCGGTTACTATTTCTGTGTGTAGGAGCGAAGGTGTGCAAGATGCGTATCCGAACCGCTACTGATTTGGGGGCGTTCATCCGGGAGCGCCGAACCAGGCTCGGAATGGATCAAATTGCCCTGGCCAAGAAGGCCGGCACGAGCCGGAAGTGGCTCGTCGAAGTGGAACAAGGGAAACCTGGCGCCGAAATTGGTCTCATCTTGCGCACTTTGAAGAGTCTCGAAATATCCATCGACCTGGAAGCGGACTCTTCGGTCGAGACTCCCACGCCCGGAAAAGCGAAAGCGCCGGACATCAATACCGTTCTGGACTCCTTGAAGAAGCCGTCCCTGAAGAAGCAGATATGACAAATCAACTGACCGCTCTGCTCGATGGCCGCGAAGTCGGTACCGTTCACTACAAGAACGCCAGACTTTCGTTCGTCTATAACGATGAATGGCGAGCTGATCCCAATGCCTACCCGCTATCGCTCTCCATGCCGCTGGCCTCGGCAGAGCACGGCCATGCGCGGATCGAGGCTTTCTTATGGGGATTACTGCCCGACAACGATCGGGTTTTGGAGAACTGGGGCAGACGCTTTCAGGTTTCACCAAAGAATGTCTTTCGGCTGATTACCCATGTGGGAGAAGACTGTGCTGGCGCTGTTCAATTTGTTCGTCCGGAGCGCCTTGAGGCGCTGAAATCAGACACGGTTGCCAGGGAAGTCAAATGGCTTACAGAGGATGAAGTTGCCGAGAGGTTGCGTGCGTTGCGAGCGGATCATTCGGCATGGCGCAGTGCTCAGGACACGGGACAGTTCAGCCTTGCCGGGGCGCAACCCAAGACCGCTCTTCTCTTCGAGCGCAAGCGGTGGGGAGTTCCATCGGGCCGCGTTCCAACCACGCATATCCTCAAACCGCCCACAGGTGAATGGGATGGTCACGCAGAGAATGAGCACTTCTCGCTACGGTTGGCCAGGGCAGCCGGCCTGATCGTTCCCAACTCCAGCGTTCAGCACTTCGGCGATGAGATCGCGATTGTGGTCGAGCGTTATGACCGTGTGCGGAGCGATGGGCGGTGGGCGCGTATCCATCAAGAGGATATGTGCCAGGCTCTCGGTCTTCATCCCACACGTAAGTACGAGAGCGATGGAGGGCCGGGAGCGCGGACGATTGCGGAACTATTGAGGGAGCAGTCGAGCAATCCAGAAGACGACATACAGTCGTTTGTGGATGCGAACATCTTCAATTGGCTGATCGCCGGGACCGATGCTCATGCAAAGAACTATGCTCTGCTGC